>Ga0315542_1000547_pt1 | contig 23802 bp, 23 predicted proteins | sample SalMarSW160120MG_FD_202541 | JGI IMG/M metagenome (GOLD analysis project Ga0315542, IMG submission 202541) | Salt marsh sediment microbial communities from the Plum Island Ecosystem LTER, Massachusetts, United States - Salt Marsh Sediment SW1601-20 ... | reverse complement strand
CCCATCGTCAAGCTGGTGGACTCTACTATCCTGGATGCCATCAACAAGCGGGCGAGCGACATACATATTGAGACGTCGGACCTCGGCGTCATTTTGCGGTACCGCATCGACGGCATGCTGCATCAAGCCACCGAACCGCTGGATTTGAAGTATCAGAGCCCGGTTGTTTCCCGGATAAAGGTAATGTCTGAACTGGACATTTCCGAGAAGCGTGTCCCCCAGGATGGGAGATTCAAGCTCAAAGTGAGAGATCGCTACATTGATTTCAGGATATCCATACTGCCGACTATTTTCGGTGAGGATGTGGTAATCAGGATTCTGGACCGCGAGAACCTCGTGGCGGATGTGGGGGATTTTCGACTCGACAACATGGGGCTCCCATCTAACGAACTCGCGAGGATCCGGAGAATGATCCGGGCGCCGTATGGAATGTTTCTGATCACCGGGCCCACGGGCAGTGGAAAGACCACCACCCTCTACCGCGCGCTTTCAGAAGTGAATACCAAGGAAGAAAAGATCATCACGATTGAGGACCCGGTAGAATATCAGGTAAAGGGAAGCGTACAGATCCCGGTCAATGAAAAGAAGGGGCTCACGTTTGCAAGGGGACTCCGTTCCATTCTCAGGCACGATCCCGATAAGATCCTGGTTGGTGAGATACGAGATTCGGAGACGGCCGAGATTGCTCTCCAGTCCGCCTTGACCGGTCACCTGGTGTTTACTACCGTGCATGCCAACAGCTCCTTTGAAGTGATCAACAGATTTATACATATGGGGGTTGAGCCTTACAATTTGATGGCCGCGCTCAATTGTATCGCAGCCCAAAGGCTTGTCCGAACCCTCTGCCATTGCAAGCAGGAAGTGCAACTGGACGAGAGAGAATTGGCTGAGTCGGGCCTTGATATCGCCACGTGCGAAGGCCATGTGTTTTATGAAGCACGAGGCTGCGAGCACTGCAAGGGAACCGGTTATCTGGGAAGACAGGCAGTCGTCGAACTGATGGAGATAGACGATGATATGAGAGAGTTATTCATTCGCCGGGCCCCTCTTTCAACCGTGAAAAAGCAGGCCGCAGAGAACGGTACCGTCTTTCTGAGGCAGGCCGCCCTGCAAAAAGTCCTGGACGGCAGCACTACCCTTCGGGAAGTGAACAGGGTAACTTTCATAGAACCCTTGCACAAGCAACAGGATAGCTGCTCGGCGGAACCCTTGAGGCGTGACCATGGAGAGTTGATCCCTCATGATGACGGGAAGAATGCGCTTTCCCGCTGATTGTCAAGAAGAGTTGGAAAGATGATATTTCACAAGTTTCAGAGGCCCTTGACCGGCGTTGATATCGGCAGTTCGTCGGTCAGGGTCGTGCAGATTCAAAGGGAGAAAAAAGGATGGCGGCTCATTGCTGCGCGGACCTTTCCATTTCCGGAAGACACCCTAAGGCTCTCTTTGAAAACCAAGAACATAAACGATCCCCAGGCGTTCCTTGAAACGGTTGGGGTCGCGTTGAGCGGGTTTGAAAAGAAAGTGCATCGGATAGGACTTTCAGTTCCGAACGAGATTGTAAAGATAGCCATCAAGCGGTACGCGAGCCTTCCCAAGTCACGGGAGGAGGCTGAAAAAATGATCGCCTGGGCGGCCAAGAAATCGCTCCCTTTTCCCGCGGAAAGCACAAAAATTTCCCACTACATCCTCTCAAACGGGACCGGTAACGGCAAAAAAATCCTGATGGCCATCGGCTCCTACGATGTTATCAGGGAGTATGAGCTGAACCTGCGGGAATTGAAAATAGAGCCAGAAATAATCCGTCCGGCGGGCATCAACCAGTTCAATTTCTATTCCGATCGGATTCCCCGGACGGGAACAGTCGCCTTCTTGGGGCTTTTTCGCAGTTTTTTCAATCTCATTGTCTGTGTACACGGGGCAATGTTGTTTTATCACGGCGTGAAGCGAGGATTTTCGGACATTCATTTCTTTCAGGATGTGGATATGACTCTCAATCTCTTCTACAACGAGAATCCCGGGTATAAGATAGAAAAGCTCTATTTCGGGAGCCAGGTGGGGTTCGGGAAGACCCTGGAACAGGGATTGAGAACCATGGGGGAGATGCCTATCGCCCGGGTCCATCACGAAGACCTGATTTCCGGAGATGGAGAAATTGCCGGATCGAACGGGAGAGGACTGTCTTCCTACGCGTCCGCGATCGGTGCCGCCCAGAGCCTGGCATAGAGATCTGAGTCTGATCATTACATTGATGCCACGAAGGAAATTGGAAATACATTGGATGCGGTAAAACTCAATTTAGCCACCTTCAAGTACTATGACAAACGGGTAGCCTCCATAGCATTGGTCGTCATAGCTCTCGTTCTGGGGGGGCTTTCACTGTATAATGTCACCCAAGGCATTCAAGGACAGGCGGACATTCTGAGCTACGAGGGTAAGATTAAACGCCTTGAGAAAAGCCTTGTGAAGAGCAAAAAGGCCCGGGAAAATGTGCGCAAGAAACTCAAAGGAGAAGAAATGCAGTCTATCCGGGAAGGAACCATCTTTGTGAACAGGATCATCGCAAAGGATGCATTCCCATGGGACAGGTTCCTGGACGCCGTCGAGACCAGCATGCCCGCAGGCATCGTTTTGGAAGATCTCACCGTGGCAGAAGATTTTCAGACCGTTCAAATGGATGGATTGGCGAAGTCTTCGGAAAAAATCGATCTCGTATTGTCCCGCCTGAAAAAGACGGGTATATTTGAGGGAAATCTCCTGACCAAATTGAGCGTAAAAGAAGGGGGGAAAAATGATTCTGCCGACATTCCCGAGGGCGGGATGCGTTTCGAGATAACGAGCAAGCTGAACATTGAAGAGCTTTGCGGCAGTAAGAAATATGAAGGACAGGGGGAAACCTTGCAGGAAACCTTCACCCAAGAGAAGAGCGTTCCGGGCCTGTGACGGCCGGAAACAATGGAAAAATGAAACTTCAAAGGATCATCAGGGCCCTTCGTTTTAACCGTTTCCTCTGGGCGAGCTGCGCACTGATTCTGTTAATTAATCTGGTGTTATACCTGGCGGTAGTTCAGCGGCAGAGAAGTCATATTGCAAGATTGCAGGCCTTGTACAGCAAGAAAAGAAACCCCGATGTGCCCCGCGAGAGAGATGAAATTGCCCGGTACAGGATTGCAGAGGTCGAGTTGAAGGTTTTCAAAGACAAATTGTCCCCGAAAGAAAAATTTGTAGAGAGGGTAAGGGAGATCCACGACCTTCTTCATCGGAATGGCTTGCAGATGCAAAGGCTCACTTTCAAGCCGGAACAAGCGGGCCCGATGAAGTTATGGAAGTACACCAGTTCCTTCAGCGTGCAGGGAAAATACTCTCAGCTGAAGCCCTTTATCGCCGCTCTCCAGAATTCGCCGAGCCTTTTTTGTCTCGAACATCTTTCTTTCAAGAGGGTGTCCAGATCACCGGGGACGGTAGATATGAAGCTGGAAATATCGACCTATTTCAAATGAAAAAGAAGAAGCTTGCGCTTACCATACTATTGCTTGTTTTTGTATTTTCTCTCGCGTATCGGGTCACGCATCCATACCGTCAGCAGAGAGTGTCCCGGTTGAAGTACAGCGGGAACCGGAAAACCGTCATCGTTAAGAAGGAAACCGCGAAAGGGGAGGACCGTCTGCTGAAATGCCCCGAGCTGATGCTGGCAGTTTTCTCAAAATCTCCGCACCACCATGGCGAGGTGATTCATGATCCTTTTTCTGGCCCGGAGGAGGGTGCACAAGCGAAAAACCTGCCGGCGGCCGTGGCTGCAAAACTGCCCCAGAAGAAAACAGAGTCTGCCGAGGAAGATCCAAGGGTCCGGGTGCAGAGGGAATTGAGCAGTTTTCGGGTATTTGGTTCCTGCCAGGAGGGAGACAAGAATATGCTGTTCCTGGAAAGGGGCAAAGACGTGTTCATCGTGCGGGCGGGAGACAAAATCGATAATAAGTACCTGGTTAAGAGCATTACCAGCAATTCACTGGACCTGTGGGCTGAAGAGATCCAGCAGAACATTCACATCGATTTGAGCGATTTTTAGGAGGATTTCCACAAGATTGTACCCTTTCACAGGTAGATTTCGGGTACGGCCGGGTTTCCAATCCAGATATGGATGGAAGCTAGGCTAATGGAGGCCGTCATGGCTTACGTCGTGGTTGGAGGGCTCAGGAAATACATTTTGCTCGCGCTTATCATGTCTGCCGCGATCTGGCTGCAGGCATGCGCGCCTACTTCGCAGTATGTCGACGAGGGAAGAGCGCTCAGTTCTACCGGTGATTGGGACAAGAGTGTGCAGGTTCTGCAGGAAGCACAGAAAAAAAACCCATCGGATCCCGACGTCAAACTCCTGCTCATGCGGGCGAAGACAAATGCTTCCCTGCAGCATATGACTCAGGGGGAGGCCTTGCTGAACAAAGGCTCATTTGATGAGGCCATACGGGAATTCCAGTTAAGCATTGCCTTTAAGCCCGGGAATGTCAGGGCAGAAGTGCTCATGAGAAGAGCAAGGGCCTTTAAGCAATCCGGTATCCTGTTTCGGCGGGGGGAGAAATTTCTCAAGGAGAAAGAGTACGCCAAGGCAAGGACGGCTTTTCAAGGGGCCGTCAGGTTGAATCCGGAAAATAAGGAAGCGGAAAAGGCTCTTGCCGCCTATAGCAAGGAAATAGAGCGCCCTCCTCGTTTCAGGTTGAAGCCCAAATCCTCTGTCCCTGTTTCGCTCCGGTTCAAGAAGACACCCATTACCAGCGTGTTCGAGGTGCTCTCCAGGCTCACCGGCATCAATTTCATTTTTGACAAGGATGTGCAAGAGACCAAGGTCACCCTCTTCATGACGGACGTGCCTATTGAGCGCTTTCTGGAAGTCCTGCTTCAAACAAACAGCCTGACCGGGAAACTGGTGGATGATAAGACAATGATCATCTATCCCAATGCGCCTGCCAAGATCAAGGATTACGAGGATCTCCAGATCCGGACCTTCTATCTCTCGAATCTGGACGTGAAAAAGGCCGTCGCTCTCCTGTCTAAAATACTCAAGAGCAAGGATATCATTGCCAACGAAAATTTGAATGCCCTGGTCATCCGGGGGCCCAAGCAATTGATAGAGGTCGCGTCAAAGCTGATAGAGGCCAATGATCGTCCTCCGGCCGAAGTCCTCCTTAATGTCGAGATCCTGGAGGTGAGTCGTTCCAAGGAAAGACAGCTTGGCCTGGACGTGAATCCGTCGTCGATTACCTTCGGGATCGGAGAGACGAGCCCGCAGGTTAACGCGGATTCCGTTTTCGCACCGAATGTATCGGCGTATGCCCTCGGAAAGATAACGAATAAGGAACTACTCCTCAACCTGCCCCTTGCCACCCTGAACCTTTTGAAGCAGGACGCGGATACCCGGACCCTTGCAAGCCCCCAGATCAGGATAAGAACCGGGGGGAAGGCCAGCTTCCTTGTGGGGGAACGGGTGCCGCTGCAAGTGAACCGGAGGATTGATACCACCGGCGCGGTCACGACTGATTACCAGTATCAGGATGTCGGGATAAAAGTAGACGCTGAACCGGTAGTGAACCAGAACGACGAAGTTTCGCTGAAACTAGGGCTGGAGGTCAGCACATTGGGAGCGAATGTCGGAACGCCGGATCAGCCTGAGTATTCCATCAGCACCAGGAAAACGGACAGCGTGCTGACCATGCGGGATAGTGAACCGGTCATTATCGGCGGATTAATCAGTGATGAGGAACGGAAGACCGTGCGGAAGATCCCGCTGCTGGGCGATATCCCGGTTATTGGTTATATTTTTTCCAACCTGGATAAAAGCAATGTGCAAACGGATGTCCTGATGGCGATAACGCCGGTCATTATCCGCGCCAAAGACATCCCGGGCAAGGACGTGTCGGAGATATGGTCGGGCAAAGAAAACGAGTTCTCTCTGCAAGAGCCGTATGACAGCTATGCGGAGCGGAAAGACAGGTATTACAATCTGCCGAAGGATGCGAGAAAAGTTGCTGCTCAACCCGGTCCCGAAGGGGTGAATAAGGCCGCGGGAACCACGGGGAGTGAAAACATGCCGAAGGTGTCCGGAAAGAGCAGCCAGCCGGTTCCGGAACAGGGCCTCCTGATTCCGATGCCTCCTGAAAAAGTCGTGCAGCCCTTTTCAAATCCGGATCATGTCACGCCGGCCCGTGCTGCTCCGATCCCGGAGAAGAAACAAGAAAAAGCTCCCCCGCAAAAAATCGTACAACCCTCTCCCGGCCCGAAGCCTGTCACGCCTGCCGGTGCTGCTCCGATCAGCGAGAAAAAGGGAGAAGAGGCTCTCTCGCAACTACAGGAAAAGAAGCCGGCGAGTCCCACGGAAAGTGAGAACAAGAAGTATTTCTGGCCCGACAGCATTCGGTACAGCATTCATGTGAATTCCTTCCCTACCCGGACGGAGGCACAGTCTCGTCTGCAGAAACTGAGCCAGGATAATTTCGATTGTTTCCTCGTTCCCGTGAATGTGCCCGGGATGGGTTTCTTCTACAGGGTGTTTGTGGGCCGTTTCAGCGATTACCAGTCGGCACTTTCCATGTGCGCGTCACTGAAGGAGAAAAAGGGATTCGCTGCGGACATCCACGTGGCAGATCGCAGGTGGGCCTTCGGAGGATAGTGATTTTTGACCCTGCGACTTCACGACAACACGGGCGTAACGCTCATTGAACTCCTGGTGGTCATGGTAATTATGTCCATCCTGGCAGCGGGTATTATGCCGCTGTCGCAGATGGCCTACAAGCGTTCAAAGGAGATAGAACTCAAACACGACTTGCGCATAATTCGCAAGGCACTTGATGACTATAAGGAACTGGTTGTTGAAGGCAAGATCCCCGCACAGGCGTTTTCGAGCGGGTATCCCAAGAGCCTGGATGTCCTGGTGAAGGGAGTTGATGTTCAGGGGCCCGTTCCCTTCCGGGAAAAATTCCTGCGCAGGATCCCCAAAGACCCCATGACCAAGGATGGGGAGTGGGGACTCCGCTCTTATTCTGATGAACCTGACTCTGATACCTGGGGTGGTGAAGACGTCTACGATGTGTATTCAAAAAGCGACAAGCAGGCCCTGGATGGATCTTACTATAAGGATTGGTAGCAGCCCCAATTGATATGAAAAGAGATCTCGGAAAGAGAGGGTTTACCCTCATAGAATTGATGATCGTCATGACGATTATCGGGATACTTGTATCCATAGCCCAGCCGAATTTCCAGAAAGCGATCATTCGTGCCAGGGAAACCTCCCTGAGACGGAGCCTGTTCGTGCTCCGAGACGTGATCGACCAGTACTATGCGGACCATGGAAATTACCCTGAAACTCTTGAATCGTTGGTGGGAGAACACTATATAAGAGACCTTCCCGAAGACCCCTTTACCCGTTCGAGGACAAGCTGGGTCGTGATCCCGCCTGAGGGGTCTGAGGAGTCCGGAGTATATGATGTTCACAGCGGCAGCGATCTGTTAGCCCTCGATGGAACACCCTATAATGAATGGTGAGTGGAGACGGAGACGTCATAGGAACGGAGGGTTCACCTATCTCAGCGCCTTGATTGTTGTGGTCATATCGGGCATAGCGCTGACCGCTGCCAGTGAGTACTGGAGCACCATTGCGAAAAGGGAGCGTGAGAAGGAACTGCTTTTTCGGGGCGACCGGATCAGGAGAGCCATTGCATCCTATTACAAGGGTGGTCCGGCGGGCAAACCGGAATCGTATCCCGGGACACTGAGTGACCTGCTCAAGGATCCCCGGTCCCTGAAAACTCTCCGGCACCTCAGGAAGCTCTACCGGGATCCAATGACAAAAGACGGGGTATGGGGACTGGTCCTGGCTGAAGGAGGAGGGATAAAAGGGGTCTTCAGCAAGAGCACGCAAAAGCCCTTGAAGACCGGAGACTTTCCGATCGACTACCAGTCCTTTGAAAAGGCGAAGACTTATTCTGAATGGAAGTTCATATACAATCCATAGGCGAAGAGATGCCCCGAAATCCTATTTGTCGAAGGGCATTGAGGAGCCTGATGGAGAGGAGGATATCCCATGAAGAAAGGCACCTTCTTTTTTTGTCTTATTTGTGTACTTTTCTTTTTCGCGGGTGCTGCCGGGTCGGACCCCCTTTCAGACCTCATGGAACAATTCACGAAGGATTATAATGCGGCAAAACCCCCTTCCCCATACAGTTCAGTCGATAGCGATTACAAAATAAAGCAGGCAGCCCTCGGCTCGATCTACACCACCAGGACACTGGCGCTGCTTTACCGGCAAAATGAGGAACTAGTTGAAAAGTATGATGAAATGCTCAGAAAATATGATGAGATGATCGAGCAGAACAAACAGATTATCGACCTGCTTTCTGCCTTGGCAAACGGAGGGAGGAAAGATAAGAAGGTATCTGAACAAGGGGACGAGCTCTCACAGTAAGGTGACGGGAAAGGATATTCTTATCCTGGGCACAGTGCTGTTTCTTCTGGCATTCTTCCTGGCGCCCAACGCGAAAGGAGAGATACTCGGGTACCAGGACAGTGACGGGCACTGGCATTTTCCCGGCTCCGGGATTCGAGAATGCGCTCGTTTCAGGCCGAGATCCTCATCAATGAGCGGAGAGGAGTTCATACAGGCCTACCAGGGCATGATCAGGAAAGCCTCTGCAATGTTCGGCGTGGAATCAACGCTCATCAACGCGGTCATCAAAGCCGAGTCGGATTTCGACCACCATGCAGTTTCCCGGAAAGGGGCCGTAGGACTGATGCAGCTCATGCCAGGCACCGCCGACGAGATGGAGGTGAAAAATCCCTTCAATCCATCCGCGAATATTCTCGGGGGAACCCGGTATCTGGCTTCGTTGTTGCGGCGCTTTCATAATGATACACCGATGGCTCTGGCTGCCTTCAACGCGGGTCCCACGAAGGTGGAGGCCTATGGCAGAATCCCTCCGATCCGGGAAACACAGGATTTTGTTGGAAGAGTCCTCTACTATTACGGGCTCTTCAATAGGCGGGCGGAATAGCGAGTGCCTCCGGCATAGGTGTTGGACTTACCTCTTTTCCAGTCGGCTTCTGAGGAGAAACAGCGACGAAATGGTTTTGCTGTCTTTGATTTCTCCCCTTTCAGCCATGTGGAACGCCTCTTCCAGGGGAATTTCACGAACACGGAGGATCTCATCCGGATCCAGATCCTGGCGGGCGGGGCGCAGCCCCTGGGCGAGAAAGATATGAATTTTTTCGTCTGAATATCCCGGCACCGGGACTATTGCTCCCAGTTCTTCCCACTCAGTTGCAGAATAGCCCGTTTCCTCAATGAGCTCCCTCTTCGCGCATTCCAGAGGAGATTCATCGGGATTCAGTGTCCCCGCCGGTATTTCCCAGATGTACTCGCCGATTGCATGGCGATATTGCCGTACCATGACCAGTGATCCGTCCTCGTTCAGCGGGACCATTGCTGCGGCGCCGGGATGGCGGATAATATCCAGATCAACTGTCGTCCCGTTGGGCAGGGTGATTTTTTCCCTGATGAGTGTAAAAACCCGGCCCTGATGCAACTGAGTTTGTTTCAGTATCTTTGTTTCCATAGTCAGAGTTTCCCTGGTTCAAGCCAAAAAAGATTACTCAGAAGTATTTCCCAGGATTCTGCCTCCGAGGTGCGACTGCGGCGAGCTTCATTTCTCGAGAGGAGCTTTTCCGAAGAGGGCTCTCCTTTCCTCGTCGGTAACTTCCGTGAGCACCCTGTGGGCCTTTTTTCCGTCATAACAAACGCGATTTCTTCCCGTGGCCTTCGCTTCCAGGAGGAATCGATCGGTACGCTCGATAAACGCGTCCGTCGTTAGCCTGATTCTCCCTCTGTAGACATCGACGCCGAAACTGGCAGTGACCGGAACCAGCGACCGTGCCTCTTCAAGTATTGCGGGACTCATTTCCAGAGCTCTCCGGAGACGTTCAGCAGCCTGTATGGCTTGAGGGAGCTGGGTGACCGGAAGGATTATGGCAAATTCTTCTCCGCCGAACCTGCACGGGATATCGATGCGCCGGATTCGTTCAAGCATGACCTTGGTCACCCATATGAGCGCTCTGTTCCCCGCCTCATGCCCATAGGTATCATTTACGCGCTTGAAATGGTCCAGATCAATCATGAGAAGGCCGGTTGGAAGCCCGGACCGCCTGGTACGCTCCATTTCGGCGGAGAGAGCGGCGTGGAGATGGCGAAAATTGAAGAACCCGGTAAGGGGATCGGTACGAGAAAGGTCTTGCAGGCGCTTGCACTCAGACCTGAGGCGATCCACCTCCTTTTGTACCGGGCAACCCTGTTCGTTCAGCGGGCAAGCTATTCGCGTACCGGAATCCCGGTCCAGGAAGACATCCTTTTCCGACTTTTCTGAGCCCATTCTCTCTCGATCCAGTTATCATTGCCGGCAATCGATTTCACAGAATCGGCGGTGTCAAGTCCCTCTTTCCTCACTTCACCCATTTGGTGTCTTTTATTCAGTCTTCACCGGGCGCCCGTTTTCTTGTCTTCAGGATCGCAAGTGCCGTAAACGAGCCTGCCAGAATAAGAACCGCCATGAATTGCGTTACTGTCATGTTCGTATGGAAAAAGATTCCCCGGTCGTCCCCCCTGAAACGCTCGATGAAAAGCCTGCTGAAACTGTGCAGCAGCAGGTACCATAAGATCACCTGTCCCGAGTACGATTTTTTTCTGTGAATAAACATCAGGATGCCGAACAGGAAAAATCCGCTGACGGAATGATAGAGTTGCGTGGGATGTATGGGAACATTGAGGGGAGCCAGGCTTTTGGGGTTCGTGAACACCACGGCCCAAGGGACGTCGGCAGGTTTCCCATAACAGCATCCTGCCATAAAACAGCCGATCCTTCCGAAGCCCTGTCCTATGGCTGCAGCAGGAGCCCAGAGGTCGCCGAGGTCAAGAACGGACAATGAATGGCGCCTGGCGTACCAGATCAGGGATGCGATTGCGCAGAGAGCTCCTCCTGAGAACACCAGACCCCCGTGCCAGATTTCAAGGAATCCCAGCGGATGCTGAACGTAGAAAGTGAAATTCATGAGAACGTACAGGAGCCTTGACCCCACGAGGGCGGAGATCAGTATGATGAACCCCATATCCAGGACCTGCTGAGGCGCCAGGGCATAAGAACGCCCTGTACGCATGGCAATCAGAAGGGCCGCCAGAAAACCAAGGCCCAGGAACAGGCCATAGGAGTGGAGGGTGAGGGGGCCGATAGAAAAGAGTTCAGGATACATAAGAATTTCAACCTTGATGAGTTCCTGAGCGGAGCAGCTGAATGGCAACCCAAATGGCTCCGATGGTAATGGCAGAGTCAGCCAGATTGAATGCCGGCCAGTGGTAGCGGCCCAGGTAAAAATCGAGAAAATCGACGACCGATCCTAAGCGGGCCCGATCAGCAAGGTTCCCGATGGCTCCTCCCAGAATTAAGCCGAGCCCGAAAAGGATTTTCCTCCTATCCTCGCGTTGACGGCGGGCCCAATAGATCAATATGACGATGGCGGCAATTGTCGCCAGGATCAAAAAATAGGAGCCGAAGTGCCCCTGGTGACGATTCATGATCCCAAAGGCCATTCCCCTGTTCCTGACAAGGACAATGTTGAAAAACCCAGGCACAACGCGCAAAAAATTATGCTGTTCAAAAAAGGCCAGGACAATCAACTTTGAAAGCTGATCCAGGAACAAGACTGCCGCCGCGGGCCAGATAAAAAAGTGATCCTTTCTTTTCAACGGTCAACGAGCTCCATTTCCGCCAGGGCCCCGAGACAACGGTCACAAATGGTCGGGTATTGTACATTTTCACCCACCGAAGGATCATGGACCCAGCATCGTTCACACTTTGGGGCATCTGAAGGACTGACGCTGATCTTCAGCCCCGGAGTCGTCTCGCTCTCGATACCGTTCGCCGATTCCCCTTCCTCCAGGAGATCCACAGAAGAGACAATGAATATCGATCTCAGCTGATCCTTGTAAGGTTCCAGTTCGTGGAGGAGGTTTGATGGGAGAGTCAGGGTTACGGAGGCGTCCAGGGAATGCCCGATTTTCTTTTCTTTTCTCGCCAGTTCGAGTACCCTTGCGGTCTCCTTCCTTACCGCAATAATGGTCTCCCACTTTTTTGCAAGTCCCGGGTCCAGAAATTCGTCTTTCACCGGGACGAAGCATTCGGAGTGAACGCTTCGAGTTCTATCGTCTCCATGCATGTACTGCCATATTTCTTCAGCACTAAAAGAGAGGACGGGGGCCATAAGCCGTACAATGACCTCAAGAATCTCATGCATGGTGGTCCTTGCCGATCTCCTGGCCACTGAATCCGGCGGAGAGGTATACAGGCGGTCCTTGATGATGTCGAGGTAAAAGGAAGAAAGGTCGAGAACACAGAAATTATGCAGGTTGTGGTAGACAAGATGAAATTCAAATTTTTCATAGGCCTTGAGGACCCGTTCATTCAGCTCCTGGAGCCTGTTTAATGCCCACCGGTCCAACTCTTCAAGTTCGTCATAAGGGACCATGTCTTTTTGCGGGTCAAATCCGTTCAGGTTTCCCAGGAGATACCGGCAGGTGTTCCGAATCCGGCGATAAGCCTCAGTGAGTCTCTGAAGGATTTCCTTGGAGAGACGGATATTATCCCGGTAATCCTCACCCGCAACCCAGAGCCGGAGAATTTCGGCGCCATAGTTGCTTATGAGCTCCTCCGGTGCAATCACGTTGCCGGCTGATTTATGCATCGCCTTTCCGGAACCGTCTACAACGAATCCATGGGTAAGCACGTGATGATAGGGAGCCTGATTCCTTGTCCCCACAGAGCAGAGAAGTGAACTGTGAAACCAACCCCGATGCTGGTCGCTCCCCTCCAGATAGAGGTCCGCAGGACTGTTCAGGTACTCACGCTGTTCCATTACTGCCGCGTAGCTCACACCGGAATCGAACCACACGTCCAGGATATCCGTCTCCTTTTCAAAATCCCGGGAGCCACATTCAGGGCACCCCGTTCCCGGGGGCAGGAGATTTTCAACAGACTCGGTAAACCATATGTCCGCTCCGTATTTTTCCACCAGGGCACTCACGTGATCGATTATCTCCTGGGAGATGAGCAGGTTACCGCATTGCTTGCAGAAGAATACCGTGATGGGAACACCCCATGCCCGCTGTCGGGAGATGCACCAGTCGGGCCTGTTGGCAACCATCTGGTAAATACGCTCCTGACCCCAGGAAGGTATCCATTTGACTTTCTTGATGGCTTCCAGCGCCTTCCTCCTGAGGCCGGTTTTTTCCATGGAGATAAACCACTGCTCTGTTGAGCGGAAGATGACGGGTTTCTTACAGCGCCAGCAGTGGGGATACTCGTGAGAGATATCCTGTTCACGGAGGAGAGCGCCTTTTTTCCGCAGCTTTTCATTGACCGCCTGGTTGGCTTCAAAGACCTGGAGTCCGGCAAAATACTCCACATCCGGGGTGAAGCGACCCTGATCATCCACAGGAGAGTATACCTCAAGACCATACTTGAGCCCGGTTTCGTAGTCTTCGCGGCCGTGTCCCGGCGCCGTATGTACACATCCCGTTCCTGCGTCCAGGGTCACATAGTCAGCCAGAACTATGATCGACGGTCTGTCATACAGTGGGTGTCGCGCTTCAAGATTTTCCAGTGTCTTCCCGTCAAATCGAGCGATTACCTCATAGGAGGAAATGCCGAAGGAATCCATGCAGATGTCCAGCAACTCCTCGGCAAGTATGAGGACGCCTTCCTCTTCTGTCTTTGCAGCGACGTACTGAAAGTCAGGGTGAACGGCGATGGCCAGGTTAGCCGGCAGCGTCCATGGCGTTGTCGTCCATATGACAACCGATACCTTTTCTCCCCGCAGGTTCTCGGAGATTTTTTCCGGTTCGGAGGTGAGCGGAAACTTGACAAATATGGACGGTGAAGTGTGATTTTCATACTCGACCTCCGCCTCGGCCAAGGCAGTCTGACAGGAGATGCACCAGTAAATGGGTTTTTTGCTCCTGACGAGGCTTCCATTGAGGGCGAATTTTCCAAACTCCCTCACGATGGTGGCCTCGTACGGATAATTCATGGTAAGGTACGGATTTCCCCACTCTCCGAGAACACCGAGCCGTTTAAATTCTTCCCGTTGTATATCCAGGTACTTTTCCGCATACCTGCGACAATAGCTCCGAATTTGGGGCTGGGACATATCGGCCTTTTTCGGGCCGAGTTCCTGGTCCACCTGATGCTCAATGGGGAGGCCGTGACAGTCCCATCCCGGTACGTACGGCGCATTAAAACCGGCCATCTGCTTGGATTTTATGATAATGTCTTTCAGTATCTTGTTAAAGGCGGTCCCCATATGGATGTGACCGTTCGCATAAGGCGGGCCGTCATGCAGCATATATGGCTTTCTGCCGTGGGACATCTCTCGAATGTGTTCGTAGATGTGCTCTTCTTCCCATTTTTTGAGAATCTCGGGTTCCTTTTTCACGAGGTTCGCTTTCATCGGGAACGCCGTTTTGGGCAAATTGAGCGTCTGTTTATAATCCATGTACCTGTGCCTCCTGCCAGCCAAATCGGTTACAGTGTTGCTCTCTTTACGTCCATGGCGGATGGAGTTGTTCCCATTGTTGTTCCGAATCTTCCGGGCCGTCATTCGAAGAAGAAACGGGTGTCCCCATATGAAAAGTGAGCGTTTTGGAAAAGGGTAACGTGTTGTGGAAAGCGTAACGTAACGATGAAGGATAGCAAACAGGCATTATGAAGTCAAATTCATAATATGGAAATCCTCTGTTTCTTCAGATGACTGAAGCAGACAGGACGTTCCTTTCCCTGCCGCCCGAAAGAACCGATATCCGACACGTTTGTTGTGGAAGACCCTGAACCACCGTCAAGGCATCATCTGCGGCGTTGCCTTCGCTCGCTCCTCCTTGCGTCGTATTGTTTATACGACTCAGTCGTCGCTCCTTGGCGCCTTGCATCTGATGCCTTGCTGGTGACGAGGGATTCCACCAAATCATCCGATGAAATCATAATGCGAAAATTAGATGGTGAATTTGGAAAAGAAATATGTGGTTGACACCATTTCAATAAGGCATTAATAGAGGGATAAAAATATGATCTTATTAAATCAGGGAGAGATGAAATGCAAGGGAAAAGGATGATCGCGTTGTTGGCGTGTTGCATGTTGGTGGCCGGGTGTGCCGCTCCACTGGTTTTTTTTGGCGCGGGAGGCGCTGCAGGGGTGGCTGGGTACAAATACTACGAAGGCGTATTCAATGTCACCTACAAAGCACCTTACATTGATACGTGGCACGCGGCCAATCAGACAGCAGTGGACTTGCAATTGGTGGTACAGAGCGCAAAGCATGATCTTACGGAGGGAAAGATCGTCGCGAAGCGAGCTGATGGCGCGCGGATTGTCGTCTCGCTCAAATACAAGTCCGCGAAGGAGACAGAGGTGGGAATAAGGGTCGGTACCCTTGGAGATCAGGAGGCGTCCAAGATCATCGCGGAACAGATTCGAAAGGAACTCTTCGGGAAATGAGGAGTAGTCCGGTCACGTCTCGATTCCCAGGTTTTCCAGCATCGCATGAGCGAAGCTGGTAATATACTCCAATTGGGATGGGGAGGAATAGGTCTGGCAACTGCAATTCATGCCTTTCCGGCTGCGTGAAAAGAACTCCAGCTTGATCCACCCGCTGCCCAGTTCTACCGCAAAAACATAGGGTTGGCAGTGTTTGTGGGCAATCTGGGCTTCATTGAGCAGATCCTCGGGTATCTGTACCCAATAGACCTTTTGCAGGCTGGAGGAAATGGCGGTGTCGCGAAGGTATCCGTTGATTTTCACCATGTCGGAAGTGCTTATTTCGTCGATAAGGTATGCCCGCATTATTGGCCCTCTTTTTGAAGACGGTCCATCTTCCTTCCTGCCAAGAACGCGTCCAGGACGGAAATTATCCATACAAGCGCGAAGAGCCCAAAGATAATCCAGAGAGCTAAATAGTCCTGAGAGCCGAGGTTTCGCATAATCGACTCAGGATTTGCATTGGCAGGGGGAGTTTCGAGGAAAGCGGCTTTCATTATTCGGTACATTGCCACCACCCCCACTCCAAACAGGACGAGTACGGCCCCGAGCATAATAATTCCCTTTTTCAATTGCTGATTGAGAATTTGCCCCAGGCCGGGAATGACGAGCGCGGAACACAGTGCTGAAACGAAAGCTTTCTTCATAGTCCGATGAACCCCTGATATGCTGGATGCGATTGAAGGTATCCCAATAAGAGGGTGTTGTCAATGCTGACAGGCAATGGGTGGGTCATCATAAGAGGTTTGGGTATGAAAAAAGAGATGAGAGAACAAGTCCAGGTCAATATCCCCTTCGTTATGCTCCACGATGCCTACCTTGAGCGTTTCCTGGACCAAGGGATCAATCCCGAAATCGGCCTGGATGCCGATGCGCTGGACCGCTTTGCTCTGCCGGAATTCCGTCAGGCGGCGGAAAGACTTGCTGATCGGGGGCTGCAAGTGACCTTCCATGCCCCGTTTGTTGATCTTTCTCCTGGATCGCCGGATCCGGAGTTCTGGAACCTGACCCGTCGGAGGTTCGAGCAGGTCGTGAAACTCATCCCGCTTTTCCGCCCCCAAACCGTGGTGTGTCACGCGGGATTTGAGACCAAACGGTATGGATTTCTCGGGGATGCCTGGTTTGAAAACAGCATCAGAATGTGGACTTGGCTTGGACGATTGGTCCATGAAGAGGGTGCGCGATTGATGCTTGAAAATGTGTTTGAAGAAGGACCTGGTGAGTTGAAGACCCTTTTTGAATCATTGGATAAGAAAAGAGTCGCTTTCTGCCTGGACACGGGGCACCAATCCGCCTTCAGCAATACACCGCTTGAAACCTGGGTCGGCTCGCTCGGGTCCTATATCGGTCAGCTCCACCTGCATGATAATTTTGGAGAAAAAGATGACCACCTTGCCCTGGGACACGGGCTCATTGATTTTCCTGCTTTTTTCAGAGCATTGAAAAAAGAGATGGAAACCCCTCCTGTTGTCACCCTGGAACCGCACAGGGAAGAGGAACTGCGGCCGAGCCTTGAGTTCCTGGAGCGCGTATGGCCCTGGTCATGAGAAACCCCTCCCAAATCCACCGTCGAATTTCTGTTGCGTGTGGAATAATGCGCAGCAAGCACGGGCGGGCAAAGGCAGCGCAGCCCGAGCCCTGCGAAATCCCGTTTCCGCGGAGAGATGATACCTTGCTGGTGGAGCAGGGACCTCTCTTTCCCATTGAATTTTAGTCATTATTTCTATAAAGTAACGATCACGCATGCATTTCTGATATTTTGAGGACGGAACTTGTGAAGGGTGATGCGTCCTCATGGGGGAGATACCCGTATGAACGAGATTATGGAGCATCCGTTCGCCAAATCTGTTTCAGCCACTGAAAAGTGCAAGAGGCTCAGGGAAGTGGTGCACCCTGAAGACAGCCTGGCAATCCTGATCGACGCTGACCCGGATGCCATATCCAGTGCGATGGCCCTGAAACGCTTCTTCTGGCGAAAAGTTCAACATGCTGAAATTTTTCACATCAACGAGATACAACGAGCCGATAACCTGGCATTCATCAGACTCTTGAGAATTGAACAAAAACACATAACTCGCTTTCGACGTAAAGAATTCAACAAGGTGGCCGTGCTCGATTCCCAGCCAAAACATCACGAACAGTTTGCAGGCCTGCATTTTGATATCATCCTTGACCACCACCCTGTGGATGCATCTTCCAAAGCGTCGTTCGTGGACATAAAAGAAGACTATGGTGCAACCGCTACTATCATGACCGAATACCTGAAAGCCGCCAAGATCAAGCCTTCTCCAAGACTGGCCACAGCCCTGTTCTACGGCATAAAGACGGATACGGACAATTTTGTGAGAAAATCAATCCCCAATGATATCAATGCATTTCAATACCTTTATCGTTTCGCCAACCTGAACATCATAAAGAAGATCGAGTCATCTGAAATCATGCGCCCGAACCTGGAGCATTTCAGGGCTGCCATTGACGGAGTGGCCTTCGTTCGAGATAGAGCGTTTATTCATATGGGGGTCGTGAAAAATCCCGATATCCTGGTGCTAATAGCTGATTTTTTTATGAAGATGGCCGAAACAACCTGGAGCATCGTCTCAGGAGAATATGAGGATAAACTGGTTGTCATCCTGCGGAATGCCGGGTTCAGGGGAGATGCGGGAAAAATCGCCCAGAAGCTTTTCGGCTCCCTGGGGGGAGCAGCAGGGGGACACCACGGGGCTGCCAGAGCGGAGATTCCACTCGCGGAGCTTAAGAGTTCCCCGAAGGAGAGAGTGGACGTAGGGGCGCTGGTCGCGAAGCAGGTCAAGAAGTGGTGTTAGGAGAAATACTTTGACGCGTCTTGCGAAATCTCAAATCAGCGAAAAATTGATCGACGATGCCAAGAACTTCATCCAACAGGGAGACCAGAAGGCTCTCGGCAGGCTCCTTGAAGAGATGATGCCCGCTGACGTGGCGGATCTCATAGAACACCTGGACCGCGATGAACGGATTTCCATTTTCAATGTCCTTGAGCCCGAAGGTGCCGGAGATGTCCTGGTAGAGATTGAACCCCCTGTTCAGGGGCGCATTCTTGAAGGTCTCGATAATCAGGCCATATCGGAAATCGTCCAGGGGCTGGAATCCGATGACGCAGCAGACCTCGTCGGCGACCTTCCCGCCGACCGTGCCAAAGAAATTATAGAGACTCTGGGAGAAGATGTTTCCCAGGACCTGGAGAAACTCCTTCCATACCCTGATGATACGGCAGGGGGGCTCATGGGCCTGGAGTACATGGCCATTCGCGATGATGCCACGGTCGGAGATGCCATCCGCCTTATCCGGGAAAAGAGAGAGGAAGTTGGAAATCTCTACTACATCTGGGTGGTAGATGATTTTGGGAGACTCGTAGGCGTCATCTCCCTGAAGGACCTTGTCCTGGAACCATCGTCTGATCGCAAGATCAGGGAAATCATGAATCCTGAAGTTATTTCAATCCATCCGGACGCCGACCAGGAAGAGGTGGTTCACCTCGTCAAGAAATATGACCTCGTCAATATCCCGGTCGTGGACGCTCAACATCGTTTGATAGGCCGCATCACCCATGATGATATCATTGACGTCATTGAAGAGGAAACGGATGAAGACATCTCTTTCATGGTCGGCGTGATCAACCAGGAGATCACGGAAGATTCCCCCCTGAAGATCTCCAGAGCACGGCTGCCCTGGCTGATAGCAGGGCTTTTGGGAGAAATCGTATCCGCACTCGTAATCAGCAGGTTTGAAACATCCATAGAAAAGATTATAGCGCTTTCTTTTTTTTTCCCTGTTATTATGGCCATGGGAGGGAGCACGGGCAACCAGGCCGCCACGATCGTTGTTCGAGGGCTGGCAACCGGAGATATCAGTCTTCTGAAAATCGGGAGGCGACTGCTTGTTGAGATGAAAGTGGCCCTGCTCAATGGGCTTATATGCGGGGTTCTGCTCGGAGCAATTGTAGGACTCTGGATATCCGACTTCCGCCTGGGATCTGTTGTGGGGCTGGCCCTTGTGGTTATTGTCCTCAACGCGAGCTTCCTTGGGGCCTCGGTGCCTATTGCCTTGAGAAAACTTCATTTTGATCCCGCCCTTGGCACTGTGCCTTTTGTGGCGACCTCAAATGATATACTGGGTCTCCTCATTTACCTGATCTTCGTAACGTCCTATCTGAGATTCGTCGGCTGACCATATTGTTTGAAGAGACACACCGCCGGAAAACGCAAGGAGAACATGCATAATGTTGTATGAAAAGGAAGCCATTCGTTACCACAGCGAACCCAGGCCCGGGAAAATCGAGGTGGTTCCTCTCAAGCCCTGCGTGTCTCAGTCGGATCTCAGCCTGGCGTATACGCCGGGTGTCGCTGTTCCGGCCCTGAGAATCCAGGAAAACGCGAACCTTTCTTTTGAATATACCTCCCGCGGGAGTCTGGTCGGGGTGGTGACGAACGGGACCGCGGTGCTGGGACTCGGGAACATCGGCCCGCTGGCTGCCAAGCCGGTGATGGAAGGGAAGGCCGTTCTCTTCAAGCGCTTCGCCGACCTGGATGTATTTGATATCGAGATAAATACCGGTGATCCGGACGAGTTCATCAGAACTGTCAGATTGCTGGAGCCTACATTCGGAGGGATCAATCTCGAGGACATTAAAGCCCCGGACTGCTTTTACATCGAAGAGGAGCTTAAGCGCCAGATGTCCATCCCCGTTTTCCACGACGATCAGCACGGTACTGCGATTATTTCCTGCGCGGCACTCATTAATGCGTGCGAACTCACGGGCAGGAAACTGGAAGACATCCGGGTCGTGATAAACGGGGCAGGGGCAGCGGCTATCGCGTGCGCGAAAATGCAATTATACCTGGGAGTAAGGCAAGATCATCTGATGATGCTGGACTCAAGGGGCCTCATCTACAAAGGACGTACGAAGGGGATGAACAGCTATAAAGAATTTTTTGCGTCCGAGACACCACTCCGCAGCCTGGAGGAAACCGCCAAGGGAGCGGATGTCCTGATGGGTTTATCTGTCAAGGGTGCCTTTACCCGGGAACTTCTCATGCTCATGGCTGAAAAACCCATCATTTTTGCCCTGGCCAATCCAGATCCCGAGATAGACTATTTTGAAGCAAAGGCTGCCAGGCCTGATGCTATCGTCGCAACAGGACGTTCAGACTGTCCCAATCAGGTGAACAATGTCCTGGGATTTCCCTCTATCTTCAGGGGGGCCCTGGACGCGAGAACGACCACCATCAATGAGGCGATGAAGATTGCCGCAGTGCGTGCCCTGGCGGAACTGGCAAAGGAAGAAGTACCGGACTCGGTGGTGCGCGCCTATGGGGGGAAACCCATGCGGTTCGGTCCCGAGTATATCATCCCCAAACCGCTTGATTCCCGGGTGCTTCTCAAGGTCGCACCGGCCGTCGCAAAGGCGGCTGAAGAGAGCGGCGTCGCCAGGAGGGCCGTACCGGACAAGGACCACTATGTGCAGCATCTGGAAAGAATTCTGGGGCCCGAGCGGGAGATCATGCGGAAGATCATAAACCGGGCCAGGATGAGACCCATGAAAATCGTCCTCCCTGAAGGGGACCATGCTGTTATCCTGCGGGCGGCTCACCAGGCCGTGCGGGAAGGAATTGCCAGGCCTCTGCTCCTCGGAACTAAGGAGGAAATTCTACACCTCGCAAGGGAGCTTCACGTTCCGATGGACGGGATCGAGATCCTGGACCCTCTCACGAGTCCCCTCTTTCCTGAGTTTTCCGAGAAATTATTTCGTATGCGATGCAGAAAAGGATGGTCCATCGATGAAACGAGAGTGCAGCTTCATAACCGCTATGTTTTCGGGGCGATGATGGTGAACGAGGGCCTGGTTGACGGCCAGGTACACGGAATCAGAAGACCATATCCGGATGCTATACGTCCCGTTCTCCAGGTTATCCCCCGGCGTGACGGCGTTGCCATAGTAGCCGGTATATACCTCATGATTTTTCGGGACCGTACCCTCCTGTTCGCGGACGCGACCGTCAATTTTCACCCGAGTGTGGAAGAGCTTGCGGAGATAGCCGTGCTTGCCGCGGACATGGCACGTTTTTTTGATATTCAGCCTCGCATAGCAATGCTTTCCTTTTCCAACTTCGGCAGCACCCGCCATCCGGATGCGAAGCGAGTGCGCGAGGCGGTCGAGTACGCCCGAAAAGCAAGGCCGGACCTGGTGATCGATGGTGAAATGCAGGCGGATACGGCAGTGGTCGAAGAGATTCTGAATAGCGAATATCCGTTCAATCGCCTTGGCGGTGCGGCAAATGTACTGATATTTCCGGATCTGTCCTCCGGAAACGTCTCCTACAAACTTTTGGACAGGCTTGGGGGCGCAAAGGCGGTCGGTCCGTTGCTGATGGGTATCAGCAAACCCTTCAATGTGCTTCAACGGGGCGCGGACATGGAAAACGTCGTCAACGTGATTGCCGTCACCGTTGCGCAGGCCCAGGAAACGGGAAATTCCCAATAACCCTCTCCCTGCCTTCCTTCAAATAGTCTCATTCTTGTCCAGGAATCCGGTGCATCCGATTCTTGCGCGCCTTACCGTGCCCTTTCATCAGGCGCTCCAGGAAAGGCTTCCTCCCTGAGCATTACGCATTTATAAAGATATAAAGAAAAAAAGTATTCTATAATAACGCGATATATGTAAATAAAAATAACTTGACATCTTTATATCTTTATGCTAGACGTTTTGCCATGGGGAAGAAAGTGTTTTCAACGCAGGTGACAAACGAACTCTTGAAGGAGTTCAAGAAACTCGCCATCGACCTCGAGCGTCCCATTAATGACATTCTCGAGGAGGCTATGCGCGAGTTGCTGAAAAAATACGGGAAGAAATGGCGCCGTTAGAGGATCAAGAATAGCCATTTGTGGGTAGAAATCAGATGGGGATGTTCGTATTTCAGTAAACCCTGTAGACAAGGGGAAGAGAGATGGTATCGAATATGACTGACTACAATGGGGCGGAGTCATCAGGAGATCAACATCGCATCCTGGCAGATATTGCCTTCTACCTCTCCGCGGCAAGATCTGCCTTTGCCGGTTCTTTCAAGTACCAGAAGGAATACCACGACAGCCGCCGGATTGAGAGGAGTGAACAGGAGCTGCGGGAAATGGCCATGGAGAAGGTCAGAGCACTGCTCCTGGAAGAATTGATCTCCGGTCTTCTGGAAGAACCCGCGCTGGCGTCCGCCCGATATTCGCGGGAGCAGTTGAGAGGTGTCGCAGGGCAGATCCTCAAGACAGAAATTCTTGAAGAAAGGGAGAAGGAGCGGAATTACTATCTGAAGGCGAGGATGACCGGAGACATTGAATCGGCCAAGGAACAAAGAGATGCGCTTGAAGAACTTGAGAAAAAGGTCGAGGCTCTCGAAACAGCTGAAAAAAGAGCGGTGGAGGCGAATGAGGATGTTGAAAAGCTGAAAAAAGAGATGGAAGTGGTTAAGGCCAGGATCCTCCTTGCAAAAGGAGATCTCGATGGGGAAAGCCGAAAAGAGAAGGACCTTCTGGACCTCATCCAAAAAGGCGACTCTTTGTACGCGCAGGGGGACCTTGACGAATCGATAGACGCCTACAGCCAAGCTCTGGAATTGGACCGCGGCTCTGTTGTAGCCCTCATGAACCGTGGCGCCGCCTCTCTCAAGAAGGGAGACATAGATCGCGCTATTGAGGATTTTGACCTGGCGGTGAAACTTGTGCCCGAAAATCCGCTCTCTCATGTAGATCGCGGGTGTGCATTTGCGTTGAAAGAAGAATGGATAACGGCTATCGAAGAGTTCAGCTATGCCATTGGATTGGATCCGAAAACAACCGAAGCTTACTTGAATCGAGGGATTGCTTTACTGCAGCAGGGGCTGGATTGCGAAGCTGCGGAAAACGATCTGGCTCTTTACGTCGGGTTGAATCCGAATGATTACCGGGGGCACCTGAACAGGGCGATCGCGTTATCGTGTCTGGAGCAGTATGACGCTGCCCTGGAGGAGTATGGGCAGGCGATCCAGTCTAATCCTTCAGAGGTGTCGGCCTACTTTAACCGGGGGAACACCTATCTGCGGGTGGGAGACGTAACAAATGCACTTGATGATTATACTCGTGTAATCGGCATGAACGGGGTGGAGGGCGACGTATACTACAACAGGGGGA
>Ga0315542_1000546_pt1 | contig 23826 bp, 16 predicted proteins | sample SalMarSW160120MG_FD_202541 | JGI IMG/M metagenome (GOLD analysis project Ga0315542, IMG submission 202541) | Salt marsh sediment microbial communities from the Plum Island Ecosystem LTER, Massachusetts, United States - Salt Marsh Sediment SW1601-20 ... | reverse complement strand
GTGTATAAATAAGATGCCTGTTGACCCAGGTATTTGCCTGGGGCGGAAGCTGGTTCACCGAAAGCTCCCGGGCGGAGAGCATAACCTGCCGGTAATTGTCCTTAATGGTATAGCGATCCACGTCCACGTCTTTAAAATCATAATATAACCGGATGGACTGCAGCTGGTTGTACGTCTGGAGCAGGGGCCGTTTGTCCCATATTCTGATGTTCTGGATCGTGGCCTCGTCTTCGGAAACGTCCTTCTTGGTGAGAGTATCGGCGACTGGAAAAGGGACCTCCTTGATCTTGTTTAAATTGAAAGCCTGGCGGGTGTACTTGATGTTGTGGTCAATGTAGGGGGCCTCCTTTGACAGTTCGTTTGGTTTAACCACCACTTTTTGCACCACCATGGGGAGCAGGGTGCCGAGGAGTATGATCAGTCCCAGCCAGACCCCGCCGCTTTGCCAGATCTGTCTTTTCCTGACCTTATACGCATTGAGGAACAGGATTAGTGCGAATGCGAGAGACACGAAGATCAGGAACCCGTAAGCCAGCATCCTGACATGGATATCCGTGTAGCCGGCCCCGAATGCGGCGCTGTTCGTGGAATAGAGGAGGTTGAACATTTTCAGGCGGTAGCCCCAGCCCAGGAGCAGCACGATGATGCCGCCGAAGACAGCGATGTGTTTTATGGCCCTGGGTTCAATATCGATTTTCGGGGCGGGCATCTGCTTTCCCTGTGCCTGCGCGTATTGATCCAAATTCGTTATCTGAATGGCGCCGTTTTTTAGATACCATGCGATGGTGACGGCGGCCGCAAAGACAAACAGGACCAGCATCCCGCCCTGGAGAAAGAGATAGAAGGGCAGGGAGAAGACATAAAACCCTACGTCATTGCTGAAGATGGGATCTTTGACTCCGAAGGGCTGTTGGTGGAAGAACCGAAGAACCATGTCCCACTGGTCAGCACCCTTCTGGGCGATAATAAAGCTGATGATCACGACAAGCGCCCACAAGAGAATTCCGGCAGATTTACCCGACAGCCCGAACTGCGCCAGGATGTCTCCCTCCGGTGAGGCAGCCGGCTTTGGACGTGCCAATGCCTTCGTACGGCCTGCGATCCAGAGGTTCAGGGCAATGATGAGCATCAAGAGGAGCCAGATCACCACACCGATTCCAACTTTACTCAGGAGTATCGTCCAGAAAACGGATGAATAGTGGAGTTTGCCGAACCAAAGCCAGTCAGGATAAACGGAAAGGCCCCACCAGACGAGGATGAGAACCACAAGCAGGATGCCGATCGACCATTTTCTTTTCATGAAATGCTCCCTTCGAATTTTACCCATGTCTTGAATCATGAGCTTTCAGCGGCATGTTTGTTTGAAGTCAATCAAGGAATCATATGCCTTTCATTTGAGTGAGGCAAGACATTTTCGGGCTTCCTCCCTGAGCTCCCCTGCGAGGGGACACTCACTCTGCTGCCTGAGCACTTATCCGTACACGGGAAATCTTCTGCAGAGCTCGGATACTCTTCTTGCCGTCTGGTCCAGTACTTCCTTCCTGCTGCGGTTTGTGAGGGCGCTATCTATGAGGTCCGCTATCTGCGCAATTTCCGCTTCACCCATCCCCCTCGTGGAAACAGCCGCGGTCCCCAGCCGTATTCCGCTGGCCGTGCCCGGGTTCCGGACATCCCGCGGGATCACATTTCTATTCGTGATGATCCCCACGGATTCCAATACCTGTTCCGCTTCAGCTCCCTTTATTCCTTTTGGACCAAGATCGACGATGACCTGGTGGTTTTCCGTTCCACCCGTTACGATCCTATAGCCTTTCGTGTCGAGTTCCTGGGCAAGGGAAGCGGCATTGGCAAGGGTGTTCATCTGGGTCTCTACAAACCAAGGCTCCAGAGCCAGTTTGAAAATGATCGCCTTTGCGGCAATGAAATTGACCGCGCTTGTTCCCTGGCACCCGGGAAACACGGCCTTGTCTACCTTTCTCCCATACCGGTCTCTGCACAGGATGACCCCGCCTCTGCCTCCCATCATAGTCTTGTAACAGGTGAGGGTTACGAAGTCGCAATGAGGCACAGGACTGGGGATCACCTTCGCCGCCACAAGGCCTCCGATATGTGCCATGTCTGCGAACAGGTATGCCGAAATATCCCCGGCTATTCCGGCCATCTTTTCGTAATCAATCAAGCGGGGATACGAGCTTGCCCCGACTACGATCATTTTGGGCCTGAATTCATCGGCAATGCGCCTGATATTGTCATAATCGATACGTCCCGTCTCACTGTCTACGCCATAATGGCGGAATGCGAAGCATTTGCCGGTTATGGACGCCGGGTGGCCGTGAGAAAGATGACCCCCGTGAGGCAGGCTCATCGCGAGGACTCTGTTACCGGGCTCAAGGACGGAGAAGAACACGGCAAGGTTCGCTGATGTGCCGCTGTGCGGCTGAACATTTGCGTATTCTGCTCCAAACAGACTTTGTGCCCGGGAAATGGCCAGGCGCTCAATTTCATCCGCATACTTGCACCCTGCATGAAATCTTTTTCCTGGATAGCCTTCGATGGTCTTCGTGTTCAATATGGATCCAGCGGCCTCCAGAATGGAAGGAGGCGCGTGATTTTCGGCGGCTATGAGGTCCAGGGTGTTTTCTATCCTCAATTCTTCCTTTCTGATCAATTGCGCAACAGCGGGGTCATCTTCAAAGACGTGCAGCATGGCAATTTCTCCTTTCGGGAACAAGTGGATATTGGCTCAAAAGGTGTGAGGAAAGCCACAAAAGGACAAACCGGCAGAAAAGCTTATCACAGCGGAAGTGGGGCAAATAAGATAGTCAGTGGTTCACGGCCCGGTATAAATGTCGGCCGGAGACCATCCGGACGTCGATGAGTCCCTTCTCTTGGAGGATTTCAAGGTGTCCGAGAATTTCAGACATTCCCAGGAAGATATCCCATGCCCTGAGTTCCGGGAAAACGGCCATAGTTATTTCGAAAAGATTCATCCCGTCACGCGTCATCGAAGGAGAGTCCAGAACGCGGAGGACTTCACCCCTTCGCGAGCGGTGGTGCTTCTTGATCTCCTCGATTCGTTTCCGATGGCCGCGAAAGGGAGACCCATGTCCCGGCAGGACCTGGGCAATGTCCAGATGAGCAGTCACTTCCAGGGATTCCAGGTAATGGGACAGGCTCTTATATCCATTGCCGTTTTCCCTGGTTTCCAGTTCAACGACCGGGTTGGAAGTGATTTTTTCAAGAAGATGATCGCCGGAGAAAAACCTCTTGTTTTCCCGGTCAAAAAAGCAGACGGATCCCCGGGTGTGCCCCGGACAGTGGATTACTTCCAGGGTGAAAGTATCGAAGGCGATCTTTTTGCCGATCTCCAGGTCTTTCACGGCAAAATCTCCGGGAAAAAAGGACTGAAACCGGGCGTCCATCTGGCCTGAGATAGACTCCACGATATTCTCCGGCAAGCCTCCTTCCCTGAAGAAGCGGAGAAAGGGTGCCTTCTTCTTTTCAGCGTAGGTTTCAATATTCCAGATGCATTTATCAGTGTCTCGGGGATGGATAAAGACTTCCGCGCCGCCGGACTGTTGGATCCTGCCGGCCAGCCCCACATGATCCAGATGACCGTGAGTCAGAAGAACACGCTTGATATCGGAAAGGCGCACCCCTTTTTCGCGCAATGCATTTTCCACCAGGGTCAGGCCTTCCTTTGAATGGAAACCCCCGTCGATCAGGGTCGGAATCGAGTCTTCAATGAAATAGACATTGACCGATCTAATAGGGAACGGGATCGGTATTTCAATTCTGCTGATGTGGTTCATTTCTTGACTTACCTCTGCATTTCCTTCGCCGGCCGGAGAATAGCGCGGAACAGCCGCTCGCTGCGCGTTATCCCTGCCGGAAAATCCGGCTTGTGCCCAAAATTTTTTATTATACCAAAGTGCGGACAATTTGTTAATAGGAGATTTTGTTCGGCGGCACGTGTGTATTTTCGGGCAGGAGCATCTTGGGGACTGCTGGAAGAGGCTCGCCGGCAAAAGATTAAAGAGTATAGTGTCTTAAAAGCTAGATTAAATATCAGCCGGCAGGGCCGTTTTTTTCTGCCTGGGCATGATGTGTGTCGCGCCGCCGAGAAAGACATCGGCGACTTCACCGACGGTTTCAGAGAGTGTGGGATGCGGATGAATCGTTAGGGCCACATCCTCCGCCAGGGCCCCCATTTCAATGGCAAGGGCCCCCTCAGAGATGAGCCCCTCGGTATTGCGGCCGGCTACGCCCATTCCCAGAATGCGCCCGGTTTCCGGATCGATGATCATTTTCGTAAGTCCTTCGGGGAGGCCCATGGCTGTGGCCCGGCTCGAAAATTTCCAGGGGTATCTCTCCACGATTACATTACGATTCTGTTTGCGTGCCTGTTCCTCCGTCAAACCGCACCACGCTACCTGGGGATCCGTGTAGATAACGGCAGGTATGGCGCGCGCATCAAAGGCGGAAGGCTCTCCGGCGATGACTTCAGCCGCCACCTTGCCTTCACGGAATGCCTTGTGTGCCAGCAGCGGCCCACCGGCAACATCGCCGATGGCGAGAATCCGCTCGTCGGAGGTCCGCTGGGTTTCATCAATGATAACGTATCCTCGTTCGTTTACCTTCACCTTGGTGGTCTCCAGGCCGATACCACGGGAATTCGGAATCCTGCCTATTGCGATCAGCACCCGGTCGAATGCCTCCTCCCAGTTTTTGTCTTTTCCGTCAAATTTTACGGTGACGTCGGCGGCATTTTCCTTCAATGCTGCGATTTGGGTATTAAAATGAATGGCAGCAAACAGCTTTTCCAACCGGCGAATGAGAGGGGCGGCCAGGTCTTGATCGGCGCCGCGGATGAGCCTGTCGCTTCGAACCGCAAGAGTGACGCGGCTGCCCAGGGACGCGTACACACTCCCAAGCTCCAGGGCCACGTAGCCTCCGCCGAATACGAAAAGTGACTTCGGGATGTCTTCCAACTCCAGGGCGCCGGCTGAATCCATCACACGGCCCTCCCCCTGAAAGGGGACATCGGGCAAGGGCAGCGGACTCGAACCTGTGGCCAGGATGGCATGGCGGAATTTGATGTGGCTGACGTCTGACCCACGGAGCCGCACGGAATCGGACCCTTCAAAAACAGCACGGCCCTTTATGCGCTGCACTCCGCGTTTGTTGCAGAGTGTGATCAACCCATCGGCCATTGTATCGATAACCTGCTGCTTCCAGTCTCGAAGCATCTTCAGGTCGATCCGGGGTCGCTCAAACGTGATTCCCATGGACTCGGAGCGTTCGGCATCGTGAATGAGTTCGGAAAGATAGAGGAGTGTTTTAGAGGGGATGCACCCCCGAAACAGGCATTCTCCCCCCGGTCTTTCCTCCATATCGACCATGGCCACATCCAGGCCCAGATCCGCGGCCCGGAATGCCGCGGCGTACCCTCCCGGTCCGCTTCCAATGACCAGGACCTCGGTTTCTTCTGTCAGTTCTCCCATTACCATAAGCGGTGTTTCTCCATTTTGAAATTGGCTCTTATGAACACAGAATTTCTCCCGACAGGATGAGCATTTCCTGCGGGCAAATGAAGACTACTGTGCGCAAGCACGCCCACAGGCGCTAAATCATGTTCATCAAAAGTGCATCCGGATCTTCGAGGACATCCATCAGGACTTTCATGAAGCGCATCGCATCAGCCCCGTCCAGCACCCTGTGGTCAATGGTGAGATCAATCGGCATCATGAGCCGTGGTACGATTTCGAGGCCCTTATCCCCCCTTTCCCTGACCACCGGCTGCATTCTTGAAGATCCCATTCCGAGGATGGCAACCTGGGGGTAGTTGATGATGGGCTCAAAGAATCCGCCGCCCATGGGACCCACGTTGGTGATGGTGAAGGTGCCTCCCTGCATCTCTTCGAGGGTGGCCTTGCGGTCCCGGGTTCTCTGGACAAGGTCGTTGAACTCGATGGCCAATTCCGTAATGCTCTTCCGGTCAACGTCGCGAATTACGGGGACGATGAGTCCTTCCTCCGTGTTTACCGCCACTCCAATGTGAAAATAATTCTTTATTATGATCTCTCCCGCTTCCGTGTCCAGGGTGGCATTAAAATTGAGATAGGTTTTGAGGGCCGTGGCAACGGCCTTTAACGCAAAGACGGTGACGGTCAACTTGCCGCCTTTTGCTTCAATCTCAGACTTATGCTTTTGGCGGAAGGCCTCAAGCTCCGTCATGTCCACCATGTTCTGGCTGTGGACATGGGGAATTTGGGCCCACGCAATGGTCATCTGCCTGGCCGTGGCCTTCCTTATGGATCTCACCGGGATGCGGTCCACCGGTCCCCACTTCGTAAAGTCGGGCAAGGGGGGAACGGCAATGGAAACGGGCTGTTCCGGCGCGGCCTTTTCGGCTGTCGGTTCGACCTTCTCTTCAGGCTTTTCGGACTTTTTCGCAAAAGCCCGGACGTCATCGGCTGTTACCAAACCTGCCGGGCCGGTTGGGGTTATCGCTCGAAGGTCGACACCCAATTCGCGTGCCAGACGCCTTGTCGCGGGAGAGGCAGGCACGGGTCCCTCTGTCCGGCGGGCAGCGGCTTCAGTGCGGGGATGTTCTTCCCGTTTCTCGGCCGGCTTCTCCTCTTCTGAGATCCCGGCCTCTTCACTTTTCTCGGCCGGTGCCGCCTTTTCAGGCGTGACGGCTTCCTCACCGTTGCTGAAGGTCATGAGGACATCATTTACTTTGACGGTGTCTCCTGGTTTCACCAGGATTTTTTCTATGGTGCCCGTGTAAGGCGACGGAATTTCAACCGCAGCCTTATCCGTCTCTACCTCGAGGATGGGATCTCCCTCGTTGACTTCTTGCCCAATGGAGACGAGAACAGCGAGAACCTCCGCCTCGTGAATCCCTTCCCCCAAATCTGGCATTTTGAACTCCCTGGCCATGGCCTTTCCTCCGTATTAAGTGCTCAGTGTTTTCCTGGCCGAAGTGACGATACGGCGGACATTGGGTAGATATGCATTCTCGCGGCTGAAAAGTGGTATGGTGACGTCAAATCCCGTTATCCTGGATATGGGCGCTTCCAAAAAGTAGAAGGCCTTTTCCATAAGCCTGGACACGACCTCCGCTCCGGGACCGAAACTGCGGGGGGCTTCGTGGATTACCATGGCGCGCCCGGTCTTGGTCACCGATTCCACAAAGAGGTGGTCGTCAAGGGGGGAGATTGTCAGCAGGTCAATCACCTCCGCCTCCACGCCGTCCTTTTCTTTGAGCTCCCGGGCCGCATCGAGGGTGGGGCGCATCATGGCCCCGTAGGAGATCATTGTCAGGTCTTTCCCCTCTCTCACGACCTGGGATGTTCCGATAGCCATGGTTTCCTCTTCTTCGGGAACCTCTTCACGGAATGCGCGGTAGATGGCTTTTCCTTCGAAAAAAATGACGGGATCCGGATCGCGGATGGCTGCCGTCAGGAGCGCCCTGGCGTTCCGGGGGCCCGATGGGATGACCATCTTGATTCCCGGTATGTGGGCGTAGAACGCCTCCCGGCTCTCTGAGTGGTGTTCCAGTGCCCGCACCCCTCCGCCATACGGCGTGCGAAGCACCATGGGCACGTTGAGCTGACCCTGGGAGCGCAATCGAAGGCGGGCTGCGTGACATTCAATCTGGTGAAAATTCAGATAGCTGAATCCGGAGAACTGGATCTCACACACAGGTCTGAGACCATAAACCGCCATGCCTATGGACATCCCAACGATACCCGATTCCGCGAGCGGCGTATCGAAGCATCTCTGTTCGCCGAACTTGTCGAAGAGGCCGTCGGTTACGCGGAAAACACCGCCGTCCACGCCCACGTCCTCGCCCAGAACGATAACGGAATCATCTTTTTCCATTTCCTGGCGCAACGCCAGGTTAAGGGCCTGGACCATCGTCATCTTAGCCATGGTTTTCCTCCTTGATCGCGGCCAATTCCTTCTTGAGTTCTTCCCGCTGCTCCAGCAGGTAAGGAGGAAGCTCCGCGTAGGCATGATCAAACATATCCATCGGATCGCCACCCTCCTTCATCTGGGTTTCTGCATGATCCACGGCCGATTGTATTTCGGCTTTGACCTCTTCCTCCAGCGCTTCTATCTTTTTAGCGGACAAGTGGCCCTTGTCCTTGAGGTACGTCTGGAAACGCGGCAGGGGATCCCTCTTTTTCCAGGTCTCAACTTCCTCTTCCGTACGATAGCGTTTCGGGTCGTCAGCCGTCGTGTGCATCATCATTCTGTAGGTGACGCACTCAATGAAGGTGGGGCCGCCCCCGGAACGTGCGCGCTCCACTGCTTCATGAGCTGCCGAATAAACGGCCAGTACATCGTTGCCGTCGACCTGGATCCCCGGCATGTCGTAGGCAAGGGCCTTCTGGGCGAGCGTCTTGGAGTGGGTCTGCTTCGAGCGAGGAAGGGAGATGGCCCAATGGTTGTTCTGGCATACGAAGACAACGGGGACCTGGTAGAGCGCCGCAAGATTCATTCCTTCGTGAAAATCCCCCTCAGAGGTCCCTCCGTCCCCGAGAAAGGTCATGGCCACGTCTTTCTTCTCACGGTACTTCATCGCCCAGGCTAAGCCCACCGCATGGAGGACCTGGGTCGCGACGGGAACCGCAACAGGAAGATTGTTGAGTTTTGTTTCACTCTTTGCACCTTCACTGTATCCGGCGAAGGCCAGGATAACGCTCTCCATTGTTCTCCCCCGCCAGAGTTCCGCCGCCGTTTCCCGGAAGGAGGGAACGAACCAGTCAGAAGGCTGCAGCGCGGCGACTGGTCCCAATTGGGCCGCCTCCTGGCCCGTTATGGGGGCAAAAGTGCCGATGCGGCCCTGACGTTGAAGGTTCAACAAACGCTGGTCGAAACGCCGGCCCAGAAGCATGGCATGATTGAGTTTGAGGAGGAGTTCTTCGGAAATATCCGGCTCAAGCTTCTCATCCAGTTTCCCTTTTTCGTCAAGTATGGACAGGTACTCCACGTGATACGGAAGATTGATCTTCTTTTTGGGCATCCTCATAACCTCCCGGGATGATCTAAAGAGTTAGTGTATCTATCGGGGATGGTGAATATATGAGACCTATTCCTGAATCTGCGCCTTCTGGAGTCTTCCGCTGTAGTCGATGAAGACGGCCTTGATTTCTGTAAATTCCTCTATGGCTGCTGTGCCGGCTTCCCTGGCGCCGTTTCCGGTATTCTTTACGCCCCCGAAGGGGAGATGGACTTCAGCGCCGATGGTGGGTGCATTGACGTACGTGACGCCTGTTTCAAGGTCACGGATGGCCCTGTAGGCAGTATTGATGTCCTGTGTATAAATGGCGGAAGAGAGCCCGTACTCCACGTCGTTGGCGATGTTCACTGCCTGCTCGTAGCCGTCGGTCCTGATCACCGACAGCACCGGGCCGAAAATCTCTTCCCTGGTGATCCGCATCCCATGGGTTGCCTCAAATATTGTGGGCCCTATAAAGAAGCCTTCGTCGGAAGAACCGCCTGTTATCTTCTGTCCGCCGCAGAGCAGCGTGGCGCCCTCTTTCCTGCCGACCTCGATATATTTCAGGATCTTCCTCTCCTGGTCCTCGCCGCAAACGGGCCCGACATCAATGGATGGGTCCAGCGGGAGACCTACGCGAAGCGCCTTTGTCCTCTGCAGCAGCTTCCGGAGGGTTTCATCGTAGACACGTTCATGGATGATGACCCGGCTTGTTGCGGTACACCTTTGTCCCGCCGTCCCGAAGGCCCCGAAAAGGATGCCCTCGACAGCGAGATCGATGTCCGCATCATCCATGACAATGAGCGGATTCTTGCTGCCCAGTTCGAGTGCAACCCGCTTCAGGCTTTTGGAGGCAGTCGAGTACACCTCTCTGCCGGCCGCGACCCCCCCGGTAAAAGAGAGGGCCTTTATCCTGGGGTCTTCGACAATGGCCTTGCCCACCCCTTGCCCCGAACCCGTGACAAGATTCAGCACACCTTGGGGAAGGCCGGCTTCTGCGAAGATTTCGACCAGTGCAGCTGCGCAGAGCGGCGTAAGCGTCGCAGGTTTGAAAACGATGGTGTTTCCCGAAATCAGGGCGGCTCCCAGTTTCCAGCTCGGCACTGCGATAGGAAAATTCCAGGGTGTGATGCAGCCCACGACCCCGATGGGCTGCCTGATGGTCATGCAGAATTTGTCGGGGAGTTCCGAGGTAGTGGTTTCCCCAAATAAACGGCGGCCTTCTCCGGATATATATTCAATGAAATCAATTGCTTCCTGGACATCCCCTTTGCCTTCGGCGATCACTTTGCCCATCTCTTTTGTAACGAGTTCTCCGAGGGCATCTTTTCTCTGCCGCATGATCGAGGCGGCCCTGAGAAGAATTTCTCCCCGCTTCGGGGCGGGGTACCCTTTCCAGCCGGGAAAGGCCTTCTCAGCGGCTTCAACTGCTCGGGAGACGTCCGCTTCGCTCCCTTTTGCAAATACAGCCAACGTCGAACCGGTGGCGGGATCTTTCGATTCAAATGTCTGTCCGTTTCCGGGATTCGTCCATTGTCCGTTGATATAGTGACCGTATTCCTTCATAATTTTTCTCCCTGATAAAGAGGCAGACCGCCATGATCAATACAGGAATCCCCGTCGGGGCCGGTTCGATATCGTAAGATCAGGTTGTGCTGGTGCGTTTCTTCACCCAAAGGAATGCGTTATATGCCATCAGGACAATCTATGAAAGAAAGGCTTGGCTGAATGTTTTCTCAACGCGGATGCCCATTTCACATCCGAGAGCAACACAGATAAATGGAACCGCAGTACGACCATTTCCGATTGCAATAAAAAAATTATAATGCAGACCCCTACCGGTGTCAACTCAGAGCCCCGGGTTTTCTCGCCCGCGGTCAGCGCTTCTCCTGCACCATGAGGTTGTTCAGAAATTCTGTCAATAACCATTCCGACATGTCATAGGGGAGGACCTCCAGTATCTGGTTTATCTTCTCCATCCTGTCGGGTAGGTCGGTTCCGGTCAAGCCGGCCATGGCCGCAAGTCTATAAAACGTCTCCTCGTCGAATGAACCGGAGAGTTGCTCAATCCCGGCGAGCAGGTCTCCTGCATCACTGCTGGTTTCCTGTTCTCTGAGTTCCGCCACGGTTTCCTTGAAATCCTTGAGAAATGCCGCAGCCTGATGCACGGTTGAATGATTCATGGAAATATGGAGATTAGAGGGCGAATTGGCGCGCCTGAACTGCGGTTGGACATACCAGTTTTTCTTCTTCAGTTCGTCGGCCAGGCGGTAGACATTGACGTCCCCGGCGGTCGAGGCAACTGCGAACATGCACATATCAGGCTTTCCCAGGACGTGTACCCCGTCGATCCGGTTGATTCCGTCGATGAGCAATTTGCTGGCATCCATTACCTCTCGGACAATTTCCCTGTATCCCTCATCGCCAAGGTAGTTCATGACGGCCCAGGCAGCAGCCATGGGTCCTCCGGTCTTGCTGCTGGTCACCGCGGGATTGATAACGGTATAGCCGGTCCAGCGTGAGCAGGCGAACATCTGGTGCCTCCGGAGGCCTTTATCCCTGTGAAGGATGACCGAAGCACCCTTGGCAGCGTAGCCGTATTTATGGAGGTCCGCTGAGATGGAGGTCACACCGGGCACGGTGAAATCGAAGTTGGGGACCTCAAAACCCATCTTGCGCATGTAGGAAAGATGAATCCCTCCCACACAGGCATCAACGTGAAATAAGAGACTTTTGTCGAGGGCCAGCTTTGCTATCTCCTCTATCGGGTCGACTACGCCATGGGCATAGCCGGGGGCTGAACCCACCAGCAGGATCGTATTTTCAGTGACGGCATTGCGCATGGCCTCGACGTCTGCGCGGAATGAACCATCGTGAACAGGGGTGACCACCGGCTTGACATCCAGGTAGTGGGCGGCCTTGTAGAATGACGCATGAGCGGTTATGGGCAAAACCATTTCCGGTTCTTTGATATGCGGCCTTGTTGCCCGCGCGTAATCCCTCGCCGTCTTGACTGCGAGTATGAGACTTTCCGTCCCGCCGGAGGTGAAGTTTCCGACGACTTCTTCATCACCCCGCAGGAGGTCGGCCGTCATCCCTACGATTTCGTTCTCCAAACGCAAAAGGCTCGGGAAAGTTGTAGGATCCAGGGCGTTTTCGGTCAGGTACATGGTATAGGCTTCATCGATGACGTCATGGGCCTTCTCACCGGGATAATAGACAAACCCCATGACCCTGCCCGATTTCCAGTCCAGGTCCCCGTCCTTGTATCTTCTCAGTGTTTCAAAGATGTGCTCCTTCGGAATTCCTTTCTGCGGTATTTTCATGATGCTCTCCCTTTCAAATTTTTCCGGCTCCTGACTTCTGAATTCTCTGTCCTCACCTATTGGTGGATATGGCCTCTCCCAGGGGTAGCCCGAACCCGTTCCCTGTGAAGCCAGGTCTTTATGTTCATATATTTTCCAGCAAATCCCGCGTCAAGATTATTTTCCGGATTCTTACGATTGCATTCAGATGAGGTGTGTCTTTCTGTAATTTGGTTAGGGTGAGGAAATCAGGAATTTTCGGAGGGAGGCGAGGATCTCTATTCAAGTTTTCTTGGTAAGATGCCGATAAAAAAGAGTTAGGAGGAAGGAGAACCTCATTATGATTTTTTCCGTCGGTAACAATATTTCATCGCTCAGCGCTCATGCGACAAAACTGGCCGTCTCGGCCAACAACGTCGCAAATATCGAAACAGAGGGATTCAAGAAAAGCAGGGCTGTACTTCAGGAAGGTCCAGGGGGCGCTGTGCAGGTAGAAATCGACCGGATCAACACCCCTGGTCCGCTGATTCAGGACGACGGTGGTGACCAATACACGGCGCTGGAGATGTCCAACGTCGATCTCGGCGAGGAAATACCCCAAACCATGCTGACCCAGACAGGCTACGAAGCGAACCTGACCATGATCAAGACCGCCGATGAAATGCTGGGTTCTGTCCTCGATATCCTGGCGTGATCACCGATCTCCCGTCCCTGCGGTGGCTGAGCCTCCTGTGCTGCTGGAGGAGACTCACTCCCGGCTGGCATCGCCGGGAGATGCCGTGTTGATGGTTCTCGAGTACGTCCCCGCCTTTTTCAGGGCATCTTCCATCTCCGGGATGGAGATTACTGCAGGGTCATAATACACGGTGTCCGTTTCTTCCGACCGGTAAAAACCTTTTACAACTCTCTTTACTCCTTTCAGCCCATCCAGGGCTGCCTTGCCTACATCATATCAGGAGACAGAGAAGGTGATTATTGACAGTCTGGGGCCGGCGGCCGACGATGACAGGTCGCAGCTCACCAGAAGAAACAAAATAACGGCAAGGGCCGGAATCAATCCCCGACACCATTTATTTGCGTTTTTCATTAGGTATTTTCCCTCCGATGGTTTCCTCAGAAATTTTTGTAAGGCGCGCTCAGCAGATTTGCCCGTCTTTCCTGCTAGCGTCCGACGATGCCCTGGGCAAACGGAGCCGGCAATCCGCCTGTTGCTCCTAAGTCTTTCAGGCTTCCGTCAGACCTGATTCGAAATGCGCCCACGGTACCGTCATTCGCATTCAAAACATACAGGAAAAGGCCGTTCGTCGTTGTTGTCATGTCAATAGGGGCGTTCCCGGAGCCCGCCTCGGCATCCAGGAGAACGAGGCGTCCCTTCCTGGCTTTGAGTTTATAAGCCGAAATGGTTCCGCTCCCCGTATTCGCAGTATACACGAACCCCCTTCCGTTTCCCACAATCCAGCAGGTTGCGATCTGGCCGTTCGCAACCGAGGAACTTATGGCTTGAAGGGAGTTATCCCTGAGAATCTTATAAGATGAAACGGCGCCGGAGCCGGCCTCGCTGACCAGCAGGTGACCTCTGGCGTCAAAGATGAAGCTAAAGGGAACCAGGCCGTCGGACGGAGAAACCACCGGTGCCGCCTCCGGCAAACCGTCCCTGTCGACGGAGAAGACGAGAATGGCGTCTGTCCCACTAGGTTCGCCCCGGGTAACCACAAGGACACGGCCCTGCGGATCGAAACCGACCTGGTGAAATCCGCCGGTTCCCAATTCCCGGATGGAGTCCTCGATCGGAATCAGTCTCCCCCGGTGACTCAGCTTAAATCCTGCGATGTTTGGACTCCCGCCACCTGAGCCGGCGTTGAGCACGTAAAGCAGATCGTGGTAAGGGGCGAGACTGACCGGAAACTCTCCCCCGGAACCGACAACGTCTGTCAGCTTAAGTCCATCAGGCAGGATTCGAAAGACCGAAATCTGATTGCTGCCTGCATTGACGGCAAGCAGCCACCGTTTATCCTGGGTCAGGACAAGGGCCCCTTGAGAACCCAGAGCATCCACTGCGTTTCCACCTGAGCCCAAACCCTGCGTCGGATAAGATGCCATGAATCTCAGCATGCCTTTGGCGCTTCGATTGAAGGCCACCACTTCGTTCCCTTGAGCCGCATTGGTCATGGCATAGACCGCGCCCGGTCGATGATGCCAGTGGGCAGAAGACGAGGTGACGCATACCATGGACAAGACAAAAGCTCCTATGATTATGAGAGTTTTCTTCATCATTTTTTCTCTCCTTTCATGTCTTGAATATATGGTTATTTCCTTTAACCAACGCTGAATCGTGTCGTGACCGTAATGTGTTATGGTTTCATGTACCCCCTTCCTCGGGGATTATCCCGGATTCGGCTGAGCGCTGCCTGGTTATAATAATAGCCAGACTTGTTCACGTGAACGTCACGGAAATATAAATTTTCGGTCACAAGATTTTAAAAGATGGATGGATTCAGACAGGATAGTGGGCGGGCGGGAAAATAGAAGGATTCATCACGGCTCCAATCCTCATTTCCCCTGGCCGGCGGCGACCGGCCAGGGGGATTTCCATCCCCCGCCAAGGGCCTTGTAGAGACTGATCAGGTTCAGGGTCGCCGTACCTTCGCTGCTGGCCAGCTGATCCTGGAAGGACTGGAGAGAACGGGTTGCGTCAAGAACGTTGCTGAAGTCCACGAGTCCGGCCTGGTAACGATCCCAGGAGAGTTCATATGCGCGCCTGGCTGCCGTCACTGCGGCTTTCAGCGATTCTTGGCGCCGCTGTTCCTTGGCATACGCCACGAGTGCGTTTTCCACTTCCTCCTGGGCGTTGAGCACGGCTGACTCGTACTGGATCAAGGCCTGCCTCTGGCGGGCAGTCTGCGCCTTGATATTCTGGCGTATTGCGCCGGCATGGAAGATCTTCCAGGAGACGCTCGGGCCGATGCTCCAGGTCCTGCTTGCCCATTCCCAGAGATCCCCGCTGGATACGGATTCGAGGCCGATGGTTCCGAACAGGGCCAAACGGGGATAGAGATCTGCAGTGGCCACTCCGATCCGGGCGGTTTGGGCCGCCAGGTTCCGTTCGGCCCTGCGGATGTCGGGGCGATGTCTCAGGGTCTCGGCGGGGATTCCGACTGCCACCGTTATCGGGAGCCCGGGGATGGGTTTTGGCTCCGCCAGCTCTTTGTGCATCGTGCCCGGCTTTTCGCCGAGGAGGACCGCCAGCCTGTTTTTTGCCTTCTCCAGGCTGGTCTCCAGGCCGGGGATCTGAGAGCGGGTACTCTCAACGATATAGTGAGATTGTTCGGCGGCCAGTTCATCGATGAGCCCGGCATGATAGCGCGAGAGGTTCAGTTCATAGATATCCTGTTGAGCCTTCAAATTTGCCTTCACAGCGGCAAGACGGGCCTGAAAAGTTCGGACATCCACATAGTTTCGGGCTACTTCGGCCAGCAGGCTCACCAGTACATCGTGCAGATTTTCCTCTGTAGCTTCGAGGTCCGCCTGGGCGGCTTCCACAGAACGTCTCACTCCGCCGAAGATATCCAGTTCCCAGCCCGCGTCAAAACCTGCGGAATACAGGCTTCCTGTTATTCCTGTGACGCCGTTTTCACTTCTGCGGCCTTTCACGACCGATCCGGCGGCATCCAGAGATGGATAGACATTGGCCTGTTCAATACCCCGAAGGGCCCGCGCCTCACGTACCCTGGCCCGGCCTTGTTTCAGATCCAGATTTCCCTGCACGGCCCGGTTCTCAAGGCTGCTCAGCTCCGTATCGTGAAGGGCAGACCACCAATGGGCCAGCGTCTCGGGATTTAACAGGGTGCCGCTCAGACCTCCCCGCAGGTCCGTATGCCACTTTTCCGGCGCCTTGGGCTCCACCCTGGTGTAGTTCGGTCCAACCGCAGCGCACCCGGTCAGCAGGAGTGCGGCCACGATGACCGGCAGCAGCGGCTGCCGGGTAATTCTGCGGAGCATGTGAGCCTTCTCGCGGTATCTTCTCATACGTTTCATAATCCTCTCCAACCATTTATCCTCGCCACGTTTAGTCCCCGGCAGCCGGTTCGCCTCCGGCTTTCTTCTTGTGCTGCTGCAGCCACGCGCCGGTCTTTTCTGCAAAAGACTGAAACACGTAATAGAGCGGCGGGATGAGAAAAATCCCCACCAGGGTTGCCGCAACCATGCCCGAAAAAACCGTGGTGCCGACGGCCCGACGGCTTCCCGCTCCAGCGCCGGTGGCAATCACCATTGGTGCGACACCGAGGATGAAGGTAAAAGCAGTCATCAGCACGGGTCGGAAACGAATACTTGCTCCTTCCAACGCGGCTTTGTACACTGAAAACCCCTGCTTGCGGCGGTCCTTTGAGAACTCCACGATGAGGATAGCATTCTTGGCGGCCAGGCCCACCAGCAGCACCAGGCCGATCTGGGCATAGATGCTGAGGTTCAGGTGGGTTACCCACAAACCGGCCAATGCCCCCAGGCTTGCCACAGGGATAGAGAAGATAATGGACAGAGGGATGGTCCAGCTTTCATACTGTCCCACCAGGAAAAGATAGCCGAAAAGCAGGGCCAGAGCGAACAGCATCGCAACCTTTCCGCCAGCCTTGCGTTCCTGATAAGACATGGAAGACCAGTCAAAACCGTAGCCGGGGGGGAGAGTTTTGCCGGCAAGCCGTTCCATTGCGGCCATGGCTTGGCCGGAAGAAGAGCCCGGAGCGGCATTGCCGTTGACCTGGACGCTGGTGAACTGGTTATACCGGTAGACGAGTTGAGGCGCCAGGACAGTGGATAAGCTGATCAGGCTCCGGAGCGGCACCATGTTGCCGTTGTTGCTGCGGACGTATAGGCGGTTGATGTCGTCCACGGCGTTGCGATACGGGGCGTCCGCCTGGACTTTCACCTGGTAAGTACGGCCGTACAGGTTGAAATCGTTGGCATAGCCCGATCCGAGCTGTTCCTGAAGAGTGGCGAATATCCTACTGACCGGCACCTTCAGGGTCTCGGCCCTGGTCCGATCGAGGTTGACGAAAATTTGCGGTGTATTGGCCGTATAGGTGGAGAAGACCCGGGTGAGCGCCGGGTCCTGGTTGGCCGCAATCACCAGTGCCCGCATCGCTGCGGCAATTTCCCGGGGCGGCTGGTCTTCAAGGGCCTGGAGCTGAAAGTCAAATCCGCCGGTAGTGCCGAGACCTTGAATGGGCGGCGGGGCGAAAGCGAAAATATTGGCCGAGGAGATGGCCGCCAGCCTTCCCTGGGTCTGGCCCACAATAGCGCCCAGTTGGAGGTCAGGCCGTTTGCGCGCGTCCCAGGGTTTCAGGACAACAATGCCGAAACCAACATTTTCTGCCGTACCGCTGAGCAGGCTGAAGCCGCTGACACCCAGGATGTCGTCAACACCTTTCACGTCTTTAAGGGTTGACGTGACCTGCTCCATGACCCTGTTGGTCCGGGCGAGTGATGCACCCTCCGGGAGCTGCACATTGATAAAGAAAGCGCCCTGGTCTTCCTGGGGCAGGAAACTGCTGGGGCTGTGGGCGAAGAGGAAATAGGCGGCGCCGATGACGCTTGCGAAAATCAGCAGGGCAACAACCAGCCGCCGGATGAGAAAGGCTGCTCCGGCCACGTATGCGTTGCGGGAGGCTGCCAACGCTCGATTGAACCAGGCGAAAGGTCCGTGCTGCGGAATCTTCGGTTCCTTGAGCAACACGGCGCACAGGGCCGGACTCAGAGTCAGCGCGTTGACGGCCGAAATGACCACCGCGGTGCAGATGGTGACCGCGAACTGCTTGTAGAGTTGGCCGGTGATCCCGGGCATGAATCCGACCGGGACAAACACAGCCAGGAGAACCAGCGTAGTGGCGATAATCGGGCCGGTGACCTGCCCCATGGCCCGGATGGTTGCCGGTTTGGGGCTCAGCTTTCTTTTGTCCATGACCCGGTAGACGTTTTCCACCACCACGATAGCATCGTCCACCACCAGGCCGATGGCCATGATCAGGGCGAAGAGCGAGATAGTGTTGGCACTGTACCCCAGTGCCAGGAGCACCGCGAAGGTGCCGATCAGGGAGACGGGGATGGTCACGGTGGGCACCAGGGTCGCCCGCCAGTCCTGGAGGAAAATGTAGTTCACCAGCAGGACCAGGAGGAACGTAATGATCAGGGTGAACTCGATTTCATGAATGGCTGCCGAAACATATTTTGTGGTGTCGTAAATGACCTTGTAGTCGATGTCGCTCGGCATGTGCTTTGCGAGGTTCTTGAGTTCCTCTTTTACCGCCCTCATGGTGTCCAGAGCATTGGCGTCTGATGACCGGTAGACCGCCATGCCCAGAGCGGGTGCGCCGTTTATGGCGGACCGGCTGCCGTAGTCCTTGGCCCCAAGCTCCACCCGGGCGATGTCCCGTATGCGCACCAGTCCTCCCTGATCGTTGCTCCGCACGATGATGTTCTTGAAATCCTCAACATCATTGAGGCGCCCCTTGGCCCTCAGGGTATACTGGATCTGTTGGTCATCTCCTGCAGGCGCCGTTCCGATGGATCCCACGGCCGCCTGGATGTTCTGCTGGCGAATGGCCGCAATCACGTCATCGGCGGTCAACCCCATGGCGGTCAGGTGGGCTGGGTCCATCCAGATGCGCATGCTGTATTCAAATTCACCGAAAATATAGACATCACTGACGCCGGTGATGCGTACCAGAGCATCCTTGACGTTCTTGCTGATGTAGTTGCTCATGAAGGCCCTGTCCCGGGTCCCCTTCGGGGAAATGAATGCGACGGCCCCCAATATGTCCGTTGACCGCTTCCGCACGGTGATTCCCTGGGCCACGACTGCGTCCGGGAGAGTAGGGGTGGCCAGCTGCACCCTGTTCTGGAGGTTGACCTGGTCGATATCCGGGTCCGTTCCCACCTCGAAGGTAACGGCCAGGCTGTATAGGCCGTTGTTGGAACAGGTCGACGACATGTAGAGCATCTTGTCCACGCCGTTGACCTCTTTTTCGATGGGGGCCGCAACGGTGTCGGCCAGCACCTTGGCGTTGGCGCCCGGATAGACCGCGGTTACGCGGACCACGGGAGGGGTGATGGGAGGATACTGGGCTACCGGGATGTTGAACAGGGCTATGAGGCCGGCCAGGGTAATAAAGATGGACATCACCATAGCCAGGCGCGGGCGTTCGATGAAAATCCTCGAGAGCATGGATTACCTCCCTTGCGTCTTCACGCCGGTAGTGGTTTTTACACTCTGACCCGGGAGGACTTTCTGCAGCCCTTCGACGATGACCATCTCCCCTTTGGCGAGCCCCTTTTCGACGGCCCAGTGTGAGCCCGCAAAAGGCCCTGTCTTGATCCGCCGGAGAACCACCTTGTTTTGGTCATCAACCGACAGCACATAGGGGCCTTCGCGATCTTCCTGGACAGCGGATTGTGGAACGACCGGCATTATTCTGGGCTTCCTTTTGCTCAGCAGCACGGTAACGTACTGGCCCGGCAGCAACAGACCGTCGGGATTGTTGAACACAGCCCGGACTGCGATGGTACCGGTAGATGGATCTACCTCATTGTTTGCGAAGTCCACGCGCCCGGGCGTCTTGTAGACCTCCCCATCAGTCAACCTGATACGGGGTACCAGGCCGGGATTCTCTTTGCTGAGAGCAGCATCTTTGGAGGATGGGCGGATTGATGAGAGATCGTTCTCGCTTACGGAATAGACAACGCGAATAGGATTCAACTGTACAATCCGGGCGAGAGGTCCTGATGTCGGGCCGACCAGGTTTCCTTTGGTGAAGGCGGTACGCCCGATTCGACCGCTGATCGGCGCCTTGACGGTGGTGTATCCGAGATCAAGTTGGGAGCGCTCAAGGGCGGCCTGGGCAGCCTGGAGCTGTGCCCTGGCGCGGAGTTCGTCTGCTACAGCATTATCGATGTCGGTGGCGGAGACCCCTCCTGACCTTACCGCTTTGACTCTTTCGAGGTACTGTTGTGCCCTGGTGAGTGCGGCCTGGGCCTGGGCAACGCCGGCCCTGTCGGCGTCAATCCTGGCCCGGTACGGTGCCTGCTCTATGACGTAGAGCAGGTCCCCTGCCTGAACGGAGCTGCCTTCCCTGAAATTGATTTGCTCCAGGAAACCCTCCACGCGAGCCCGAAGGTCTACGGCCTGGATGGCCTCGACATGGCCCACGTATTCCGCGGGCGGGTTGACATCCTGCAAGACAACTGGCGCCACCGTCACGAGGGGCATTGCCCCGACCCCCGGGCCTGGTGGACCGGCAGCCGGTTCGCCGGGAAAAGTCAAAGCCAGCAAGAGGGCGATCAGGAGAAAACCCACCCCCCCTAGACAGGATCGACCGAAGTATTTTCCACCGGCCGGTTTCATTATTCCCTGCCTGAATGGCCCAAATCTGAGTGAATGCAGCATATCTCTGCCTCCAAATAAGAAGGTTATCGGCACTGCTAAAATAACTGTTTGAAATTGTCAAGTATTTTTGCAATCCGCATGCGAAAGCTGGCTCGTGCATGTATGGACCAGAAACTGATTGCAGCTCAAAAAAGCCGGGACATCAGCCGGCTTGGCGATGAGAATAGGGTTTTAGAAGCATGCTCAAGGGGACTCCCGCCATAAGAAACAGAGCCGCAAACACGAATCCATTTTGGAAAGCGAGCACTTGCGCATGGTGGAGAATCGTGTGAATCTCGAGGCTTATCGCCTTCACCTTTCGGGTGGGCAGGAGGCCGCGTGTTTGGAGAAAGGTAACCGAAGAAGAGTTCAGAGCAAGGCGGGAGAATTCATTGGATTCCGGCGACAGCAGTTCCCCCAGCCGCACCGCGTGAATGTGGGCCGAGTTGGTGACAAAGGTATTGAGCAATGCAATGCCGAAAGAGCCGCCGACGCGCTGTGCAACATTCAGAAAACTCGAGGCCGTGGCCACTGCCTCGTCAGGAACCGAATTGAGCGCCGCAGTAAGCAAGGGGGTCATCATAAATGCGAGGCCGATTCCCCTGATTATCTGAGGGCCGATGATCTCCAGGGAACGCGACAGGGGATCCAGATTCCCGTACAGGAAAAGGGAGACAGCGGTCAGTGCGGTTCCCATGGTTACCAGCCAGCGATAACTGTACCTGTCCGCTAACCTCCCGGCGAAAGGCATCATAATACCGACAACGACAGCCCCCGGCATCATCCACAATCCCGCCTGGATTGTTGTGTACCCGACGAGGTTTTCCAGGAAAAGGGGCAAGAGGAACAGCCCTCCGAAAAGACCGATGGCCCGAAAGACGGCAAGCACCATGCTGAGAGTAAAATTGCGGATCAGGAAAAGTCTTAAATCCAGGAGCGGGTGGGGAACCGAAGCCTCGACCGTCAGGAAGAAGATCAGCCCCACGATCGTCACGACCAGACATGCGAGAATGTACTGCGAGGTCCAGCCTTTTTCCTGACCGTTGCTCAGGGCAATGAGGCCCGCTATCATTGCCATGGAAAGGAAGACAAACCCCCATCCGTCAAACGGGGCCCGCCGTCGTGTTGAAGCGGGCTCGCTTTTCATGATAACCAGTCCGGCTACTATGGCGACGATGCCGAAAGGAATATTTACCGAGAAGATCGATCTCCAGCTGAACCAGTCCGTAAGGTAGCCGCCCAGCGTCGGCCCAATGGCCGGGCCGACCATGATGCCCGTTCCCCAGATCCCGAGAGCGCGGCCCCGTTCATGCGGCTCGAAAAGATCCGCCAGTATGGCCATGCCGATAGGCTGTACGGCCCCTCCGCCCAGTGCTTGAAGTACCCTGGCTGCGATCAGGGAATCGTAGTTCCAGGCCAGAGCGCAGGCCGCTGAGCTCGCGGTGAAGACAAACAGGCTTCCGAGATAAAGGACCTTGTACCCGAGCCGTCCTGCAAGCCAGCCTGCAATGGTCATTGCCACTGCCGAAGCCAGCATGAAAGCCGTCACCACCCACTCGATTTCGTCGCGGTTGACCCCGAAGGTGCTCATCATGTGCGGCAGAGCCACATTGACGATGCTCGAATCCAGGATCGCCATAAAGGTGCCCAGCATGATGATGCCGAGCACAATCCACCGGTAGGATCCGTCAGCCCGGGGTCTATCCATGAGTCTTGCTTCTCTGGTGCCTGTCTCTGTCCCCTGCGGTGTGGATGTGGGCCTCTACCGAAAGACCCGGACCGAGAGACACCTCAGGGAGGTTGTCAATTGCGATACGAAGGCGAACGCGCTGGGATACCTTGATGAAGGTTCCCGAAACTCCCTCAGCCGGTATCAGGCTGAATTCCGAATTCGTGGCGCGGAGAATTCTCTCTATGTGTCCTTTCAGCTCAAGATCGGGAAAGGCATCGACGGAAATGTCGACCGGATCGTTGATCCTGATCTTATTCAGATATTTTTCCTCGATATTCGCACTCACCCGGAGGGACGCCGTATCCAGCACGGTTAGGATGGGAGTTCCCTCCATCACCACGGCGCCGGGGTCCCGCCATCGCCTGACAACAGAGCCGTCGAACGGTGCGCACACCGTAGCCTTGCCCAGCTTGATCATAACTCTCGACAAGGCGGCGGCGTCCTTTTTTACCTGGCCTTTGGCCAGTTCAACCCTGCACCTGGCCGCCTCGATATCTTCCGAACGTGTTCCGGCCTGCAGGAGCCTGAGCCTCTGCACGGCCTCCTCCAGCGATTGTTTATTGGACTCACAGGTAGTTCGAACGTTGTCCAGCTCGCTCTTGCTGGCAGCTTTCTTCCCAAACAGGGTTTCTGTCCGGGCCAATTGGAGGGCGGACAGTTTATTCTGTGCCCGGAGTTTCATAACCACTGCGCGGGCAATACTGATGTCTTGAATCCGCGGACCGTGCACTGCCTTTTGGTATCCAGCCTCTTGCACCGAAAGATTTGACCTGGCTGCGTTCAGGGTCGCCCGAGCCTGGGCCACAGCTGCTTTGAGGTATTCTTTGTCCATGACAAACAGGGCCTGTCCCTTCTTTACGCGGTCGCCTTCCTGTACCAGAACCTGTCTCAATGCCCCGTTTATTTCCGGAGCGATATCAACGAGATCTCCGTCGATACGCGCGTCATCGGAGTAGACCACTCCGCGCATGAAGACAAACCAGTATGCCCCTGTCGCAAATGCGAGGACCGCGAGGATACAGGAAACCAACACGATCCTGCGGCCGGCCGAGGCCGGTTTCTTCACAGTATCATCCTTCTTCATCTTCACTCCCGTGTTCTTTCTTCGGCGATGCCCCAAAGAGGAACAAATTCAGCACAACATCAAACTGCTGCATGGCTTTGGGAGCATCCGCAAGATCCCGCGCACGTGTTCTCAGCATGCCCAGGAAGAATTTTGCCAGTATATCAGGGGGAATATCCTTCCGGATTTTGCCTTCAGCGATGCCTTTTCCGATGATTTGGGCCAGCGCATCGATCAGCTTCTGGCGTTTTTCCATCCATCGCTCACGAATGTTTCCCTTCTGCCAGTACATGCGAT
>Ga0315542_1000545_pt1 | contig 23842 bp, 20 predicted proteins | sample SalMarSW160120MG_FD_202541 | JGI IMG/M metagenome (GOLD analysis project Ga0315542, IMG submission 202541) | Salt marsh sediment microbial communities from the Plum Island Ecosystem LTER, Massachusetts, United States - Salt Marsh Sediment SW1601-20 ... | reverse complement strand
AGTGGGTATGCCGTATTGATCGGTCAATGCCGGCATGTCGTTCCATCCCAAGTCAGTGGAGCGGTAAATCCGGTACCCTTCAAAATCTTGTCCTGAGATGGGATCCACGCTGGATTCGGCTACATCATCCCAATACAGAGTCACCTTGTGATCTCCTGCAACCGCATATACTGTCGGAATGTCCGGTGCTTTTGAAAAATTGTAATTCAGGTTGTAAGCCTCGGCAAACCAATGTTTGTTACGTGTGATATCGGCTTCGTTGACCCCGGCGATCAGACCCATTGAAAAACGTTCCGTCTTTCCAGCTTTTAATGGAAAATAACCGGAACCCCAGAGGAGTTCGATGTTATTTCTTTCCATGCGATCGTCAAATAAACCGGGAATAAGATTGTCCCACACTTTTTCATCGTCGTAGTGGGGCATGGTTTCCCATTTGTACAAAGTAAAACTGGTAAGTCCCAGCATATCCGATTCGTCGATATCCAGGGCGTCGTAATGGGGTTCGCCTGGAGAGGGTACGCCGTCTTTTTCACCAGCATCGTTTGTATAGGGAATACCGTCTGCGCCCACATCGTCTTTTTCCGGGTTCCAGTCCCCGTCGTTATCGATGCCGTCGTCCCGTCTTTCGTCGATGAGAAGATTATCTTTTCCGGCATCCGTAAAATAGTCGATGCATCGGGCACCTTCATAAAGATAAGTACGCACTTCGGCTCCGGGTTCTCCAAATTCGGCGCCGTTGCTTTCATCGATGAGTCCGTTGAGGTTGTCGTCGACCAGATTGAAGTCCACTTCCTGAATCATTTTTCCCGGCCAGAATTTGAAGACCTGATCCTCAAAGTGTACATAAATCGTGTCATCGGGCATCTGGATTTTCGTTCTTTCAAAAGTAGAATAATCAATCAAAATAATATTCTGTCCGGCGGTTAATTCTGAGGGCAGAAACATAGCCTGCGAAACCGTTCCTCCCGAACCATTCGCACCGTCACCATCGTTGTCGATGCCATCGTAGGGATTGCCCGGGCTTTCGAGAAAGGCACCGCCGAAACAACCCACAGGAGACCATCCTCCTCCTCCAATATCGTCGTAATCGTAAAGATAGGCAAGGTCTTCGTCTTTATTAAAGGCGCCGCAGTCGTCCCCGCTATCGGCGTCGCTCCCGGATATAGACTGACCCATATTGTTACCGACTTTGTAGCCAAAGACCATTTTGTCATGGTTGACGGTGCCCACGTTCTCAATATCAAAAAGAGTGAAAATTCCGTCTTCCACCAGGGCATTGGCCCACTGGAATCCCCGGACGTACATCCGCAGACCCAGCCCTCTTCTCTCTTTATCCAGACTGTCCGGATAAAACAAGAACTCCCTGTTATTGTAATCATCGGCGACGAAGTAGCTCTCTTCTTCCGCATTTTTTACATCCCGGCCGAAATAACCATTCCATGAACCAGCCCATCCATCGGCAGAATATCTTTTATTTTCCGGGTCTCGAATATCCGGCCAGTATTCAGGCCACGACCAACTCATATGGGACATAGCAAGGTCTTTGTTGTCTGAATTGGCAAATCCGGTAAGCGGTAAAAAAGTCCACCATTCTCCATTTGGACCCTGATCCCCTGTGGAATAGCTGATCATGGAACTTCTATTTTCGCTGATAATGTGTTTCACCTGTCCTGTCGTATCGATCACTTCCCCACCGATGAAAGTATTGCCGTCCACCAGATAGATATGCCCAGTACCGACCGGCCATTCACCTGCAAAGTCTACCGTGTTATCTATTGAGCCGAAAGTTCCGTCGTTGTAGACGGTCACACGAAACAAATTGCCGTCGTGCAGTCCCTTTCTTATTTCTCTCTCATTGCCGTGAAGTCCTGCCATTTGAGCGTAAAGGAATATCGGCATCAATCCCAGAAGTACAATTATAAGGATTCGGAATATCTTGTTCATATCATAACCCCTTTCAGTGATTAGAAATTAATTTCAACACCGGCCTGGATTTCTCGGGGAGAGGTATACCAGCCGGATTGAAGCACATAATGTTCAACAGTGCCGACCCGTGCCGCATCGTACGGAATTTCTGATGGTCTAATTCTGGTTGTGTATGTGGCTGTTCCCGAGTCTCCGTAGACATTGAGTTCGTCTCTCTGATCGAAGATATTGTATACATTGACAAATAGTGTCAGATTCAAGACTCCCAGCGGGAATTTTCTATCGATATACAGATCCACACTCTTCTGACCGGGAAGCCTTGCACTGTTTGTCCTAAGAGCAGTTGAGGCAGATGCGCCAAGTACTTCGCCGCTTGGAAATTGAGGTGTGTAGGGTTTTCCGGACCAGTATCGTCCGATCAAAGAAGCGTTCCATTTACCCAAACCAAAGATCAGAGAAGCGTTTAAAGTGTGGGGTTGATCCCAGATCATCGGTATCAATACGCGCCTCGGTTCGTCCTGATTTCGAATTGCATTAAAGGCATCCTTCGGATCCGAGTAGGTTCCTTCTGCAATCTGGTAGGTATAATCCAGCTTGGCTGCAAAGTTGTTGGCATACCTTTTTTCTATCTTGAAGGTGATTCCACGGACATTGGCGTAATCTTTGTTTTCATACATGGAATATTTAGTATCAGGGAGATATGTTGAGATCAAAGGGCTGGTGCTGACCCAGTCTCTGACATCGCGGTAAAACAGTGTGACGTCGATACCGATTACATCTGTCAATTGCTGCTGGAGGCCGATTTCGTACATCACGGTTTGTTGAGGTTTGAGGTCCGGATTTCCGAAAAGACGATAACTTCCGCCGCCTCCCGAAGTGAATTTGTAATCCGGGGATACATAAAGATACTGGAATTCAGGTATCTGATAGAAATGCCCGTAAGAGAAATGGATGACACCCCTGTCTGTGATGGGGTAGGCGATTCCCAGACGCGGACTGAATTTGTATTTGGGTTTCACGGATTTCAGCATGAAGCTTTTCCGTTCTTCGGGGGTGTATTTGATTCTTTCATTTTCTGGTGCTTCTGGATTTTTGTATATGTTTTCGTCTTTAAACGGATTGTATATATTCGTGTCTGTCGGATCCACCGGTATGGAAGCGTCAGCATCGAAATAGTCAAAGCGAAGGCCAATGTTCACGATGATATCGTTGAATTCGATCTTGTCTTGAATGTAACCGGCGAATTCAATGGGCTTGTGCGCATAAATATCGTGGTTGATGCTTGAGACGTCCGGAATGGCGGGTACAAACGGGACGATTTCTTCGCCGCCCACAGTTTTGGGTATCAGTGTATATTCGTCTAACTTCAGCTCGTACTGACGGAATTCTAAACCGGTTTTGATCTGGTGGGTCCGGGTCATCTGGCTTGTCAGATCGAATTTCCCCAGCCAATAGGCAGTGCTTCGATTGGAGTGTTCCATGTCCATTCCGATTTTGTAGAAACTGTCCGATGCGGGTGCGGATATCGAGTCTGGATGTACGTATCCAACCGGACCATCCGGATCAACGAAATAATCGTATGCAATTCGGTTTTGTTTTACATAGTTTAAATAGGCCAAATCTTCGGGGACACTTGGATCTAAAATTCTTGTTGAATCTGGGGCAAAGGTAACACGGACAAGGTATTTGGGAACTGTGTTGGGATCCTCGAATACATAGCGCTTGTATTCGGAATAAAATCGGTTCAGCCGGATTTCATAGAATGTGTTGGGTGATAATACGTGGTTCCATGTCAAGATTTGGGATAATCCGTCGCTCTTCTGTGTCGGAAGTCCTCCCGGTACATAACGCATCTCATGACCTGTTATCAGGTATTGGCTGTTCGGATTTATTGGATTTTCAAATCCGAGCCAATAAGTGGTTTTGTTTTTCCATTGGTTCCAGAAGATACTGTAGTTAAGTTTGATGTTCGAGCTGGCACGAAATGTCAATTTTGCCTGGGCCGATGTTCTTTGATAGGGGTTCAGGGCGACGGTTGAACTGTCTCCGGGAACGCCAGTGGGTTTATACCATTCGCTTCCATAAAGGTAACCATCGTTGTAGAAATGACGGCCATTCACGAAGAAAGTTAATTTATTCTTTAAAAAAGGAATGGGACCGCTCAAGCTGAATTCTCCATTATAGATGGGATTCAAGTCGGCGAGCGGATTTTTCATAATGCCGATGGATTTGATTACATTCGTAGTGGGATTGGTGCGAAGTTTCACTCCTTTTAATATGTCAAACTCATCTCCGGAATTCATGTAATCGCCAAAATAGGCTTTCACATGGCCCGAATATTTCTTCCCGCCTTCACTTGTGATAATATTAATAATACCGGACATGGCCTGCCCATACTCTGCATTGAATGTGCCGCTGATCACCTGCAGTTCCTGGATGGAAGAATTTTCTACGACAACTCCCATATCCCCGTTATATACGTCTGTGACAGCGACGCCGTCGACCCAAAAAGCAATTTCACCGGAACGGCCTCCGCGGATATGCAGATCTTCGCCTGATGACCCTGATTTTGTAATACCGGCCTGAAGTTCGAGTACATCATCTATTGTTTGAACAGGCAAGGCATTGATGTCGCTGTTGCTGACAGAAGCGAGCGAAGAAGTCATGTCTTTGCGAACCAGAGGACGATCTGCAACGATTGTAACGGACTCCGCAGATTCAAGTACGGTTTGTGGCAGGGACAGATCAATAGAGGTTGTCTGGTCAATATTGACACGAACATTTTTAACGATCAGAGTTTGGTATCCCATCATGGTCGCACGAAGGTTATAAGTGCCTGGCGGAACATTGATTATTGTATAATATCCCTCCGCATCAGCGGCACATCCCAAGGATGTTTCGTCGAGCATGATATTGCTGCCGTATAGAGGATCCCCTGTTTCTTTATCGGTGATTTTACCATTAATTTTACCGGTAACACCACCAAGAAGTTCTCCCCATATACCAAGGGCAATCGCGATAATGACAACTATAAATATCATTCTTTTCATTTTTATCCCCTTTTAAATTTTATTAATGATATCAATGAGAAATAAAATTGAAAGCGTTCTGTTTCCTTCAAATCCTCCTTTCCCGGATTTTATACTTTTTATATACTGGATTATTAGTAACATTTACGTACTCATTCATGGTCAGAAGAATAACCATAATTTACTATTTTACAATAGCGTGAACGATAACGCAGAATAAGAAAAAAAATGAGACCGCTTTCTAATTTAACTTGTATATTATAATAAATGATGTTAAAAATTGCAAGTGATTTTTAATAGAAAATTCTTTTTCTTGGGATAATTATTTTGTACATTTTCAATCTTAATCAAAAAACAACCATTTGCTGTTTGTTACGTAAAATCTTGACAGAGATGATTGCTTTTTAATGGTTTCTAAAACCTGAACTGGATAAGAGAGGGAGAGAGTAAAAATGAAGAAATGGATCGTCTTTTCGTTCATTTTATTTCTGTTTACTTTAAATCATACGCAAGCTGTCGAATCGAATTATGCCGGTCTTTTAGGAAAGATCCGTGGGCAGGTACTGGATGAGGCGACACAGAATCCTTTACAGGCAGTGAATATTATGGTTGACGGCGCACAACTGGGCACTGCTTCTGATGAAAACGGAAATTATATTATCGAACGCATCCCACCTGGAATTTATCGGATCCGTTTTATGATGATGGGTTATAAAACACGAATTGTCAATAATGTGGTTGTGAATCCCAATAAAACGACCTGGCAGCAGATTGAATTGAAATCAACCGTGTTAGAGGGCGAAGATGTCGTTGTAACTGCCGGATATTTTCATGAAGCCAAAGATGCCGTAGTGAGTAACCGCAGTGTGGATTATGAAGAAATCCGGATGGATCCGGGTTCTGTCATGGATATTCAGCGTGTTGTTCAGGTTCTGCCGGCAGTGGTTTCAGGTTCGGATCAGGAAAATGAGATCATAGTCCGCGGCGGGATGCCCGGAGAAAATCTGTTCATTATGGATAACATCGAGATACCCAATCCCAATCATTTCGGATACCAGGGAGCAGGGGGCGGACCCATTAATATGATCAATACATTGATGGTTCGCCGTGTCGATTTTTATGCCGGTGCTTTTCCTGCAAGATACGGGGATAAAGCCTCATCGGTTCTGGATATTGCATTACGTGACGGAAACCGGGAAAAAATCTCGGGCCAGGTGTATTTGGGAATGTCCGGTGCTGGAGCACTTTTAGAAGGTCCAATTGGGGGCGGAAAGGGGTCTTATATTCTGAGTGGTCAAAAAAGTTTTCTTGATTTGATCATATCCTCCACAGGATTAACAGCAGTGCCACATTATTACAGCCTTCAGGGAAAACTGACTTATGATCTGACTAAAAATGATCGTATTCTGATCAATGGGATTTATGGAAACGACGAAATTACAATAGAAGATGATGAGAGCGGGTACGGTCGGGGTGCCGAAAATGTGCGGTCATTGAGTCATCAGTATGCAGTGGGTGGTACATGGCGCCATCTTTTCGGTGACAAAGGATTTTCCCGAGTGACTCTTTCTCAGACATTGAATTACTGGAATCAGTATGTCTATAATCCAAGCGGATATGCGTATTATAAAAATGTATCGACTGAAATTGAAAGAACTCTGAAGGCAGAAGTTACATTTCTACCGTTCGAAAAGACCGAATTGAATTTCGGCGGACAGATCAAATCCATTCCGTTTGATTTATATCAATGGTCAGGTCCTGATACGTTGTGTATTTATGATACGTCTGTCAGTCCGCCTGCCTATATCGGAGATTCACTCTACTATGATGCCTATCTTCAGGATATTCAGAAAACCACAATGAAAGCCGCACTCTTTGGACAGGTCAAACAGCAGTTATTGAGTCGATTGACAGCCACACTGGGTCTGCGGTTCGATTATTTTGATTATACAGGCAAGCATGCCATTGATCCGAGACTGGGGCTAACCTGTGCGCTAACTCCTGTGACCAATTTGAACCTTGCTTATGGCCAGCATTCCCAGACTCCGGCCTATATCTATGTATCAGGGCATCCATTGAATAAAAACCTCGATTATTATAGAACACAACAGGTTGTATTGGGTGTTGAGCATCTGTTCCGGGAAGATATTCGCGGTACGCTGGAAATTTTTTATAAGGATTATCAAGGTGTACCTGTTTCAGAAAGCAGTCTTTCTCCTGATCCGTTTGATGCAGCATACGGCCATTTGATTAATAAAGGAGAGGGTTATGCGAGGGGGATCGAAGTATTTCTGCAGAAAAAGCGGTCCAAACACCACTATTTTACGATCAGCTACTCCTATTCCAACGCCAAAGCATATGATCCCCGTTATGGAAAACCCTATCCCTGGGATTATGATTACCGGCATGTTTTTACGTTTGTCAGTGGCTTGCGCTTTGATTTGAGAGATAAAATCTGGTATCAAAAAATGTCTAAAAATCTGTTTTATAATCTATTTTCCTGGATACTTCCCTTTGCTGATCAGGTGGAGATCGGTATTCGCTGGCGGTATCTCGGTGGAAGACCTTATACACAACCCGAATATATCGCTCATTTTCAAGCCTGGATTGTTCCTCCAGGTGCCGATATCAACACAGAGCGTTATCCGGCTTATCACCGGTTGGATATCCGTCTGGACAGGCGATTCATGTTTAAGAATTGGAATATGGTCACCTTTATTGATATCATGAATGTTTACGCTCGCGATAACATCTGGATGTATGCTTATCAGAGTGACGGGACTATCGATAACATCTATCAGTTTCAGGTGTTTCCGGTTGGTGGAATTACGATTGAGTTTTAATTGTAACCTTTTTAACTTTGCTTCGTCCTAATAAGTGAAATGATGAAAAAAGCATCATTCCCAAAAATAGTGCAGCAGCACAAAGACCGTGTTTTCGGTTATTCCTACTATTTCTTACACAATCGCGAAGACGCTGAAGATGTTACACAGGATGTATTTGTGAGGTTATGGCAGCACTGGGATGAAATCGATAAAAATAAAATAAAGGCATGGGTCATGCAGGTTGCGCATCATCGATGTATTGATTTTACGAGAAAGAGGAAAAGAATTCATGAAGATTCTTATAAAACAGTATCTAATCCCAAGTCGTCCATTTTACAAGACTCATTAGAAATGCGGGGTCCCGATATGCAATTTGAATTTAGTGAAACGCAACACCTGTTATTAAGTGCTTTGGAGGGGCTTCCCGGGCGCACCAGAAGCATGATGCTGATGCACTATTTTCAGGATTTAAAATTCGAAACCATAGCGGATATTTTGGATGTCAATATCAATACGGTAAAAGTGACGGTTCATCGGGGGAGAAAAATGTTGAAAGAAGTTATCGAGAGTAAATATCCGGAAATGGCAGAGGTTTCCATATGATGATGTGTAATGAAATTCAGGTTCTGATCGAAAAATTTCTGAATCATGATATGTCCCGTCAAGAGAGACAGGATTTTCGGAAACACATCCGCAATTGCCCGGATTGTCGGACAGAATTTGAAAAATGGCAGAAGGTCGAAAAAACTTTGTCCGGTTTTCCAAAACAAAAATGTCCGAACAGAGTGCTTGAGAACATCTATTCGAATACAATCGGATCAAAGCCAAAATCAGTTCGTCGAATACGATTCAGAGGTTTTACCAATCACGCGGGATGGAAATGGGCAGGTGCCGCAGTTGCGTTTGGTTTAATTTTATTGTTTACCATCATTCATCCTATGGGTGATCGGAATAAAATAGAGGAAATTTCTTATTCACAGGAAGAAGCGTTAAGGGCCAGAGAACAGGCGAAATGGAGCCTGGCCTATGTGGCTCAGGTAATTCATAAATCCGAAAAAACGGCAATCGATAATGCGCTCCTGATCGAATTGCCGCAAACCGTAAGAAAGGCTGTTAAGAATACAGTACCCATTTTAAAAGGAGGTTCGTGATGGCATTGAACAAACATTTATTTATTTCAATTTCTATTCTGGTTTTTTGTGCTGTATTGAAGGCACAGGATCCTGATATCAGAAAAATGCCCGGATTCGTCAATCTGGAAGAGATACAAATTCCCGGAAATGCAGGCGAGGTCACCGAGATATCTCTTGGACCGCCCCTTCTCCGCATTGCCAGAACAGCTCATGCAAACGGAGATGAACACCTGTCGGAATCTCTCGAGGGGATATTTTCCATTCAGGTCAAGTCGTTTGATGTGGATTCGTTTCAAGCGATTCAGGTCCGGCCTATCATGGACAAGATTGAGAAGCAGCTTGCAAAGGAGAAATGGGAGAGGCTTGTCCGTGTAAAAAAAGCCCATGAAATGACCAATGTCAGCATCAAATATGACAAGGGCAAGGCTGTAGGAATGTTGATTATGTCGCTGAACCCCGGCAACGAAGCTTCTTTCGTCAACATCGTCGGTAACATTGATCTTGCACAGCTCGGGGAGTTGAGTGATTTTGGTGTGGACACTTCCCCGCTTGACAGTCTTGAAGGATTGTCCGATAAGGATGAAAGAGAGTGATATGGTGCAACGCAGACTTATTTTTTAAGCTATTTGAATATGAATTATTGATGCGATAGATATATAAAATAATCAGTTTTTAAAATTATATCGATTGGAAAACAGACAGCCGGGTCATTTAGGATGGCTGTTTTTGTTTTGGATATGATGGTCATACTTGTTTTTCGATGATCAGTAACTGTTTGATTTTAAATTATCTTTGTTTGCTTTCAAGCTAGGCGAGATGTTCCGTACATAGTCATATAATCGCCTGAAGGTGATGAACACCTCTGGGAACAAGAAGGACTTACATTTTGCTTGCTCGTCGATCTGACAAGGCCGTTGAATCAAAGGTTGTCAATATAGATTCACAAATGAAGATTTACATCGGAGGTGGATGTAATTCAACAGTGCTGCTTTCAAATGATGGCCGCAAAGCAATAATAGTGGACACAAAATATTTCGGTAGCGCTAAAAAACTACGTTCGAAGATTTCCGCTCCTGAAATTACTATTATAAACACGCATTTTCACCTTGATCACGCTCGTGGAAATAAACACTACCCGGATGCCTTTATTATTTCAGGAAATACAAATTGGAAGCAATGGGATTTTGACACCGCTTATAGCAGACATCCTGATAAAATACTCGATCCCGGAGAAGATTTCGATATTCATTTTGATGATGAAATTGTTCATGTTTCTGATATGGGTAGAGCTCATTCACCCAATGACCTCATTGTTTTTTTTAAAAAACGCAAAGTTCTTGCCGCTGGTGATTTAATCTGGACCAATAGACATCCAATTTTACTCGATAAAAATGTTAATCTTAAGTTGTGGATCTCATATTTAGAGATAATGGAAAGCTCGTATGATGTTCATACCGTTGTCCCTGGTCATGGAAATATATCTGGCAAAGAGTCTATTTCGAATATGAAAGAATATTTTACTTCCATTTTACGATCAATCAATTTTCCTGCTGAATTAAAAAAGCTAAAATATCAGTATGCTGACTATTCAACGTTTTTATTCTTTGGCAACTTTTCGAGAACTGTAAAGGTCATGAAAAATGAGATACGAAATAATTCTATTTAATGATACATTGAGGTAGGCGAGGTGTTCCGCACCTCGTTATATAATCGCCCGAATGTGATGAACACATTCGGGAGCAAAAAAGTTATTCAGTGATATTAAGCAGCTCGAAATGTTTGATAAAAGTATCCAGTAAATCAAAGTTGTATGATCTTTATTAGATGGAAAACAATTGAGAGTACACTACTTGCAGCATGTGATTTTTGAGGGACTGGGTAGTATTGGTCCAATATTAAGGGAAAGAGGGCATCAACTCACATCGACGCATCTTTACGAATTTCAGAAATTACCTCCTATTAGCGATATCGATTGGTTGATTGTCATGGGTGGGCCGATGGGTGTATATGACGATGGAAAATATAACTGGCTGCGCACTGAAAAGCGATTCATTGAGAAGGTCATTAAATCCGGCAAAATTGTTCTTGGTATCTGTCTCGGTGCACAAATCATTTCGGATGTTCTGGGAGCCCGGGTATATAAAAATAAGTATCGGGAAATAGGCTGGTTTCATATTAGCCGCTTGCCGGATGTTGATAGAACCGTTTTATCCCCGGCCATTCCTCAACAGGTTGAAGTATTTCACTGGCACAGTGATACTTTCGATATTCCCGGAGATGCCATCTCGCTGGCTAAAAGTGATGCGTGTAAGAATCAGGGATTTATCTGGCACGATCGTATCATTGGATTTCAGTTTCATTTGGAATCTACATGGCAGTCAGCTCGAGTTCTCCTAAAAATCTGCCGCAATGAACTTGACGGATCCCGGTATGTTCAAACGGAGAAGGAAATATTATCGGATCATCGGAAATTTAAAAATATTAACCGGGTAATGCAATCCGTACTCGACGTGCTGGAAAAATCGGATGGGAAATGAAAACTTTTCGCAGTATTGTTTACTTCCGAGATTTTAAAACATCTGTTCATTTTGTGTCTGTTCTGTCTTTTTCATTACAAATAAAAACCACTTGATTTTTAATTTTCTTTATCTATCTTGCTAATAGATTGACTTCATCTAAAAACATATTTTTTATGTAACTTCCATATGCTTGATTCTTGGATGAAGTTTTTCTATTATTAGAAGTTCAAGCCAGGCGAGGTGTTCTTCACATCGCTATATAATCGTTCGAAGGTGAAGAACGCCTCCAATAGTAAAAAATGGTTTTCGTTATATCGTTTATTTATTCTATTAAAAATTAAACTCATTTTTGGAGGAAACAAGCCATGATCAAACAAAAATTGTTTTTTGGTTTTTTATCAACCATTATTGTGCTGAACATTCGGGTTGTTTTCTCTGCACAGATCCCGAAATCTGAAAGCGGGATTCCTATATTTACAGGAGCATCCAGAGATATGGAAACCGAAAAAGAGCGGAAAGAACAGATGAGCTGGGAAAATGATCCAAATCTACGGAGCGCGATCCTGAAGCTTTATATCACTGCTGCTTCTGCTGAAGAGGTGTTCGGATTTTACCTGCAGGCAATCGGAGGCAAAGAGGGAGATTATTATGAAGATCCTGTGAATTTATCTCCGGGGAGTACGACACCGGTTTCTTATGAAATTGAGACCTATAATGAGCAGGATTTTGATGACGCCATGTACGACAGTGATTTTGGGGAAAGCAAACATCTTGGAAAATGGAGAAAGGATACGCTTATCAAGAACCGTAAACCTTATAAGGCAGGACAATGGATCAAGCACGTCTGCTTTGAATGGGGGAAGAAAGAAGCCAATAGTGATTTAACAACGTTTTATCTGAATATCTTTGATAACAGTTTCGATGTCGTGCCCAATGAGTACAAGCCTACTACAGAAATCGAGATTCAGGTAACCACTTCCAAATCGGAAGAGGCAATGATGGATGAAATAGATGAAGATATGGACAGGGATACTGAAAGTCTGTCCAGATCTCTTGCAAGTCATCCGCCAACCGAAAAGGTTCTTGGTGTTCCTCTCTATCCCGGCGCCAAATTTGATGCGGCCAACTCTGCCGGTATGTCGACCGGAAACGATTATGCAATGTATCTTTATCTTATCAATGACCCTCCGGCGAAAGTAGTAAGTTTTTATGAGCAAAAACTTAAAATCAAAGCAGAATCGATGGGGAATGATCAGTACATGATTCCGCTGAAAGGGAAAATGCCTGTACCTGACGAAGGGCTCTCAATTCAACCCAATACAATGTTTGGCGGAAATGCAAAGACAGTCATGACTGTTCAGAAAATGGCCGGAGGGAACGAATAATACTCAATATTAAAAAAAGTACGAAATATTATAGCTTGTTTTTATTTGTCCTGCTGCTGACAGCCTGTGATAAGAACGGGGTAAATCATCCCCAGTCCGGAAAGATTGATTACAGACAGGAAATGAGAAATTTTGTCCAAAAGATCAGTCAGTATGGGAAGACAGAAAACCGTAATTTTATCGTTATTCCGCAGAACGGGCAGGAACTTGTTACTCAAAACGGTGAATCCGGTGGTTCGCCTATAATGGATTATATTGCAGCTATTGATGGCGCGGGAAGAGAGGATCTTTTTTACGGATACAACGAGGATGATGAACCCACACCGGATGACGAAAAGGAGTATATGATCCCGTTTTGCGATCTTTGCGAACAAAATAATGTGGAAGTCCTGACGATCGATTACTGCAGTTCGCACGACCGAATGGACAACTCCTATATGCAGAATGATTTGAAAGGCTATATTTCGTTTGCTGCGCCGCGCAGGGAACTGAATGTCATTCCAGATTATCCATTACTGCCGTTTCATTCAAATAATGCCGATGTAACCATGCTTACCGGTGCCAAAAATTTTCTCTATCTGATCAATCCCGAAAATTATTCCTCCATGAAAAATTTCATCGATGCAGTTTCCGCAACCGATTACGATCTAATTGTCATAGATTGTTTCTTCAATGATTCGGTCTATTCTGCTTCAGAAATCACGCATCTGAAGACGAAACCGAAAGGGGGAAAGCGCCTCATACTATCCTATCTGAGCATCGGCGAAGCCGAAGCCTACCGGTATTACTGGCAGTCCGATTGGAGTGTGCATCCTCCCGAATGGCTTGGAAAAGAGAATCCCGATTGGGAAGGCAATTACAAAGTCCGATACTGGTACGACGGATGGCAGAACATCATTTGCGGTAATGACAGTTCCTATCTTAAAAAAATACTCGAAGCCGGTTTTGACGGCGTCTATCTCGATATCATAGATGCGTTTGAGTATTTTGAGGAACAGGAAAACGGTTAAAGGTGTGCCTGTAAAGATTGTGTCAAGTTTAAACAGTTTGAAGGATAAAGACCGGGTTAGGTAATCGAAAAGATAATTGTGATTCAGAAAGTTATTTAGGAGAGAAGATGAATACTGAAGTTTTGGGCCAAACCAGAATTGGCAGATTCTTTATGAGAAATATGGCTGCTATTATGGAAAGCCGTTTGCGATATAAATTTTTCGAACCTCAAAAAATACTTGACGGAGCGGGAATAAAAAAGGGGATGAAAGTCCTGGAGATTGGCTGTGGGACAGGATTTTTTACAATAATGGCAAGTAAAATGATAGGGGAAAATGGACTTTTAATATCAATGGATATGTCTCCCTTATCAGTAGACATGGTCACCAAAAAGGTAGAAAAGGCAAATATTAATAATGTAAAAGTGATAAAAGGAAATGCTTTAGATACAAATCTTGAAGAAGCGAGTCTGGACAAAATATTTATTTTTGGTGTAATACCAGCTCCAATGCTGCCAATGGACCGTTTATTGTCAGAAATGCACAGAATATTAAAACCAAACGGGATTATGGCGGTTTGGCCACCCAGCTGGGTTCATCATTCGATTGTTAAATCTGGAAGATTCAAATATATAAATAAACAGAATAATGTTAGAAATTATCAACGAGCAAGTGGTTAAAACCATAACTTAAAGGTTAATTTTCAGTGTCTAAACGACTTTTATGACCCGGTGTGTTTTTGTTGTTGCAGCATTCAAGTATTCGAATTAGATGAAAAAAATAAACATTGCAAACAACAATGTTCAACTAAATAAGATTATTAAAAATGATTGGAAGCAGATTTTCAGTTCGATACTGTTGTTTGAGGCGGACAAATGAAAAACAGGACCGTCCACATATCTGGTTATTGATTTCGTAACCATCACCTAAATTTTCCTATTTTTAATCTTGCATTTAAAACCGGATTCACCTATTTTATTAATCCAGTAATCGTTTACACGAATCTTCAATATCATGAATTTGATTAAGGAAAATCAAGATGGATAAGAACAATATATCGGTGGAGAAGATATTAAATCGGGAATTGCTTTATACCGGGAGTTATCTGACTCTGGAAAAATTACAGGTACGGCTTCCCGATCAGCAGGTGTGCGACAGGGAAGTGGTCCGGGTCAGGAATGCCGTTGCGGTTCTGCCTGTTGATGACAAGGGAAATGTTCATCTGGTACGGCAGTTCCGGCCGGCGATTGATCAGTTCATTTTAGAAGCACCGGCCGGTTTGATGGATCACGACGAGAATCCGGGACAGACAGCTCTCCGGGAATGTGAAGAGGAGACCGGATATAAACCCCGCCAACTTCATAAACTGTTGACTTATGCCCATGCGGAGGGGTACTCAACGGGTTTTATTACGCTCTTTTTGGGGACCGACCTTGAATATACCGGCAACATTCATTTGGACAGCAGTGAATTTCTGGAACAGGTAACACTGTCTTTTTCAGAATTGGTTCGCCGTGTTGAGACGAACCAAATCGTCGATTCGAAAACGATTCTCTGCACGCTTTTCAGCCAAGGTAAAATATAAATTCCTGATATTTTATAAAATTTTCTTGATTTATTAATGTGAATCCGTTATAATTTAAAATATCTTATTCAATGATGTATTCAACTATTTATTAAAATGCAGAGGAATAAGATGAAAATTTTCTACACAGGATTTCTGGTCCTTGCCACAGTATCCTGTTTTGCCAACAATTACCTGCTCAACGGCGGATTGACGTCTCAGATCGATTATCAGATGGAACAGGAAATCGTTCCTTCGAATGGAATGAAAAAACTCCTGCTGAGTTATGTGGTTCCAAAAACATTCGATTCGCCAAGCTATCACCAGAAAGTCCGGAATTTTGATATTCAATTTTCAACGAATCCAGATGAAACTGAAAGAAAAACAGATGTCCGCGGCAATGAAATTATTAAAGTTGCCTGGGAACATCCCCGGCAATCGATTAAAGTTTTGATCAAATTGAGCGTATGGAACACGACACGTCTGGAACCTATGGAAACATCCTCTCCTTTTCCGCTTCAGGGATTGTCTCAAAAAGAAAAGATCTATTTGACTGCTACAAAGCAGGTTCCGTCGGATAATTATCAGATTATCCAGGAAACAAAGAATCTCACAGCGGGTGCAGAAACCGAGTTCGATGCTGTCCAGAGGATTCTGTCGTGGATCGTGGACCATATGAATTATGAACTTAGGCCCAAAAGCTATGATGCCAAATATGCCTATTATACAGGGAAAGGGAATTGCCAGAACTACAGTCATCTAACTGCAGCCATGATGCGCTCGGTCGGTATTCCGGTTCGGATCGTCAATGGGATAACTTTGAAGGAGCCCTATCAAATGGAAATGAAATACGGCATCCTGACCATGCGGATGGCCCAGGGAAGACACTCCTGGATTGAAGTCTATTTCCCTGATCTGGGATGGGTGCCTTTTGATCCTCAGCAGATGCAGCTTTTTGTGAGCAACCGTTTTATCCGGGTTGAAGTGGGTTTGGATAACCAGGAAACGGTCAGTGACGGGCTGGTTCGGTGGACACAGATGAAAGGAACAAGCGGGAGGCCGAAATTCAGAGAAGAGATTCAAGCTGAATTTGTATCCGATAACAATCGTTTGACTGCTGAAAGGCAACCCTACGGACCCAGAAAGATGCTGTTTACACCCGGCGTGGAAATTCCCTTTGCAGAACTTTTTTACAGGGAAGCAGCTGCTCCCCAGGTCGTCTCATCCGAACAACTGAAGACGCTCCAATTCGATACGCCCTTTCTTTTTGGAAATCTGGATTTTCCAAAGAATATCGATTTTCTCGATACCAGAGAGATGGAAGTGTCCTCCGGAAACGGGGAATTCGAACTGCAAAAAAACTTTCTGGTGGAAACATCCGAATATGTCACTTCAAACGGTCAAAAGTATGCACAAGCATTCCTCCTGTCAGATCCGATACAGCTTGAGAAGGCAGGATTGGCTCTGCATAAATTTGGCGGTGACGGGCAGCTTTGGATCGAACTTTTTCAGGACGACGGGGAAGGAAAGCCGGGAGAGTGTCTGGGAACCAGCCAGATTATCCAACTGGATAATCTGAAGTATTTAAATGGATACGACTGGGTTGATTTTTCATTCGACAAAGAAGTCGTCAAACTTGTTCCCGGCAGATACTGGATGGCTCTGGCCTACACGGGCAGTCCGATCATCAGCTGGTTTTTTACATACGGCAAACCTGTCGGTCCTCCTGACGGCACCCGATACAATACCATTTTTGATGAAACGTGGAGCCACAGTTTGACTTATGAATTTAATTACAGGATCATCGGAACAAAAGGGAATTAATCTTTCTTGCGGAGTATTTTAATGAGAAATGTCCTTAAAATGTTGATGGCTATCTCTATTCTATCCGGTCTGGAAAATGTGTTTGCCCAGAAAATCATCAAAGTTGTTCCCAAATTTGTCTTGATCGATACAGATCAAAATATCGGAAAATTAGGAGATGAACTGAATGTTTACCGGGATACAAGCACAGGACGGATTAAGGTCGGGAAAATCAAGCTTCTAAAATTTTCCAATGGACAAACCGGAGCTAAAATTATCTGGATCGAACCCGGCTTGTCCGTTTCTGTGGGCGATCATGTACAGAAAGATGAAATGGTGCCCAAATCGGATTTTCTTTTTAAAGAAGAGGAGAATATCGTTAATGATCAAATAGAAAGAATATACAATCCGCCGGGCCCGTTTGGTATAGGAATCAGCCGGTTTGTTCCCGCGCAGGATCTGGATCGAATCCTCGTGTCAAGCTTTTGTATCAACGCTTCATTTCGTATCGGACAATTGGATCCGCACTATTTTTTTATCAGTATCGATTATCCGATTCTCGATGTTAAATCATCTCTAAACGATGTTTCGTCTCCATCATTGTGGTCGCTTCATTTTGGTGATCATTTTCGTGTTATAAATTATATTTATTATGATATGGGAGCGGGTCTTTACAATTCAAAAATACCTGAGGTTGGCGACTCTTCCCGGAATGCATCCAGCAGTTCGAAAATGGGTTTTTTCCTGGGAATGTCTGTCGATTTACATGATTTAATTTCAGTACCGATCACGCCGTTTGTTCAATCTCATATGTACGAAACCGATTCGGATTGGCAGCTTTATGCAATTGCAGGTATAACTTTTCATATTTAGATTTTCGAATAATGGTATCTCCTTGAATTTATATTAATTGCCTGTCTGCTATGTGGAACAACATCATTTCAAATCCTATGAAAGATGTCACCTTTGTGGCTTTTGATATTGAAACAACCGGATTGAAGCCTGTTCTCAACCGGATTGTTGAGATTGGAGGTATCAAATTCAAGGGCGATCAGGTTCTGGAAACATTCGGGCATTTGGTTAACCCCATGATGCCCATACCGATACAGACGATCCGGATTCATGGCATCACAGATCAAATGGTCAAGGATAAACCCATCATCGATCAGGTACTGCCCGATTTTGTTGCTTTTATCGATAACGCGATTCCAATTGCCCACAATGCCTCATTTGATGTTAGTTTTATCGCATACGATTTGTCCCGGCTTCAATTAAAAACGCCATCTCTTCCCATTCTAAATACGTGCACTCTTTCGAGGTCGTTGTTTCCCGGTGTGCCGAGCCACAGTCTTGAAAATTTGGCAAAATGGTTTCATATTGATTCCGAAACATCTCACCGGGCTGTATCCGATGCCGAAATTTGCATGAAAATTTTCAAAGAGTGTGTTTTAAAATTGGGCGGTCCGAAAAAGGTTACATTAAAAAAAATCGTTTCCCATAATGGTCCTCTTTTCTATTTCAATTACGGAGCAGTCTTGTTTGAGGAACCGTATCGTTTGATCGGGGAGGCGTTTCAATCCAACACGAGTGTGGATATTGTTTATCAAAAAACATCCGGCGAAAAAACGATTCGTAGAATCACCCCTTTGTCGGTTGGAACCATGCGGAATTTTATCATCATCGAAGCTTTCTGTCATTTGAGGCAGGAAAAGCGTTCGTTTCGGTTGGATCGCATTGTAGATGTAAGATAGTTAAAATTATTTTAATTTTATTAATTTCAGAAAACAGTATCGGAAAGGAAATTATTATGTCAAATCAATGAGAAACTCATTGAAAAGGAATATTTGCAAAAGCCTGAAGACCAAAAATAATAATCCTATAATGATTAAAAAAGGAATTGAAATGATGAAAAAAATATTGTGGCTCATTCCGGTTATGCTTATGATGATGAAATGCACCATGCTGGAACAGTTTGTACAGAAACCGACTATAAGCTATGATAAAATGGAGCTAAAAGAGTTTGCATTTGACGAGGCTACCCTGCTCTTTCGGTTTAAAATTAATAATCCCAATCCAATTGGAATGTCGATTGACCGTATCGATTATCAACTTGATTTGAACGGGACTCAGTTTGTGAAAGGAGATTTGGATCAGGGTGTGGCTTTGACCGCAAGCGGTGTTGCACTCATGGAATTCCCTATAACCATCCGTTATTTTGAATTTTTTAAATCGATTCGAGATTTTATCAAATCGAATGAGATTCAATATAATCTTTCCGGATCCATGCGTATCGGTCCATTTGATGTGCCCTATCAGACTTCAGGGAAACTGCCTGTTCCCAAATTACCAGATATTTCTTTGAAGCAGGTTCAAATTGATCAGATATCTTTGATGGGTGCTACGCTGCTTTTTACCCTCTCATTGAAAAATCAAAATGCATTTACTCTTCAACCTCAGGCTATAAATTACGACATTTCTCTGGCTGAAACCTCTTTTGCCAGTGGCAAAGCAACTCAAATCAATTCAGTTGGGAGTGGAGATGAGTCACTCATTCAATTGCCAGTTACTGTTAATTTCCTGGATCTCGGTAAATCGGCTTATCATCTTCTTACAGGATCTTCTTCCAGTTATCAATTATCCGGTAATTTGGAAATGAATGTATCCAAAGCCGGAATAAAAATATTTCCTTTTAAAAAACAAGGTAACATAACATTGAAACGCTAGGATTTATTTATAACTTATGGATTTCTGATAATGACTGAGTATTCTGTTTCTGTCGTCATTACCACATATAATAGAAAAAGATGGATCAAACGTGCTATTGATTCTGTTATGGAACAATCCCATCCGGCAGATGAAATTATCGTTGTGGATGACGGCTCCACAGACGGAACAGGGGAGAAGATTCAAAAATGTTTTCCTCAAATCCGATATATCTGGCAGGAAAATCATGGGATCAGTGCTGCGCGAAATGCCGGCATTGAAAAAGCTTCCGGTACATGGATCGGTTTTCTCGATTCAGACGATACATGGCTTCCGAAAAAACTGGAGTGTCAATTTCGGGCGCTGAAAGAAAATCCGGAATACCGGATCTGCCACACTGATGAAATCTGGATTAGGCGCGGGAAGCGCGTCAATCCAAAAAAGATTCATCAAAAATTCGGGGGAGATATTTTTGAAAAATGCCTGCCGCTTTGCGTGATTTCTCCCTCCTCTGTTCTGATACACCGCCAGATATTCCACCGTCTGGGTATGTTTGATCCCCGGCTTCCTGTATGTGAAGATTACGATCTGTGGCTTCGTGTGTGCGCGGATTACCCTGTTCTTTTTATAGAAGAACCCCTTGTTGTCAAATACGGCGGGCACAAAGAACAACTTTCACGTAAATTTTGGGGTATGGACCGGTTCCGGATCGCTGCGCTTGAGAAAATTCTAACCCATGCAAATCTTGATGATCAGAAGCGGGCTGCAGTTCTCAGAATGATTGTTCATAAAATTGGAATTTTTTTAAACGGCACTCTAAAACGCGGAAAAGAAGAATCTATAAAAGTTTACCAGGGAAAATTAAAAGAATATCAGAAATTGCTCATTGAACTGTAAGAAAAAATTATTCACGATATATTTTCCATAACTTATTCAATCCTTTTCAAGAAATGTTTTGCAGAATTCATTTTTTGATACAAATGTGATGGAGGATAGAAATGAAAAAATTTCTTTTTATCCTGGTTCTCATCATGGTTCCCGCTATTCTGACCGCACAGGTTTTTGGAGCCGGGGAAACCTTGATGAAAGGTAAGAGCAGTGTGGGATTTAATTCTTTTTTTCTTGACTCAGGCGGAAACGAAAAAGTCTATTTATTTATTCACATGGACCATGGTATCGGACAAGCCTGTGATTTCGATGCCAAGATTGGATTTACCGGAGGTGAAACCTATTTCGGAGCTGATTTGGAATGGCAACTGGCCAGCCGGAATGTATTTGTCTCGTTCACGGGAGGAGCACACAAATTTATCAATTTTGGCATGGATGCGATTTTCAACCTGATGCTGCCGATGGGTAGTAGCGGCGGTGTTTATATGGGAGCGGATTTGGATGTTGATTTTGTAAAAAAGGAAATGATTACACCTTTTTGGCTTTTTATAGGAATGAAAATAAATTTCAACCGGAATACTTATCTTTTGATGACTGCGGAAGGTGCAATGAACGGAGATGCGGCCAATATCGTATCAGCAGGAATAAAATTCGATTTATAGAGTCTGGAATCCGATGTGAATGAATGACTGCAAGAAAATGAGAAACCATTTATGAAATATTCAGAAGCCAGCCCGGGGAGAATTTTTATTGTCCGTCTTGAAGATGGCGAATTGCTTCATGAAACCATTGAATGTTTTGCAGGAGAGAAAAAGATTCGATCCGCTGCGCTGATTGTTCTTGGAGGTGCTGATACAGACAGCAAACTTGTTGTCGGCCCCAAAGAAGGAAGAGCAGAGAAAATTTCTCCGTTGCACTTTATACTTGATCATGTACACGAAATAGCCGGAACCGGGACAATTTTTCCAAATGAAAAGGGAGAGCCTGTGCTTCACATGCATATCGCTTGCGGGCGGAATCGCTCTACTGTTACCGGATGTGTACGGGAGGGTGTGAAAGTATGGCATGTCATGGAAGTGATTCTGTTTGAACTGACGGGATCCTCAGCCGTTCGTGCACGTGATCCTGAAACCGGTTTTGAATTGCTTCAACCGTGATAAAAGTGGAGACCTGCAAGTTGTTGATCCAAAACAAATCCAGAGTTCCTTGGAATTTATAGGCATAGTTAATTTTGTTTAGTAGAGCATTTAATTGTAATATCAATATTTTTCATAAAACACAGGGAGGTCCGTTTTGAAAAAATGTCTAATTGTTTTTCTGCTGATTCTGGTTCCGATGATGCTTAATGCACAGGTCTTTGGCACCGGGCAGACGATGAGAAGGGGTTCGACCAGTATCGGTATCAATCCTGCTCTTTATATGACTGAGGGAAATGATGAGCTCTATCTGTATATCCATCTCGGTCATGGTCTCAGAAGAGGGCTGGATCTTGGGGCGAAGGTCAACATCATTGGTGATGTGACCTATTTCGGGGCGGACCTGGAATGGCAGCTGGCAAGACGTTCGCCTTTTGTGTCCATTTCTGCAGGTGCGCACAAGTTTGTGGACTTCGGTCTGGATGCCACTTTAAATGTGACATTTCCCCTGAAACGAAGGATGAATCTCTATTTCGGAGGGGATATGGACATTGATTTCGTCGAACCGGAATCCATTACGCCATTGTGGGCATTTGTCGGATTGGATATCAGTATGGGTAGAAAGGTAGCTCTTTTACTGGAAGGATGTATGGGAATCAATGATATAGCGAGTGATATTCTCTCCGGAGGTTTCAATTTTTATTTTTAATAAGTTCTGGAGTGATCTAATGGTTCACAGGGGAATAGATGAAAGCGATGATTCTTGAAAATATTGTTAATTTGAAGGAGAATCAGGAACCTCTTCGTCTGGTTGATTTACCCGATCCTGTTCCGGATAAAGGTGAAGTTTTAATCCGGATCACGGCATGCGGTGTCTGTCATACCGAGATCGACGAAATCGAGGGGCGTACGCCGCCTTCTGTCTTTCCGATGGTTTTAGGACATGAAGTTGTGGGTCGGATTGAATCGATCGGGCCGGAGGCAACCAAATTCAAGAAGGGCGACCGGGTTGGTACCGGATGGATCTATTCCTCCTGCGGACAGTGTGCATTCTGTCTGGCAGGGGAGGAGAATCTCTGTCCTGATTTCCGGGCCACGGGCCGGGATGCATTTGGTGGGTATGCTGAATGGATGGTTGTCCAGGAAGAGTCTGCGTTTTTAATCCCTGAACTTTTCACCGATTCGGAGGCTGCGCCGCTTCTCTGTGCCGGTGCGATTGGGTTCCGTTCTCTTCGTTTGACAAATCTCAAAGATGGCCAGCGTCTCGGATTAACCGGATTCGGTGCTTCGGGTCATCTCATGTTGATGATGGTGAAGCATCAATATCCAAACAGCCGGATTTATGTTTTTGCGCGGAACGAAGAGGAACGCAATTTTGCAGAGGAATTAGGTGCAGTCTGGACCGGTGATACGACTGACACTGCTCCGGAAAAACTCCATGCGATGATAGATACCACGCCGGCCTGGAAACCGGTCGTTGAAGCACTCAAGAATCTCGAATCTGGCGGGCGGTTGGTAATCAATGCGATCCGCAAAGAGGATTCGGATAAGGACTATTTATTGAAACTGGATTATCCGGCGCATCTCTGGCTCGAAAAGGAAATCAAGAGTGTGGCCAATGTGGCAAGAAGTGATATCTCGGGATTCCTGAAGCTTGCCGTTGAAATCCCGATCAAGCCTGAAGTGCAGGAATATCCACTGAAAGAAGCGAATCAAGCTCTGGTCGAATTGAAGGAAGGCAAAATCCGCGGTGCAAAAGTGTTAAGGATGGATTAGATTTTCCACCGGTCTTCTAATATATTTATCCCACGTATATTTCACTTTTGAAATCTGGCTTAATAAAAAGTAATCATCAATTCCGTACGTGAATGAGGGATCGAAATAACAGCTGATCGTGCAGTTTTCACAGAAATTGTAACGGCCTTCTTTTTTTTGAAACGTT
>Ga0315542_1000543_pt1 | contig 23874 bp, 26 predicted proteins | sample SalMarSW160120MG_FD_202541 | JGI IMG/M metagenome (GOLD analysis project Ga0315542, IMG submission 202541) | Salt marsh sediment microbial communities from the Plum Island Ecosystem LTER, Massachusetts, United States - Salt Marsh Sediment SW1601-20 ... | reverse complement strand
CTGGCAGATCCCCTACGGCAACACGATCATGCGGGCCGAGTCGAACACCTGGAACCACTTCCAGGACAATCGCGTACAGTGGCTACTGGGCGACTTCGGACGGGCCCATCTGCGCGCTTATGCCAAGGCGGGCGTCGTCGCCTTCTTGTTCGGCCGCGGCGCCGACGGGCCCACCTGTGCCTGCGACGCCGCCAAGGACGGAGTCACCAACCCGCCCCCGATCAACGGCAACAAACAGCGCTCCTACTCGGCCGACGACGACGGCGGCTACTTCCGTAAGCGAGCGAAGGGCTACTACAAGCGCGGGGCGCTGAAGATTCCGGGCTAGGCGCCAAGCTTCGCGAAGCCGCTCGGCGGAACGACTCCCTCCTCCACCTCGACGAACTCTCGATAACGGCGGCGCCAGTGATAGCCGCCTCCGATTGCATCGCGAAGCGGGCGCTCGTCCAGGAATCGCGGAGCTGGCCAGATTCCAGCGCTGGCGCGATAACTGCTCCACTCCCATTCCGGGGGCGTCTCGCACAAGCCGGCCCGGACTGGGTTGTGTGCGACATATCTGCAGGCGGTCAGCAGGTACGAGTCGCTGTCGATCAGCTGGGCCATAAACCGATTGCGAAACAGGTGTGCGCTTCTCCCGTGAATCGAGTTGAATCGCCTCGAGTAGCCGCCATTCAGTTCCTGCATCGCCTTTGAGAGGCGCTGATCTGGCGTCAGCACCACTAGGTGGTAGTGGTTGGTCATCAAGCAGTATGCGAGACACGGGAGCCGGTAGCGATCGAGCGTCTTCTCGAGTTGATCGAGAAACAGCTCGCGGTCGGGATCGTGCCGGAAGATCGGCCTTCTATCGCTTCCTCGCGAGGCAACGTGGTAGATCCCGTCAGGGACGAAGATGCGGCGCCGGCTTGCCATCTCGCCATCCTACGCGCGCGTTTTCTGACGAGCAGGTTCTCCGAGTGAAAGATTCACCTTTGTTACAGATGTGTCTTGACGCGATACACCCCCTTCTGCTCCGCGTCTGACGAAGAGGGGTGTTCTGGCTCACATCCGACACTGTCTCGGCACATCGCGCGAGTCGGGCTCGGCTGCGTGATCGTGCGTCTCCAATCTGCCAAAGCGGCGGTGGGGGTCGCCTTCGAAACGGTTTCTAACGCCCTACTGATTGTCGGACAGCCCTTCTGCGGGTACGTCGCGCAGCTTGCGAGCCGGATTGCCGACAGTCCGCGGCGCAACATCCTTCGTGAATGGTCGACTTCCACGATAGGCGGATCTAACGAGAGCAGCTACCGTCCACTCGTGGTAAATCTCCAGACAACGCGGCTAATCCTGGAGCCGTGGCACGAGCGACACCGCGTCGCATGGCGAAGAATCTGCCGCGATCCCGAGGTGATGCGCTACATCGCAACGGGCGAGATCTGGGATACGGACAAGGCGGGTGAGGTTTTCGACAGTGCGCTGACGCACTGGCGAGAGCACGACTTCGGCTGGCGCTCGGCGCTCGACAAGACGAGCGGCGACTGGCTCGGCTTCGTTGGGCTCAACCGGCTCGGGCCGGGCATCGAGGGAGTCGCGGCGTGCGAGGTCGAGATCGGCTGGTGGATGACCCGCGCGGTCTGGGGCCGTGGCTACGCGAGCGAGGGCGCGACTCGTATCCGCGACGAGGGATTCGAGCGAGTCGGGCTCGATCGCGTGATCGCGCGCCTCCAGCCCGCGAACGTGGGCTCAGCTCGAGTATCCGAGAAAATCGGATTGCGCTTCGAGCGCGAGACGACCGCAGCGAGCGGCGAGGCGAATCACATCTACGCACTTGATCGCGGCGACTGGAGACGCCAACTCAAGAGCGAGACGTAAGCGCTCGGAAGCCGCTACTGGTTCTCGAACAGCTCTTCTTCGGGCACGTCGCGCAGCTTGCGCGCCGGATTGCCGACGACGACGGTACGCGGCGGAACATCTTTCGTAACCACCGCACCGGCGCCGACGAAGGCCTCCTCGCCGATCTCTACGCCCGGGCAGAGAACCGAGCCGCCGCCGACGCGAGCGCGCCGACGGATGGTCGGGCCCTTCATCAGCTCGAGGCGCTTCTCGGTGCGGCCCATGAAGTTGTCGTTGGTCGTCTGCGCGCAGGGCGCGATGAAGACGTCTTCCTCGACGGTCGTGTATGCGGTGATGTAGGCGTTCGCTTGAATGCGAGTGCGGTCACCGATCGTCGTGTCGTTCTCGACCAGCGAGCCGCGCCCGACCACGCTGCTCGTGCCCAGCGTGACGCGCTCGCGGATGCAGGCCTGGTCGCCGACGATAGCGCCCTCACCAATCGTGGCGCCCGCGAACACTATCGCGCCGGTCGAAACGGTCGCGCCGGCACGGATGACCGCCGGCGGAAGAGGCTCCTTCTTGGCGGTCGAGCGCTTGCCCAGCGAGGGTTGCTTTCCGACCACAGCGTTGTCGAGGATCTTGCAGCCCTCACCCAGCACGGTGCCCGGATAGACGATGGCGCTGGCAGCGATCTCGCAGTTCTCGGCGGCCATTGCTAGCTACCTGCCGCGAGCGACTGCTGAAGCTGATCGAGCGTGCGCGAGACGGCGAGCCCGTTACGGGCCACGGCGTTGGCATCGCCCTTGCCCGCCACGAGATCGAGGAAAGTCTGGCACTCGAGGCGCAGCGGCTCGTCGTTCGGCACCTTCGGCGAGTACTTGTCGCCGGTGCGCGTTCGCCACTCGCCGTAGGTGTCGGTCGGCTGCTCGGGCGCCTTGTCGAAGACGGTGATCTTGTGATCGAGCTCCATATCGTCGAAGACGACCATCTTCTCGCGCCCGACAACGGTCATCTTGCGCATCTTCTGCGGATCGAGCCAGGAGAGTTGCATGTGCGCCACCTTCCCGGAGGGGAAGCGCAGGTAGCAGAACACGACGTCCTGGACGCCGTCGGTGAGGAAGGACTGACCGTGCGCCGAAGCCTCGCTCGGCTCCTCGCCGATCAGGTACAGGATCACCGAGAGGTCATGTACGCCGAGCGACCAGAGAGCGTTCTCGTCGCGGCGGATCTTACCCAGGTTCTGGCGGTTTCCGTACAGGTAGAGGACGTCGCCCAGCTCGCCGGAATCGACGATCTTCTTGAGCATCAGAACGCCGGGGTGGTAGAGAAGCAGGTGACCGGGCATCAAGACGAGACCACGCGCCTCGGCCAGCGCGACCATCTTCTCGGCATCGGCCGCGTTCATTGCCATCGGTTTCTCGACGAAGACGTTCTTGCCGGCCTCGAGCGCCTGCACGGCCAGCGGCGCATGCGTTGGCACCGGGGTGGCGATCACAACGGCGTCCAGCTCCGGATCCTCGAGCAGATCCTCGAAGCGGGTGGTCGCGCGAGTATTCGGATAGCGCTTGGCCTGCTTCTCGAGCAGCTCGGGCGAAGCGTCGCAAATCCAACGCAGATCGGCGAGAAGATCGAAGTTGCGGGCCAGGTTCGGGCCCCAGTAGCCGAGACCGGCGACTCCAACCTTTACGCGCTCGGCCACTACAGCTTCCAAACCTTCCCCTCGCGAGGCGCCTGCGCCTCGGTCGCGTTGCGAAAGTCGACGACCAGCTCGGCGCGGCTGACGACATCCTCGTAGTCGATCGCGGAGTGATCGGTGACGACGACGACGCAGTCGTAGTCCTCGGGCGCGAGCTCGACCGACTCCAGCTCGAACTCCGGCAGCTTGGGCACGTGCGGGTCGTGGTAGGAGACCAGTGCACCCTGCTGGAGCAGGAGCTTGATCACCTTCAGCGCGGGCGACTCGCGCATGTCGGAGATGTCCTTCTTGTAAGCCACTCCGAGCACGAGGATCTTCGAGCCTCTGATCGGCTTGCGCTGCGAGTTGAGCGCCCGCATGATCTTGCCGCGGCAGTAGTAGGGCATGCTCTCGTTGATCTTGCCGGCCAGCTCGATGAACTCGGTCGAGAAGTTGTGCTCACGCGCCTTCCAGGTGAGATAGAAGGGGTCAATCGGGATGCAATGACCGCCCAGGCCGGGGCCGGGCACGAACTTCATGAAGCCGAACGGCTTGCTCGAGGCGGCCTCGATGATCTCCCAGACGTCCAGGCCCATGCGGTCGCAGAGCTGAGCCAGCTCGTTGACCAGCGCGATGTTGACCGAGCGGAAGATGTTCTCGAGCAACTTCGTCATCTCGGCCGACTCGGGCGAGGAGACCTCGATCACCGTGTCGACCGCCGTGCGGTAGAGCTCGGCGATCTTCCCGGTCGACGTCTCGTCCAGACCGCCGACCACCTTCGGTGTCGTCTTGGTGGTGAAGTCCTCCCGGCCGGGATCGACGCGCTCGGGCGAGAAGCCGAGGAAGAAGTCCTTGCCGACCCGGAGCCCGCTTCCCTCTTCCAATGCGGGGCGCAGGCGATCGCGTGTGGTACCCGGATAGGTGGTCGACTCCAGCACCACGATCTGGCCCGGTTGCAGCCGGCGGGCGATCTGCTCCACCGACGACATCACGACCGTGAGATCGGGCTCGCGTTGTTTCGACAGCGGCGTCGGCAGGGCGATCAGAATCGCCTCGTAATCTTTCAGCTCGTCGTAGTCGGTGCTCGCCCTCAGGCGTCCGGATTCGACGAGCGCGGACAGAACCGGCGAGGGAACGTCTTCGATGTAGCTGTCGCCGTTGTTGATGCGCCGGGCGCGCTCGGCGCTGATATCCACGAGCAGAACGTCGTTACCGGCCCCGGCAAAGACCTGAGCGAGCGGGACGCCGACATAGCCGGCGCCGACGATTGCGACCTTTCTGGGCATGCGCGCGCAATACCCTACCGGCCCGCAGTCGCTGCAGACAGTCGATACGTACTAGGTCCGCGCCTCGAGAGCCGACGCGATTCTCTCGGAGGCGTGCCCGTCGCCGTAGAGCTCGGGCAGGTCCGCCGGTAGACGAGCGTCCTTCACCGCTCGCGCGATCTTCTCCGGATCGTCGTCGACGAGCACGTTCGCGCCCAGCTCGACCGTGTCCACCCACTCCGTGGAGGGACGCATGGTCACACAGGGCACCCCGTACCAGTAGGCCTCCTTTTGCAGCCCGCCCGAGTCGGTGGCGATCGCTCGCGCCTGCGAGGCGAGCGCGGTCAGGTCGAGGTAACCGAGCGGCGCTGTCAGTTCGATCTTCGAGCTCACCTCCAGCTTCTCGCGCGCGAGCGCGGCGCGCGTGCGCGGATGAATCGGGAAGACGACACGCTCGTCGAGCGCGTTCAATCCTTCGATGATACGGCCGAGTCGCGGCTGAGCGACGTTCGCCTCGCGGTGCACCGTGGCGAGGACGTAGCCGCCGGGCTGCAGCGAGAATCGCCCGAGCACATCCGAGCGCTCGCGCGCGAGCGGAGCGAAAAGCCTGGTTGCGTCGGCCATCACGTCGCCCACCGGCAGCGCCTCGCCGCCCACGCCCTCTTCCGCGAGCGTCTCTAGCGATCGCTCGTCGGGGCAGAGGAGAAGTTGCGCCAGCCGATCGACCTCCACCCGGTTTCGCTCCTCGGGCATCGACCAGTCGCCCGAGCGCAGCCCGGCCTCGACGTGCGCAAGCGAAACGGCGGCGGCGTGCGCGGTGCGCGCCCCCGCCAGGGTCGTGTTCGTGTCGCCGAAGACGATCACCCAGTCGGGCTTTTCGGCCTCGATCGCCGCCAGGATTCCCGGCCGCATCCGCTCGATCATCTCGTCGCGGGGCAGCGAGCCGGCCTCGAGCCTGTAGCGAGGCTCGCCCAGCCCGAGCTCCTCGAAGAAAAGCTGTGACAGCTCGCGGTCGTAGTGCTGCCCGGTGTGGAGCAGAACCTCTTCGATTCCCGCCCTCTCGAGCGCGGCCGAGAGCGGCGCCGACTTGATGAACTGAGGCCTGTTGCCAACGACCGAGAGAACCCGCAAACCGTGTCTCCTTGTTCCAGAAGCTTGAGCTGGTCAGCCGCTACAGTACGTCCTTACGCCGAGGAAGTGCACGCTTCCAGGCGCGAGCGGGCCGTTAGCTCAGCTGGTAGAGCAGGGGACTCTTAATCCCAAGGTCGAAGGTTCGAATCCTTCACGGCCCACTTCTCCGCCGAAAACCGGCCGGCGGGCCGGCTGGAAACGGGACACCTGCCTCAGCTTCTGCGCAACCACCGAACCACGCAGCGCGATCGACTTGCTCTGCGCGGAAGGCAGGGACGAGCCTTGGAGATCATTCTCAGCTCAGCCGCCGCGCGCTCGGCGGCGTTGGCTAACGGACCTTGAAGACGTGGATCACGGGGACGTCGCCGTCGGCGAACTGTTGCGAGACGTAGATCAGGTGGGCGCGGGGATCGTAGGCGGCGGCGCCGAGCCGGCTGGAGGCTAACGGCAGCCGCAGCTTCCAGGTCGCGTACGGCTTCACCTGCCACGGTCGCTTCCGGCCCTCGCTCACGGAGCGCAGCTGGGAGGCGTCGTAGGCCCAGACCATCGGTACGTACGGGTAGGCGTGGGTCCCGTGGCTCGAGTCCTCGGGGTCGTAGCACCAGACGCTTCCGTCGGGTGTCGGCGAGCCCGCGATGCTCCGGTCGTCGGTGCCGACGCCGTAGCAGAAGCTGCCGATCCCCTGCCTGCCGAAGAAGAGCGCGCTGCGCGTCCCCTCGGGGAAGACGGCGCCGCTGATGGTCGTCGACCCGTTGAACAGGCGCCCGCGGGCGGGGTTCCACGTCGCGTCCCAGGCGCCCAGCGTCGGATGCTTCTCGGTGTAGTAGACGAGCGGCCTGCCGCGTGTTCGTCGCCCCTTCCCGAGCCTCGCCGGGTCGAAGGCGAACGCCGCCGGGCCGAACGACGTCCGGCTGATGATTGGAATGCAGCAGTTCCCCGTTAGTACCGGACCGCCGAGGAGTCGCCGCCACGGCCTGGGAACCCTGGCCATGTACCCGGAGACGAACCCTGCTTTGACGTTGGCGATCCGATACAGGCCCGTGGCCGTCCCTTTGGTGAGGCTTGTGCCAGGTCGCGCCCAGTGTGACCGGACCTGGCTGCTGTCGGCGTCGTAATACACGAACATCGTGCCGTACAGCCGCCCGCGGTAGACGAGCTGGCCTCCGATCTTGTTGTTCGCCGGCGGACCCAGCTTCCCGTCGGTGGCGTCAGCGAACGGCTGCAGGAACCTGCTCCTGTTGAGATCGTCCGGACTCGAGCTCTTCTTCGGCCGCGGGATGCTCACCTCGGCAGTCAGCTGATACCAGTCGTGGCCGACCACGAACAGCGAGTTCCGCTTGGCGTTGTAGGCGAGCGCCGTCCCGCCGTAGGCGAACGTCTTCTTCTCGGTGACCTGCGCCGGCAGGCGGAACGCGCCGCGGTACCTGAGGTCGGAGGCGTGTAGGCGCGGGTTTGCGGCTCTGGAAGAGCTCGCTGTTGTTGGGGGCGGTGTGGCGGCGGAGAGGCTGGCGACGATGGCGGCAATCGTCAGCAGGCAAGCCGAGCGCCGGGCGGGGTGTGAGGCGAGCATGACTTTCGGAGTTTGATCGGTTCAGTGATCCCGTGCGACCCACTTCCGCGGTACGCATGCCACCACCGTCAAGCCGGAGCTGAAGACGGGCATCTGCGGCGAGCACGGCGGCGACCCCGTCTCCGTGACCTTCTGCCACAACATCGGCCTGAACTACGTCTCCTGCTCGCCCTTCCGCGTACCGCTGGCCCGGCTGGCCGCGGCGCAGGCGGCGCTGAACGAGGCGGCCAACGCCGAAGCGGGTCTTTCGGGTCGCGCGGCTCAGGCGATGGCGCACGAGTAGTTCGCTACGCGGTCACATCGCCTGAAGTAGTTGCTTGGGGCGCCGCCGGGAGGCGGCGCCTCTTTTTGTCCGGCCGAGTCGGGCAGTCGCCAGATGCACCGAGAGGTGACTCAAGTCACCGCCGGCGTTACTGTACGAGAGTTGTGCCGACGATCCAGGAACTTAATCGCGCTCTTCCGGACGGAATTCAGGTCATACGGGAGATCTTCTGGGGCGGTCAGCGAATTGTCTACGAAGCGACTTCTTCAGGCGATCGCTGCGTCTTGAAGCTCGCGCCCGAGGATGGAAGAGCGAGAGGGGAGCGAGAGGTTGCCATCGGATGCACTTTCGATCATCCGAATCTTTCGACCGTACTAGATCAAGAACTCCGTGAGCTCGCAGTCAACAGTGAGAAATATGTCTATTTCACTGAACGCTTAATCGAGGGCGAGAGCCTCGCGGTACGCACTGACCCGATGGAACCCTGCGAAGCGCTCTTGCTCGCTCATGACCTCATCAGTGCGGTCGCGTACTTATGGGAGCGTCACACAGTCGTACACCGCGACATCAAACCGCGAAACATCATGGCTCGACCTGATGGTTCATTTGTTCTGCTCGATATTGGTGTTGCGCGACATCAAGGTCGCACGACGCTCACGCTAGTTGCGGGTGAGCATCAACCCGGAACACCGGGATATCTCGCTCCCGAGCAACTGGCTCCGCTCAAAGGCCGAGAGCTTGATTACCGTGCTGATTTATTTTCGATCGGCATAGTCCTCTTCGAGCAACTAACTCGCGAGCTACCGTTTGACCCCAGTGGCCAAAGCTATCGGACACTGTTGATGACGGGACTAGCGCCCGAGCTCCCGGAAGATTTCCCAGCACCCTTAGTCGAACTCGTTCAGCGTCTATTGGCCCCGCGACCTCACGGAAGATTTCGTCTTGACAAGGCAATCGCCGCCGTTTCTCGCGTAAAGAAGGAGTTGGGATGTTCCTGATTCAAGATGGGCACCAAGCTCATACATGTGCCGAACCTGCAATCAGACGAGGCGATGCTGCAGGCATTATCTGGAGCCTCGGGGATCAGACCCCTGGCGGCCTGGATCGCCTGTTAGTCAATTCGTACGCGGACGAAGCAGTCCAAGCAATAGATCCGCAGCTGTACGTCGCCCCGCTCGAGGACGCAAACCCGAAGAAACTACCTGAACACGGCCTGTTCAAAGTACCGATGAAACCTCGAGATTTCTCTGCACCGAATTTGGTGTCTTTGGTCGATCGAATCATCGGGTTTCAGGCTAGTCATCGAGTGACTCACCTCATAGCACCAACGATTACCGTGGGCTCGATGGCTGATCGTTCTGCAGAGGTATCAGCGAATCTGGCTTATACGTCTCTAGCCGCTTGGGGAAAACGAGGGGACGACCGTCCTCTCCTTATATCAGTCGCCATTCAGCACAGCGTCTTGGACGATCCTGACAATGTTGATGCGCTTCTCGACGAACTCACCGCATACGAGTGCGATGGCTTCTATCTATTAATGGAGCTTCCTTCGAGAAGCGATCCCGCTCACGCTTCAGTTCGACTGGAGAGCGCGCTCTACATCGTCTACATGCTGGCGAAGGTTAATGAATACACTGTCTGGGTCGGGTACTCGGGCTTGAGTGGTTTTGTATATCGAGCGGCCGGAGCTCAGGCGTCGGCGGCAGGTAAATGGCAGAAACAGAACCGGTGGTCTCCAGATCACTGGCTCGTTAGTGGCGGTGGTAGGCCTCCAACACCCAGGATTTACCTCCAGAGTCTCTTGGGCAGCCTCGTCATTGACGCAGAACTGCAAAGAATCGCTCAACAGCGAACCGATGCGACCCTATTGACGGAGTTACTGAATGGAGCCTGCGATCTCGCGTTTTTACGAGAACGCCGGTTCGGCGGCCCATACGATCGCTCAGAGCTAGCGGAGCAATTGTTTAGTGTATGCGGGAAGCTTGATTCGAGGATTACCGGTAGCGTTGAGGAGGATATGCGCCGGATACTCGATGATATTGCGACCGCCGAGGTCTACCTACGACGGATTCGGGAGGTAGGCGTTGAAGTCGATCAGGGTAGCGAGCGCAACGCCTTGACGATCTGGCAGACGGCGATTACCGGACTAGGAAACCGCCTGGGAATGGAATTTAATAGTCAAGACTAGCGGCGGCGATACCGGCCTATAGACGCTTTTCGGCCAACCAGCGTCTGTACAAGAATTGCTCTGTTAAAGCTTGATGGAATCCATTTGCCCTTCGACTGCGCGGTCGTCTTGCGATCGTTGCCCCTCCATCCCTAACGCCGATTAGGCCGAAGCGCCGTAGCGCTTGAACCCTAGGTACATTCGGGAGGTACGGGATTGGGAACGCAAGCCAGGCAGAATCGACGTAGTTTTCCCAGCTTTGTACCTGACGAACTGCTTTTCGCCAGTTGCTCAGTTTCGCTTCAATTCCGGTAATACTGCGAACGGCGGCGCCAGGGGAGAGGCGCAACTTGAACATTTCGCTTTCGCGCTCGACCCACCCGTGTTTCTCTAGGGTTGCCAGCGCTCTCCGAATCCGAGACCGCTCCGTTTGCATCGACGCCGGATCAACAAGTCGGGCGATGCTCGAACTTCCGCCAAGGCGCGCGAGGGATAGCGCGGTTGCGAGCGGAAGTGGTGCCGTGCACGGATCTACGCCTTTCATGCGCCATCTCGCCCACTGACGAGTATCAACAACCGCGACGATCACGTCGGGCCTGCCATACGGCAGAGCTAGCTCGGGAGCGACAACGAGACTCCCCTCGATCTCTCTACGAGGAAGTAAAGCCTCGGCTAGCTCTACAACGGCGTCGTGAAGCGCCGCCTCGTGAGTCGGGATACCTAACGAGCGCGCGGTCTTTTCAGCAGAAAGGACTACTGGGCGCATGCGTCGAGTCTATGTGTTCGCGGATCACCGTTTCAGCCGTCTGCCGCTCGAATCCGGCAACGGCACAAGTCCCAACCCCAGCTCCTCCGCGGTTGCCGCGACGACCGGATCGGAGGTTGCCAGTTCGTCGCCCGGTTCGGCGCTTGCGAGCAGGAAGCTGTCGCCGAGCGAGAGCGGATTTCGCTTGGAGTAGAAGCGCGCCCGGATCGAGCCGGCGCGCCAGGCGGCTTCCTCGCTCACCAGTCTGACGGTGACATGCTCCGCGAGTAGCGGTTCGACGAGCAGGGCGACCCGCTCGATCGGGGCGCCGTCGAGGCGGCAGAGGCGGTCGATCGTCTCGGCCAGGTTGACGGCTGAGATCGCGCAGTCGCCGAGGCGCAGGAGACGCGCGACCTCGGCGGCGGCCGGCTCACCCCGGGCGGCGGCGATGAGGGCGTAGGCATCTAGAACGATCACGAGCGCTCGTGCTCGCGGGCTTGCTCCTGGCGCCGCTCTTCGGCGCGAAGCTCCTCGCTCGAAGGGCCTTTCCCTTCAAAGGAGCCGACGAAGGCCGAGACGGCATCGTCTGAGAGCGGGCGCAGAACGACGTAATCGTCGTGGTCTTCGAGCGCGACCTTGCGCGCGCCCCAACGCCGGCGTACGTCGGCAGGGAGTGAGAGCTGACCGGCTCGGGTGACTGTGACGAGACGCATTGTCTTGAACACAATCACATTGTATGTGACATCTGTGTAATGAGCGAGTGTCGAAACCCGCGCACTAAGCCGACTAGCCCAAGTCCTTCTTGAAGTCGGCGATCATCTTGTCGTAGTCGAGCTCGTAAGCGGCGTGTACGTCCCAGCTCATCAGATCCATGTAGGGCTGGAGCAGGTGGGTCACGTCGCGCTCCTCGCCCTCGACGAGCATGAAGCCGGCCCCGCCACCGGCGAGGTTGTACCAGCCCTTGATCTTCTCGGGTTGGTTGGTGCCGGCGGCGTCTTGCTCGAGAACACGCTTGCGTACCTGGCTGGCGGACGTGTGCGGATACCACTTAAAGCGGCAGTACCAGAGCATCGGATACCTCCCTGTGAGATACCTCGATGCTAATACCCAAGCGATCGAGCGGCGATACGAATCTCACTCTGTCAGGGAGACTGAATCAGCCCGATCGAGTTTCCGTCCGCGTCCTTGACGTAGGCGACCAGCATGCCGCCGCCGACGTCTCTCGCCTCCTGCTGAATCTGCGCACCGGCATCCAGCAACGCCTGCACGCTCTCCTTGATGTCGGGCACCTCGAAGAAGCCGACGGGACCCGTCATGCCCAGCCTGTGGCCGTTGGGATCGAGCCCGATCTCCTGCTCGCCGATCCTGTAGCCGACGTAGTACGGCGCGTCGACATACGGCTCGACACCGAGAAACTTGCCGTAGAACGCCTTCGCTCGATCGATGTCTCCGACCGGGTAGTTGAAGTGCTTGATGCCCTGGTTCATGACCCGTTCCTCCTCGCTCGGACATGAGTTCACGTACCCGCCGTAGCGCGATCGACACATAGAGGGCCCGTACGCGCCGTTCGACCGGATCGTACGGGCGCTCTCGCCCGGGAGGTGGTTCGTGACAAGAGCGTGACGAATGTGCACCGTCTTTCACCGCGGCGTCAGACGCGGAGCAGAAGAGGTGTGCCGCGTCAACGGCGAGACGTACCGAAAGCGTGACTTCTCGACGGCCGGATCAGCTCAGCGCGATCTCGACGTCTTCCAAGATGACGCCCTGAGCATTCGGATCGGTTAGATCCTCCGACAGCTCGGCCTCGATCTTGCAGCCCTCGGCGATGGTGCCGGCGGCGGCGTCGACCCAGTGCTCTTCGAAATGCTCGGGCGTGAAATGCGAAAGTGCGCCCAGCTTGACCTTGATCCGGACGACGCGCTTGGCGTCGTTGTCCGCGGCGACGTGAAGAACGGTGCCCACAAGATCCTTGATAGTCGCTTGCTCATGCATCGAGTAGAGACTCCACTTCTTTTGCGATCTCTTCGACGATAGCGGGCAATGCCGCGGCGACGGCGGGCGAGAGGGGCTCGCCGGGCGCGTAGGCGGCGCCCTCGATACCGAAGAAGAGTGCCTTCGCGGGCAGCCGCTTGAGCGCGCGCGCCAGCTCGATCGTGTCTCCGAGCGAGAAGTGGTGCGTCGAGCCCTGCAGCACGGCGTGCGGGACGGTCTCGGCATTCAGGTCAACGCGGTGAATCGTGCCGGGCGCCGCGTCCGAGTGAACGGCGTCCACGATCACGACCGCGTCGCAGCCCTCCCACTCGTCCATCAGGCTCGACTGCTCGGCCTCGGTGGCCAGTACGCGCACGGATTCTGGAAGCCGCCCACGCAAAGCGTGCGCGACTTCCAATCCAACCGAGTCGTCGCCGCGCCAGCTGTTGCCGGTGCCGACGACGAGGATTTCGGTCACGCTCGTTCTATTTCGAGCGTGAGGAAATGGGTGGCGCAGGAGATGCAGGGGTCGTAGTTACGGATGGTCTGCTCGCAGCGGAGCGTCAGCTCTTCGTTCGGAAGATCCATGAACTGGCCCACGAAGCCGCGCAGGTCGGCCTCGATCTGTGGCTGGTTCTGCGCCGTCGGCGGCGTGATCGTCGCATCGAGGATGATCCCCTCGGCGTCGATCTCGTAACGATGGCAGAGCGTCCCGCGGGGCGCCTCGCTGGCGCCGCAGGCCGTTCCGGCCCTGGGCACGACCTCGAGCGCCGGCTCGGCCGGCTGCTCGTACTCGCGGATGATCCTGAGTGCCTCGACGCAGGCCTCGACCAGCTCGACCGAACGGACGATGATGCTTTTGAACGGATTGGTGACCACCTTCGGCAGCCCGATCCCTTCGGCAACGCCGCGCGCCTCTACCGAGAGTAGGTCATACCAGAGCGCGTAGCGCGCCATCGGCCCGGTGAGGTAGGAGCCACGTTCTTTCAGGTGCCCCTGGAGCGCGTTTGCGTGTGCAACGTGCTCTTCGACCACGTGCTCGTAGAACTCATCGAGCGGAATGTCGAGGCCCTTGTTCGAGACCAGACGGTCGCCGTACTCTATTGGATAAACGCCGTTTGCTCCCAGGGCGACAAACTCGTAGTCCTGCTCGAAGTCCGGGAAGTCGAGTGTCGCTGCCCACTTGACCGTCTCGAGCGAGGTCTCGAGCGCCCACTCCAGATCGGGCACCATCGCCTCCAGCTCGGCCTTGGAGGAAGCGCGGTAGAAGCCGCCCACCTTGACGTTGATCGGATGGATCTCGCGACCGCCGACGACGGTCATCACGTGGTTGCCGATCTTCTTCAGGCGCAGCGCGGTCTCGACCACCTCGGGCGCGTCCTTGGCGATCTCGATCGCGCTCGGATAGCCGAGGAAGTCGGGGGCGTGCAGCATGTAGATGTGGAGCGCGTGGCTCTCGATCCACTCGCCGCAGTAGAGCAGGCGGCGGAGCGCCTTGAGCTGGCCCTCGACCTTGACGCCGCAGATCGACTCCATCGAGTTGCAGGCAGCCATCTGGTAGGCAACCGGGCAGATACCGCAGATACGGGCGGTTATGTCCGGCGCCTCGGTGAAGTAGCGGCCGCGCAAGAAAGCTTCGAAGAAGCGCGGTGGCTCGAAGATGTTGAGCTTGACCTCTTCGATCTCATTGCCCTTGAGGCGGATGAGCATCCCACCCTCGCCCTCGACTCGGGCGAGATACTCGGTCTTGATCGTGCGGGTCGCTTTATCAGCCATGGCGGGCACTCTCCTCGCGGAACGCGGGCTTATAGCCGTTGAAGGTACGGAAGGCTCTGAGGATCGCGTCCTCGCTCACTCCCATCTCGCTCCAGCGCTTGGCCAGCGAGGCTGTGTTCGGCGTCTCCTTGGGGCCGTAGCAGCCGTAGCAGCCGCGCGAGAAAGAGGGACAGATCGCGCCGCAGCCGGCCTGCGTCACCGGACCCAGGCAGGGGATGCCGAGCACCTGCACGCAGGGGGTCTCGCGCCGCTTGCACTCGATGCAGACCGAGGCCTTGGGCACGTTCGGGCGCCTGCCCGAGAGCACGGCCAGGAGCGTGTCCACCAGCTGTGTCTTGGAGATCGGGCAGCCCTGCAGCTCCAGGTCGACCTTGATGTGATCGGAGTGCGGAGTCGAGGTCGCGAGCGTATCCAGGTACTCCGGATGGGCGTAAACGGTCTTCGCGTACTCCTCGGCGCTGGCCCAGTTGCGCAGAGCCTGGATGCCACCGGCGGTGGCACAGGCACCGATCGCCACGACCAGCCCCGACTGCTCGCGGATCTCCTGGATTCGCTTCGCCTCCTCGGGCGTCGAGACCGAGCCCTCGACCAGGGAGACGTCCCAGGGGCCGTCGATCTCGGTCGACGTCGCCTCGGGGAAGTAGGCGATGGTGACGCGGCTGAGGATCCCGAGCAGCTCGTCCTCGCAGTCGAGCAGCGAGAGCTGGCAGCCGTCGCACGACGAGAACTTCCAGACTGCGATTGTCGGTGAATCGGCCATTCTCAGAGCTCCTTCACGGCTAGGAAGTCGGCGACCTGGTCCCAGGTGTAACAGGCGCCGTCGCGGCAGACGAGCGTCGGGCCGATCTGGCAGTGACCGCAGAGGCCGACGCCGCAGCGCATGGTGCGCTCGAGCGAGATGTTGATCGCCTCGGGTGGCAGCTCGCGGTTGATCAGCCCCTGGGCGACGAAACGCATCATGATCTCCGGCCCAACCACGAACGCCTTGGCGTCGTCGGCGTCGAAGTTGGCAGGCGGGATCAGCTTCGTGACCAGGCCGACCTTGCCCTTCCAGTCCGTGTCGCCGACGTCGACGATCAGGTCGAGATCGACGTCATACTCGCGCTGCCAGCCTCGAACCTCGTCGAGGAAGACCATGTCGGAGGGTGTGCGCGCTCCGTAGAGCAGCACGAAGCGACCGTAGTCGCTGCGGTTCTTGATCACGTGGTAGATGGCCGGTCGCAGCGGTGGCAACCCGATTCCGCCGGCGACGAAGACCACGTCCTGCCCGACCGCCTGCTCGATCGGCCAGGTGTTCCCGAACGGACCGCGGACGCCGATCACCGAGCCGACCTCGGCGGCGCAGAGTGCCTTGGTGACGGCTCCGACCGCGCGGATCGTGTGCACGAGCCGCTCGTCGGTCTGGAAGTTGCCCGCATTCGAGATCGGCACTTCGCCGACCCCGAAGGCGTAGAGCATGTTGAACTGGCCGGGCTTCGGGACGATCGGAGCGCCGTCGACGGGCTCCAGCTCGAACGTCCAGGTGTCGTAGGTGTCTTGCCGCTTGTCCGTCACCCGGTAGGGCGCGGGGGTCATGGCTTCGAGCGAGCCGGCGGTCTCAGTGAGTGTCTGTGCCATAGATATCGAGAAGTCGTAGGCGGGTCGCCTGCAGGCGCCCGACGATTACCTGGGAGAAACGCATGAGGAGCGCGAAGCCGAGTACGGTATCCGACGCGCACTTGTCGCGGATGCAGGCACCGTCGAAAGAGACGGCGCGAACCAACTCGGTGGCGGTGACGTCGTAGTTCCACTGGTAGGGCGGAATCAGCCACGACCAGCCAAGCACCTGACCGGCCTCAACGGTGTCGATACGTACCGGCTTCTTGTTCGGCACGTCGACGTCGAGCGCGATCTCGCCTATGCGGATGAGATAGAAGGCGTCGGCCGCGTCGCCGCGCTTGGCGATATGCTCGCCCGCCTCGAAGTGAACGTTCTGAGCGCAGCCCGCGATGAACTCGAGCTGCTCTTGGGTGAGTCCGGCGAAGACCGGGCTCTCGGCGATAACAGTATCCAACGTCTTCACGACTTTGCCTCCTGTGTTGCTCTGATTGCGGCAACTTCCTCGCGAATGTCTATTCCGACCGGACACCAGGTGATGCAGCGTCCGCAACCGACGCAGCCGAGCGTGTCGAACTGGTCGTGCCAGGTGGACAGCTTGTGCGTCAGCCACTGGCGGTAGCGCGACTTCGTCTCTCTGCGCGTTCCGCCGCCGTGCATCTCGGAGTACTGAAGGGTGAAGCAGGAGTCCCACCTGCGCACGCGCCCCGCGCTCTCGCCGGAGAGGTCGTTGACGTCGTCGATGGTCGTGCAGAAGCACGTGGGACAGGCGAGCGTACAGTTGGTGCAGGCCAGGCAGCGCGCCGCGACGTCGTCGTAGCGCGGGTGCTCGAGGTTGTCGAGCAGGAGCTCGTGCACGCCCTCGCGCTCGAGCGTGATGCCCATCCTCTCGCGGGCCCCGTCGGTCACTGCCTGGGCAGCGGCCACGTCGGCGTCGGTTGCCGGCTGCTGTGCCAGTTCGGCCAGCAGCTCGGCGCCCTCGTCGGTGCCTGTCTCGGCCAGGAAACGGTGCGAACCGTCCGTGATCTCCGTCAGGACGAGGTCGTAGCCGTCCTCGGCCTTGGGGCCGGTCCCCATCGAGGCGCAGAAGCAGTTCGCCGCCGGCTCGCCGCAGTTCACGGCGATGATGAACGATCTCTTGCGGCGGGCCAGATAGTCCTCGTCGGCATAGGGGCCACCGACCAGAACGCGATCTTGAATCTTGATTGCGGCTACCTCGCAAGGGCGGACGCCGAAGAAGGCGGTTCGCTTGCGCTCGGCGTCGTCCTTGGCCGCTTCGAGACTCCCGTTCGTGCGCTTGATCTGAAGCAGGCGCACGCTCGGAGCGAGCAACTCGCGCTTCCACGACTGCGGTCCAACCGCGTAGCCGAAGCGGGCCTCGTCGTCGCGGCGCTCGAGTCTGTACGAGCCCGGGCCCTGGACGTCTTTCCATCCAACTGGAAGCTCGGCGGCCGAAGCGATCTCTTCGTAGACGATTGCCTTGTCGCGGACGGTAGGCGCGATCACGCGCCAGTCGCGACGGCGAAGTACGTCGACGATCGCTTCAAGCGCCTCGGGCGCGAGGACGGCCCGCATGGCTTGCTCCTTTCGTTCGCTCGTCAGCGTAAATCCCTTTCTGTAGGGCGGCATGCAAACTTTCTCGAGCCGCCTTCGCTCTCGCATCGGTACCCCCGCCCGATGAGCTTGCGGGAAGCCCGCACGCTCCAAACGGAGACACTGATACCCGCGCCTGCAGCGTACATCTACGCTGAAGCGGTGAAGACTTTATCTGAGAAGGGTCGAAGGATGGCGCAGCGAAGGCGCCTGGTGGTCACCGGTGTCGTGCAGGGCGTGGGTTTTCGCCCCTTCGTGTACGGATTGGCGCGCGGTCAGGAGCTGGGCGGCTTCGTTCAGAACGCCGCTCGCGGAGTCGTGATCGAGGTGGAGGGCGCGAGCGAGAAGCTCGACCTCTTCGCCGCTGCCCTGATCGAGCAGGCGCCGCCGCTCGCTCGCATCGCCGCGCTCGAGACGAGCGAGCTCGAGCCTTGTGGCGAGCACGAGTTCGCGATCCGGCGGAGCGTCGAGGACGGCGAGCGAACCGCGTTGGTACCGGCCGATATCGCCACCTGCGACGACTGCCTCCGCGAGCTGTTCGATCCATCCGACCGCCGTTACCGCTACCCCTTCGTCAACTGCACCAACTGCGGGCCGCGCTTCACGATCGTCCGCGCCGTGCCCTATGACCGGGCAAGTACGAGCATGGCCTCGTTCGAGCTGTGCGACGCGTGCCGGCGTGAGTACGAGGATCCTTCCAACCGACGCTTCCACGCCGAGCCGACCTGCTGCCCGGAGTGCGGGCCGCGGCTCTCGCTCGAGATCGATGCCGCTGTCTCGCTCTTGCGCAGGGGAAAGATCGTCGCGATAAAGGGGCTGGGCGGCTATCACCTGGCCTGCGACGCAGCCAACGAGCAGGCGGTCGTCCGCCTGCGCAAGCGCAAGCAGCGTGAGGAGAAACCGCTTGCGGTGATGACAGCGACGCCGGAGCTCCTGGTGGAGCTGGGCGCCGAGGAAGAATCGTTGCTGCGCTCGGCCGAGCGCCCGATCGTACTGGCCCGGCGCCGCTCCAACGCGCCGATCGCTGCCTCGGTCGCGCCCGGCAACGAGTGGCTGGGAGTGATGCTTCCATACACGCCGCTCCATCACCTGCTCTGCACCGACTTCGCGGGGGCGCTGGTGATGACCAGCGGAAACCTCTCCGACGAGCCAATCGCCTTCGAGAACGAGGAGGCCGAGCGCCGCCTGGGCGAGGTCGCCGATGCCTTCCTCTCGCACGACCGCCCGATTGAGCGCCGCTGCGAGGACTCGGTCGTGCGCGCGGCCTTCCCGATCCGCCGCTCACGCGGCTACGCGCCGGCCGCGCTTCCTCTGCCGATCTCCGCGCGCAAGCCACTCGTCTCCACCGGTGCCGAGCTCAAGGGAACCTTCTGCGTCGTCCGCGGCGACCAGGCCTTCCTCTCGCCGCACCTCGGCGATCTGGATACGGAGCCCGCCTACCGCGCCTTCCGCACCGATCTCGAGCTCTACCTGCAGATGCTCGCCGTCGAGCCGGAGCTTCTCGCCTGCGATCTGCATCCCGACTACCTCACCAGCAAGTGGGCGCGCGGCGAAGGGCTGGAGCTGATCGAGGTTCAGCACCACCACGCCCATGCCGCCGCCTGCCTGGCCGAGAACGGCGAGACTGGACCGGCGCTGGCTCTCGTTCTCGACGGCACGGGCTACGGCTTGGACGGAGCAATCTGGGGCGGTGAGCTGCTGCGCGTCGATCTGGCCGGATTCGAGCGGGTGAGCCATCTCGACGCCGTGCCGCTGCCCGGCGGCGAGGCGGCCGTGCGCGAACCCTGGAGGATCGCGGCGGCCTACCTCGAGCGAGCCGAGCGACCGGTTCCCTTTTCCGGCTGGCCGCGCGTGCGCGAAAGTCTGAAGGTGAACGCGCCCCTCTCTGCTGGTGCCGGCAGGCTGTTCGACGCGGTCTCGGCGGTGCTGGGTGTGCGCGAACGAATCAGCTACGAAGGACAGGCGGCAATCGAGCTCGAGCAGCTGGCCGGTCACGTCGACGCGGAGCCGTACGTCTGCCGCCACGAGGACGGGCTCATCCTCGGCGCTGATCTCATCGCCGCAGTCAGCGACGACCTCGCAGCCGGCCGCGACCGCGCCGAGATCGCAGCCGCCTTCCACGAGGGAGTCGCGCTCGTGTTTTCCGAGGCCTGCGGGCGTGCCGCCGAACCGCGCACGGTCGTCCTCTCGGGCGGCTGTTTCCAGAACCTGCGTCTGCTATCGAGCACGAGGCGGCGTCTCGAGAAGCTCGGCTTCCGCGTCCTCGTCCATCGTCTGCTTCCGCCCAACGACGCCTGCATCTCCTTCGGTCAGGCGGCCGTCGCTGCGTACGCTATGCGCTGATATGTGTCTCGGGATCCCAGCGCAACTGGTCGAGATCGTCGACGCTGAGGCCAAGACGGCCAAGGCCGAGATCGGCGGCGTGCGCCGTATCGTCTCCTGCGCCCTACTCGAGGGCGACGCGCGGGTTGGCGATTGGGTGCTCGTGCACGTCGGCTTTGCGCTCGATCGCATCAACGAGGAGCAGGCGGCCGAGACGCTACAACTCTTGAGCGACATGGGCGAGGCCTACGAGCGGGAGTTGGAAGAGATCCGGAAAACCGCAGAGGGCGCCGCATGAGATACATCGACGAGTATCGCTCGGGCGGGCTGGCACGCGCGCTCGCGAGCGAGCTCGCCGAGACGATGCCGCAGGATCGCGCGTTGGCGCTGATGGAGGTCTGCGGCGGTCATACGCACGCGATCTACAAGCACGGCATCGACGAGCTTCTACCACCCGGGCTGGAGCTGGTGCACGGGCCGGGCTGCCCCGTCTGCGTGATCCCGGTCGGGCGCGTCGACGATGCGATCTCGCTGGCGCTCGAGCCGAACGTGGTCTTCACCACCTTCGGCGACATGATGCGCGTGCCTGGAAGCAAGGGCTCGCTGCTCGACGCCCGCTCGCGCGGAGCCGACGTGCGCATGGTCTACTCGCCGCTGGACGCGCTCGAGCTGGCGAGCGCGAACCCCGAGCGCGAGGTGATCTTCTTCGCGATCGGCTTCGAGACGACGGCGCCCTCCACGGCCGTCACGCTTCTCCGGGCTCAGGCGCTCGGAATCGAGAACTTCTCTGTCTTCTGCAACCACGTCACGATCGGGCCACCGTTGAAGGCCATCCTCGACGCGCCTGAGCTGCGCCTGGACGGGCTGATCGCGCCCGGCCACGTCTCGGCCGTGATCGGCTCGCGCCCCTATGATTTCATCGCCTCGGATTACGGTCGCCCGGTCGTCGTCGCGGGCTTCGAGCCGCTCGACATCCTGCAGTCGGTGCTGATGCTGGTGCGTCAGCTCGCCGCCGGCCGGGCTGAGGTCGAGAACCAGTACACGCGCCTGGTGCGTCGAGACGGAAATCCGCGCGCGTTGGAGGCGATCGAGCAGACGATGGAGCTCAGGGACAGCTTCGAGTGGCGTGGGCTGGGGTCGATTCCCTCAAGCGGCCTGCGCCTACGCGAGGAGCTCGCCGACTGGGACGCCGAGCGTCGCTACGAGGTGCCCGGAGTGAGCGTTCCCGACCACAAGGCCTGCCAGTGCGGTCAGGTACTACGCGGCCTGGTCAAGCCCTGGGAGTGCAAGGTCTTCGGCACCGCCTGCACGCCGGAGAGCCCGATCGGCACCTGCATGGTCTCCTCCGAGGGCGCCTGCGCTGCCTATTACCACTACGGACGGAATAGGCCGAAGCGCGGTACCGTGCCGGCGTGAGCGAGAAAGCATCTCGACGCAGGCCGCGCGTTCGCGACGAACGTATTACTCTGGTGCACGGCGCCGGCGGCAAGGCCACGCGCGATCTGGTCGAGGCGCTTTTCCTGGAGGAGCTTGGCAACCCGCTGCTCGATCCGCTCGGCGATTCGGCGCTGATCGACGCGGGCGGAGTCAAGCTTGCCTTCACCACCGACGCGCACGTGGTGCAGCCGCTCTTCTATCCCGGCGGCGACATCGGCTCGCTGGCGGTGAACGGTACTGTCAACGACATCGCCGTGGCGGGCGCGCGGCCGATCGCCCTCTCCGCGGCGTTCGTGCTGGAGGAAGGGCTTTCGACTGCCGACCTGCGCCGAGTTGTCGCGTCGATGGCGGAGGCGGCGCAGGAGGCGGGCGTGGTGGTCGCGGCCGGTGACACCAAGGTGGTCGAGCACGGCCGCGGCGACGGGCTCACGATTACCACCTCGGGCGTAGGGCTCGTGGACGACCGCGTATCGCTCGGCGCTGAAAAGGTCCGCCCGGGCGACAAGGTGCTCGTCTCGGGCACCTTGGGCGATCACGGCATGGCCGTGATGATCGCGCGCGGCAATCTCGAGTTGGAGTTGGAGATCGAAAGCGACAGCGCCTCGATCTTCCCGCTGGCCGAGTCGCTGTTCGCGCTCGGAGAGGATCTGCGCTGGCTGCGTGATCCAACTCGCGGCGGCCTGGCGACGACGCTCAACGAGTTGACCGAGGCAAGCGGTCTATGCGTGGTGCTGGAGGAGAAGGCGCTACCCATACGCGAGCAGGTCGCGGCCGCCTGTGAGATCCTCGGCCTCGATCCGCTCTACGTGGCCAACGAAGGCAAGCTGATCGCTGTTGTCGCTCCCGCCCGGTTCGAGGAGGCGCTGGCGCTGCTTCGCGCCCACCCGCTCGGGGCCGATGCGCAGGTCGTCGGGGAGATCGAGCCCGAGCCGAAGGGGCTCGTCCTGTTGCAGACGGCCTTCGGCGGCAGCCGCGTGGTTGACATGCTCAGCGGCGATCCGCTGCCGCGAATCTGCTGAACGATCGATTCGCTCACCCGTAACAACCGCATTCGCGCCGATCGACGGCCGACTCGCGCCTTAGCGCTCATTCCGTAATAGAGTGCCGACATGACCGACCGCGAGCAAGGGTTGAGCAGGGCCGTCGTCGAGGCCCTGGGCGAGACCCTGCACGAAATCCGGCTCCTGAGAGGAATGACACAAGCTCAGGTCGAGAGATCGTCGGCAGGCGCCTCCACTTTCTCGGCTCTATCGCGCAACGAGAGCGGCGATCGCTTGCCGACGGTGCGCACGATGCGCGGGCTCACTTACGCCTACCGGATGAAGGCAATCATCGATCCGATCGGAGACTCACTTCATTTCGTGCTGCTTGATCTTCCGGCCCGCGACATGGAGGCCGCTCGAGCTCCGCGTCAGCCTCGACCCGGTACCCGTGAGCGTGATCGGCTTTTCGCCATTCGACTTGGAGTCGAGCTGAAGCGGATTCGTCTCGCTCGAGGGCTCAGCCTGCCCCAGACCTCCGATCTCGCCCGGCACGCGCTCACGGTCGCGGCCATCTCGCGACTGGAATGCGGGAAACGCTCCCCGAGCCTGCGCTCCGCGATAACTCTCGCTCGCGTCTATCGCATCTGGATTGTGATCGGGCCCGACTTCTCGCTACCGGCGCTCGTGCCGGTCGAGAATCTCGACGAGCAGGCGCGGGCGGAGCTTCTACAGGCGACGAACACGCTTCATAGCGTAAGCCTGAACGAGTAGCGCCACGCGCGCTCATCGGACAGCGTACGCACGCCCAGAGCTCGCATATACCACAGCCGAAAACCGGTCCCGGCTATTCGCGGGAAAGCACTTCGTCGAGGATCCCGAGCGTGTCCGCCGCTTCCGCATGACCACCGCCGCAAGACTCGCGCACGACAAGCTCGACCGGGAGCACCAATTTCGGGAGCTCGCGGCTTCTCCCCTCGATCAGCTCGATCACCGCGCCGCAAGCGACTTCGCCCAGCTGCCCCATGTCCTGTCGAACGGTCGTTAGCGTCGGCGTGGAGAGCGAGGCGAAGAGAATGTCGTCGTAGCCGACGATCGCCACATCCTTGGGAACGTTGAGGCCGAGGTCACGGATGGCCCGCATCGCGCCGAGAGCCGACATGTCGCTGGAAGCGGTGACGGCTTCCGGGGGCTCGGGCAACGCCAGAAGCCGGCGCATTGCGGCGCAGCCGCTCGCATAACGGTAATCGGCCTCGGCGACGTAGTCGTCGCGGTATGCGATGCCGAGGCGTTCGAGCGCGCTGCGATAGCCGGCCAGGCGGTTCAGCGCCGCCGAGGTGTGTAACAGGCCGGCAATGTGAGCGATCCGGCGATAGCCGAGCGAGTAGAGATGCTCGACGGCCATCTCGGCACCGGAGACATTGTCCGATTTGACCACCCCATATCGACCGGTGATCTCCTTTTGCGGCTCGAAGTCTACGGTCATGACCGGAATCTTGAACTTGGTGAACAGCTCCAGATCGTGCTCGCGGACACCCATCAGGATCGCTCCTTCAACCTGGTGCCGGCGCGCGC
>Ga0315542_1000542_pt1 | contig 23904 bp, 23 predicted proteins | sample SalMarSW160120MG_FD_202541 | JGI IMG/M metagenome (GOLD analysis project Ga0315542, IMG submission 202541) | Salt marsh sediment microbial communities from the Plum Island Ecosystem LTER, Massachusetts, United States - Salt Marsh Sediment SW1601-20 ... | reverse complement strand
AGAAAATTATCGCAAGCTAGAGGCTATACAAATGGGCGACGATAAAAAAGAACTTGAAGAAGCAATTGAATCAGAGTTTGAGTGGGCTCTTCAAGATCCAAATTCCGAAAAGATCCGTCAACTAGGAGAAGTCGTTAGCATCATCACAACCAAACTAATGGAGGCCATTGATACACTCCAAACAACAGTGAATGGACTCCAATCTGAAGTCAATGGATTGGATTCTAAGATCAACTCACTTTCAAGTCGTATAGCTAGTGGTGGAACAGTTACTCCAGGAGCAACCGCATCTCCTGCAGCCGGCGTAGCTGGAGGCGAACCTATGGCAGGATTTGAAAAGAAACCAGTAGCACCACCACCAGCAGCAGGCGGCGGCATGAGCATGATGGGCGAATTGAAGCAACTGCTTGCAGCAAGAAGACGAAAAGCAGATGGTGCTGAGTAGCCCTAAATCAGTCGTTCAACATTGTTTTCCCTGTAGAAAGGCCCCGCATGTTCAGGGTGTGTTATTGTAAATGCTTCTGCACGTTCACACTTTGCTTGTGCTCCACGAAGACGTGTTCTTGTGTCGTATAGTTTCTCGTAGAAGAAATCAGCCTTCTCAATCTGGGATTTGTGTTCCTTTAATGCACCGAGACCATATTTGTACGTATCAGAAATGTCAACGTAAACATGGGGCCGGGAGATCATGGTGTTGATTTCCATATTATAGATTCGTTGTACTCTGTGAGCATCATCGAAGATTGTTGTATGTGACGCCCACTCGACTGCATCGAAAACAATCTTTGCACATTGTTGATGATTGAAGTTATAATCACTCGAAGAATGAGTGATTATAATTGTAGGACGAGCTTTGAGAATAGCTCCTACAACTTCATTTCTCAGACTCGGGTTTATTGCAAAGTCATCGCGGTCACTGAGAAAGAGATTCCTAACTCCAAGAATGCCACAGGCGGTCTTCATCTCTTTATTTCTAATTTCATTTCCAGTCATACAATGTACATCGACAGGAATTCCCAAATCGACATGTTTTCGTATAGTACCGCCAGCACCTATGCTCTCATCATCAGGATGCGCAACTACAACCAGAATGGAATCCATAATTTGCATGAGAATCCCGTTACTAATCAAGTTTTGGCATGGTTTGATGTTCAAACCATGCCCCTTAAAGGGGAATAATTCCACCTCCTACAGAAGGTGCTATAATTGCGTATTGGGGTAAATCTCTATCCATCAGTAGGTGGCAGTGGATATCTTGCTACCCGGCTAGGCCAGCACCTAGCTAACAAGGGACATATTATCCATTTCATCACTTATCAGAGACCATTCTCAATGATGTGGCAACAGACGAAGGGTGTTCACGTGGATTTGGTGGATCGGTTCGATTATCCCCTCTTCAAGGCAGTGGGCCCACCTTATGCAATGGCATTAACATCAAAGATGGTCAAAGTCGCAAAAGCATCCGAGTTGGATTTGATTCATTCCCATTATGCTATTCCTCATGCTATGGCGGCTTACATGGCTCGGGAAATCATCAAGATTCCTTATGTCGTCACTTTACATGGTTCAGATGTTCATACCCTTGGACAAGATCCAGCATACAAACCAGTTGTGAAGCATACCGTGGAGAAAGCAGATGCTGTGACAGCTGTATCTGAGTTTCTGATGAAGATAGCTCATGAGAAATTAGGAATTGAGAGAGAGATACACGTTATCCCAAACTTCATCGACACGACAATTTTCTCACAGGTCACAGGTGTCAGATTAGTTGTAGAAAGTGGCTGCGTGTCATTAAGAGGTGAAGAAGAGGCTTTCGAGATTTGTCCAGATGATAAGATAGTCCTCCATGCTTCGAACTTCAGACAAGTAAAGCGTGTTGTTGAACTAGTTGAAACAATGAGAATTGTTGTGGATGCATATCCAAATACAAGACTTGTGATTGCTGGAGATGGACCTTCACGTATTGAAGTTGAGCGTAAAATTGAGGAATTGAAATTATGCAATAACATCCACCTACTTGGAATTAAGAGTAATATGCAGGAGATAATGTGCTCAGCAGATGTCTTTGCCATGAATTCAACTTTAGAAGGAATGCCACTGGTTCTCCTAGAAGCAATGTCATGTAAATTACCTGTAATCACTACACCAGCAGGGGGAATTCCAGAATTGGTTCGTCCTGGCATTGATGGCATTGTGACGAAAGGATATGAGAAAGAAGAATATGCAGAAGAATTGATCAAGCTTCTAGAAGATAAGACCAAGAGAAAGAAACTCGGTGAAGCAGGTCTTGCAAGGGTCGAGGATAAATTCACTGCAGAGAGAGTAGTTCCAATGTACGAGAAAGTGTTTGAAGAGGTAGTAGGAAAGTAATTGGAGGTCACTTACATGGTTCCAAGTGTCAACACGATTTTACAAGATTACGTCTGGAAAGGCGAGAATGTGGAATTAGCTAGACGATTATACAATTTCCCCCCGTTGATACTTGATGACATCGCTAAGCGAGCATTAGCCTTGTGGGACCAGTATAAAGGGACATTATGGCATATCGATGAGAAAATGAACCTGCTTGAGAAAGCTTTGGTTTCGTCTAATAGAGACCTCAGTAGTCTCACTCCTGACGTGAAAACGTCAATTAGGTCATTGAAACAGGGAGCAGTAGAATCAGCTCATCAAACAGCGGTTCTGGGTGGACCAGCATACATACTCAACAAGCCAGTAACCGCGAAACGAATCGCAGAATTATGTGCTGAAAAGGATGTTGATCTTTCAACATTCTTTTGCGTTGCAGACTATGATGTTGTTCAATCAGAATTAACCAATGTCCGCATTCCCGTATTTGGTCAAGGAGGAACACTGGTGAGTATACCAGTTCCACAAGGGTTCGAACATTCACCAGTTAATGTACTACCACTCCCAGAAAGTGACTGGTATACCCAGATAGAAGATGAGATACGCAATAGTTACAGACCTATGTTCAAACCACTTGAAGTAACAACTCGGAGTCTATTTGAAGAGCGACTCGAACACGCCCTTTCGATTACAAGATGGAGCTTTAACAATTCATCAACATTTGGGGAATGGGTAAAACGAATTCTAGGTAGATTATTCAATGTAGAAGGAAATCTCGGAGTCCCACTTGTTTCAGCCTCGCATCCAATGATTCGAGAACTTCTAACGGAAGGTTTGGAATTTCTCCTAGCGCGAGAAAATCGTGAACTATTCCTGAAGACAGGAGACCAGATTACCACTGAGATCATTGATGCAGGATTCGATCCAGGTATGGGTAGAAGAGACCAGGATTATGTGCCATTCTATTATGAATGTACGAATAAAGATTGCAATAGTGCCCGAACAGAACTTCATTATTCAGAGCAGGGGAATACAGTATTGCTCACCGGGAAATGCCCCTCTTGCTCAGAACCGATTGAGATTGAAACATCTGCAGATAGCCCGTATCTTGGAGAAGTCGCAAAGAACCTTTCCCTAAGGGTCGACTCAAGACAGATGGCTATTGATACTATCATCCCAACGATTGTACATGTTGGCGGTCCTGGAGAAGCTGCATATTATAGTCAAGTCATTCCTGCAGCAGAGGTAATGGCAATTCCGTTCCCGCTATTTGTTAGATATCCTAGAGTCTACTTCAACACACCTTGGAACGAGAGTTTAGCACGAGAGTTAGAAGAGAAAGGAAATACCGTTCTTCATAGAGGAGAAATGTTTAGTCTTAGTGGAAAGGTTTCCAGATTTAGGAAGAAAGGTCGTTTTGATGAGATGAATGACGCATTGTCCAATCTAAGTACACTAATTCTCGAAACACACTCCAAACTCAACAAAGAGCATGATGAACTAGAATCAGAGATTGAAGACAAGAAAGGAAAAGATGTTGCAACTCTTCTTGATCACAAGTTTGATTTAGAGCGATATCTAAGTTGGACTTTTGGTCAATTCGCAGAAGGTAAATTGGGGCAGGAATCATCATGGTCATGGATTGAGTGGGCAATCAACGCAGGTTTTGGAGATCTCTTTGGGCCCTACGTGAGAGCATATGTTGGTCCAATGAAGAATGGAGCAACGATGTTTGTCAATTTTGTAGTATAGAAGAACATCGGGAATATATCCCGATGTTTCAATTGACTTACCCTAATTCCTTTGTTAGGAGCTTGCCTAGTTTTTCTATGCCTTCAGCAATCACTTCTTTTGTTGCATAGGAGAACCCTAGACGCATGGTATTGGGTTCGGGTACACTGGGAATGATATCATTACCATCCTCACTGATTCTGTGGCCCGTGATTGGATAGAATGGCCCACCTGGTACGTAAAGAACATCATTAGGAATTGCTACCCGCTCCATAAATTCGCTAGAGTTGAAATTAGGATCATCACTCTGCCACCAGATGAAGAAACCACCTGTAGGATCAGTTCTTTCACCTGCAGGGAAGAATTCGTCCATTGCCTTAGCCATTGCCTCATAGCGTTCTTGATATGCTGGAACGCTGACTTTCATGGCTTGGTCAATGTATTTGTCATAGTATTCATTCAAGATACGTTGAAGCAAAGTTGATGTACATAGATCAAGGTAGCCCTTATCCTTGAGAACTTGGTCACGGACGTTGTCAGGCATTACAGAATATCCAACTCTCAAGACTGCCGCTTCCTTGCTACTGGTCCCCAAGTAAGCAACTCGATTATTTGCCTTGTCCAAAGTCTTGATTGCTTTAGGATTCTTCTTGAATTGTATCTCAGCATATGCTGAATCCTCTAACAGTAGGATGTCGTGTGTTTCACATATATCAAAGAGTGCTTGACGTCTATCCCACGGTAATGTAGTACCCTTTGGATTATCACTATCAGGTACAACATAAAGAAGATCGGGAACCTTTCCGAACTTTATCTTTGAAAGATGAACAGCTCGTTCTACTTGCTCGGGAATGATACCATCGGAATCTGTGTCTACGGTCAGTACTCTCGCTCCAAGTTTGACAGCAGGAACAAGAAAACCTAAGTATGCAGGGGACGGTGTGATAATCACATCTCCAGGGTCAATTAGTGTATCAAGCAGAGCATACAATGCTTGTTGAGACCCATTAGTAATTGAAACGTGGTCCCATTCTTCCTCGGGATCAATTGGAAGATCTCGAACATCAGAGAGCCTTTTCGCTAAAGTCTTGAGGAACCAAGATTGCCCTCCTGTAGGGCCATAATTAAAATCGTCAAGTGCCATTTTGGTATCTTTCTTATATTGCTGAGCAAGGTCTGTCATAATATCTGCAAAGATATCAGTAGGTATGATACCTGGTTTCCCACCAGCAAAATAATATTCCACTTTATACTTGAGTAACGCTCGAATTTGAGACTCCTCAATAAAAGACGTCCATGTAGCAAAGCTATAGCCGCGTTCATTTGCCAATAGTAACTACTCCGAAGAATGTACACTAATCAGAAGCATGCACACTTCTGTACATGAATTGAATTCATAGCCCTTTAACCATTTCTGATACGACATTGCAAAAGAGCGCATTTCTGGGCTACAATGTACATTAATGGTCGTCCAAATTGTGTACAATTTCATAGTTTCATCCACGAATTTCTGCAGCAAATGCGGCTGCCGCTGTTGAGGGATCAGGAGCTTCCACTATTGATCGAGCGACAATCACATAGCTTGCGCCAGCATCAATAGCAATACGTGCACTTGCACCTTGAGCACCTACACCAGGACTGAGTATTGGAATCTCATCACCTAATACAGCACGAATCTCCTGGATTTTTTCTGGATGGGTTGCACCTACAATTACTCCATCAACATCCCAAAGGCGTGCCTGTCGTGCAAATCGAATATAGAGAGGTTCAGCTTTCTTCGCTTTGTCATCAGGAGCAATAGTAAGACCATAACCATCTTTCGCCGCAGGGTGTGACATATAGCAGAGTACGATGATTCCACGTTTTCTGTTTGTAGCCATTTCGAATACACTATCAAGACCACCATCCATTCCAACTAGGGGATTGACAATCATCGCATCGAATCCTGCATCAAAATAGTACTTGGCAATCGTCTTGTTTGTGTTTCCAATATCATTCAATTTGCAATCGATAATGGCAGTGAGCCCTTCGTCGTGAATCTTATCTAGGATTCGTGGAATCCCCTCAGCGATTCCAAGGGGAAGAATTAGATGTCTATTAATCTTGAACGCGACTGCATGTTTTGCAGTCTGTGAAATAATTTTGAGCGTTTCTTGCTCAAGGCGGTCCCTTTCACTCCTTATAGCTGTGGCATCTTTACCACTGAAATCAACGACAAGATCAAGGCCAATAATCAATTTACTCTTCCTAACGAAGCTGGATGCAGTAAGTTTCCGTCTGTACATACTACGCTCTCCTCATTCATTGATGTTTCAAATCGACAAGCGACTGTCCCTTGCTACGGTGTCCTTCCAAATAAACTCTCGTCAGGAACGATTGGAACTACCCTCAGCGCAAACTTATATCGGTCTCAGGAATTGTGAAAGATGGAGAGAAAAGTTTGAGTCCAGATTGGTTACTTTCTCGAGTTGCAGTTGTGGCTTTAGCTATCGTTGGTCCAGTCTATTTCTTCATACTGATGTTATTCATCCCCCAGATGACGCCATTTGTTGATCCAGAATTAAATTTCATATTTCATTACATCGGAGCACCAACTGTATTTTCAATACCATGGATAGGGACTATCTACTACCAGCGTTATCGATTGGCTAATACAGTCCATATTATGGATGAAACAATCACTGCTGTTCCACTTCGTTGGCGAGTGTTCTATGGCGCGAACGCAACATTCATACTCATGGTTTTCATTCTTCCAATGGCAACCCCAATCATCGCATTCATCGAGGGCCTCGTTGTTGCTGGTCACGTATTCTACCGAGTTGGAGTAGGAAAGTTAGGAGGCGGAAAACCTGCGGCCATCCTAGGAGTAGTAGTGGCAATCGGTTTGTGTATACTACCTGCTTTGGTAATGATAGAATTCCTCCCGACATATTTTGAACTCTGGACGACTATTTTGAATACATGGGAGAATTTCTGGTTGAACGTGGCTTATGGATTTGCTCAATGTCTTGTGAATGCTTTGAGTTTTGGAGCTCCGGTCTACTTCATCTACTTTGGAGCAAAGGAATATGATAAGGGGCTTTACGGAGAGGTATACACAAAGACCCCAACAGCTTGGATTAGACTTGGTGAATTTATCATATTCTCTGTATTCTTGGTAATGTATCTTCCACCAATCCCGACCCCTCTTGGAGTAATACCATTTTTGGACCTATCAAATCTCTTTACAAGCTATATCAATTGGATATCGCTTAGTATTGTAGCCATAATGGTCCTAGTGAAGATGGGCTTAAAAGTTGAAGGAGATTCAACAATGGGAGGAGCTTCGAATATCTTCGTCATCGGATTGTTCTTGGTCGTAGAACTCTTCTTCAAGACAAACCTGATTCTAATTACATCAATAATCTGGTTAGCCTTCATTATTTATGCATCACTTGCTATTGTTAGCTATATGCGGGCATCATCCAGAGAATTGTACTAGCTGAATGAAGACAATAGTAGCTTCACAAGTCGAGGACTTCTAATGGCTCAGCTAAGCGGATGATAGGGAGATGAAGTACCATTGGTCCGGCATCTGCAATTGAGTCGACGAATTCAACTTTCTCCTTGGGACGTGTAGTATAGGATAGAAAACTTCCTCCAGGAGGACCTTCACCTTCTGTGTGAACCCAGAGTGGCAACCCATAATTCTCATAGTATCCATGATTGGAAATCAATGTACCATAGATGTGCTTACCATTGTGCTCGAAATAGAGCATGCTTGCAGGTCGGTCTCTCTGAGACCATGAAACCAGCATTCTTGCCAAATCGGTCATTGAAGCAATCTTCAAATTAACTGGTGGTCGAACGTCGTTCTTGCTCATTATTGTGTGCACCAAGTCGCTCTTCGTTCATGACCTTATAAGAGCAACCATTGAGCATTAGACTGATGTACAGACCTAGTCAGGGTTGTGGAGGTGGTTGCGTATTCTATCTGCTATAGTTGCCACACCTCTGCGGTCTACTCCCACAATAACTACTGGAGCGCTGACTGATGGTCCACTGCTTCCAATAGAGAAGATTACACGAATTCCCTCTTTTCGGAAACATACGAAGGTGAATCCATCTTCGTGGATTAACTGATCTAATTCTAATCCACTTGAACTGATGCCAGCTGCTACCCAGTTGACGACATCTAATGGTTTAGTATCCTGACGATCCACTGCGATTGTTTCTCGATGATCTGCTTCAGAAGTAAAGAGGTATCCATGTGATGCTCTGCTATAGAGTATCTTTCTAGTTGTAGCCCTTGAAAGGAGTCCTTTAGACACAGGGCCAAACTGCTTCACAAGGACCGCAGATGCATCGATTGTTGGATCTGAAATAGGGACTATCTCGACCTCAGAAAGTGAGGGTTCTTCTGCTGGTTCTTCACTTCGGGGAGATGACTCATCAGTTATAGAAAACTCCTGTTTCTGTTCTTCAAAGAGATTCTGAACGTATTCTTTCATCCAACCATCAAGTACTTGCCAATCTTCCTTACTTAGTTTCAATGGTGGACGAGGAACCTCAGGAAGGTCTTCCCCAGTTTCTTCGATTTCGAACTCTTCTTCCACTGATTCTTCTACTACTGGTTCGGATTCTTCCATTACTTTAGTTTCTTCAACTTCTTCTGATTCTTCATCAGGAATATCGACAATCTCAATATCATCTGGAATTAGTAACTTGACAGCTTCAAAAAGACCTGAGAGTCTGTCAGTACCACCATGCTGTGATAACCTGGGACGAACCTGCATGATGAAACCACGCTTGTTCTCAGTAGTCTGATCAAAGACTATCGCTGCACCCCGAGGTAAACTGCTGATGAAGACCTTATCCCTGAACTGGTCAGGTAAGACAGCAGGAGCTCTTTGTTGGAGTGCTCGAATGTCGTTATCATGAGATAGTGAATGAGAGATAATAAGGTCAGCTTGAGATATTGCATCATCTGATACTGCAGAGGGTTGTTGAGTACATAATACAAGACTGCACCCAAATCGTCGTCCAAGCTTAGCATATCCAATGATTGCATCTTTTGCGGGGGTAGGGCCAGCACGCGGAACAAGGGTATGAGCTTCATCGATAATCAGCCAGGTGGGAGGGAGTTCTTCACGAGCACTTGTGCCCTCATCAGTCCAAGCCATCCGGTACGTGAGAACTTGTCGACAGAGCATGTTAGTCAGAATCGCAAGGACAGCTTCTGCATCAGAACCAAGTGGTGCCACATCAATTACCGTAATCTGACCAGCTATGGCAAGATCCTGAGCACTAGTTCCTCCAGGATGAAATACACCCATTCTGTCAGCTCGCTTCAGCCTCTGAATCATCGCGGTTCGGGTTGCAGGTTTATAGAGTTCCTCAATAGCGGGGTTTGTGTCGATGCAGATAATCATGTCTTTGATACTGAAGTCACGCTTCAAAGCAATACGTTCACCTGAACCAAGAGCATAGCCCTTACGTACGTTATCAAGAATTTCACTGATTAGATTCTCCATGGCAGTGCTTAGAGTTCCACCTTTTTCGAGAACGTAACCCCAATCTGATACAGTTAATTCCTTGGGACCAATTGATAGAGGAAAGAGTCTAGCCTTCTTTTTCACTTCATCAGGGAGGCCTACGTAAGTTCTCCGTGGAATATAGACACTAACCGGAAACCCTCTAGCTTCGTATCCCCATTTCTTGAGTAAATCACTTTGGTCATCATTGGGATCGACCATTTGTCGGAACACATCAACAGTATCGACCAGGACACAAGCAACCTCAATCTCTCGGCGCTCCATTGCAAGAGCTAGCTCTTCAGCAATTATTCCAAGGGTATAGCTCTTTCCAGAGCCTCTTTTTCCAGCAACTAGCATGACGTGGGGACTCATCAAATCCAGATTCACTGGCATTCCCATGAGAGAAGTAAGGACATCATCAGAGGTCTCTGTAACACCTCCGATCGTTCCTAAACCGTGATTACGGTATTTTCGATGAAATGAATCAGAGCGTCCAAGAACAACGCCTACATTCAAGTCAACATTCAAGTCAAGAGCATCACTCACAAGAGGGTGGTATGGCAACGCTGATTTGTGAATGAGTTCTATGGGCTTGTCTAAATCTTGTGCATCTTCTAGATGTTCTTCATTTGGCGTGTCGGGATTTCCCGGGTCGTTCATCTGTGCACCTCCAGTCAATTCCACTTTGAATTCGGATAAAGGTTAGCTTGATAGTATTTAGTGGCGCGTTTCTAGAAAATCGAATATAATGATTGTAAATTCTAGTTGCAATCAAACTAAGTTTGAAGCAACATGGTACAAGGATGCGTCACCTTAGCAACACTCAAAACAAAAGTAAAACAGAGGACACTCTATGCAAGACCCGATTCAAGATGGTGACCTTGTCTACATCTTCATGGATGGCAAGAGAAACTGGATCCGACGAGTGAAAGCTGGCGAGAGTTTCCACTCCAATAAGGGAATCCTAGCATTTGACGACATGATAGGTAAGCCCTTCGGACATAAGATGAAAAGTCATTCGGGTACTGTATTTCAGATTCACAGACCAAGTCATACTGATATACAGATTGCCATGGGTCGAAACACGCAGATCATCTATCCGAAGGATGCCGGGACTATTCTAGTTCAAGCTTCTATTGGAGCAGGTTCCCAAGTTGTTGAATCAGGAACGGGATCAGCTGCACTCACAGGTATCCTAGCACGAGCTGTTGGTCCTACAGGTCATGTGTACACCTACGAAATCAGAGAAGACATGTATATCGGAGCGCAGAAGAACCTCGCTAAGTTCGGTCTCACTGAGAACGTGACGCAACATCATCAGGACATCTTGGAAGGTATCAAGGAAGAGAATATCGATGCTGTTGTCTTGGACCTAGCTACTCCCTGGTTGCTCGTAGATGAAGCACATAGAGCTCTGAAATCCAGTTGTTACCTTGCGAGCTACAGTCCAACAATCGAACAAACAATGAAGACCTGCAAAGCTTTGTCAGAAGAGGGTAAATGGGGCATGATCAAAACCCTTGAGATATTTCAACGAGAGATAATGGTCAGAGAGAATAAAACAAGACCCACTACATGGATGGTAGCACACACTGGTTACATGACCTTTGCAAGAACTATGTCCGTTGAAGAGTAGACAAGATAAGTGGACAATAACAAATCCTTAAAAGCACTTGACACAAAGGTTTGTTGTCGATTGTTGTTGACGGTTGTTGGTCACCATGACATATCATCATAAGAAAGACCGGTGTATGAAGGATACTAAAGAGATTGTTGAGAATATCCTTCGAATGAAAGCAACAGAATATGATTTAGCTGATTCTTCTGAAATAGTTACCTCTGGTAAAACCATACAGATTATTCATAGTGGAAGTGCTGAAACAAATATTCTCCCCAGTGATACTGAGGAGATGATGGAACGTTGCTCGGAAGATGAAGCAATGGTTGATGGAAAATGTGTCAGCCTTGAGGATCTGGAGTCATATAATCCAGGACAGGAAATCGACATCGAAGCTGCTGAACTAAAAGAGGGTATTGAAAAGAAAAAAAAGAAGCGCAACTATATCGAATTCAGGAAAGATTACGAAGAAACGTAGGTAGGGAAAATGGAAGAGAATCAGGATATCAAAGCTCTAAGGAAAGAAGTCACAGAACTGAGAAAGACAGTATATAGTCTCAAAGATACTATTATTGAACTGACAAATCAAATAGAGACCGCAAATTCAGAATCACCGTTTGAAGGCGGGCAGTATACCATATTTCCAGACCGCTCCAATTGTCTTGATGGTGATGCTAGTTGGGACAGACTTGTCAATATGTTACACAATGAAGATTGTGGTCTGACGGCAGCAGAACTTGCTGAAAAATGGGGAAAATCCCGATCTCGAACAAGCGAGGTCCTCAATAAACTCGCTGAAAATGGACAGATAATCAAGTATCGAGATGGGAGAATGATTAGATTCAGAACCGCCGAAGATTAGTACAATTTATCTGCATCCCAAAGATGCATATTGCCGGGATATTTGTTATTACTTAGCCAATTCGTAAGTTGTGGGCATCACATAGGAAAACCGCGCATTTTCGAAAGCGTAAGTACGCTTAAGTAATTGTTACACAACATAGCTTTTAGCCTTAATTTCAGGAGATTGAAAGAATGTCAAACGTCCTACCGGGTTCAAAAAAACCGCGTAAACCCACAACTGATGATGATGAGGACGATGCTATCATCTATACTAGTTTACTATTCGAGCTCAATCTTAAGGCACAAGATGCTGTGATGGATTTTTCCCTTCATGATATAGATGACAAAGACGGAATTGAGTTGAAACGGATCGCCATGCATGGAGCATTCACAGAGCTCTATGATACTGTGGCTTCTTTCAGTCAGCAAATTATGGTCGGAGATTTTGATATGGCATATCTGCGCAATAGAGTAGCGCAGAGTGACGGTGAAATTAAACAGCAACTTGAATCAGCTCTAGAAGATCTTGAAGATCAGACGCAAAGAAATCTTGCAGATGTCTGGATGGCAAGGGTTATGGCATGGCTCCATCAAGCTGCCGCCGCTAGCGGACCCTTTGTTGAAAATGAACATGAGGACATACAGCGGAATGCATCAAAATATCTCGCTAAGGTTTACACTATGCTAGAACGTCCATTTTCAGCAATTGCTAAGAAAGTGGATGGAACCCAAAAGCTCCGTAGAGTCGCCCTAGGCCTCCAGGCATATAATCTTGTAAAAGAATCTCTAGAAGATGATGACGCTGAACTTACCTCAATTCGTGGTAGAAATAAAAGTGCAGAGGCAGAATTCTACGACGAGTTTCTGAATGAGCTAATTGGTAATGAGAGTACATTCAGGCAGGCATTCAATCCATTTGATGAGCTGATTTGGCGGGATATTCTTAGCTCATTCATTTTTGAACAGGCAACGGACCTGTACAATGAAGCGATTCCGTTATTCAGAAAGAAACGAGAAGACAAAGAAAAACTCTCAACCATTCTTTCTTGGAAAAGCAATACTTCAGGACTTAGTGAAGTTTACCTTGCAATGACATATACCGATATTGCAGATGCACAGATGAGATCCGGGAACCTAGAAGATGCTTCCAAGCTGTATCTGGTGTCCTCTGATGCTTTTAGTAGAGCTGAGAAGTGTTTCAGGGAAGTACTTGCTTTACAACCAAATGCAGAACAAAGCAGGATTGATAAAGAGCAGAAGAAAGCTCAGAGTCTGTTCTGCAGCGCAGAATCGAACGTACAGGTTCTTACAGACTTACTAGAAGTGAATAACAAGGCCGAAGCAAAGAAGGTCCTGAAAGAGATTTTCAAGAATTTAAGAAAGGCAGAAACGCTGGCAAAGACGAGAGAATTAACTGGTGCAATTCAAGGAGACTTGAAGACATATGCTTTTGTTCAAGACCTCCTCAAGAAGAGAGGTGATGGTGATATCAGTGGGATCATTGCCCAGATTGCGTTTGCTAAAGACTTGAGAAAGACTGCATTGATTCAAGATATCAGTAAAGCAATGGATGAAGCCAAAATTCAGATGGTTAATAATCCTTCAGACTCACTGGATTCAATCAGAGAAGGGCTCGATACTCTTGGTATACTCCTTAGTTTGGAGATAGAGGACACTGAGGTAGGAGAACTTCGTAACAAGACACTTGCTCTACTAAATAACATAAAATATATGATTCAATTCCAGCAAAGTTCTCAACTGCAGCAGGGTGTAAAATTCATACTTTCGAGAATTCTAGAAAATCTTCACGCTGAAGAAGCTGCGTCATATTACAAGATTGTGGGGGACAATGCTGCAGCTCTAGAACTTGTGGATCTTGGAAAGCTTGCTTTGGCAACAGCGTTTGCTTCTGAAGCTCAATCTTATTCAAGGCAGTCCGAACAACTAGCTTTTCGTGCTCAGATTGAACGTTTGAATACGTTCCAGAAAATGCAGGATGAGTTAGCAATCCTAGAAGAAGATGATCCAATGGAAGATGCTCTGGAGATTCATAATGGGACAATAACCAAATTGAAGCAGACAGTTGCATCTTTCGAGTCAGCTGCAAATGAGCTTGATAGTGTAAAGGGAGCTGTCATTCGGACAAAGAATAAGGTTGATACTCAAGTGAAGCAGCTCCAAGGAGTTGTGATGAAGTTCAAGGGAGACCTCTCGAGAATAGAAGGTGCAAAGAATGACTTCATGGCCGAATACATGTTCTTGAAGGGAGAGAAGTCCAAAGCAAAGATACACTATTCAGACGCAAATGACCAGTTGAGAGAAGCTGTTGGTAACTATGCCACAGCTGCGCAGGTGTTCCAACAGGTGGGAGATAACCAATCAGCCCAGAACGTTGATAATAAAGCAAAAACCACGGACCTCCTAGCACGTAGTATCTGGGATAATAGGCAACGAATAGACAGAGACCAAGAACCCACTGTGAAAGGAGAAACCGAGTTAGCAGCACTCTATCTTGGAGCTGGGGAGCAGTAGATAGAGAACGATGTCACTGCACCGCATAGCTTGTTTGAACTACTTCAGTTTTGATTGGGCATGTATGGATTCTCTTCGCATGGAACGGCATGAATTCAATACCACCTGCATGGTAGAACTTGCTGAACCACTCTACAAAATGTAACCTTAACGTATGCATGAATCCTAGAAGACCTTCTAGAATTCCTACTATGAGCGTACCAATGATTGCACCTAACAAGGGTAGATGCGGATAATGTGGTACTAATGGATTGAGAGAGTGCACCACGGGAGGTATTATCTCTACACCGAATATTGTCAACTCAGGGAATGGGATGTAGATGATTGCTGGAAGAAGCGTGAAAAAGACTCCACTCAGAATAATGTGTACTGTGTTCAATGCGAAGATACGAGCATAACTCACAGTGTGGCTGATCATCCCAATTGCATACTCGAGGAACAGCACGATACCATCCATACCTCCCTTGAATGATGCAAGCGCCATGATTACCATTGGAACTATGAAAGCAGCTAATGTAAAAATCATTGGAGCAACAGGGATAGCAGGATAGATACCATTATTCCCTGTTCCATAGCCTATACCCGCAATGGGGACCCAGAGGTTGACCTGTCCTGTAGTGCTGAACCAGTCATTAATACTATTGTAGCTCACGCCAAAGAGTAGGTTGATGAATCCATAGTAGAGCCAGAGGTAAGAAACACCAACAACAAAGTCAGCTTTCTCTCGATGCTTGAATTTATTATAGATGTTCAAGATAATTCCAATCATGATGTGAATGGCTCCAATCTCGATTGAAAGCTTAAGCATGTGTGTCGCTCTATATGGATTGGCAACCAATTCTCCAGTCCCATCGTCAAAGAAATGAGCAAATGTTGGCCAGAGCGGTTCTATCACGGTTTCAGCACCGAAAAAGCTCCCAAAGAGAAAGCCGCCAAGCATCGCGAATAACCCCATTAAGATGAGCCCTTCAGCACCATTCTGTACATAGCCTAAAATGGCACCCCAATCCTGCCTTTTCTTCTTAGCTCTCCATGCAGCAAGACCAATAAGGATAATCAGAAAACCTTGACCGACGTCAGCAAAAACCAAACCAAAAATCAATGGGAATGTTAGGAACATGATCTTTGTTGGATCAAGGTCATGCCTTGATGGTATTCCAAAAGCTTTCACGACGTCTTCAGTAGGTTTCATGTAAGAAGGATTCGAGATGAACGTGGGAGCGTCATGATCAGCAAAGTCGGGTTTATCAAACGACACTTCTAAAGCAGAACCAACTTTTGCACGAAGTATTGGTTCCAACTCAGCTTGTCGACGCGCAGGAATCCAACCCCACATTTTGATTGATTGATCAGTATAGACAATCTGAGATTTGATATCTACACGTTTCCTCTCAATTTGTAGAGTTTCCCAGGCCACTAATATTCTAAAGCCCCATTCTTTCCCGATGGTAGTCTTTCTCTGTTGTAGACGAACGATTTCCTCTTCAAGAGATTGCATCTGAGATTGAGCTTTGTCAACAATTTGTTCAGGAGTTCCGGATTCTCCTTCTGGAATAGGAAACTCTTCAAATTCAAGAGCTGACAGAATACGTTCTACTGCATCCATCATACCAATTGGAACAGTGATAACACTGACATGATCACCACCCTTGAGAGGTAACGAATTAAGGGTAAAAGCACCTTCAGTGACTTCCTGAAGACTCCATTCTAGCTCACCTATTCTCCCAGATGGGACTAAACCTGCAGTAGTGAATGTATAGTCAGTGGTTCCAATCAGACTGGGATCGATACCCAATGGCTTTAGTGAATTTGCTACACTGCTGATGCCCTTTTGACGTTCTAATTCAGTCTTAGCAATAGCAAGTTCTGTATCAATCTCAAGTACTTCAGTTTCAATAGAAGAAATGACCTCAGAAACAAGAGTGAGTGATTGTGGGAGTGTTGAATCATCAATTTCTTGTACATGTCCAGTTGAACGATGCGGGTCCAAGTCCAGTGAAACAACAATTTTATCCAAGCGTTCCAGTGCAGTGAAAACAGTTTCTTCTTCTCGACTTCTCTTGACTTCAACTAAGCCTGCTTGTCTTCGAACATCCAGAAACTCAAAAGCTCCAAATTCTTCAATCCCTAGTAGAACCTGGCGTTCACGATCTCGATGGCTAACTATTTTAGCCACAATCATTGTTTCTGGACTCATCAGACCCATGGCAATATCTCCGCTTTTTTATCGAATAATGGTTGTTGATGCACTGGTGAGGTAGTGTCACGATTTAGTTCTGATAAATAACCTTTCCGACAGGGTCAGGTCAATGTTTTTTAGGTATGTTCAATAGAAAGATTTGTCGGAAAAACGAGGTTTGTATCTAATGTGTGCCGCACATGAAGAGATGGATCAGATTCACGAGAGTGAAGTAGCAGCCCGTGAGAGAATCGAAGATGCTGAAAAGCGTGCCCGAGCAATTCGCGATGAAGCTGATAAGGAAGCTAAAGCTCTAATGGCTAAAGCAGAACATGACGCTAAGACGACTGCTTCGAAGATGCTGTCTGAAATTGAGGGGAAGAAGGAAGAGATTGAAGCAGGAATACTTGCAAAAACAGAACAGACCATAGAAAAGAGGAATAAACTGGCTGAAAAGAGAAAAGATACAGCAGAAAAAGCTGTATACAAAATCCTCTTGGGGGAGGTCTGAAACCATGAGTGGCATCACAAGTATCATAGAGATCATTAATGCTAAGACTGCTGAGAAAGAGAAGGGAATAATCGAAGAAGCAGAGAAGAACAAGCAAATGAAACTTGAAGAGACTAAGCGCAAAGCTGAAGCAACAGCAGCAGCGATAACAAAGAAAGCAGAACTTCAAGCAAATTCTGAATTAATCAAATATGAGGCAAGTGCAAAACTCAAAGGAAAATACAAAATGCTTGAAGCCAAAGATGCACAAATCACGGATGTCCTTACATCAGCACAAGATAAAATCGAAGATATTGTTGGAAAAGCAGAGTACAAGAAGGTTCTCGCTCGATTGATTACAGATGCATGTAAAACACTAGCAGATAACCAACTCGATCTTGTTCTCCCAAAAGGGCATGAATCACATGTAGACATTGCTGAAATTGAGAAAGCTGTTGCTCAAGAGAGAGGTAAGAAGATAAAATTAACTATTTCAAAAGAAGACATTCGTTCCAAGGGCGGAGCCATCATCAGAACCACAGATGGTACGAGGTGGGTCGATAATACTTTTGAAGCTCGACTTGAAAGATTAGAAACCAAAGCTCGAGATACAATTGCAAGCATTCTTTTTGAAGAAGAGGATAAAGAGTAGAGAAAACTCTAATTCTTGTATGTCCTTTTATGATGTAGTCTAAACTAGTTATTGACTCGTATGCTTATTCACAAAGCCTATCGGTATGAACTTGATCCTAATAATACACAGAGGACACATCTTTATCAACATGCGGGAGTTGCACGGTTCACTTACAACTGGGGTCTTGAGTAAAGGATTACCCTCTATAAGAAAAAACAGGGAAAAGAGCGATTTACTGATGTTATGAAACAACACAAGAAGCTTACTGAACTGAAGAAATCTCAATTTCCATGGATGTATAATTGCTCCAAATGTGTACCACAAGAGGCTCTGAGAGATCTTAATCGGGCATTCCAGAAATTTTATCGTGGCATGAAAACTGGACGGAAAATTGGTTTTCCAAAATTCAAGAAGAAGGAAGTCAAAGATAGTTTCAGACTGAATGGGACAATTAAATTCAAAGGAAGAAGCATCCAACTTCCACGGATCGGTAGAATTAGAATCAAAGAAAAAAGAGTGAATTACGTTAAAGGGAGGATTCTCTCTGCAACAGTTAAGAGAAGAGCAAATCGATGGTTCGTATCAATCACTGTTGAAGTAGATATTCCTGATCCAATACCCTTACAGAAAAAATCAGTGGGAGTGGATCTTGGGATAAAAACTCTGGCAACTCTTTCAGATGGTATTTCTTTCTCAAATCCAAGAGTTCTTGAAAGCAGGATTAGGAAACTGAAAAAACTGTCAAGGGATTTTTCAAGAAAGAAAAAAGGAAGTAAAAAACGCAAAAAGGCAAAGCTCAAACTAGCTAAAATGTACCTAACAACTTTCAATATGAGACAAGACATCCTTCACAAAATTACGACATATCTTGCCAAGAACCACGGTAAGATAGTGATTGAAGATCTTGCAGTGTCGGGATTGATGATGAATCGAAGCCTAGCAAGAGCAATTGCAGATGTGGGATGGTACAAGTTCAGAAGACTATTGGAGTACAAGTGCAAATGGTATGGTTCAGAACTCATTGTTGTATCAAGGAATTTTCCCTCTTCAAAGAAGTGTTCCAGTTGTGGACATACGATGAAAGAAATAGCTCTCTCAGAGAGAGAGTATGCTTGTGAAAATTGCGGAGTGCGAATCGACAGAGATCTCAACGCCGCACTCAATCTAGTCGCCGTCAGTTTGCCGGAAACTCAAAATGCCTGTGGAGAGGATGTAAGTCTTCCAATCATTTCTTTGGATGTGAGTAAGGAGCAGACCTTTATGAAGCAGGAATCGAACAAGAGTCATGGACCTCACGATCCGTGACTTTGTAAGTTTCGGGTAACGGTAGAGCGTGGAGGAAACCACCTCTACTTTTCCGCATCAATCTATTTTATCCAGCTATCACCTGAGGAATATATCCCAATAATAGAAAAGCGATAACGAATCCGTAGATAGCTACAGCCTCGATGAAAACTACGTATAGAATACTTTTACCAAAGGTTTCAGGTTTTTCTGTGATTGCTCCAAGTGCAGCAGCAGAGGCAGTTCCCATTCCTAAGCCAGCACCGACGCCAGCTAAACCAAGAGCCAGACCGGCGCCTATAGCCAGACCAAGTATAGCTGAACCAGCTCCATCTGCCAGTTGTAGCATCTCAAATCCATGACTTGGTGGCGTTCCCAGTGCATTCATAATTGTTGAGCTATCAATCAATCCGAATGTTATTGCAGCTAACATTGTCACTACTACGCTCAGACCAAGCAGGAGTAGACTTGTGATTTCTTTGTCAAATCTCATTTGTATTTCCTCCAACTCTCACCAAATTGTTATCATTCTACGAATTGTTTCTGCAGATTCTCCTCGCTCAATACCGACTGCAATCGAGCGTAGGTTACGAACTTCATATTGTTTTAGACTAAAGAATCCAATGATTGTACCTAAATGGAACGGAAATGCAGTCATTTGAAGTTTTATCCTCTGAGCAATAAAGTCCTCTATTGCTAGTTCTACATCTCCCAAGTCATTGGTTTCTTCATATAATCTAGCCATCCTGCCACCAAAATCAGAATATTTTGTCGAATCTAGCTTTGTAAGCACTTCTCGCCATGTATTAGCGGAGGCGATAGCATCGGTCAACATCTGAGTTCGTGGAAAACGCACTAAGGATAATTCCATTGCTCGCGTATCTAGACCAAGAATTGTAGCTCTAAGTCCTGTTAAGATATTTCGAAGTACAACTCTTGGCTCAATGATACTATAGACTCGATCACTCTCAATCTTTGAAAATTTCTTCAATGCATCTGTAACATTCCGCAGATACCACTCTTCAACTGCTACCTCGAGAGGTGCTGTTGAGTCGTATTCTTGGTAAGTGGGAAGCCTCGTGAGCAAAGACACCTTCAGATCCCATTGGGGAATAAGGTCAATCATTTTGTTCACAGAGGATGCTCCGATAAGAGTCTGGAGCAGGGCGGTTTCTGATGGAGAAGTCGGAACTGAGAATCTTAGTATTTCGTCTTCATCTAGATCAACATGAAGTCCTCGGATAATTGACTTTACACTTTCTGCATAGAACATCTGTAGGAAAGTGTCTGTGAAAGTACGAACTTTTCCAGATAATGAGCGGGATAAGTTCAAACTTACATCTGCAAAGTCCTGAGAGAGAATGATGGCAAGTTCATCCGGACGTGGTACAGAGGTCGATGCATGTTTAGAAATGACCGAGCCATAGTATGTTCCGGAGAGCATCTTGATGAAGTCCTCATAGCTACCAGCCTGAAGTAGACTCTCGTATACACCAACGGAAATGAAGCGTGACTTCATTCCTCGAATCCTGGCGTTAACAAAGCCATACTCGTTAGCAGATCGCAGACTCATTATGATGTTCCTGTCCATTCTCAATGTGGTGAGGACTATGAGCAGGACTTTCAGCAACGATATAAAAGTAATGACTGTGCACTGTTACCCTCTTTGTAGAAGAATTCAAATAACAAACTGCTATCACGTTCATTGGTCACTATGACAAAAGAGAGTGGAGCGCCAGTTCATCGGTCTGACGACTACATAAACCTTGGAAGCCTTTTTAGAAGTTCTGCAACAATTATGTTCGTTGTTCAGATAGTAGCAGTAATAGTAATGATAGGATCACTTGCAGCCTATTATATTGGAGATGTGTACTTTGCCCTATCGGGAGATATGCAGATACTTGCACTCCTTCTAGCCAGCATTGTCGTACTTGTTATATTCTTAGCAGCAATCAGCGCATTCGTCAGGTTCTCCAGAAGAATCGGTGATGCAGTTGTTGGGCCGGGAATAGAGGAAGTACGAATGAATACTCCTAGAGTGAAAGGAGTTGTTATAATCTACGCAGTACTTGTTCTCTTAATGGCAATCACAGGAGTATATACATGGTACCTAGTCGATTCTAATTTTCTAAATCCTTGGGCCGCATCTCACAATTCATTATCACTCAGAGTGTTTGGTCTCGCACTGGGTGCATTCATTATCGGTCTAATGGTCCAAGTAATAATTGCAGCAGTTGGAAGAAGCGCAACCAGGGTAATCATTGAAGTCCTTGATGCCGATGATTCAGAATTCTTAGATTAATTTACTCAGAGGATTCGTCTTCCAAGTCGAAGACGACATCCTCCAGTATCTCTTCCATTGGAGGCATATATTTAGGGCGTTCCTGAGATTTTTGTTCAATCAGTTCAAGATAGCCGATGGTCTTGTAGACTCCATACACGCCCAAGAAGAATCCAAAAACAGCGCCAACCACTGCACCCCAAATTGCGCCACCCGGTCCCCCTAATGAGCCTCCCAGAACTTGACCAGCAAGAAGAAGTGCAATCACAGAGCACGGAAGCTCAGAACCAACTGCTAACCAAGGCCCCATTCCTGAAAACTCTCTTTCCTTCTCGGGCATGGAATTTCCATAGAGTTTCTTCCGAATATTCCTTGTGGTTTCAGTGATATGCAGTATGGTGAATGTTTTTGTAAGAATTTGTACTACAAGAACAGGAGGAAAGACATTGGAAATAGAAGTCACATATGGCAGCGGAAAAGTGAAACTCAATATTCCTGATGCCAACTTAGCTGGAATTATAGCCCCAAAGAAGATGAAAGCAAAACCAAATGTATTGGACGAGCTTAATCAAGTCTTGGACAATCCGCATGGCCAAACACTCAAGCAATTAGTCCAGAGTAAGAGTGTATGTGTATTAGTCGAGGACCACACCCGTGACGAGCCACACTGGGAACTTATTTCATCCATTGTGCCACGATTGGTTGACGCAAATAAAGTTCAGTTCATCATAACTACAGGTTCCCACGAAGTTAAGCATCAAGGAAACTTGGACATTGTGAAGATGATCCAGAGAATTGCTGATGAATCTCACCTCTCCAATTACGATATCACTATTCATGACTGTTTTTCAAACGACCTTGTTGAGCTAGGAAAGACGAGCAGAAATACACCGGTAATTGTGGATGGCAATGCAATTGGTCATGATGTATACGTAAGTATCTCTGATATGAAAGCTCATTATTTTGCAGGATACTCGAATGCTGTCAAGAATTTCCTTCCAGGTGTGTGTGGTTTTGATACAATTGAAGCAAATCACTCGATGGCTCTTGATTCCAGATCTACGTTTGGCATTCATCCATTTCATCCTGAAAAAGATCGTCGAGATAATCCCCTTGCAGATGATATGAGAGAAGGTATGGAAATTATTGTTGGCAAAGGCACGGCGTTCGTACTGGCAGTTGTAACAGATGGTGGCAAACTCCTTTGGGCAGATGCTGGAAAGATTGAGCCAGTAACCACAGGAGCAATTGAATTCCTTGATGAGTCAGCAAGTTTCACTGTAACCCCTACTAATCGAATTATTGTTTCACCTGGTGGATATCCGCAAGACAAGTCACTATATCATGCACAACGAGCTATTGAGCTCACAAAGAATGCTGTGTTGGACAAAGGTCAGATTCTATTCTTAGCTGAGTGCAAAGATGGTGTTGCTCCAGAGAATGCAATTGAGAATTTTTACAATAGATTGACCTTGCCTCTAGATGATGTGTTAAGGTCCATTAGTGGCAAGTACCACCTTTACGAGCATAAGGCATACAAATTCGCAGAACTTCTCAAGAAAGTTTCAAAGATTCTCATCTATTCTGAACTGGACAAAGAAACCATTGAAGCAGTTCATATGCAAAAAGTAAATGATCCACAAAAAATTGTGGACGAATGGATTACTGAAAATCCCGATGTCAAGATTCTTGTTCTTGATAAAGGGAATAAGATAGCAGTCTATGCAGATTAAGTTTCATTCCAATGAATCTTAGATATCGCATTATATAATGCCTTGAAGTTCGCATATCCCTTCGTGTACACCTCTAACGTTTCAGCTCTTGGCTGTAGTGGCTCCAATGGCTGGACCATCTCTTCAGCAGCTTCTGAAACTGATTTGAAGACATTAATGCCCTTGAATGCGAGGATTGCAGCACCAATAGCAGTAGCCTCTTCCATTTGGATACGAATTACTGGAGTTCTGAGAACATCCGCCTGTATTTGCATCCATGTTTCACTTCTGGATGCGCCGCCAGTGACGCGCACTTGTCGAGATGGCAATCCTAGCTCTCGCATCACTTCCACATTTGTACGAATCTCATACGATACACCTTCAAGGATTGCACGAATTAGATGATAACGAGAATGACCCAAAGCAAGACCCGCGAATACTCCTCGTGCATGAGGGTTCCAGTTAGGAGCCCCTGCCCCGGCAAAATGAGGTATATGGATGACTCCTTCTGCACCAGGAGGACTCTTTTCTGCAGCTTCTGTGATGATATCATATGGATCGACACCCTGTTCATCAGCTATAGCAACCTCCTCAATACCCAAATTGTCTCTGTACCATTTCAGTGCAGAACCTGTGGTGAACATACTCGCTTCAACAACAAAGGAATTTGGTACAACGTGACGACTGCAGAGCACTCTCATTGAAGGATCTAACTTCACGTTATTGGAATGAGAT
>Ga0315542_1000540_pt1 | contig 23930 bp, 18 predicted proteins | sample SalMarSW160120MG_FD_202541 | JGI IMG/M metagenome (GOLD analysis project Ga0315542, IMG submission 202541) | Salt marsh sediment microbial communities from the Plum Island Ecosystem LTER, Massachusetts, United States - Salt Marsh Sediment SW1601-20 ... | reverse complement strand
GCCTCGGGGTGCCCACGCTGGCGATCTTCACCGCCACCGACTGGCGGCGCAACGCCCCCCTCGGCGCGCGGGTCGACGTCCTCGCCACCGCCGGCGTGGGCGAGGATCCCTTGCGTTCCGGGGCGCGAGCCAAGCGCCGCCAGCCACCCACGGTCGACGAGCTGACAACGGCGGTGGGCCGCCTGATCGACACACGCGTTCCCTAGCACGAGGTGTATTCTCGAGCCCCTCTCTGGTACCACAAATATTACAGGAGCGGCACTTGCACCTGGGCCGCGAAGCCGGTGCGAGCTGCCCACGGATGCTACAATCGGTCAGTGAGAACTGGAGTGTGGAGAGCCAATGCCTCTCAAGATCGGTGAGTTCCTGCTCAAGGCCAACCTCATCAACCAGCAGCAGCTGGCGAAGGCCCTGGACGAGCAGAAGTCCATCGGCGGCCGCATCGGCGAGCACCTGATCCGGCTCGGGTATGTGACCGAGGAGGACATCCTGGACTGCCTGTCCCAGCAGTACGGGGTACCGTCCATCAATCTCCGTCACTTCGAGATCGACGAGTCCATCATCCGCCTGATCCCCGCCGACGTGGCCCGCAAGTACCAGTTCATCCCGGTGTCCAAGACCGGCGCCACCCTGACCGTGGCCATGGGCGACCCCACCAACGTCTTCGCCATGGACGACATCACCTTCATCACCGGCTATCGGGTGGAGCCGGTGGTGGCCTCCGAGGAAGCGCTCCGCGAGGCCATCGACAAGTACTACGGGACCAGCCACTCCCTCGAGCTCAAGCGGGTCATGGAGGATCTCCAGACCGTGGACGACGCCTCCCTGGAGGTCCTCGAGGAGGAGGACCAGGTCCCGGACGTCACCGACCTCGAGGCCTCCGCCGACGAGGCGCCGGTGGTGCGGCTCGTGAACCTCATGCTCACGGACGCGCTCAAGCGCGGCGCCTCCGATATCCACATCGAGCCCTACGAGAAGACCTACCGGGTGCGGATGCGGGTGGACGGGATACTGTACGAGGTCATGAACCCGCCCATGAAGCTCAAGGAGGCCATCGCCTCCCGCATCAAGATTCTGTCCAAGCTGGACATCGCCGAGAAGAGGCTGCCCCAGGACGGTCGCATCAAGCTCAAGATGAAGTTCCAGGGCAAGCTCAAGGAGCTGGACTTCCGGGTCTCCACGATCCCCACGCTCCATGGCGAGAAGATCGTCATGCGGCTGCTCGACAAAGACAACCTGATGCTGGACATGACCAAGCTCGGGTTCGAGAAGGGCAGTCTCAAGGGCTTCGAGGAGGCCATCTTCCGTCCCTACGGCATGGTCCTGGTGACCGGCCCCACGGGCTCCGGCAAGACCAACACCCTGTACTCGGCCATCTCCCGCATCAACACCCCAGAAGTCAACATCATGACCGCCGAGGACCCGGTGGAGTTCCAGCTGCCGGGCATCAACCAGGTGCAGATGAAGGACGCCATCGGGCTCAACTTCGCCGCCGCCCTGCGCTCGTTTCTGCGCCAGGACCCGAACATCGTGCTGGTCGGGGAGATCCGCGACTTCGAGACCGCCGAGATCGCCATCAAGGCGGCCCTGACCGGCCACCTGGTGCTCTCCACCCTGCACACCAACGACGCCCCCTCCACCATCAACCGGCTCATGAACATGGGCATCGAACCGTTCCTGGTGGCCACCTCGGTCAACCTCGTCGCCGCCCAGCGCCTGATCCGGAAAGTGTGCAAGAACTGCAAGCAGGAGGAGGACGTGCCGGTGCAGGCGCTGCTCAACGTGGGCTTCTCCGAGACCGAAGCGCCCAACATCCAGATCTACAAGGGGCGCGGCTGCGATCAGTGCAACCAACGGGGCTACAAGGGCAGGATCGGCCTCTTCGAGGTGATGAAGATCACCGATGACATCCGGGAGCTGATCCTGTCCGGCGCCTCGGCCGTGGAGCTGCGGCGTAAAGCCATGGAGGAGGGTATGATCGGATTGCGGCATTCGGGCCTGCAGAAGATCCGCGAGGGCATGACCACCATCGAAGAGGTGGTCCGTGAGACCGTCCTCTGACGAAGGGATCGGGGATGTCAGCCAGCCTCCATCAACTGCTCAAGACCATGGTCGAGAAGGGGGGGACCGACCTCCACGTCACCACCAACTCTCCCCCCCTCATCCGCATCGACGGCGACCTGGTGCCCATCAACCATCCGCCCCTGACGGCGGTCGACACCAAGAAGCTGGCGTACTCCATTCTCACGGATGCCCAGAAGCATCGCTTCGAGGAGAAGCTGGAGCTCGACCTGTCCTTCGGCGTCAAGGGGCTGGCCAGGTTCCGCGCCAACATCTTCGTGCAGCGCGGCGCGGTGGCCGGCGCCTTCCGGCGCATCCCCTACGAGATCCTCGGTTTCCGCGAGCTGGGTCTGCCGCCGGCCGTGGAGTCGCTGTGCAATCGACCACGCGGGCTGGTGCTGGTGACCGGACCGACCGGTTCTGGGAAGTCCACGACCCTCGCCGCCATGATCGACAAGGTCAACCGCGAGAAGCCGGTCCACATCATCACCATCGAGGATCCGGTCGAGTACCTGCACAACCACAAGAAAGCCCTGGTCAATCAGCGGGAGCTCCACTCCGATACCCACTCCTTCCCCAACGCGCTCCGCTCGGTGCTGCGCGAGGATCCGGACGTGGTGCTGATCGGCGAGATGCGCGACCTGGAGACCATCGAGTCGGCCCTGCGCATCGCCGAGACCGGTCACCTCACCTTCGCAACCCTACACACCAACTCGGCACCACAGACCATCAACCGCATCGTGGACGTGTTCCCGGAGCACCAGCAGGCGCAGATTCGGGCCCAGCTCAGCTTCGTACTCGAGGGCATCGTCTGCCAGACCCTGCTGCAGCGGGCCTCTGGCAAGGGGCGGGCGCTGTGCACCGAAATCCTGATACCCAACTCCGCTATCCGCAACCTGATCCGCGAGGACAAGGTCCACCAGATCTACTCCACGATGCAGTCCGGCCAGCTCAAGCACGGCATGCTGACCTTCAACCAGTCCCTGGCCGGCCTCTACCACCGGCGTCTCATCACCCTGCAGACCGCCCTGTCCTACAGCTCCTACCCCGACGAGCTGCAGGACATGATCAACCGGGGGGTCGGCATGCCCAGCCCACAGGCTGAGGTGCGCCGGACCGGGAGGGCGTAGCCATGCCGAGCTTCGAATGGAAAGGCCGCGACCGCGAGGGCAAGCCCCAGACCGGGGTCCTGATCGGCGACAGCAAGGACGCGGTGATCGCCGCACTCAGGCGGCAGCAGATCGTGGTCACCACGGTCAAGGAGAAGGGCAAGGAGATCGCGCTGCCCAAGTTCGGCGGGGGCATCAAAGCGAAGGACATCGCGATCTTCACCCGCCAGTTCTCGGTCATGATCGACGCCGGGCTGCCGCTGGTGCAGTGCCTCGACATCCTGGGCCAACAGCAGGAGAACAAGGCCTTTCAGAAGGTCATTCTCCAGGTCCGCCAGGACGTGGAGGCCGGCTCGTCCCTGGCCGAGGCGATGCGCAAGCACCCCCAGGCCTTCGACGACCTGTACGTGAACATGGTCGCGGCCGGCGAGGCCGGCGGTATCCTGGACACCATCCTGCAGCGCCTGGCCACCTACATCGAGAAGATCGTCAAGCTGAGGAGCCAGGTCCGGTCGGCGCTGATCTACCCGGTGGCGGTCATCACCATCGCGGTCGTCGTGGTGTACGTCATCCTGTGGAAGGTCATCCCCGTGTTCGCCACCCTCTTCGAGGGCCTCGGCGGCCAGCTGCCGTTCCTCACCCAGATCGTGGTGAACCTCTCCAACTTCATCGGCAACTTCTGGTGGTTGATCCTCCTCGTCGTCGTGGGTTCGGTCTTCGCGCTCCGCCAGTACTACAAGACCGACGCCGGGCGCTACCAGATCGACAAGCTCATGCTCAAGTTGCCGGTGTTCGGCGGTCTGCTGCGCAAGATCGCGGTGGCCCGCTTCTGCCGTACGCTCGGGACCCTGCTCTCCTCGGGCGTCGCGATCCTGGAGTCTCTGGAGATCACCGCCCGCACCGCCGGTAACGCCGTCATCGAGGAGACCATCTTCAAGGTCCGCAAGGAGGTAGAGGAGGGCAAGACCCTCGCCGAGCCGCTGGCGCGGTCGGAGCAGTTCCCGCCCATGGTGTGCCAGATGATCGGGGTCGGCGAGCAGACCGGCGCCATGGACACCATGCTGAGCAAGGTGGCGGACTTCTACGAGGACGAGGTGGACGCGGCGGTCGAGGGCATGATGTCCCTCATCGAGCCGGTGATAATCGCCTTCCTCGGCGTCGTCATCGGCGTCATCGTGGTCGCCATGTACCTGCCCATGTTCTCGCTGATCAGCCAGATCGGTTGATGAACCTGGCGTGGTCGACGTCCATTACCGGCGGTCGCGCTCCGGCGGTGATGATGCCGTCGGTGCGGGCCCTGCGCTGGCTGCTCGGCATCCGCCTGGTGGTGGTCTCGACCCTCTTCCTGGGGGTCCTGGTCATCCAGGTCGACGCCGAGCTGGTCCTGGAGCTGAAGTACTTCTACGGGCTCATCCTCGCCTGCTACGGCCTGTCGCTGCTCTATCTCGTCCTCCACGTGCGCTCCGTGTCGACCCGCCTGCAGGCGATGGTGCAGCTGCTCGGGGACATCGGGATCGTCTCCGGCTTCGTCTACCTGACAGGGGGCCTGTACTCGCCCTTCTCCTTCCTCTACCTCACCGTGATCGTGGTGGCCGCCACGCTCCTGCGGGGGGGGGGCGTCATCGTCGCCGGGCTGTCGGCGGTGGCGTACGGAGTGCTCGTGGACCTGATGGTGTTCCGCGTCCTGCCCGTCCCGCCCAACCTGGCCGGCTTCGACGTGCCCCTCCAGACCTCGCACGTGCTCTACCAGCTCATGATCCACGTGGTGGGATTCGGACTCGTGGCGGTGCTCGCCTCCTATCTGAGCGAGTCGCTGCGCACGGCCCACACCCGGCTCGAGGAGCAGAGTGAGCGCGCAAAGCAGTTCGTAGCCCTCACCGAGCACGTGGTGCGGTCGGTGGGCACCGGCATCCTGGCTACGGACCTGGACGGTGGGCTGCTCTACCTCAATCCCGCCGGAGCGCGCATCCTGGGCGTGGGCGAGTCCGACGAGCTCACGGGGCACCCCCTCGAGGAGATCATGCCGCTGGCCGGAAAGGACTGGACGACCCTGCGCGACCTGGCTCGAGAGCGGCCCCTGCAGCGGCTGAGCGCCGCACTGGCGACACACCCGATCAGCCTCGGCCTGTCCGTGGGCCCGTTGCGCGACGAGCGCGGCACCCTGGTCGGCTTCATCGTCAACTTCCAGGACCTGACCGAGCTGGAGGCCGACACCGAGCGGCGGCGACTGCAGGAGCGGATGGCGGCGGTGGGCGAGATGGCGGCGCGCATGGCCCACGAGATCAAGAACCCCCTGGCGTCCATCTCCGGGTCGGCCCAGATGCTGTCCTCCCTGGCCACCGCCGAGGACACGGGCCGGCGCCTGCTGCGCATCGTGGTCGACGAGTCGCGCCGGCTGTCCGACATCCTCGACGACTTCTTGGAGTACGCGCGCCCCGAGAAGGGAACCCAGCAGCCCTGCGATCTGCCCGCCCTGCTGACGGACTGCGTCGACCTGCTGCGCCGCTCCCACGAGCTGCGCGACCACCACCACGTGCGTCTTCAGGCGCCCGCGAGCCTCGTCATCAACGGCGAACCGCACCTCTTGCGCCAGCTCTTCTGGAACCTCTCCCGGAACGCTCTCCAGGCCATGCCCGAGGGCGGCGAGCTGGAGATCTCCGTCGAGCGGGGGACGGACTCGATCTTGTTGCGGTGGCGCGACACAGGGGTGGGCATGGACGAGGACATCCGGCGGCGTGCCTTCGAGCCCTTCGTCACCACCCGCCCCGACGGTACTGGCCTCGGCCTGGCCGTGGTGTACGCGGCGGTCCAGAGCCACGGTGGCACCATCGCCATCGACTCGGCCCCCGGACGAGGCACCAGCATCGCCATCGAGCTCCCCCTGCGCCGGGAGGTGGCCGCGTGAGTGCCCCCCGGGTGCTGGTGGTGGACGACGAGGCCTCCATCCGTGAGTTCCTGACCATCCTGCTCGAGAAGGAGGGCTACGAGGTCGCCACCTCCGAGTCGGTGGCGGGGGGCAAGGAGAGGCTCCTGGCCGGGCGGTACAACCTGGTGATGTGCGACCTCAAGCTGCCCGACGGCAGCGGGCTGGCCGTTCTCGAGGAGGCGCGGCGCCGCGAGCTGGACTGCCCCTTCATCATCATCACCGCCCACACTACGCCCCAACACGCCCTGGACGCGCTCAGGGCCGGCGCTGCCGAGTACCTGTCGAAACCTTTCAACGTCGACGACCTCAAAGTCATCGTGGCGCGCCTTCTGAGCCGTGGCACCCGCGAGCAGGAGCCCTTCGCGATCCCCGAGTTCATCGGCTCCTCGTCCGTGATCCAACGCATCCTGGAGCTCGTGCCGCGGGTGGCGCAGACTCCGTCGACGGTGCTCATCACCGGGGAGAGCGGCACCGGCAAGGAGCTCTTGGCGCGGGCGATCCACGCCCACTCCAGCCAGGCCAAGGGCCCGTTCCTGACCGTCAACTGCGGCGCCCTCCCCGAGGGCCTCCTGGAGTCCGAGCTCTTCGGGCACGCCCGGGGTTCCTTCACTGGGGCCGTGCGGGACCACACGGGGCTCTTCGAACAAGCGGTCGGCGGCACCATCTTCCTGGACGAGGTGGGGGAGCTCACGCCTGCCATGCAGGTCAAGCTGCTGCGAGTGCTCCAGGAGCACGTGGTGCGCCCGGTGGGCGGCAGCAAGGAGATCACCGTCGACGTACGGGTCCTGGCTGCCACCAACCGTGACCTGAAGCGGGACGTGGAGGGTGGCGACTTCCGAGAGGACCTGTACTACCGGCTGAACGTGCTCCACCTCCACCTGCCGGGGCTCCGCCACCGCCTCGGTGACATCCCGGAGCTGGCACGCCACTTCGTCGCCCGGACCTGCGAACGCTTCGGGGTGCCGGTCAAACGGCTCGCACCGGATGCGATCCGGGTCCTCCAGGCGTACCCGTGGCCGGGCAACGTCCGCGAGCTGGAGAACGTGATCGAGCGGACCGTGGCCCTGGAGCCCTCCGAGCTCCTGTCCTCGGGCAGCCTGCCGGAACACCTGCGGGGCGAGGCCGGGGACATCGGTGCCGAGGCGCTCACCCTGCCCGAGGAGGGCGTCGACCTGGAGGAGCACCTGGACAACGTGCGACACAGCCTGATGCGCCAGGCGTTGGAGCGCACGGGGGGCCACCAGAAGCAGGCCGCCGATCTGCTGCGCCTGTCCTACCGCGCGTTCCGGTACCATGCCCACAAGTTGGAGTTGATCCGAGATGACGACACCACCGGCAAAGACGACAAGGAGTAGGAGCTACCGTCTCGGAGGCGCCTCCTGGGCGGGCCTGGCGGTGGCCACGACCGTGGCCCTCATCCTGGGGGGAGGCTGCTCCCCGCGGCAGGGGCCCGCCACAGGCGGGGCGGCCACTCCGACCCTGACGGTGACGACGCCCACGTCGGCTCCCCCCACGGCCGTGCTGCCCGACGGCAGCGCCATCCACCTGGAGCTGGCCGTCACCCCCGAGGAGATCAGCAATGGGCTCATGTTCCGACCGACATTGCCCGAGGACAGGGGCATGCTCTTTCTGTTCTCCGTGGCGCGGGTGCCCGCCTTCTGGATGAAGAACACTCTCATCCCACTGGATCTGGTGTTCTTGAACGGTGCCGGCACCGTGGTCGACCTGATCCGAGACGTGCAGCCGTGCGCCGTCGAGCCCTGCCCCCAGTACGTGCCCGAACATCCCGCGCGGGCCGTGCTGGAGCTCGCCGCCGGCGTCGCGGCGCGACACCACCTGGTCGTCGGCGACACGATCCACTTCGAGCACGTGGAAGGGTACCCGGTCGAGCAACCCCCTTCCTAGCCCCTCAGCGGGGCTGTGAAGCGGGCAGCGACAGCCATCACCGGGCCCGCGAGCGGCGACGGCGAGTGGCAGCATGCTTGCCTCCGGATCGCGAGAGTCCAGCGCTTCGCGATGTCCAGAGGGGTGTCAGGCACCCCCGGCGATGAAGCGACGGAGTGTTCCGACGCGACGTCGACGGTGCCTGGCGCCCAGTCTGCTCCTCCCAGAAGGTTCTGTGGGTCGTGAATGGGGCGCCGGCGGAACGAGGAACGGCGGGGGTCAGTCGCCCTTGGTCGCGGAGTCGGCGGCCGTCTTCGCCGTCTCCTCCTTGGGGGGGGCCTTGGCGTCCCCGGTCTCGGAGGCTGAGGGCCCCTTGCCGTTGCCGCCGCGGGACCCGCTGCCCTTGCCGTAGTCGGTCACGTACCAGCCCGAGCCCTTGAACTGCAGGGCGGGGGCGCTGAGCAGGCGGTGCACCGCTCCCCCGCACACGGGGCAGGAGGCCACCGGATCGTCGGACACTCTCTGAATGCGCTCGAACCGATGAGCGCAGACCACGCACTCGTACTCGTACAGCGGCATACTCGATCCTATCTCTGACCCGTTCTAGCCGGGCGCGCTCCTGACCTGTATCTTGATGTGGCCGGTGTCGCGCCCGATGAGGCCCAACTCCGAGAACGCGTAGAGGACGCGGGCGTTGATCCCCGGGCTCATGGGTCCACCTTGGCACAGCTCGAACAGGGTGCGCTTCCCGTCCACGAGGTCGAGCAGGCTGCGCTCCCCCGACTCAAGGCGAAACCCCCCGAGGTGCTCCGGCCATTCCTGGCGCTGCAGGACCGTCTGCCGGCCGCCGAGGCGCGCCGTCGCCACTCTGACGTCGGAGATGCGCTTGCAGCCGGACAGGATCACGCGGGGGATGGGCAGATTGAGGGTGCGGGCACCGGAGCTGGTCCGGCCGACTCGGCAGACCACCCGGCCGCGCTCCCAGTTGAAGAGGTTCCAGAGAATCTGCCGATTCTGCTCCCGAACCGCCGCCGCCAGGTCCTCCGAGCTCAAGAAGCCCATCTGCACCAGCACCGCGCCGTGGCGCAGGCCGGGGGCCGAACGCGCGAGCTCGCCGGTGGAAACCTCGTACTGGGCGCGGGAGACGCGACCGCTCCGGAGCAGAAACTCGCCCAGTGACTCGGAGCGGTCGGTGGAGGCGGCACCGACCACACAGCCGTCCGCGAAGGAAAGCAGCCGCCGTTCGCCGTCCCGCTCGATCTCCGTCTCACCAGGCACCTGATAGCGTCCCACCGTCGCCAGAAGCCGCGGCAGTGGCATCGCCGTCAGGTCGCCATGGTAGGAAAAGTCAGCCTCGCCCATCATCCTCCCTCGCCGGACATCCAAGAGGACATGGCGGAAGCGCAAGGGAATCGAACCCTCCGACCGACCCCACGAGGGCCGGCCCAACGGATTTGAAGTCCGCGGAAGCCACCAGGCCCCATGCGCTTCCGGTTCGGATCATAGCATCGCGCTCCCCACGGGTACCCCCTCCGACACTCTTGGGAGCGACTGTGCACCTCTGCAGGACGCGCTGCCTTCCAGAATTGACCAGAGACGGCACGCCTGATGAACGACGGTCACCGTGGGTGCCCCGTGCACGGTCCAACGGGGCTGCTTTCGGGCGGTCAGGGCTTCCTCAGGGATGGCGACGAGCAGTCCGACCGGCACGGCTCTCGACTTGACCGGTGGCGCCAGGTGCGCCACACTGAGCGGGAAGAATACAGGGAGTCGACGATGCACCATCTCTACAGGATGTGTCTTTGGAGCTTCCTGCTCGTGGCCTCGTGGGCGGGCCTCGCCGCCGCGGGGCCGGAGTGGCGGACCTTGGGTCCCGCCGGGGGTCGCGTTCTCACCCTCGCCGTCAGCCCAGTCGACGACGCCGTGGTCTGGGCCGGCACCCCCCACGGCGCATATCGCAGCGAGGACGGGGGGCTGTCGTGGCGATTTGCAGGCCTCCTCGGCGAGGAGATCCTCGCCCTGGCCGTCGACCCCACGACTCCCGACGTGGTGTACGCAGGCGTTGCGGCTCGGCGGCTCGGGACCGGTGGCGTCCTCGTCACCCGGGACGGCGGCGCCACGTGGGTCTCCGGCCGCTCGGGGCTGGAGGATCCCCGTGACGCCTCGGAGAGCCCTCCCTCCCGGTATCTGCCCGTGAACGCGTTGCTCGCCGACCCCTCCACGCCGGGCGTGGTGTGGGCTGGCACCGGGGGGCATGGCGGCCTCTTCCGCAGCATCGACGGGGGCGCCACGTGGACGTGGCAGGCGTTCATCCACGACGTGCGAGGCCTGGCCACCCATCCGACGCTGGGGGGGCGCCTCTTTGCGGCGGCCGACTACGCCCTGCGCCGCTCGGAGGACGGCGGCGCCACCTGGTCGTTGCTTCACGACGGGATGCCCCTGCCGGTGACCATCGACCACCTGGCCGTCGCGCCGTCGAACCCCGACGTGCTGTATGCCGCTTCCTCGACCCTGATCTTCACGAGCGGTGACGGCGGCGACCACTGGCATGCCGTTGCCGACAGCTCCACCCACGATCTGGGCCCGTCCGGGATCACCGCCCTGGTGATCGACCCCCACGACGCCGAGCATGTGCTGGTGGCGACCCGCCTTCACGGCGTCTACGAGACCGACGATGGGGGAGGGGCCTGGCGACAGGCGGGGGACGGCCTGGAGTGCAGCCCGGGGGACTCGGCCGTGACCCACCTACGCCCCACGGCCCTGGCCGTCTCGGCGTCGTCTGGTCGGCTGCTCGCGGGCACCGAGCGCGAAGGAATCTTCGTGCGCTCCCTCGCCGGCGGGAGGTGGACGCCCTCCACCGATGGTCCGTCCGCTGTGTCAGCGACCGGCATCGCCCTCGATCCGGACGATCCGGGCACCCTCCTGGTGACCACCGCCGGCCGCGGCATCCAGCGCAGCACCGACGGTGGCGCCACCTGGGCAGACGCCAACGCCGGCATCCCCGGCGACTGCGGTCCCTGGAACTACCTTCCGACCGCGTTTCCCGTTCCGTTTTGCCACGCCATGGCCGATCTCCTGTGGTCGCGGTCGGGCGACAGGGTGCTCGCAGCCTCGGAGTGCGGCCTCTTCGCGAGCTCCGACCGGGGTCGCTCGTGGACCGAGGTGCCCGCGCCGGACTGGATCGACGTCCTCGCCCCCAGTCCGAGCGATGACGACATCGTCTATCTGATCGGCGGCACGGGGGACCGCCGCGGAGTCTCTCGGAGTGCGGACGGGGGCTTCACCTGGACAGCGTGCGCCGCGGCGCCCGACGGGGTGAGGCCGAGCTCCCTGGCCGTCAGCCCGGCCGACTCGGACATCGTGCTGCTCGGCACCCACGCGGGGCTCTACGTGAGCCGTGACGGCTGCTCGACCTGGGTCGGGCCGGCGTCCGTTTCCGGTGCACCCTGTGGGGACTGGCGGGATGACACCATACGCGCCCTCGGATGGATGCCAGCGGGGTCAGGGCGAGCGCTCGCCGGTACCGATTGCGGCCTCCTGCTCAGTGACGATGGCGGTGAAACCTGGGTGGACGCCGGACTGCCGGGCGCCGTGGTCACCGCCTTCGCGTTCGCCGGGGCGTCTGTCGTCGCCGGCACGTGGGGAAACGGCGTCTGGGAGAGTCGCGACCAAGGCACCACCTGGTGGCCCGTCGATGACGGCACGCTCAAACCCTTCGTCCACAGCCTCACCTTCGACCTGCACAGTCGCCGCCTGCTCGCCGCCACCGAGGGTGGTGGGGTCCTCACGCTGCGGTTGCCGCCGGCCCCGCGGCGACCGGAGGTCCGGCGGGGACCCACCAGGGCCGAGGACTCCCCGCTCGCCCTCCACCGCGAGCTGCCCTGATCGTCGCGACCACCCCCCCGACGTTGGCGTCAGCGCCGGCGCGGCCGAGGGTTCGCCAGCCGGGGAGACCTGCACCAGGTTCCTTGCCCACCTCGGAACCCAGACGGTCCCGCCCGCGTAATAGAAGGCGGAGCGCTTGCTGAGAAGACGCCGAAGGAGGATCTGCGCATGCGTCGTACCCGAGGAACGGAATCCAGAACGTGCTCGCTTTTCCTGGCAGCAGCCGCCCTCCTTCTGGTTCCGGGGACCACACCGGCCCAGGACAAGGTTGTGGAGCTGGAGTTTGCCCATCCTCCCGCAGCCGCTTCGGACGCGGCCAGGACCCTGGCCAGCCTGGTCAAGGTGCGAGACATCGGTGAGCAGTACGCCACGGGCGGCCTTTACCTGATGACCCAGTTCGGCGACCGGCAGGAGCTCTTTCGGAAGGAGAACCAGCGGGCCATCGAGCATCCCCTGATCGACCAGCTGTGGCGCGCATGCAGCGTCTTCTCCACGAAGTCCGGCGATTCGATCGTGATGGGGCGGAACTGGGACAACCAGAACGTCGGCTCCATCATCGTCAGCCTGTATCACCCACCGCGAGGCTACGCGTCGATCTCTTTCACCAAGGCCATCGACATGGGTTTCCCGCTCAACGTGGATCTGGAGGGCATCGCGTCCAGCCCCCTCGGTGAGCGGCTGCTCGCGGCTCCCTTCTTCGCCTATGACGGAATCAACGAGCACGGGTTGGCAGTCGCGGTGGCGGGCGTCCGCCAGGTCACCCATGAGCCCAGACCCGGCAAGCAGCGGGTGTTCGACCCCTACCTGTTGCGCAAGATGCTGGACGGTGCAAAGACCGTCGAGGACGCCGTGACCCTCGCGGAGGGCACCATCCCGTTCGACGTCGACGAGAACTCCCTCAACGCTCACTTCTACGTGGTGGACGCCACGGGGAGGTCGGTCGTCCTGGAATACGAAGGCGGCCAGTGGCGGAACACCTATGGTAAAGGGAGCTGGCAGGCGTTGACCAACAAGCCCGTGTACGGCATGCCCGACGCGACGCTCAGGAAACAGTGCTGGCGCTACGACACGATTGCCGAGGCGCTTGGCAAGGCCGGGGGGAGCGTCGACTGGCAGTCCGGGTTGAAGATTCTCCAGGATGTCGCTCAGAAAGGCACGACCTGGTCTGCCGTGTACTCGCCAACCGCCCGCGACGTGTTCTTCTCCGTCTACCAGTCCTGGGACGTCGTCTACCACCTGCAGCCCTTCGAGTGACCGCCGAACGCACTGCTCCGGCGATCCTCACGAGCCCCGTGCGCCACGGTCGTGCCGCGACCGCGCGAGCCCTCAGAGCCGCTCGGTCATGATCCGATGCAAGAGGGTAGTATCGATGTTGCCCCCGGAGAGCACGCAGGCCACGGTCCGCCCGGCGAGGTCGGGCCCGCCGTCATAGCCCGGCGCCGGTCCGTCCAGCAACGGCGCCACCGCCGCCGCCCCCGAGCCCTCCACCACCTGTCCGCAGCGGTCGAGAAGGGCGAACACGGCGTCCGCCAGGGCCCGTTCGCGCACCACCACGATGCCCGCGAGGAGCTCCCGCGCCACCTGAAACGGCACCAGACCGTAGCCCCCGGTCAGGCCATCGGCGATGGATGGGGCCGCGTCCCAGCTCTCCCGGCAGCGACCGTCGTGGAAGGAGTGCCACGCGGCCGGGGTGGAGTCGGGCTGGACCCCCCACACCTCCACCTGGGGGCGCAGGGCCTTCGCCGCCACGGCGATGCCCGCCGACAGCGCACCACCGCCCACGGGGACCAGGATCACGTCGGTCTCAGGCAGGTCCTCCACGAGCTCGAGGCCGACGGTCCCCTGCCCGGCGATCACCGTGTCGTCGTCGTAGGCAGGCACCAGGAGCGCGCCGTGGTCGGCCGCCCAGGACGCGGCCAGCCGCGCCGCGTCCTCGTAGCTCGCGCCCTCGATGTGGACGTCAGCGCCCAGGGAGGCCAGCTTGGCCAGCTTGGTGGCCGGCGTGGTCCGCGGCACGAAGACGGTGGCCGCACGGTCGTCCAGGATGCGCGCCGCCCGGGCCACCCCCAGGCCGTGGTTGCCGGCCGACGCGGTGACGAGACCGCGGGCCCGCGCGCCTTCAGGCTGCGCCGCCGCCCACACGAAGGCGCCGCGCGCCTTGAAGGAGCCCGTCACCTGCAGGTTCTCGAGCTTGAGAAAGATCCGGCACGACGCCTCGTCGCCCAAATCCGGCGCTTCCACCACAGGTGTCCGCAGCAGCCGTCCCCGTTCGCGGAGCACCTCCGCCGCCCACCGCACGTCGTCCACGCTCGCCGTCATCGGGCCTACCGTAGCAGAGCACCCCGGGGGCACCACGTCCACCTTCACTTTCACCCTGATCGCCCCCTGACGCCGAGAGCGGCCGGGGAGCACCCCTCGGATTGGCGCCCGGTGCGGCGCAGGCGCCGGAAGACGGCTCGGCACCCGCCGGAGGAGCGCTACGCGTGCTCTGTGCGCGTGATGATCTCCTCCTGCAGCGCCTCCGAGAGGTCGCAGAAGTAGTCCGAGTAGCCGGCGACGCGGACGATGAGCCCCCGGTAGGCGTCGGGGTCGGCCTGGGCCTTGCGCAGGGTGTCGGCGGTGACCACGTTGAACTGGACATGGTGACCGTCAGCCTTGAAGTAGGTCCGGACGAGCTGCGCGAGCCTTTCGATGCCCTCCTCCTCCGCCAGCAGGGCGGGGGCGAACTTCATGTTCAGCAGGGTGCCGCCGGTCTTGACGTGGTCCATCTTGGCCGCGGAGGCAAAGACCGCGGTGGGACCCCGGCGATCGGCGCCCTGCACCGGCGAGATCCCCTCCGACAGGGGCATCCCCCGTCGCCGGCCGTCGGGAGTGGCGCCACACACCGAGCCGAAGTAGACGTGGGAGGTCGTGGGCAGCATCTCGATCCGGTGCACCCCGCCCCGCGCGTCGGGGCGGCCGTCGATGAGCTCGAAGGCGGCGTCGAACACCCGGCGCATGAGCTCGTCGGCCTCGTCGTCGTCGTTGCCGTACTTGGGCATGCGGTTGACCAGGCGGGCGCGCAGCGGCTCGGCGTCTGAGAAGTCGGCGTCCAGGACCGCGACCAGATCCGCCAGCGACATCGCCCCGTCCTCGAACACGTGTCTCCGGATGGCGGCCAGGGCGTCGGTGATGGTCCCGATCCCCACCGCCTGGATGAAGGTGTTGTTGTAGCGGGCGCCACCGGCGTTGTAGTCGCGGCCTTGGGCGATGCAGTCGTCGATGAGCACGGACAGGAACGGCGCCGGCATGTCGGTGGCGTAGAGGCGGCCGACCAGCAGGTTGCCGCGGATCTTGACCTCGAGGAGGTGGGCGAGCTGGCGCCGGAAGGCGTTGAACAGGTCGTCGAAGGTGGTGAAGGAGGGGGCGTCGCCGGTGGCGGGACCGAGCCGCACCCCCGTGCCGGGGTCGACGCCGTCGTGGAGGGCGAGCTCCAGCACCTTCACCAGGTTGAAGTAGCCGGTGAGGATGTACGCCTCCTTGCCGAAGGCGCCCACCTCCACGCACCCGGAGCAGCCGCCGGCGCGGGCGTCCTCCAGCGTCTTGCCCTGGCGGAGCTGCTCCTCCACCACCGTGTCGGCGTTGAACAGCGAGGGGAACCCGTAGCCGCGGCGGATCACCCGCAGCGCGTGGGCGAGCAGGGCGTCGGGTGTCTTGCGCGACACCTGCAGGTTGGAGGAGGGCTGCAGCAGGTGCATGTCCTCGATGATGTCCAGGAGCAGGTGGGAGACCTCGTTGGAGCCGTCCGAGCCGTCGGCCAGCAACCCGCCGATGTTGATATTCGCGAAGTCGGTGTAGGTGCCGCTCTCCTCGGCGGTAACCCCGACCTTGGGCGGCGCCGGGTGGTTGTTGAACTTCACGAAGAAGCACTCGAGCAGCTCGCGGGCCCCTGCCTCGTCGAGGGTCCCTTCGGCGAGCCCCTGGCGGTAGAAGGGCAACAGGTGCTGGTCGAGGTGGCCGGGGTTGAAGGCGTCCCAGCCGTTGAGCTCGGTGATCACGCCGAGGTGGCAGAACCAGTACGACTGTAGCGCCTCCCAGAAGTCCCGCGGGGCGTGGGCCGGGACGCGACGGCAGGCGGCGGCGATGCGCTCCAGCTCGGCACGACGCCGAGGGTCGGCTGTCGTGGCGGCACGCTCGGTGGCGAGGTCGGCGTGTCGCTCGGCGAAGAAGATCGCCGCATCCGACGCGATGGCCATGGCGGTGAGGGCCTCGCGCTTGTCGAGGGCATCGGGGTCGGCCCCGAGGTCGAGGGAGGCCAGCGCGCGCTCGATATCCCCCTTGAGGTCGAGGAGGCCGCGGGAGTAGATCTTGCCGTCGAGCACCGTGTGCCCCGGAGCGCGCTGCTCCATGAACTCGGTGAACACCCCGGCGTCGTAGGCGGCGTGCCACTCATCGGGCAGCAGCTCCATCATGCGGTCGCGCAGCGAGCGTCCGCGCCAGTACGGGATCACCGTCTCGCGGTAGGTCGAGAGGCACTCCTCTGGCACGCGGTACGCGGTCTTGGGGCGCCCGTCGAGGATGCGAAGGTCCTCCAGGCTGTGGCAGGTGAGCTCCGGGTACGTCGGCGTCGCCTTGGGCCGCGGACCGCGCTCGCCGACGATCAGCTCGCCCGCGCCGATCCAGATGGTCTTGTGGCGGCACAGGTGTGCGAACGCCCGGGCGCGCATCACCGGAGCCGACCAGCGCCCCAGGTTCTCCTCGTAGAACCGCGTGATCAGCTCCGCGCGCTCGGCCGAGATGGAGGGCACCGCCTCCAGGCTCTCCCGCCGCAACGCCATGGTGCGATCATTCATACCTTCACCCTCCGATGACAGCGTTGATCCCTGCCTCGATGAACATCCCCGCGACGGCCTGCATGCGCTCGAGCGACGGCGGTTGAAGGCCCTCGGGGCCGGCCTGCCGACCGAGACGCACCGCCTTCCCGGTGCCGGTGCGATGGTAGGCGAGCAGGCTCACCCGCTCGACCCCCTCGAGCGCCGTCGCCAGGGCCACGGCGGCGCGCAGGTTGGCAGGGTCGTCGTTGACGCCCGGGATCAGGGGAATGCGCAGCCAAATCGGCACCCCGAGCCGCGACGCCTCCTCGAGGTTGGCGAGGATGGGTGCGAGGGGCGCGCCGGTCAGATCGTGGTGGCGCGCCGGGTCCAAATGCTTGAGGTCCCAGAGTAGGAGATCGGTGGAGCCGGCGACCTCCGCCACGACCTCGGACCGCGCGAGGCCGCAGGTGTCCACGGCGGTGTGCACCCCCTCCCTCCGGCAGGCGTCCAGGCAGGCGAGGAGGAAGTCCGGCTGGAGGAGCGGCTCGCCCCCAGAGAAGGTCACACCGCCGCCGCTGGTGTCGTAGGCCAGGCGGTCGCGCAGCACCTCGACGAGCACCTCGGCGACGCTCCACTCTTCGCCGACCCGCTGGCGCGCCCGGGCGGGGCAGACATCGAAGCATCGGCCGCAGTCGAGGCACCCTGCGGTGCCCACCGCCTCGCCTGAGGCCAGAGGCCCGCCCGGGAGCAGGCAGGCGTCCGTGCACGACCCGCAGTGGACACAGCGCGCGGCGTTGACGATCACCTGCGGCCAGGGCTCGATGCCCTCCGGGTTGTGGCACCACCAACAGCGCAGCGGACAACCCTTGAGGAACACGGTGGTGCGCACACCGGGGCCGTCGTGGAACGACGCGCGCTGCACGTTGAACACGACCCCCTCGGGCGCCTGGACCGGCTCGATGACCATGGCGGCTCCCACCATCCATGATGGTCCGATCCTCGCCTCCGGTCTTGTAGAATCGGCCAGCCATGGCTCGATTCTCTGCACAGCTTCGGCGGACATGAGGCCGGGGTGAGCGAAACGGCCCTCGGCGCGGCGGTCCGCCAGGCCGGCTTCGTGCTGGCGCTCTTCGACCACCTGCCGGACGTGGTGTTCTTCGTCAAGGACCTCGAGGGACGGTACGCCGCCATCAACGACACGCTGGTGGAGCGGCTCGGTCGACGTCGCAAGGAGGAGGTGCTGGGACGCACGACGCGCGACCTCTTCCCCGCCCCCCTCGGCGAGGCCTACCTGCAGCAGGACCTGTCCGTGCTCGAAAGCGGCCGACCGCTGGTGGACGTGCTCGAGCTCCACCTCTACCCAGGCGGCACGGAGGGCTGGTGCATCACCCGCAAGACCCCTGTCCGCACGCCGCACGACGGGATCGTCGGCCTCGCCGGCACGTCCCGCGACGTGCCCGGTGCCGCGATCGAGGGGAAGCACCTCGCGGGGCTCGCCGAGGCGGTCCGGCTGATCCGCACCCACTACGGCGAACCGCTGCGCGTCGACCGTCTCGCTGCCGCCTCCGGGATGTCGGTCTACCGCTTCGGCCGCCGCATCCGCGCCCTGTTCGGGCTCACTCCGGCCCAGCTCGTCGCCCAGACCCGCCTCGACGCGGCCCGTACCCTGCTGGACGGGGGCAGCGCCCCGGTGGCCGAGATCGCCCTCGCCTGCGGCTACTCGGACCACAGCGCCTTCACCCGTCAGTTCAAACGGGCAGTGGGGCTCACCCCCACCGAGTACCGCCGGCGGCGCCGGCCGCCGCCCATCTGAGGCGGGAACGCCGCACGCTGCCGGGCGGACGGCGACCCAGGGCCCATGCGAGGGCCTCGACAGGGGATGGCCCTTCTGTGCCTTCCACGTTCCCCATCCTCATGATCACCGTTCGCGGAGAGGCCCGGGCCGCCCGTGTCCTAGCCTCCGATTGACGCCATGGGCAGCGTGGACCCCATGCCGGCGGCGGGCACCTTCGCCGCCAGGTAGTCTCGCAGCGTGGGCGCCACCGAAGCCCCGGAGGTGGTGCGCAGCAGCTCTGCCAAGGGCAACAGTGTCGGGTCCATGAGGCAACGCCGCAGCCGGCCGCGGGCGTCCAAGCGCAGGCGACGGCAGCCGGCACAGAAAGGTCGCGAGCGGGGGGTGATCCAGCCCACCCGAACAGCGCTCCCTCGCCATGGGACCCAGCCGCCCCGTGCCGTGGTCGTTCCCTCGCCGTTACCGATCTCGGGCAGCCCGAGGCCGCGGCGGACCTCGGCGGCCGACACCAGCTCGCGCTCGCACCAGGCCGCCTCCGTGCCGGTGCGCATGAGCTCGATGAAGCGGACCTCGAGGTCGCGTTCGCCCGCGAAGTCGAGCAGAGCGGGCACGTCGCGGCGCCAGCTCGTGGCCATGAGCACCGCGTTGAGCTTGACCGGCCGCAGGCCGGCGGCACGGGCGGCGTCGATTCCGGCCAGGGTCTCCTCGATGCGGCCACCGCGGGTCAGCTCGGCGAAACGCTCGGGATCGAGGGTGTCCAGGGAGACATTGACCCGACGCAGGCCCGCCTCCGCAAGGGCGTGCGCCAGATCTGGGAGCCGGACGCCGTTGGTGGTGCCCGACACCTCGTCCACGGCGTCCGAGGCCGCCAGCTCACGGACAAGCCCGACGACACCCGCCCGCACGAGGGGCTCACCGCCGGTCAGCTTGACGCGGCGCACCCCAGCGGCGCGGCACAGCCAGAGGGTGGTGGCGGTCAGCTCCTCCAAGGTCAGCAGCTCGGCGCGGGCGACCTTGGGGACCCCGGAGACCGGCACGCAGTAGCGGCAGCGCAGGTTGCAGCGATCGGTTATGGACAGCCGCAGGACCGCGTCGGAGAGAGGCACGGTCGGGCCCGGCGCGGACTCTCCCATGTGGTCTCCTTTCCCCGCCGGGAAGGCGCCGCGTTGCCACGCCGATTCTCGGGGCTCCGGAGCCCGTAGACTCCGCTCACCGCTCGCCGGGCCACGGGATCCGCCCCCGCAGGTCCGCCGAATCGGAGACGCCCATCCTATCAGGCATCCGCCCGACCGCTCATGCCCACATCTCATCGCGGCACCATGTCCGACCGGTGCGGGCGGAGGAAGGGGGCTGCACTGTCCGGCGTGCTGCCTCCAACGCATCGGACTGGAGATCCCCAAGATCACACACCTCGGCAACCCGGGCGAGCCTATCGCTCCAGGGGGTAGCACGGCACGAGATCGCCGGCCCGGTGGGCGCAACCGCCCTCGATGCGGGCGAAGGCGTTCGCGGCGGCGGCGCTGCGCAGGTCGTGGGAACCCTTCCACTCCAGCACCCGCACCGTGGGCGGATCGCCCGGACCCAGCACCGCCGGGCGGAGCACCGTCCGCTCGCCGCGGTTCGCCACCGGCCCGAGGAGGGCGGCACGTCGCGGCTCCTCGTCAAACGCGCTCCCGTCCCCGGCGAGCGCCGCCGCCAGGGGACGGGCGAACATCCACCAGCTCGCCAGCACCGAGACAGGGTTCCCCGGCAGGCCGAGCAACCATCCGTCGCCGAGGCGCGCCGCCAGGACCGGCTTGCCGGGCTTGACCGCCACCCGGTGGAAGAGGACGTGGCCGCCGAGCTCGGCCACCGCGTCGGGCACCAGGTCGTAGTCGCCCACCGAGACGCCGCCCGAGGTGAGCACCAGGTCGGCGCCCGCCGCTGCCTCGCCGAGGGTCGCCGACAGGCCGGCGAGGTCGTCAGCCGCCCAGAAGTGCGTCGGCGGGGCGAGGCGTGCCGCCCACGCCAGGGCATCGAGCGTGGGACCGTTGGAATCCCGTATCTGGCCGGCGTCCGGGCGCTCGGTCGGCGGTACCACCTCCGAGCCGGTGATCACCACAGCCAGGCGTGGGCGCGGCACCACCTGGACGTGGTGGGCGCCTGCCGCGGCCAGCAGGGCCACCCCCTGGGGGGTCACCACGTCGCCCGCCGTCGCGACCGGCTCCCCGGCCGCCAGAACCTCGCCTCGGACGCGAACGTAGCTGCCCGCGGCCAGGGGTTCCAGGACCACCGAGCCGCTCTCCGCCCGCAGGGACTGCTCCTGGGGCACAACGGTGTCGGCGCCCACGGGAAGCAGGGCGCCGGTGAAGATGCGGGCCGCGCAGCCGGGCGGCAGCTTCTCGGCCACGACCCCCGCCGCCACCTCGAAGACCACCGGCAGCGGCCGACCCGCCCTCAGGTCGGCGTGCCGCACCGCGTAGCCGTCCATGGAGGAGACATCGCCAGGCGGCAGGTCGACGTCCGAGCGCAGCGGCACTGCCATCCGGTGGCCGACGGCGGCGGCGAGCTCCATCTCCGCCGGGGGCAGGGGGGACACATGGCGCAGGAGAACGGCGCGGGCCTCGTCGAGGGTCAGCATGGGGGCAGGATACGCCACCGCGGCCGCCGTCCACCTCCCGCGATCAGGTGCCACACCTCCTGGTGGTGGCGGGCGGTGCCGACGCTGCGCCAGCATCGGCGGGGCTTCGAAGGGCCCTGAGGACCGTGCTGTTAAGATCACCTGCCATGTTCGCCTTCTCGCTCTGCGGGCTCGTCGTGAGCCTCCAGCACGGGTGCTGAGGAGATCATGGCGCGCCGCCTCGCGCTGCTCTTCGTGGCCGTCGCCTCGCCGCTCATCCTGCTTCTGTTCGCGCTGCCGTGGTCCGGCGCGCAGGCCCTCTTTGCCGTGCTGGTGACGGCCTACCCGGTGGCTCTGATCGTGGTGGCGGTGTCGCGCCGTGGCCGGGTCGGACCACTGGGAATCCCTCTCCTGCTGCTGCTCGTGCTGCTCGAAGCGTCCACCGTCGCCATGCTCGCTCTTCGAAACCGGGTGCTGGACGCGCCCTGGGTGGCAGGCCTCCCCCTGGCGGCTGCCATCCAGCTCTACGGCGTCTGGCTCGCACCCCTGCTGCTGGTGGTGCTCGCCTACGCGCTCACCTTCGACCGCTACGAGATGCGCCAGGAGGATCTCGACCGGTTGCTCGCCTCGACGCGGCACCGGGAGGACCCTCCATGATGCCGATCCTGGCCAAGCCGGCGATCATGTGGTCCGCGCTGGCCTACCTCTTGGTCGTCGTCGTCATCGGCTGGTGGGCGGCGCAGCGGACACGGAACGCGAAGGACTTCTTCATCGCCGGTCAGGGGATCGGCCTCGTGGTCACCGGCCTCGCCACCATGTCGGCGGCGTTCAGCGGGTTCGTCTTCATCGGCGGGCCGGGGCTCACCTACCGGATGGGCCTGGCATCCCTGTTCATCTGCATCCCCGTCAGCTTCACGGCCGGGCTGCTTTGCTGGGTGGTGGCCAAGCGACTGCGGCTGCTGGCCGGGGTGCGGGAGATCTACACCGTCCCCGACGTGATCCTCTGCCGCTACCGCAGCCGGCTGGCGTCCGGCCTCGCGGCGGTGGCTGTGATCGTCGGCACGGTCGGTTACCTCGGCGCCCAGCTCAGGGCCCTCGGCATCATGATCGAGGCGATCTTCGGCACCCGCAGGCTCCTCGGCCCGTGGAGCCTCGCCATCGCCATCGCCATCGGGCTGGTGATCGTGGTCTTCTACGCCACCGCCGGCGGCATGGTGGCGGGCGTCTACACCGACGTCTTCCAGGGGGCTCTCATGGTGGGCGCCGCCATCGCCGTGTTCACCGCGGCCCTCGCCTCCGGCGGCGGCCTCGGTTCGATCGCCCACAGCATCGCGGGATCGCACCGCTTCGGCGCCGGCTTCCTCGACCCTCTCGGTGGTGGCGTCCCCATCTTCACCGCCATGGGCTTCTTCATGGTCTTCGCCATCGGCAACCTCGGCCAGCCGCACATGCTGCACAAGTTCTTCATGCTCGACGACCCGCGCAAGCTGAAGTGGATGCCCCTGGTCCTCGGCGTCACCCAGACGCTGTGCCTGCTGATCTGGCTCGGCATCGGCCTCGCGGTCCCCGCGCTGGTGGCCACCGGCCGGCTCGCGCCCCTCGCCAACCCCGACGACGCGTCGCCCCAGTTCCTGCTCCACTTCGTACCGGAGGCGCTGGCGGGTGCGGTCTTCGCCGGGATCCTCGCGGCGATCATGTCCACCGCCGACTCGTTCGTGAACATCGGCTCCGCGGCGTTGGTGCGCGACCTTCCCAAGGCGTTCGGCCGTCGGCTCCGGGATGAGCTCAGGTGGGGACGGATCGCGGTCGTCGGCGTCGCGGTCGCCGCAGCGGTCTTCGCCTACCTTTACGGCGACCTCATCGCACTGCTCGGGACCTTCGCCTTCGGCACCTTCGGCGCGGCGCTCGGACCGGCTCTCGCCATCGGCCTGAACTGGCGACGCGTCACCGCGGCTGCCGCCGCGGCGTCCATCGCCACCGGCATGGGCGTCAGCCTGGTGCTCGAGTTCCTCGCCAAGCAGACCTACTTCCCGGCCCTGCCCAAGCCCCCCTTCGCCCCCGGCGTGCTGCCCGCGGCCGTGTCCCTCGCCGCCTCGTTCACGGTGCTCTTCGCGGTCACGTGGGTGACCGCACGCAGGCAGCCGCCGGACATCGACGACGACGTACAGCTGGTCATGGACCTCTGACCCCCGGACGGACCGCTTGCCAGGGCGTCGTCGCGCAGGGGGGTGGTGAGGGACGAGGCCCGGCCACGCCTTCGGCTGCGCCGTGGCAGGCTTCGTTCGAAACTGCGTTATCCAGAGACTGGCTCGCCAGGGCATGGGCGCGGCAGGGCCGGTGGTGAGGGACGAGGCCCGGCTACGCCTTCGGCTGCGCCGTGGCAGGCTTCGTTCGAAACTGCGTTATTCAGAGGCTGGCTCGCCAGGGCGTAGTTCGAAACGCAGTTTCGAACGAAGCCTGGTGGAGCCGATCGGGATCGACCACGCCGAGAGGAGCGGCCTGCGGATGTCGCCGGGGGGATCCAGCGGAGGGCGGGGGGCGGCCTCCATCCGCCCGCTCCCTCGGCGGGGCACCGCGGAGGGTGGTCGGGCGGGGGCCGCGAGCAACGTCACGAGAGCGAGCGTCCGGTGGGCGTGGTCGGGGGGGTCGGTACGAGGGCGGGGGGCGGCCTACGCCCACACGCTCGCTCCGGGGCGTCACCGCGGAGGGAGGTCGGGCGGGGGCCGCGAGTAACCGAAGGTGAGATGGCGATCGGCACAGCCAAAGACGAGAAAAGCCGCCCTGCGGGCGGCGAATCGGAGTCTTTGGTGGAGCCGATCGGGATCGAACCGACGACCTCTTGAATGCCATTCAAGCGCTCTCCCAACTGAGCTACGGCCCC
>Ga0315542_1000539_pt1 | contig 23936 bp, 10 predicted proteins | sample SalMarSW160120MG_FD_202541 | JGI IMG/M metagenome (GOLD analysis project Ga0315542, IMG submission 202541) | Salt marsh sediment microbial communities from the Plum Island Ecosystem LTER, Massachusetts, United States - Salt Marsh Sediment SW1601-20 ... | reverse complement strand
CGAGCCGTCGCAGGCGACGTCGAGATCGTCATTATATGCGTCGGGGAGTATGAGCGTGACGTCCGGATCCCAGAGGATGGTCCCGCCCGGGTCGAGCTTCTGCGCGTGCACTGAAGGCAGGCTGCCGTGATACTCGAGCAGCCAAGTGACCATGATGTTGCCCGAGCCCGCGTCCATGACGCGCGGGTCGATCTGGTCACCAGAAATCTCCGCGTTCATGGCAATCCCGTCCGTCGCCCAGAGTCCGCGGCCGTAAGCGTCCACCCTCTGAGCGTAGATCCTCCAGCTGCCGTAATGTTGCTCCCAGACTATATAAGCGCCCCCCACCCCGTCGCTGATGATATCGGGATTCGTATAGCCATCTTCCGATGCTCCGCTGACAGCGATGGATGAGGCCAGAGCGCGGCTCCCCGACGGGGTTATGATCTGCGCCTGTATCCGCGTCCCGTCGCCGGCATCCTTCTGCCAGGCCACCCAGGCACCTCCCGCTCCGTTCAGTGCGACGCAGGGATCGAAGCCGGAATTGGCCAGGCCGGAGTTGTAGTTCGCATGGGTCCCGCTGGAGCTCCAGACTGTTTCGTTCGAGTAGACCCTCTGGACATATACGGCGGAGGGCTGGTTGTTGTCAGTGTAGGCGACCAGCGCGCCGCCGGCGCCGTCGGATACTACATCGGGGAAATAGAACTCGCCGTTTGGCTGGACGGTAGCCGAATACTGCAATCCATTCTCGGTCCATAATTCGGAGCCGTCGTTGCCGAGCTTCTGGATATATCCTTGTGTCCCTCCGCTGTACGCCAGCCACGCGACCAGCACGCCGCCAGATCCATCCGGCGCGACCGTGATGTTTGTCGGGGGATCCGACGTCCGTATCTCGACCGCCCCGGCGGGCCAGGGCAGCGAGCCGCCGGGTAATATGCGGGCCGCGTGCAGTGTTTCCGCGAGGCCGTCATGCCAGACCACGATCGCGCCGCCGGCGCCGTCTGTCACAATGCCGACGACATCGTACCCATCGCTCGCGATATAGACTCCGCCCGCTGCCCACATCGGGGCGCCCGTCCCGTCCATGCGCTGGGCGTATACATCCCCCGAGTTATCGCTCCATGCAACTATCATCCCCCCCGCCCCGTCCGGGACGAGGAACGGTCCGGAGTCTTCGCCGGCCGCGCCGGACACGAGGTTGCCGTTGCGGTCCCATAACGCCTCGGCAGGGGCAAAGACTGCGAGAAGAACAGATAATGCCGCCGTGAAAACCAGTATTGCCCGGAGCCTCATCGATCTTACCTCCAGAATAAATATGTGCGACAAATACGCAGACAAATATCATACGAACGGGAAGGATCATCTTCTCAGCCTTCCCTGACTCCCCTGTCGTATATGATCTCCGCCTGGAACCCCTGATAAATATATTATACCACAGCGACCTGCGCCGTTCAATCGATGGAGCCGGCTGTTCCGGGCCGTTATTTCGTCAAATACCGCTTTATTTAGGCGCGCGCGTTTATTATTTTTCGACGCGCCTTTGCCCGGACCGGCCCCGGCGCCGCAGACGGCGGCGCGGCTCCCGGTCCGCCACTTCCTGACAGGGCAGCATCCGCCGCTGCCACATGAGGAACTGCTCATGTTTGCTGAAGGCCTGATGCTGATGCTCGTCGGCATGTCGGTCGTGTTCATCTTCCTCGGCCTGCTCGTATTCACAATCAGGGCGACATCGTTCGTGTTCAAAAGGATCATCGGATACGGGTCCGAGGCGGGGTTCGACTCGGTGAAGACCAAAGAACAGATCAGGGAGGAAAGGGCCGAGATCGCGGCGATCGTCGCTTCGGCGATTGACTACTCAAGGGAAATATCAGCTAAGGTGGCTGAGAGCAATGGCTAAGAAACGCATCGACATCATGGTCACCGCGTTCAGGGACGGGTTCCAGTCCGTCTACGGGGGAAGGGTCCTGACCCGCGATTTCATACCGGCCGTCGAGGCGGCGGTCGACGCTGGCCTGCTCCACCTAGAAGCGGGCGGCGGCGCCCGGTTCCAGTCCCTCTACTTCTACTGCAACGAGGACGCATTCGACATGATGGACGCCTTCAGGAGGGCGGCCGGCCCGCGGGCAAACCTGCAGTCGCTCGCCAGAGGCATCAACGTAGTCGGCCTCGACTCGCAGAGCAGCGACATAATCAGGCTTCACGCGAAGCTGTTCAGGAAGCACGGGATAACGACGATCCGGAATTTCGACGCTCTGAACGACATCGACAACCTCGATTTCTCGGGCCGATGCATCGTCGAGGAGGGGCTGCGACATGAGATATGCATCTCGATGATGGGCCTTCCGCCGGGGCTCGACGGCGCCCACACTCCCGCGTTCTACATGAAGACCCTCAGGGAGATCCTCGACGCGGGGATCCCCTTTCACTCGCTCTGCTTCAAGGACGCGTCCGGCACCTCGACGCCGCGAAACGTGCACGAGACCGTCAGGCAGGCGAGGGCAATGCTGCCCGAGGGCACCACTCTCGTCTTCCACACTCACGAGACGGCCGGCACGAGCATAGCCTGCTACCTGGCGGCGATCGAGGCGGGGGCCGACGCGATCGACCTCTCCATCGCGCCGGTCTCAGGCGGGACTTGCCAGCCCGACGTGGTCGCGATGTGGCAGGCACTTCGCGACTCCGACTACACGCTCGACCTCGACATCAAGAAGGTGCTCGAGGCCGAGAGCGTCTTCAAGGACTGCATGAAGGAGTACTTCCTCCCTCCAGAGGCGCGAAGAGTCGAGCCCGTGATACCGTTCTCGCCCATGCCGGGCGGCGCCTACACGGCGAACACGCAGATGATGAGGGACAACAATGTGCTCGACAGGTTCCCCGAGGTCATACTGGCGATGGAAGAGGTAGTGGCCAGGGGCGGCTTCGGCACATCGGTCACGCCGGTCTCGCAGTTCTACTTCCAGCAGGCCTTCGACAACGTGATGTTCGGCCCGTGGAAGAAGATCGCCGACGGGTACGGCAGGATGGTGCTCGGGTACTTCGGAAAGACGCCCGTTCCGCCCGATCCCGAGATCGTCAGGATCGCCTCGGCGCAGCTCGGCATGGAGCCGACCTCCAGGAGCCCGCGGCTGATCGACGACGAGGACCCAGAGAAGGGGATCGCCGCCGCCGAGAAGATGCTAGGCGAGGCTGGTATCCCCGTGACCGACGAGAACGTCTTCATCGCAGCGACCTGCGGGGAGAAGGGGATCGCCTTCCTCAAAGGAAAGGCCCGGGAGAACATACGAAAGATCAGGGCGGAGAAGATCCGTGACTACACCGTGACGATCGACAAGGACATATTCTCGGTGACGCTCGACGGGAATACGGCGCACGTCGACGGGAAGCAGTACTCGATAGGCGTCAAGGAAGGGACCGAGAGGACCAGGGGCACGGACAAGGCCCTCTCCCGCCTCGCCGAGTACAAGCCCGGGGCGGGCGCTTCAGCATCGGCGGGCGGCCCGGCGATAATCCCCGTGCCTACGCCGATACCGGGGATCATAATAAGGATCGACGTCGAGAAGGGCGACACGGTCAAGTACGGTGACATCCTCGCGGTCGTCGAGGTCATGAAGATGGAGACGGAGATCAAGTCGCCCGCGAACGGGGTCGTGCAGTCGATAGAGGTCTCCCAGGGGGACCATCTCGAGACCGGGCAGGTCATCATGAGCCTGAGCGGATGACCGCTCGATAATCGGGGATGCCGCAATGCCATATATAGAATCAATCCAGCAGCTGTGGCTCTCCACCGGCCTCGCGAACTTCACGTGGGGCCAGGCGGCCATGATACTGATCAGCTTACTTCTAATATACCTCGCGATGTACAAGAAGTTCGAGCCGCTGCTGCTGCTCCCGATCGGGTTCGGGGGGATCCTCTCAAACATACCAGCGGCGGGGATCGCCGGGGCCGACGGGCTCCTCGGGCTGATATATTCCTTCGGCATATCCACCGGGGTCTTCCCGCTGCTCATCTTCATGGGCGTCGGGGCGATGACCGACTTCGGCCCGCTTATCGCGAACCCGAGGACGGCGCTTCTCGGAGCGGCCGCGCAGTTCGGGATCTTCACATCGCTGCTTGGGGCAATCGCCCTGAACCAGCACCTCGGCCTCATTTTCAACATGAAGGACGCAGCCTCGATCGCGATCATAGGCGGAGCCGACGGCCCGACGGCGATCTTCCTCTCGTCACGCCTCTCGCCGCAGCTTCTCGGGTCGATAGCGGTGGCTGCCTACTCATATATGGCGCTGGTACCCATTATCCAGCCGCCGATCATGCGCCTGCTTACTTCGAAGAAGGAGCGCGCCATCGAGATGAAGCAGCTGCGCCCGGTGAGCCAGCGCGAGAAGATCGTCTTCCCACTGGTCACGCTGGGAATCTGCATACTGCTCATCCCGGCGGCGACGCCTCTTATCGGCTCGCTTATGTTCGGGAACCTCGCCAGAGAGTCGAAGGTAGTCGAACGCCTGTCGAAGACGATGCAGGGATCGCTTATCAACATCGTAACGATACTGCTCGGGCTCGCCATCGGGACGAAGCTCTCAGCCGACAAGTTCCTCAAGATCGAGACGATCGCCATCCTGGTCCTCGGACTCTTCGCCTTCTCGGTGGGAACTGCTTCGGGGGTTCTGCTCGGTAAGCTGATGAACCGGATCTCGAAGGACCCGATCAACCCGCTCATCGGAGCGGCCGGGGTATCGGCAGTGCCGATGGCAGCGCGCGTCGTCAACAAGGTGGGTCTCGAGGCGAGGCCGGACAGCTTCCTCCTGATGCACGCGATGGGGCCGAACGTCGCCGGGGTCATAGGCTCCGCGGTAGCCGCCGGCGTGCTCCTCTCGTTCTTCGCCGGATGACGGCATTCTCCACGATCATGTATTGCACTATATTTTAGTCATAATCCGTATATTTTCTTATATTGACTGATATATTATGCTTTTTGTGCGCTTGACAAAATTCACATATCGATTATAATGATTAATATATAATGCATTGTCCATTATTTATTTAATTTATGCACAGGATGGATGTTATTATGAGTTTTTACGGAAAAAGCGACCTGGAGATCCTCAGGGATATAGCGGGGCGCCTGAAACGCCGCAGGCTCAACATCAATATCTCCCAGCAGGAACTGGCCGACCGAACCGGGATCAGCCGGAACACGGTAAGCTACATCGAGCAGGGCAAGCCGTTCGGGGTACTGACTCTTATACAGATACTACGCGGCCTGGACGCACTCGATGAGCTCGATTCATTCCTGCCCGACCCGGGCATAAGCCCGCTCCAGCTCGCCAGGATGAAGGGGCGGGAACGCCTGCGCGCCTACAGGAAGGGCGGCCCGGACGGAACCGGCGCCGGCGGCGATGATGCCGGACGCGGAGGCATAGAAAAGGACGGAGAGCCGGAGTGGTAGGCCGCGTCGATGTCGCTTCAGTCAGTATCTGGGGCATGAGCGCCGGAGCGGTGGCCTGGGACGCCGAGCGAGGACTCGCCTCGTTCGAATTCGAGCCCTCCTTTCTCGAGACCGGCCTCGACCTCTCCCCACTCATGATGCCCGCTCAGCAGGCGCGCCGGGGCCGGGCGGTCTTCACCTTTCCCGGCATCCCCGGGAAGACCTTCATGGGACTGCCAGGGCTGCTGGCCGATTCGCTGCCTGACGATTTCGGGAACATGATCATCGACCAGTGGGTCGCGAGCCGCGGGAGAAGCGCCGAGGATTTCAGCCCGGTCGAGCGGCTCTGCTATACGGGCAGCAGGGGAATGGGCGCGCTCGAGTTCGAGCCTGTGGTCAACACCTCCCTCGACGAATCGGTCCCCGTCGACGTAGAGGCGCTTATCGGACTCGCGCGGGAGGTGCTCGAGCGTCGCGAGGATTTCCGCACCGATCTCGAGAAAGACCCGAAGGGCGCTGTCCTGGACATCATACGTGTCGGGACGTCCGCCGGCGGCAACCGTCCCAAGGCGGTGATTGCGCTCAGCGACACGACCGGCGAGATAAGATCGGGTCAGGTCGCGGCCCCGCCCGGGTTCGGCTACTGGATACTCAAATTCGACGGGGTCAGAGACCACACTCTCGGCTACCCGGCCGGGTACGGCCGCATCGAATACGCCTACTCATCGATGGCGCGCGCCGCGGGTATCGAGATGACCGAGTGCAGGCTCCTCGAGGAAGGCGGAAGGGCGCATTTCATGACGCGCCGGTTCGACCGCCTCGCCGGAGGTGAGAAGCTCCACCTCCATTCGCTCTGCGGGATGGCGCATCTCGACTTCAACTCGCCGGGGAGCAGCTCGTACGAGCAGGCGTTCCAGGTGATGCGCGAGCTCCGCCTCCCCTACGGCGACGCCGAGCAGATGTACCGCCGCATGGTCTTCAACGTCGTCGCAAGAAACCAGGACGACCACGCGAAGAACATCGCGTTTCTCATGGACAGGAACGGGAGGTGGCGACTCTCTCCCGCCTTCGACCTGACCTGGGCTTACAGCCCCGAGGGGCGGTTCACATACAACCACCAGATGACGATCCGCGGCAAGCGCGGCGGATTCACGTTCGCCGACCTCGAGTCCGTCGGCAGAGAGATGAGCATCAGGTCTGCCGGTGGCACAATCAGGGAGATCGTCGATGCCGTCTCAGGGTGGCCCGCCTTCGCTGAGAAGGCAGGGGTGCCGCGCGACCGGATCGAAAGGATCGCGGGCACCCACAGGCTCGGCCTCTGACGGAAACTTATCCCGGCTGCCGCCCCCGCTCCCGGGCTCACCTCAACATGATCATCTTCCTCGTCAGCTCGTTCTTCCCGGCGCGCAGCGAGTAAAAATAGACTCCGCTGCCGACGCGGCTGCCGCCGCCGTCGGTGCCGTTCCAGGTGACCGAGTGATCCCCTTCAGCCTGCGTGCCGCCCGCGAGCCGAACGATGTGCCTTCCCGCCACGTCATAGACGTCGAGCGAGACTGCGCAACGCTCGGTCAGGTGATAGAAGATCTCTGTCGACGGATTGAACGGGTTCGGCACGTTCTGCCGCAGCGTGAATGGAAGCTCCGGCGTCTCTATCGCGCCGGTCTCGAACAGGATCACATCCCCTCCGTCTTCGTCCATTGTGACCCTGTATACGTAAGAGCTTCCATGCTGGAATCCCGTGTCGAACGACCTGAAGCTCAGGCCGTCGCGTATTATCGCGCCGGCGGGCAGCTCAACGGGATCCCCGCCGCCTTCAGCCCTGCGCATCACACTGAATGTCGGCGGCTCATCGACCGCTGATATCGACCATGAGACCTCTATCGCCCCGTTTCTGTACTCTACGTCCCACCGCTCTAGCATCGTGGCCAGCGGCGAGTCGATGAAGAGATACAGGCTCTCGCCTGCGGCGCTTTCAGCCGGACCGCCGTACAGGCAGTTTGTGATCCCCAGTTGCCCCGCGGGAAACGCGGGCAGCACCATGATGGACTCCTCCCCTTCTGCGAGAGAGACGCAGTCTATACGGTGGGTCCAGATCCAGCCGTCTTGGCATCCGTCGAGCGTGACGATCATCCCCTGGCCGACGGGGTAACCTGAATCATCGATGACGACGGCATCGTTGGCCGCCATGCCCGTCATCGCCCATAGTCCGGAAGAGCTTATCGCGTACCTGACCGCGGACATTTCGAACTCGCTCCCCCTGCACCACACGTAGAAGCTGAACGGCTCGCCCGCGCCCTCGACATTGACGGCGCCCCCTGAACGCTCTCCATCGGCATAGAGTCCTACGACCGCCCCGGCAGGCGCGCCCGTGAATGTGAAGGGCGCCGGTTCCGCGGAAACGGCATTGCCCGCCTGATCCCTGACACCTGACATCACAAGCTCATAATCCCCCGCTGCCAGCGGGGAGGCGAGATGGAGCACTACATGCTTTCCAAGATACTCGGCCGACCCGACGGTCACCGCCGGAAGGGTCCCGCCCGCCCGGCGCAGCGAGTATCGCCCGGTATCGGTAACGTATGTCGCCGACATCACCTCGCTGAACGAAACGTAGATGCTCGACGGCGTCAGGACCCTTATGGACAGGAGATCCGGCGGGTACGAGTCCCAGAAGATGAACTCGATCGTATTCTCGGGACGCATGGCGTTGCCAAAGTAGTCTTCCACCCCGTCACAGGCTATAGCGTACCTGGTCCAGAAACAGGTCAGCATGTCCCTCTCCTCGCCGCTGGCGAGAGAATCGACGTCAGATTCGGATCCCAGATATATCGGTTCGAAGGACATGGGCTCTGCCGTGTTGAGCACCACCGACCAGCCGAGGAACTCGACGTGGTCGACAGGGATCGTCATTTCGGGGTGATCAGGCCTGTAGACGTTGTAGTTCGCCGGCGCTGAGGCAGTGGCGGAATCGGCAAGCTCGTCGAACACTACTCTTATCCGCCTGTCGGAAAGGTACGACGCGGCGTCGAACCCGGGCGCGAAATGGTCGGTATAGTAGAACTGCACCTCGCTTCCATCGGCGATCGTGTTGCCGTAGATATCCCTGACGTTGCTGATCCTCAGCGTGAGATGAAGGTCGTTGAGAAATGTCCTGTCGACGTTAAGGTGGACCGAAGAGCCGTCGGGCAGAAGCCGGACGGATGTGATATACCTTATGGACGTCGTATCGACGGTGGTGAAGAGATAATAGTTAGACGGGATCCGCGCCGTAAAGCTGTCGAGCTGACGGTCGAAACGCACGACCACCTCGTCGTGCCCGACCGCCTCGGCCGAGATCGCGTGCGGCCGGTCCTCGAAATCACCGAAATAGATGTACTCTTCCAGTACAGGAACGATCGCGTTGCCGGCCAGGTCCGCTGGCCCCTGGATCTCCAGTGTGTAAGGCATGCCTTCGGAGGCGTGGTCCAGCAGTGTGACGTTCGCGACCAGCCCCTCGCCGGCGACCTCGATAGAATTGATCGCAAGAACGGTCGAAGGGTTCAGCGATTCATATATCATGATGCAGCCGGGCACGACGATCGAGGCGGAGTCGAGAGGCTCGGAAAAGCTTATCGTGATCATGCTGTCACCCGAGGTCACGTATCCCGCCAGCTCGGGCGGCTTGCCGTCTTCCGCGGTGAATCCGAAGAGCGTTTCTGAATCGATCCAGTTGCCCACCAGGTCGCTCACGCCGGTCACCCGCAGCAGGTATTGCAGCCCCGGGGTAAGCTGACGCGCCGGCTTCAGTGTGACTTCATCCTGACCCGCGCCGATGCCCGCAGTTTCGGCGTTGAACCGTACAGACGTATCACCCGCTTCAAAGAAGGTGTAGTTCGAGGCGTCATCCGGCCCTGCCATGTCGAGAGGCTCGTTGAACGCCACATGGACCTCGAGCATGTGCTCCACCTCGATACCGGTCACGAAGGGCGCGGACAGGTCGACGAACGGGAACTGGGCGGTCTGTGCATCGAGTATCGTGTTTCCGTATATATCGCTGACGCCTGTCACGCTTGCTGTCCATATTCCCTGAACCAGCGTCGCGCCGAGGTGGACGATGACAGCGTTTCCACCGTCGACTCTCTCCGCGGAAACGACTGGCAGGCCCGCCGACGGACTGCCCGCCGGATAGATCCCGTAATGGCCCGGGGCGGCCGCGATCCCGGCATCGAGAACCTCGTTGAACTCGAGGCGTACAGCCCGCTCCGCCAGGGATACCGCGCCGGTCAGCTCCGGCGGGAATGTATCTTCGAATACGAACTCGACATATATGGGAACTACGACATTAGCTGCCATGTCCATGACGTTGACTATGCGCAGGGTATAAGGCTGCTCGAGAACAGGTAGCGCGGCGATCTCCAGCCTTACCGTCCTTTCGTCCAGCATCGACAGGGATCCGATATCCATCTCGTCCGCGGGATCTCCGGACACGTATATCGCATAGAGATCCGTATCGGTCACCGAAGCCTCGTTCATCGGCTCGTCGAAGGTCAGGACCATGGCCCTCTCGCCGACTATCTGGTAACGGGCCAGCTCCGGCTGCATCTCGTCTCGGCCGGAGAAGGTCCGAGAGGTTCCCGGGGCGATGGGATTACCCGAAAGGTCTTCGACACCTGTGATCCGGATGACGTAGGATCCAGAATCTGAAAAAGCATCTTCAACTCTGACACTCACGGTCCCGGGGCCAAGCTCGAGGTCCGCCGAGACTATATTCAGGAGGGCCGTCGTGTCACCTTCCTCGAATATCTCATAGTTGGCCGGTTCGCACGCGCTGTCGTGGTCGAGAGGTTCATTGAAATCAATCCGCAGTACACCCTCGCTCTTCACGCCCGCGCCGGTTACCTCGGGAGGGACTCTCTCTATGAACAGGAAATGCCCTCCCTGTTCGACCCGCATCGTATTGCCTCGGACGTCGGCCATGTTACTGACGACCACGGCGTAATTCCACCGGGAGACCATCTGATCCCCGAGGTGAAGGCGCACTATCGAGGCATCGGGCATAAGCTCGGCCGAATCTATCCTCATCATGACGCCCGGTGTCGATACAGCGTGCAGCGTGTAGTTGCCGGTATCAGCAACAGAGACCGGATCGAGCTCTTCGTCGAACTGGAGATCTACCGTCGACCCGTCTATCGGCAGGGCCTGGATCAACAAGGGGGGTACGGTGTCGGGATAAGAGAACTCGAAAGTCGCCGGAGAGATCACGTTCATCGAGCTGTCCATGACGCCGCTCACGGCGAGGGAATAGAGTGTCTCGCTCTCAAGCCCGGCTTCGAAGTGTAGCAAGAGTATGGAATCTCCAGTGGCGGATACCGTTTCGATAGAGCTGATCGAATCAGGATCATCGCTTCTGTATATCGAGTAGTGCATGGGGTCGCCAGCGGACGAGAGGTCCATCGCCTCATTGTATGCGACCAGCACGCACGTTTCAGCTTCCACGGAGACACTTGCAAGCATCGGAGGCACATCGTCGATCGACATGAACCCGCGCGAGGTCTCAGTCTTGACGTTACCCGAGAGATCTGATATCCCGTTCGCGGTCACTTTATGCACGACTCCCCTCTCCATGGGACCGCTCAGGTGAAGGACGGCGGTCGCCCCGTCCCCCTCGAGCTGGGCATTGATGACCGGCACTGCGAGTCCAGACGACAGGACCGTTAACTGGTAATTCGCCTGATCCGAGGCGGGCCCTGATGCGACCCTGTCGTCGAAGATTACTGACACGGTCGAATCATCGACGGCCCATGCATACCTTATATACGGCGGGACGGCATCGGCCTCGTTGAAGATCACCTGCGTACCCGAAGGGATCATGTTTCCCGCCATATCACGAAGTCCCGATAGTTCTACCACGCACGTCTCTTCGCCCGGTGAAGAGCCGAGAAGCATCCATATCCGGTTGTCGTCTCCCCGCAGGGCGACCGCAAGTACACGCAACGTTACCGAATGGTCACCCCGAAAATAAACACGGTAATTCGAAAGATTTCTGACGTCGGGAAGGAAGACCCGCTCGCTCAACTGAAGGATTATCTCGGTTTCGCTGAGGACAGTGACACCGGTCACCGCCGGCGGTTCATTGTCCCACTCACACACCTTGTTGACGCAGACCGGAGGATAGGCGAACGCAGGTTCGATATCCCTCATATCAAGACAGTTGGCCACCTGGTGATATCCGGCCTCCGGATGCCTGACGACCCGGATCTCCGACGGGGCCGATGTGGTACTGATCATCGAGATCGTGGTCAGCAGCGTCCCGGCCTCGTTGCATTCGCTCATGCACGTGCTGATGCCGCTCGAGAAGCTTCCCATCTCGACTGTGACATCGGGATTCGCGCTGGACCCGGTGATAGCCAGGTCCGGATCTAGATCGAGTGCGTACTCAGCGCAGAAAAAACCGTTATTTCCCGGAGATACAATGAGATATACATTGAAAGGCACGTATGGCTCGACGAATGCGGTGCTTGTACTTCCCTCGACGTCCGTATACAGGCCGATACGGGGGGTCTGTGCTGCGATGGATATCGGGATTGATAAGAGAACGAGAAGAAGGATGAACCTTTTCATGAATGCCCCTCCTGAATCGGTTACATACCTGCCTCCTCTGTTGATGTAGTGCCTGCCGATGTCTGCCGGGCCGGTATGCAGATCATGGTTGTCGAAACGACTCCGGTCACACTTCGGCGACTGCTATAACAGCTGTTTTCATTCCACCTCCAATACCGGATATGATCCGGCTATCTGATGGAGACCTATATCAGGATTGTCCCCTCAATTAGAATCCCCCCGATTCCCCACCTGAAAGTTCCATGCCAGGATTATGCATCTAATTCGAGCATTCTATAAACCGTTGGCCCGCATGCCGAGTGAGCCGGGACCAGTACATGCCACACAGCTGCTGGAGAAATTTTTTGCGGATTATCCCCCATCCTTCGGAGGCGCTCCGGGGACTTTTTCATACCGGACAGATGGCACTCTCATGCATGTTGACTGCGGCGGGCCGGGGATATACGATAGCGATATATCAAAGTCACATGTCCTGAGGGAGGCCGGCTGTCATCTCTGAGAGCAAGGATATCACCGGGAAAAGGTCAGCAGCAGCCATGCTGCAGGTCAGGATACTGCTCGCTCTGCTAGTATTGCTTCACGGCCTGCCCTTTATCTTAAAGGGGCTGCATTTCTGGGGGCTGGACCAGTGGCGATACATCCCTGCCGGCTGGGCATGGGCGGCGCTCGCTGCGGGTCTGGTTCTTCTGCTCCCACCGGTAGGCGGGCTGCTCGCGCGTCCCCTGGAGCGGCTCGATGGATTCGCGGCGAGGCAGAGGTCGAAATGGGCCGGGTTCCTCATATACCTGGCACTCCTCTCCGCTTCAGCCGCCGCCTTCTGGTTTTTCAGGAACGCGACGCACTTCCTCGGCGACGGCTTCCTGTGGGCCAACCACCTGATGAAGGATATCGTGTTCCATGAGCCGGTGTCGACCTGGCTGTACAGGGGGATCTACCGCGGATTGAACGCTGCACGCGTCTTCGGCGAGGTCAATCCGGTCATGTCTTCGGCGCTTACAAGCGTGCTCGCGGGACTGGTCTTTGTCGCGTTCGTCCGAAAGACGGCTCTGTTGATGTCGGAGAGGCGCGGGGACTATTTCCTGTTCATCGGCTCCCTCGTATCCTGCGGGATGATCATGCTCTTCTTCGGTTACGTCGAGACGTACCCGCCGGTGGCTGCGGGCGTGATGGCGTTCATCTATTTCTCGCTCAGGTGGTTGCGCCGCGGCGGCTCGGTCGTACCTGCCGTGGCCGCATTCCTCGCGACAGCCGTCCTGCATCTCTCCGCCGTCGCGCTCCTGCCCGGGCTCCTTCTGCTGCTGCATTACAAGGCAGGGAAGACTGTCGAGATGAAGCGGCTGAGGAACCTCCTGCTCATCGTCATCGCCGCCGGGCTGGCCTCCCTGTGGGCTCTACAGGCAACCGGGACGTTCGGCGGGTTCTTCAGGGAGCAGTTCCTGCCGCTCTTCACCGCGCCCTCGAACCAGGATATCGCTTACCCCTTGTTCTCGCTTCGTGCCCTGTTCGATTACGCTAACGAGCTTCTGCTGATATGCCCGCTGGTGATATTGCTGCCCGTCCTTCTGATCACAGGGCAAGAAAGAGGCAAAGGCACCGCGGCAGTGAACGGTTCGGCGTCGGCGGGGAATGGTGAGATATCGGCGGATAACGGCGCTGCATCCGACGCGCCGGACGGCCCGCGGCGCGAAAGGCTCTTTCTGGCGCTTACCGCCCTCTCCTACTTCCTCGTGTTCGCCGTCTTCAACAAGGTCATCGGCACGAGCAGGGACTGGGACCTCTTCTCCCCGCTCGCTCTTCCGCTCGCGCTATGGATCGCTCTGCTTCTGAGGGAGAGACTCCCCGGCAGAGGCAGCGCGCTCGCCCTGATGACTCTCGCAGTCGTTGTCACACATACCGCGCCGTGGATAGCCCTCAACGCCGGTCTCACGAGATCTGAGAAGCGCTTCGTCGACCTCTGCGACACCGGGTACTGGAGCAACCGGGCAAAGGGATACGGCTACAGCACGCTGGGCCAGTACTGCCGTCATTACGAAAGGCCCCTTGAGGCGATATTCTTCTACGGCAGGGCGGCTCAGAGCGATCCGGGGAACGTGAAGTACAGATATTACACCGGTGAGATCTATTCAAATCTCGGCAAGCATGGAGCGGCACTTGAGCAGTATTTCAAGGTACTCGAGCGCCAGGGCGACCACCTCGACGCCCTGAACAACGCCGGCGTGTCTTATCTCGAGCTGGGCCGGCCGGCTGAGGCTGAGCCATATTTCCTCAGGGCCCTCGTCGTCGACCCCGGGTTCACAAGCGCCATTCGAAACCTCGGGTACGTATACTTCGAGACGAGCCGGCCGGCTGAAGCGATCGAGCTATACGACAGGGTGGCCCTTACTGACGCCGGGACCGCCGATTACCTTACCGATATGGGGCTGACATATCTCAACGGCCCGCAGAGCGGTACCGCCAAGGAATTTCTTCAGCACGTGCTGGAGTCTCGCCCCGGTGACGTAAAGGTCCTTTACGGCCTAGGGATGAAATATCTCGAGGAAGGCGACCAGGGCCGCGCCATGGAAATGCTCCTGCGCGCGGTAGAGATAGATCCTGCGCATCCGCAGATCCATGTCGGGCTCGCGAAGGCATATATAGCCGCGGGCGACATCGAGAGCGCGAGAAGGCATGTCGATGCTGCGCGAAGCCTCGACCCCAGGCTCCCCGCGGATCTGCTCGACGAGCTGCGCGGCGAAAAAATGAACCCGCCGGTAGATTGATGTGATATGCTGTTCGAGCGGCAAGATATTTCCCTGTAACAGAAGGAGGGCGTCATGAGACAGAAGACCCTGTTTCTCGCCGTCATGATGATCGTGGCCCTGTCTGCGCGCGGCGCGCTGGCACACTGCGAGATCCCCTGCGGCATCTACGACGACGGGCTCAGGATCACCATGATCCGCGAGCACATCGACACGGTCGAGAAATCGATGAAGTCGATCGTTTCGCTGAGCGGCGAAGACGAAAAGAACTACAACCAGCTTGTGCGCTGGATAACCAACAAGGACGAGCACGCCGACGAGATCCAGCACATCGTCAGCCAGTACTTCATGACGCAGCGGATCAAGCCGGTCGGCAGCGATGATCCCGCGTACGGTGCGTACATAGCGAAGCTCACTCTACTCCACCAGTTGCTGATAGAGGCGATGAAGTCGAAGCAGACCCTCGAGCAGGAACACATCGACTCGATGCGCAAGCTCGTCGACAGCTTCGAGAAGCTCTACTTCGAGAAGAAATAGGGCCTGCTGGCTTGTCCATATGGACCATCTAAATGCCCGCGAGCGCTGTAAATCGCCGCCCCTGTCTCAATCTGTGCTGAAAGTCGTACAGCTAATACATCCTGATGTCATCTTGTGCTCACGTATTTCACCGGCAAAGTCCCGCTCCGGCATTTCCTGGACATCCATATCTTTTGCGATCCTGCTGGTCCCGGCCGCTGAATACTTGAAAACACTTCCCGGGTTGTGGTATTATTGCGCCCGCAAAGCAGGCTCCGGGGTTTCTATCAAAGTATCTATCTGAAAGTCGTGTCAGTCCGGCCGCAGGTCGACGCGTTCTCGCCGCTTTTATCAGGGTGGATGACCGGAGACGGGTCTCAAAACAGGAGGTGTCCCCTTGTCCCTCTCTAAATCAGTAACGGTTTCAAAGTTCGCCGCGTCAATCCTGGCCGCGCTGCTGATCACATCGCTGATCAGCTCCGCCGGCCTCGCCCAGAACGAAGCGACGGTAAGCAAGAGGGTCCGCTGCCTTATCGATATATACGGCCTGGGACCAGTCGAGTTCACCGACATCTCAGGCCCCTGCCAGCTCCTCTATACCGACCCGTACGACGACTACGACGGGCATATCAGGATAGACACGGAAATAATCTCGATGGACCTGAGGGATCAGATCATCTTTGTCAGCAGGAACGATGAAGTAGCATCGCCCGGCGGGACACGCAGCATCGAACCGGGGATAGACTTCCCGGCCGAGTCGTTCTTCGACGTTATGTACAAGATCGAGCTGCCGGAGCAGTTTCCCGGGGACTACCTGATCAACTACGAACCTATGCACATGATGAGCCTGGTGGACCAGTTCCCCCCCTACTTCGCCCATTACATCTACGCTGGAGCTCCGATCATACTTTATAGCACCACGGGGATAGACGTCGCCGCGATACTCGAGTGGGAGGAATCCATACTTCCTTACTACCCTCCCAAGGCGCATATCACATGTCCCTCTTCGTACAAGTCAGATGTCGCCATATTGAACGAAGACGGGCTCATCGAGCTGCCTGCTTCATGCAACGGAATGGACGACGAGGATATCGACTACGCCGAGTTCGGCTACAGGCCTTTCGGCGATCCCGGGATGTTCGTTCCGTTCTACACCGATTTCAGCGGCGCCGGGACGCGCGCCTCGACGCACGGCCCGGTCGGCGAGGGAGACGGATGGTGCGGGTATTTCGACCCGGGCTCTGAGCCCTTCGAGGGCCAGGTGGCGGAATTCCGGGTAAGGTTTTTCCCTAGAAGGCCCGGACCATACATCGAGGATACATGCAGCATCTGGATCGACTCCACCCCGCCGATACCATGGATTTTTCCCGACGATAAGGCCGGAGACCCCGAGACACTCCGCCTGTTCCAGGTCGATTCGTTCTTCGATATAATGTTCACGGTCCCGGACGAGATGCCCGGGCCGGGGCCCGCGGAGCTGCAGGTCTTCCCGCTGACACAGCGGTTCGAGAGGACCCTTACGGTCGTCGACCAGCTCAGCCTCGGGACCGACCTCGATTCGACCTCGTGTGGCCCAGCCGCAGCGGCGTCCTGCCTGAAATACTTCGCCGACAACGGATATCCGACGCTCGACAACCCGGGCGGCGACGAGGCCAAACCGGAGCAGAGCGGCGAGGACATCGCCAGGGAGCTTCAGGGCGCGATGGGCACGAACGCTGAAAACGGCACATCGGGTGATGGGATGGTCTCCGGTATCGAGAGCTACCTCGACGGGCACGGGCAGAGCGGCTGGTCGGTCAGCGGCCATCCGGTCGAGAGCGACGCAGACCTTGCCGCGATGTTCCGCGAGTTCGAGGCGGACAGCGAGGACGTGATCGTGCTGCTGCAGGACACGACCACGGCAGGCGAGGGAGCAGGCGACACCACGGGGCACTGGGTGACGCTCGGCTCGAGAGAGCAGACCCGACACTCCGCCGACAGCACCTCGCAGAAGATAGACTTCATGGACCCGTGGGGAGGCGGCAGCACCGCCGACAACAACTACGACGTCGGTGAGGACGAGAACGGGAACCCGACCACCGACGGGTACGACCTCGACGGAGCGGGCGGCGACGCGGTCATAGCGGGGTACATCAAGGTCTCGCCCCCGGAAGACGGGGCGGCGCCGGGCCTGCGCGTGAACCGCGCCCCAGGCACGCCGGCCTTCGACCCGGACTGGATCCCGGTCGACGCGGGGACAGTACGCGGTAACGGGCTCGTCGATACCCTGCACTGGGACACTCACGGATTCATGCCGGGGCTCTACCTTATGGAGGTCATCACGACCAATCACCAGGGTCACACATGCCGCGACATCAGGCTGGCCCTGCTGACCGAGCCCAGTACCGGCTCTGATCCCGGGACCCCGGGCCTGAAGACCGGCCTGCGCGGCACGTACCCGAACCCGTTTAACCCGGCGACGAACATCGTCTTCTCTCTCGAGAAGGGCGCTCCCGTGACCCTGGTCATCTATGACATCGCCGGTCGGCGGGTCAGGACGCTGATGAACGCGAAGATGACAGAGGCCGGTTCTTATACCGTACCGTGGGATGGCGTAGATGACCGCGGTGGGCGGGTGTCGAGCGGAGTCTACTTCTGCAGATTTACATCGGGGGACGCGGAGTCGTCTACAAAGATGATCCTGCTTCGCTGATGGACACAGAAAGGCCGGGTACCTGTCCGACAGGTACCCGGCTTCTCCACAACAACCCCGGTGCTTTCCTCTTCCGCTTACTTCAGCAAGAGTTTATACGCGGACCAAGCATCCCCTCCGGTTCGCACATTGCTGGCGATTAATTATAAGCATTCCGCATACCAGAAACGGGCCCAGGCCGATAATACTGTATCGGATTGATTTTCAACGGGTTTAGATTCAGATAGTCTGACTGGGGATACAATCAACTGCGCAATATATGCGCATTGCCGCGCAAACTATGCACACTTATCGGGTCCCGGTCCATCGGCCACAGCATGTCATTCCGAGACTTCGTAATCAGTCAGCCCATATGACTTGAGCTTGTTCTGGAGCCCACGTCTGCTGATCTCGAGAGCCTCCGCGGTCTTTGTCCTGTTCCCGCTGAACCTGCCGAGAGCCGTGATGATCGCCCGCCTTTCGGTCTCCCACAGGGGGAGCACCTCCGATTCCTGCCTGTAAGCCGGCTTCTGACCGAGGTAAACGCTAACGTCAGCCGCGCCTATCCTCTTGCCGGCCATGGTCAACGCGAGTCTTTCCATCAGGTTCTTCAGCTCGCGTACATTGCCCGGCCATGGATATTCTACAAGGACCTTTATCGCGTCGTCTACTATCTCAGTCTCGATTCCCCTCATTCCCCTGGACCCTGCCTGTAGGAAGTGTCTCGCGAGCTGCGGGATGTCTTCCTTCCTGTGGCGAAGCGGCGGGATATTGATCGGAAAGACGTTGAGACGATAGAAGAGATCCTCTCTGAACCTGCCCTCCTCCATCAACCGTTCGAGGTTCTGATGCGTCGACGCGATCACGCGGGTCCGGCTGCTCCGCGGGGCATTGCCGCCGATCTTCCTGAACGATCCGTCCTCGAGGACGCGAAGGATCTTGGCCTGCAACCCGTAGTCGAGGTCTCCGATCTCGTCGAGCAGAAGGGTCCCGTCGCCGGCCGTCTCGAAGAACCCCGCGCGATCCGCTATGGCGCCCGTGAAGGAACCCCTGACATGCCCGAACATCTCGCTCTCCATAAGCTCTCTCGGGATCGCCGCGCAGTTGGCCACGACAAACGGCTTCTTCGCCCTCGCTGAGTGACGGCGGATCTCCCTGGCGATGACCTCTTTCCCCGTCCCGGTCTCTCCGCGCAGAAGGACGGTCGTGTCGGAGTCGGCGACCTGGTGCACGAGCTCCATGACGCCGCGAAGGCCGGTCCTCTCGCCGACTATCATCGTGAATGGCTCATCGTCCGCGCGCCTGAGGTAGTCGATCTCGGTCCGCAGCTGGAAGCGCTCTATCGCCCTCTGAACGAGGACCTCGAGGTGCTTGAAATCCAGTGGTTTCGTGACGAACTCGTACGCACCTTCCCTCATCGCTTCGACGGCCATATCGATCGTCCCGTGCGCTGTCATCACGATCACGGGCATAGACGGCACGATCTCGCGCATCTTTGAGAGCCCCTCGAGCCCGCTCTGATCGGGCAGGAATATATCGAGCAGAGCGAGATGGCAGCTCTCCCTGTCCAGCTCCTCGAGCGCTCCTTTCAGGCTCGAGGCCTGGCTTATCCTGAATCCCATATCGGCGAGACGGTCGGATATGATCATCCGCAGATTCTCGTCGTCCTCGACGACGAGTATCCGGGCGGTCCCGTTCGCTCTCTTTTCCTGCATGTCCATTCACCCTGTTCCGTTGATGATCCGAATGAGTCGGCCTCTTTTTATCTGCACATACCGTACCATAGTGCAGAGACGCCTGTCCCCGTCATAACCTGCTGCAGACAAATATGATACGATCTGGACTGTATCTCCCACCGGGAAAATCCGGCAGACTTCCATCCATCAACTGCGCAATTTCTGCGCGGCGATTATGCCTCGCTTACGGCAGGTTGTAAATCCTTTTTCATCGGGAACCGGTTCAGACGGGAAGAGTGAAGGTGAAGACGGCACCGCCGCCCTCGGTGTTTCTGGCGAACACTGAGCCCCCGTGGAGTTCGACGAGCTGCTTTACGATCGCGAGGCCGAGCCCCGCCCCGCGGACACCCGTCTCGTACGGGGAACGATAGAAGAACGGCTCGAAGAGTCTCGGAAGGTCCTGCTCCTGTATTCCGGGACCCTCGTCGCGCACCGATATCCTGACTATCCTGCGTTCGTCGGTCTCGTCGACCGGCGCGTCTTCTATGCCTATCACGATCGTGCCTCCGGCGGGAGAATGCCGGACCGCGTTCGAGACGATATTGTTCAGTATCTGCCAGACCCTGGTCCTGTCTGCTTTCACCGTCGTCCCGGAAGCCGTGACATCCAGCCGGCCTGTCAGTCCCTTTTTCTCGAGAAGGGGGGCGACCGAACGGAGAAGGTCCTCCGTCTCCCTCCGCAGGTCGAGCGGCTCGACATCGAGGACCAGGCGGCCGCTCTCGATCCGGGAGAGATCGAGGAGGTCCGTGATCATCCTCTGCAGGTCTCCGCTGCTCCTTATAATCATCTCGAGATATCGCCGCTGCCGTTCGGTCACCGGGCCGGCGACTTCCTCGAGGATATTCTCCGTCGCGCCCTTTATCGATGAAAGAGGCGTCTTGAGGTCATGGCTTACCATTGATATGAAACGGCTCTTCAGCTCGCTGACCTCCTCGACCTTCCTCTTCTCTGCGACCTCCCTGATCGTCTCCTCGAGGCTTTCGGCCATCGCATCGAACGATTTTGCCGCCCGGCCGATCTCCGACTGTCCCGTCTCGCCGAGCCGGTAATCAAGATCTCCTTCTCCGACACGCCTTATGCCGGTCAGCAGATGGGTCAAGGGCCTTGCAGTCCTCCTGAACGTCGTGTACGCCCCCCACAGCGAGAGCCCCAGAGGAAGCAATATCAGCAGAGCCACGGGTATCAGGACCCTCAGCGTCTCGCCGCCTGCCGGTATATACATGCTGGCCTTGTAGACTATCCATCTCGGTTTTCCTGACTGCCAGTCCCTTGCCTGGAGCACAAGCTCGCTGCTGTAGGGGATGTACCATCCTCCCGGCCTGCTCCGGTCCGAAAGCGACTCCAGCCAGGCAGGCTCGAGATATATCCGCGGGAAGAATGAAAGGACCCTGAGACGGGCCTCCATCTCGCTGAGGATCCGGTCATCGATCGGGATGTGGCTGACGATCTCCATCTCGTACGCCCCGTAACTGAAAACGCGCATCGCCATGATCACGGCGGTACCGTTATCGAGGAACAGTCCCCTGACATTATCCCCTCCCGTCCAGCCCGGAGCGGTGGAATACAGTTTTCCCGTGCGGGGAGCCCGGTACGAATAACCTGTAAAATATCCCCCCTGATCCTCGATGTCGTGCGCCCACAGGGTGAGATAGGCGGATGGAAGATCGTAATTGAAGAGGTACTGGTTTTCCCTGACAAAATTCAGCCAACTCGTCTCGGTAGACTGCTCCAGAAGCTTCGGCCCTTCTTGCCTGAGTCTGTTGACAAACTCCACGTTCCCCGTATACGAGAGGACCATGTCATCCGCCCTCGTCTCCAGATCAGCTATCGTCTTCTGGATGATGTCACGCTGGATACCGAGGAAAAGGTTGCCCCCTATGATCATGATCACTGTCAGCGGTATCAGGCTGACTATCAGGTACGACCCGAGCAGGGCGAAGTTAAGCCGCAGGCTCCTCTGCGAGGTCACGACACTATACAGTACAACTACGACTCCGGTTATGCCGGCCATGTGGAGAAGTACCTCCAGGCGCCTGCCCGCAATAGGTACTGGACGGACATCGAACCTCCCGCCGTGCAGCATGAGTGCGCCGGCGACATACAGGGCACCGAATGTTATGACCCACCACCACCTGAGCCTTACCCTTCCGGCAAAGCCGCGCCATCTGGCCAGCAGCAGGAAGAGTACCGGGAAGACAAGGACCGCTATCAGATCGAGCCATTGTAACAGGGGATTCTCGAAATCCTCTTTCACCAGGAGAGCCGTGACAGTGGATCCGTCCGCGGTCTCTGATATCACGATCTCCCTGGCCGGCTGAACGATACCGACCCAGGGACGAAGGCTGCTATACGGTCTCGAACCGGCCCCGCCCCAGGCCATCGTCCTTCCGTTCACTCGGATATGCACCGAGAATCCCGTCGAATCGGCCAGGGCGGTTGGGACCCTGTTCAACAGGCTCGAAATGAGGAACACCCTCAGCGTGTCTCCATCTGCCGTCGGACATTTCCTTCCCTCGGCCACATAAACGGGGATATCGCCAAGAAGAACCGGTTCGCCGGATCCCAGCACAGGGACCTTGAGCTGCGAGAGATCCGTCCATCCCCTGGCAAGCCCCACCCCCTGGATTATCCTCCCGGAAGGGTCCGCGGCCAGCAGGCCGTTGAACCTGTAGTCAAGGCGGTACCTGTCCGAATACCTTTCGAGGCACCGGAGGAGCCCCATGGGATCCGAAAGATCCCTCTCCCCATACCCGCGCATACCTGCGGAGATAGAGTCCGCCAGCATCTGGACTCTGGCGTGTTCGTCCCTCAGCATGGCTTCGACCACCTGCCCCGATCTCTTTATACGATCGACTTCCCTGACGTACCTGAACAGGTCGCCGGCTCCGAAAATAACCCTGACCGCGATTACGGACAGGATCAGCAGGATAGTTCCGCGCAGGGCCCTCCCTCGCGTATATACCCGGCCTGACAGCTCCTTTCTCAGCAGATGCGCGAGAAGCAGCATCATGCCCAGGAAGGCGGCAAAGACCCCGTAATATTCGGGCAGCCATAACAGGTAGGCGTACGTCCTGTACCCTGTCATTTTCCTTGATACCGGTCTGAACGCATCGAGATGGAACGCGAACAGCGTCTCACCGGACTGCCCGACGACGAGTTCCCTCGCGCCCTCTCCATCGAGCTGGGCAAGGGCGATCGTCTGGATTATGAAGTCGTCCAGGACGATGGGCCATCCGGGCACCGGAGAACCGTCGAACTCAAAGCAGTACAGGTGGTGGTCGTAGGACCCGAGGATGATCTCGTTCGAGCCGTCGCCGTCGACGTCCGCCGTAACCGGTGGCCCGTAGACTACATGATTTTCCCGCTCCTCAATCAGGCCGTAGATGAATCCCTCGAGATGGACCGGCCACCCCGGCGCCGGCCGCCCTTCAAGGTCCCAGAGGTACACGTGGCCATCATTTGTACACGCCATGAGAAGATCGGGCCTGGAATCGCCTCCTTGTCCGGATGAGATGAACCATCCACCGGCCCAGAAGATCATGTTGGTATCAGGTTGCGATATCATATTTGTTCGGCCGGATATCAGATCGCGCAGGAGCGCTCCTTGAGTCGTCATGCACGCGATGTGCCGTGGATCAGCCGGATCGTCGACGGCCAGTCCCCAGCCGTGGCTGTATTCCAGTTCGATGGGAAATCCGGGATAATCCTCCCCGCTGAGATACCAGGCATAGAGGACCGGTGGTCGCGAAGTCATATGCAGGACCTCTGGCGTGCCGTCACGGTCAAGATCGACTGCATGGGTCGGCCAGCTGTCGAACACGGTCGCGTTTGTCTTCTGCGGCAGGGTCTTCGGCCATCCTTCGCGGTTTTTACCCAGCGGGTCCAGGAGACATACGGTGTGCGGCGCCACGGATACCAATATCGACGCTTTCCCGGAGTTGCCGGAACGGACTAGGATCGGAGCGGACGTGAACAGGCCGTTCATCTGAATCGGCCACCCCGCGACTGCACTGCCATCTTTTCGCCACATGTGAAGATAGCCGTCGACGCTCCCGGCCATCAACTCGTACTCGCCGTCGCCGTCTACATCATCGAGAAGTTGTCCCCTGGCTGGCCAGGCCTCCATGTCGCGAGGCCACCCGGGCATAGTCCTCCCTTTCCCGTCGAGCAGGAATACGCGGCAGTCCTTCAGTCCGACGGCGATCTCGTCTTTTCCGTCGCCGTCGATGTCGGCAACCGCAGGAGTGAATCTCATGGAATTACCGAGTATGACCGG
>Ga0315542_1000538_pt1 | contig 23945 bp, 20 predicted proteins | sample SalMarSW160120MG_FD_202541 | JGI IMG/M metagenome (GOLD analysis project Ga0315542, IMG submission 202541) | Salt marsh sediment microbial communities from the Plum Island Ecosystem LTER, Massachusetts, United States - Salt Marsh Sediment SW1601-20 ... | reverse complement strand
TCCCTGAGTTAGCTGCCATTTATTTTTCACTATCGGATGCCTCTGCCGGCCCAGTTTCAACGCGATTGACCGAGAGCAGCGGCATCCCTAAATCACGCACTTTTCTTAGCAACCCGTGCAACGCGGCTTGGTCAACCACCTGGCCGGTCAGAAGCGTATCGCCATTCTCTTCCAGTGTGATGGTCAGGCCTCCAAACCAATAGGCCCACTGCGCATCAAGGTGGCCCTTGATGCGAATTTCGTACTGTCCAGGCCTGGATTGATTCTCGGTTGATGCATGTGTTTTACTCATTCTGTGCCTCGTGCGTTTTTCGTAGTAGATGTGTATTTAGGTCGCATTTATCCTTTACATTGACACGATGATACTCATGAATGTGGTGAGACGTCATCACCACATTGTGGTGATTAATGGGGTGATTGACAATGCGCAGCAGTGTAATTAGCGGGAGGCAATGAGGAAAATAAAAAAGCCTGGGCAGGTTTGTTGACAGACCTGCCCAGGCCGGGGATAGCGTTTATACCTGCTTTACAGCAAGTCGAGTTCCTGTGCGCGGCGGACGGCCGCCTGACGGTTGTTCACCCCAAGCTTGTTGTAAATGTTTTTGGTGTGGGTCCGCATGGTGTTGAGGGACACCATGAGTTGGCGGGCAATCTCCGGGCCTTTCAGATAGGTCCCGAGCAGTTTCAGCACTTCGAGTTCACGTTCAGTCAGGGGCTCGATCAGTAGCTTGGTGACGGACGTTTTGGTTTCGACCTGACCAAAGGCCTCCAGAATTTGACGAACGTAGTTCGAGGCGATACCCTGTTTGGCCGTCTCTTGCAGCAAGGCTGCCATGGGTGGGCCTTCGTCGATAAAGATGCGGATGAATCCGCCCGGCTCGGCCAGCGCCAGCGCCTCGGCGAGGACTTGCACAGCCTGTTCCTTTTGGCCATGCGCCTGCAGCACGAGCGACTGGAGCACCATCGCCTTGAGCCGTTGATCCTGCCAGCTTTTGGTCTCCGACTCCCAGCGTAGGGGTTCCAATACCGCCAGGGCCGAGGATGGGTCCCCGTTTTTCAGGTGTACCCGTGCCTGGCTGATGAGCAGGCTGTGCTTCTCAGCCAGCTCTGCGGCTGATTTAAAATCCTCGTAGTGAAGCAGAGTAAGCACCTGGATCGCAGCGACCTCAGGCATACGATGCGCGGAGTGGTGCTGTTTCAAAAACTGCTCGGCCTCCGCTAAAAGGACGCTCGCGCTGGCCGCATCTCCCCGGACAAGTTTCACACGGGCCAGGAGCGCCCAACTGGCCGCGGGTGTGTCGACATTTTCCAACTGCCGCGCCAGTTGCAGGCTCTGCTGCCCATGACGTCGAGCGGCATCTAAATCATTCCATTGATAGAATATTCGCGCCAGGCCAAGGTGGGCTTCGCAGGCCCCCGGCAGCGGCGGATCGCCTGCCAGTTGCAGGACGCGCCGGTAAGTCTCGGCCGCCAGATTGAGCTTGTTTTCCGATTCCTGTACCTGGCCCAAACAGGTCGTAGCTCCTAACAAGATCATGATATTTCCGGATGCCTGGCTGATCGCTATTGCGTCGGTGTAGGTTCGGCTGGCTGCGACACGATCCCCTTGAAGCTGGTAGGCATACCCCAGCGTCCAGGTTGCCGTAGTGCGGACGGGCAGGTTGTCGGGATGCAGATATTCCAGGGCCCGGCGCGACTGGGCAATCATGGTCGCCACCTGGTTCTGAGGGATAGCCAACATGGCCCGTATGGAGGCAATCTGTCCGCTCAGGTCCCGGGTGTTTTCGTTGAGTTCGGAGCCTTGCGGAGTGGCAGCATCCAAAGCTGCTTCAGCAGCCTTGAGCATCTCTTCGATCTTGTTGACCGGTTGGCCGACCATCGTTAACGCCGAGGCATACGTAACCCACAATGCCGGCCTGGCATCCAGATCTGCCTTTGGTAGCGAGGCCAACCAATTCAGTACCGGGACCATCGCGCCACGAAATTGCAGGGGCATCCCCTTGCCTGCCATCAGCCGCTCAGCACGCTCAATATCATTGGCAGCCGCAGCATGTTCAAAAGCTTCGATCTCCAAACCATTCTCCTCATACCAGATGCTGGCTCGTCGGTGTAATTCGGCCACACTGCTTGCATCATCATTGGTAGATGAGACGCTGCTCTTTTGCGACTGTTGCTGCAGCCGCTTGCGCAGCAAATCCGCAAAGAGATGGTGGTAGCGGTACCAACGCCGTTCGTTGTCCAGGGGCACAATGAATAGATTGGCTTGTTCGAGATATTCCAGTGTCGCTTGACCGTCCATTCCTTGCACAGAATTTGACGAGCCAGCTAATACTGCATCGCATAGAGGACCGCACAGCCGGTCGAGGATCGATGTGCGCAGCAAGAAATTCTTAACATCTTCGGATTGCTGGTGTAAAACTTCTTCAACCAGATAATCCATCACGAAACGGTGACTGCCGGTGAAAGACTGGATGAAGCGGGTGCTGTCTTCTTGCCCCTGGGTTGAGACTGTCCCTTGTAGCGCAAGGGCAGCTAATTGCAAGCCGGCGATCCAGCCTTCAGTACGGTTTTCCAGAGCCAGGATATCTTCCTCCGAGAGGCTCAATCCCATCACCTGGTTGAGAAATTCGGCAGTTTCAGAGGGGGTAAATCGCAGGTCCGCGACGCGTAGTTCGTTCAATTGTCCTCGGGCGCGCAGCCGGGCCAGGGGTAGATTAGGATCCTCGCGGGTGGTGATGACCAGGTGCATATTGGGTGGCAGATACTTGAGTAGAAATATGATGGCTTTGTCCACCGCTTTAGAATCAATTGCATGGTAATCGTCAAGCACGAGGATGAAATTATCCCCAATTGCAGTGATTTCATTGAGCAGGGCGGTCAGAACCGATTCAGTTGGCGCTGACTGAGCGGACTTGAGCAAATCCAATTCCCCCTTTCCAATATCCGTAAAAATCGTCTGCAAAGCGGCTGCGAAGTAAGCAAAAAAGCGTGAAGGGTCGTTATCCTCTTCATCCAGCGCCAACCAGGCTACCGGACAGCCACACCCGGCGCTCCATTCGCTGATCAAGGTGGTTTTGCCGAAACCCGCAGGGGCAGAGATGAGGGTTAATTTACGCTGAAGGCTTTCATTAAGCTGATGAATCAAGCGAGGACGAGGGACAACGTGAGGCCGGGGAGGGGGCTGATATAGTTTTGTGGCTAGAATTTGGGTAGCCATGGATCAATAATAACACAACCCAAAAACCATATTAATTCAGAAATTCCCGGGCTTTTCCAGGGGACCTGGCAGAAAATTGGATTATAATTATCTTAATAGATTATTAGAAACCAGCCCAATCGAGAGGTCTTCACTTTTCACAAGCCTGCTACCCTTTTGCCAGGGCGTAAAATTATGGCATGAGCCCCTATCCAATAGGTACCCATGTTTGAGCTACTAAGTACAAAACTCTACATTCCCCCTGTTCGACCAGAACTCGTTCCCCGCCCGCGCTTGATCAAGCAATTGAATGGGGCCCTGCACCGCAAACTGACCTTGCTCTCTGCACCGGCAGGCTTTGGTAAGACCACTATAGTCAGCGAATGGATCGCTGATTGCAAGCGCATGGAACCGAAGGTTCCCGTTGCCTGGTTGTCGCTCGATGACGGAGACAAGACCCCCACACGCTTTCTGACTTACCTGGTAGCTGCTTTGCAAGAGATTACAGCCCGACTACCCTCTGCCGATAAGTTTGGGGAAGATGTGCTGGGCGCCCTTCGATCCCCCCAGCCACCCCCAAACGAAATCATACTGACCTCTCTGATCAATGAAATCGCCACCATTCCTAACGAGTTTGTCCTTGTCCTTGATGACTATCACGTGATCGATGCCAAACAGGTTGATGAGGCGCTCACTTTTCTGCTTGAGCACCTGCCGTCTCAGATGCACCTGGTCATCGCCACCCGTGAGGATCCCAATCTATCCCTGTCCCGCTTACGCGCCGGTGGCCAATTGACCGAACTGCGCGCCATCGACCTGCGCTTTACACCTGATGAGGCAGCAACTTTCCTTAACCAGGTGATGGGTTTGGGCCTTTCTGCCGAAGAAGTTGCCTCGCTGGAGACCCGCACCGAAGGTTGGATTGCGGGGCTCCAACTGGCAGCGATTTCGATGCGCGGGCAGGAGGATGTTCACGGCTTTATCAAGGCTTTCGCTGGAGACCACCGCTATATCGTCGACTATCTGGTCGAAGAAGTCTTGCAACATCAATCCGAATGCGTGCGCAGATTCCTGCTGCAGACTTCCATCCTCGACCGGCTGAGTGGCCCGCTTTGTGATGCGGTTACAGGCCAGGATGAGTGCAACGTGCTGTTGGATGCCCTGGAACGCGGCAATCTATTTGTTTACCCATTGGATGATAAGCGTCAATGGTTCCGTTATCACCACCTCTTTGCGGACGTCCTGCAGGCGCATTTGAAGGATGAACAGCCCGATCAGATACCTGGCCTGCACCGGCGGGCGAGTGAATGGTACGAGCAGAATGGTTTGCCGTCCCATGCAATCCGTCACGCGCTGACTGGCGAGGACTTCGAGCGAGCGGCAGAACTGGTCGAGCTGGCCTGGCCGGAAATGGACAGGAGCCGGCAGTCTGCCACCTGGCTTGGCTGGGCTCAAGCCTTACCAGACGAACTGGTGCGTGCCAGACCAGTGCTTAGCGCTGGATTTGCCTGGGCGCTCCTGGATAACGGGGAGCTGGAGGCAGGCGAAACCCGATTGCGAGATGCTGAAAGCTGGCTGGATAATACAGCAGGAACGAATGAGCGACCAGTATCCCGATTGACCGCGATGATCGTCGTGGACAAAGATGAATTACGGTTTCTGCCCGCCTCACTCGCCTCGGCGCGTGCCTATATTGCCATGGCTCACGATGATGTGCCTGGCGCTGCGAAATATGCTCAACAGGCGCTTGACCTCTCACCTAAGCACGATCATCTCAGTCGAGGAGTCCCGTCTTCACTCTTGGGGCTCACCTCCTGGGCCAGAGGAGATTTGGACCTGGCAGATCGATCGCTGGCGGATGCCATGCTTGGCTTTCAAATGGCCGGCAATATCCTTTTCGCCATCACCGGGGCATATGTTCTGGCTGAAATCAGGGCGGCGCAAGGCTGTTTGCATGAGGCATTTAATACATACCAGCAGTATCTGCAGCTCGCGGCCGGGCAGGGCGACCTCGTACTTCGAGGAACGGCGGACTTGTATACTGGGTTGAGTGAGCTATACCGCGAATGGGATGACCTGGAAGCCGCCACAAATTATCTCTTGAAAAGCAAGCAACTGGGCGAGCGCGCCGCATTACCCCACTGGCATCATCGCTGGTGTATTGCCCAGGCCCGATTAAAGCAATCCCAAGGTGACCTGGACGAGGCCCTCGATCTGCTCGACGAGGCGGAAAAGGTGTATGTCAGAGGTCCTGTCCCTGATGTGCGCCCCATCGCAGCATTGAAGGCCCGGGTTTGGATTGCACAGGGCAGGTTGAGTGAAGCCCGGAGCTGGTTACGTGAGCGGGGACTATCCGTTGACGACGAACTCTGCTACTTGGGCGAGTTCGAGTACATCACGCTGGCCAGGCTGCTCATCGGGCAGTATGCGCGCGATGGTGCGGAAAGCTCCATTCTTGAAGCCATGCGATTACTGGAGCGCCTTCTCAAAGCAGCGCAAGCAGGTGGAAGGTTGGGAAGCGTGATCGAGATTCTGGCGCTGCAGGCGCTGGCTCACGAGATGCAGGGCAACCACCCCCTGGCACTCGCAGCGTTGGAGCGCTCCCTGGCACTGGCCGAGCCGGAGGGATATATCCGTATTTTTATTGATGAAGGTCCTCCGATGGCACAGCTATTATCCACAGCTGCTTCTCCAGGGACGATGCCGGACTATGCCGCCAGGTTACTGGCTGCATTTGAATCCCAGGTACCGATGGACCAGGAAAAATCCTTGCCGGGTGAGACACAGCCCCTGATTGAGCCATTAAGTGAACGTGAGTTAGAAGTACTCGAACTCATCGCCCAGGGTCTCTCGAATCGTGAGATCGGCCAGCGGCTCTTTATCGCTCTGAATACGGTCAAAGGCCACAATCGAAAAATCTATGGCAAACTGCAAGTCCAGAGGCGCACCGAAGCTATTGCACGCGCCCGAGAGTTGGGGTTATTGTCGACTCGCTAAGTTTGCCCGCAACCTTCAGGTACAAAGGCGTACTGAAGCCATTGCGCGTGCCAGAGAGTTGGGGCTATTATCACCTCACTAAGTTTGCCGCAAACTTCAAGTCCAAAGGCATACCGAAGCCATTGTGTGCGCTCGCGAATTGGGATTATTTTCATCTTAATACCCCCAAACAACACTTAAGTGTCTCCACAACAACACCATATTAAAGATATGCTTCCTGCATGAAATTGGCACAGGTTTAATCCTGCGTATATTTTGCTGAAAGCTGTATTGCGTGGGAAGAAGGAACACCTGTCTCTAAACTGAGCCAGTCGAAAGGATTGTAGGATGTCATATCGGAAGAAATCGGTTAGCGCAGCACTCATACTCGTGGCGTTATTTGTGCTTTTTATGGGCGCCCGGGCAAAGCAGGACCAACCTGTGAAACATACTGCCCTACAAGCTGACATGCCGCCTTACGCTGAGCGTGGCCCGCACCCGGTTGGAACCCGCGACCAGGTGATCGACGGGGAGACAGGGCTGGAAATTACAGCATGGTATCCGGCGTTGCGCGGCGAAAACCTCAAAGAGACAATCTCCAATCCGTATAAAATCAAGATGGGCGATCCCTTCGGGACAGTGGCCATCGCATCTTATATGGGCCAGGGGATGCGCGCTGCACCCTTTGATCGCTCGAAAGGTCCTTATCCACTGGTTATCCTGTCTCCGGGATTTTCAATCGGAGCTTCCGCTTATGCCTGGTTGGCGGAGCATCTCTCTTCGTATGGTTTTGTGGTGATCGCACCTGAGCACCATGAGTTCCTGGACCCGGGAAATGAATTGTGGCAGGCTACCATCAGGCGTCCGCAGGATATTCTCACTGTACTTGCTTTCGTAGATGAGCAGGTGAGATCCGGAGGTGCTTTTGCCGGCTTGATCAATCCGGATCTTGTGGCAGTGATCGGCCATTCCTATGGCGGTTACACGTCGCTGGCAGCAGGTGGAGCGCAATTGGAAACGGATGGCTTTAAGGCGAATTGTGAAACTGCCTATGAATCGGATACCCCCATCGTCTGGCTATGTGATCAACTTTTGCCCCACATAGGCGACATGGCCAGTCTGGCTGGGCTCGATTCTATCCCCGAGGGCCTCTGGCCGGCATGGGCAGATCCCCGTGTGGATGCCATTGTGCCCATGGCAGGTGATGCATTCTTCTTCGGGCAGGCCGGCCTGGCTGAAATTCGCGTGCCGGTGATGGCGATTGGCGGCACGCAAGACAATGACTCGCCATTTATGTGGGGAACACATCCTAGCTATGAATACGCTTCCAGCTCGACGAAAGTGATGATAGTTTTGGATGGCGCTGAACATATGATCTTCACCGGCCCATGTGAAAAAGTTTCCTGGGTCTTAAAATTCTTCTCTGCCGAATTTTGTTCAGATTCTGGCTGGGACAGGAGTTACGCCCACGATCTGATCAATCACTTCACGACGGCATTCTTGCTGGCGGAACTGAAGCAAGATAAAGGTGCCGCGGCTGCACTTGTTCCGGATACCGTCGAGTTCCCGGGTGTAACTTACGAGGCCCAGGGATATTAGGCGATATCCTTCTATTTACTCAATACAGGCACAGCTAATGCCAGAAAAACGCCAACCAGGAATTGATCCTGGTCAACCGGTGATCTATCAAATCAGACTCAAGGGACATCTGGGTCGTAGATGGAAAGACTGGTTTGGAGATGCGACCATCACGCTGGAAGATAACGGAGAGACACTGATCACCTGCCCGGTAGTCGATCAGGCCGCCTTGCATGGAGTGCTAAAAAAAGTGCGTGATTTAGGAATGCCATTGCTCTCGGTTTATCGGATTGACCCAGGCCGGCCAGATACGCCGGGTACCGGGCACTAAATTGAGGCAAGTCACCTATCTATCAATCGTATTCGTACCGTTCAAAAGGAGAATAAAGATGAATTCGAACGCAGTTGCTTTAGGAAAAATTGAAATAATGGACCGCACCACAGTTACATCACAACGTAGAAATGCCAGAATCGCGGGAATCTTGTATCTGATCATCATCGCCGCCGGCATCTTCGCTGAATTCTTTGTGCGCTCGAGCTTGATGGTGCCCGGAGACGCGGCAGCAACGGCCACGAATATCATGGCTTCGGAAGGCCTGTTCCGTATAGGGATCGTCAGCGACCTGGTCATGATACTGAGTGATGTCGCCATCGGCCTGATCTTTTATATACTGCTCAAACCTGTAAATAAATCTCTGGCCTTGCTTGCAGCCTTTTTTAGGCTGGCGCAGGCCGCCACATTGGGGATCAATCTGCTCAATCTGTTCTTTGTATTGCAGCTCCTTAGCGGTGCCGAATACCTGGCAATATTAGGAACAGGTCAATTGCAGGCTCTGGCGATGCTCTTTTTCGAAGCCCATGGGATTGGTTATTCGATTGCCATGGTGTTTTTTGGCCTCAGCATCCTTGTGCTCGGGTATTTGCTTTTCAAGTCGGGATACTTTCCCAAAATCCTGGGCGTCTTGCTGGTCCTTGCCTCTATAGGCTATTTGATCGATAGTTTTGCCAGCTTTCTTATGTCCAATTATGCAAATTACGCAGCAATATTCAACCTGATTGTCCCGCTCGCGTTTTTCTCGGAACTGGCGCTTTGCTTGTGGCTTTTGCTGAAAGGTGTGAACATTCAAACCCAGGATAAACGCACGCTCGAATCTGTTAGAAGATAATCTGGGCCGAAAGGACACCCAATATGAAAGCGATTGTTTGCACAGGATACGGACCGGCGGAGGTCCTGCAGCTCAAAGAGGTCGATAAGCCCACACCCAAGAGTAATGAAGTCCTGATCCGAGTATATGCAGGGACAGTAACGAGAGGGGATGTGATGTTTCGAAAGCTCCATCCCCTGGCATTTCTCCCTTTACGATTGTTTGGTATGAGGAGAAAGAAGATACCCGGGCATGAGTTGGCCGGAGAAATCGAATCAGTTGGCAAAGATGTAAAACGCTTTAAGCAAGGTGACCAGGTATTTGGAACGACCACCGGCTTAAGCGTTGGTGCCAATGCCGAATACGTCTGTCTGCCGGAAAAATGGGCGACAGGAGTGCTGGCGATAAAACCGGCGAATATGAGCTATGAGGAAGCTGCTGCTGTTCCAGTCGGGGGAATGACCGCATTATATTTCATCAGGAAGGGGAATATCCAGAGCGGGCAAAAAGTCCTGATCTATGGTGCTTCCGGAAGCGTAGGAACTTTTGCGGTCCAGCTTGCCAGGTACTTTGGAGCCGAAGTTACCGGGATCTGCAGTACTGCGAATTTGGAGTTGGTCAAATCCCTGGGAGTCGATCAGGTCATTGATTATACTCAAGAGGATTTCACTACAAACGGTCAGACTTATGATCTGATCTTTGATGCAGTCGGGAAGAGCTCATTATCTCGAGTCAAGGGATCGCTGAAAGAAAATGGGACCTATCTTTCCATTCGATCTTCAACCAGCGAGAAGATGGAGAACTTGCTTTTTCTCAAAGAGCTTATCGAGGCGGGAGAGATCAAATCGGTTATCGACCGGTGTTATCCCCTGGAACAGGTTGCCGAGGCGCACCGTTATGTTGAAGGGGGCCACAAAAAGGGAAATGTCGTTATCACATTTGTTCCTGGTAAATCTGCTAAAATGACGTAGGACATTATCAATACCGCTCATGTTTTTAGGACAGCAGAAGGAGCATGAAAACAATGAACAGCGCATTTACCAGGAGATTGGGAAGGTCTGATCTTCAAGTCAGCCCACTCGGCCTGGGTTGTTGGGCCATCGGAGGGCAAAGGATGTGCCTCCCGTGCTTGATGCGCTGGATCAGCTCGTCAGCGATGGGCTGATCCGTACTTATGCCTGGAGCACCGATCTGATTGATGGGGCGCGCATGTTTGCCGAGCGGGAGAATTGCAGCGCCGTTCAGTTCGAGCTGAACGTTCTGCAAGACGCGCCAGAGCTGTTGGCTTTATGCGCGGAATATGATCTGGCCGGGGTCATTCGCTCACCCCTGGCCATGGGGCTGTTGACCGGCAAGTATGGGGCCAATTCGAAGCTTCCCAAGGATGATATCCGCGGCACCACTCCGGAGTGGATGAAATATTTTACGGATGGTACGCCGAACCCGGAGTGGTACAAGAAGCTCGAGGCAGTGCGCGAGATCCTGATGAGTGATGGCTGCAGCCTGGTTCAAGGCGCATTGGCCTGGGTCTGGGCGCGCGATGAGCGAACGATCCCTATTCCCGGTTTTAAAACCGTCCGGCAAGTCGAAGAGAATGTTAGCGCAATGCATTTTGGGCCACTAAAGCCTGAGCAGATGCGAGAAATTGATGAATTGCTGGGGCGCCAGATCGATGGATCTTACTGAAGGACTTTTAAAGCGCGATGGGTTCGACATCCACTATTGGACGGGTGGAAAAGCTGGCGCGCCGTTAGTTGTCTTCACGCATGGGGCCACGATCGATCATCGCGAATGGGATCCAACGATAGCGCTTGTTGGCGAGCAATTCCGCGTTTTAACCTGGGATATACGCGGTCACGGGCTCTCACGTCCGGCACAGTTCATGCTCGACGACGCTGTAGCTGACTTACTCGCGATTCCCGATCATCTCGAAGTGGAGCAGGCCGTTTACGTCGGTCACTCGATGGGCGGGAACTTGCACCAGGAACTGGTCTTCCGCTATCCGGACCGGGTTAAGGCCATGGTTTTTCTGGATTGCACCTGGAATTTCCAAAAACTCTCAACGTTGGAAGCCTTCAGTTTAAAAATCGCAGAGCCGATTTTCAAGATCTACCCCTACAGGCTGCTTGTCAGCCAATCTCTGGCGGTCACAGCGGCCTCGAAAGATGTGCAGGATTTCCTGCGACCGGCCGTGGAAAGTCTGAGCAAAACCGAATATATTCAGATTATGATGGCAACTTCTGCTTGCTTGCACTATGAACCAGGTTACAAAATCAGCAAGCCCTTATTGCTCATGGTTGGTGATAAGGATAGGACAGGGAATATCCGTAAGATCATGCCGGTCTGGGCTGAACATGAACCCGATTGTCGCTTTGTCATTATCCCAAACGCCAGGCATGCTGCCAATCTCGATAACCCCGATTTCTTCCACAAAGAATTGATGGATTTCTTGAACAGCCGCTGTCGATAAATTGTTGAAGGGGCTTGGAAAACGTCACCTTGTTTAAAGCTATACCGCCGTTTGAAGGTACCTGGAATGTGATTGAAGCTACTCTGCCTGATGGCAGCTTTGGCTATAGCGGCGCTATCACCATTCAACATCAGGATACTACCTTCGCTTTAGAATGGGATATCAGCGCTGGCCGGTATGTAGGCCTTGGATTGCATCTGGATGGGCATCTATATGTCAGTTGTGGTGAACAATATGCTGGGTTGGGATTAGCCTTATACGAATTGCAGAAAGATGGCTGGGTCAGCGTTCGTTGGTGTACTGCGGCCATGCAGGGTTCAACCGGAACCGGCTCATTCCTGACCCCGTGGCATGGCAGCTTTGTGGGTCAACATCGGATCGCGCAGCATCTACCTAATGGGCGCCTGTATGGGGAATGGGACCTGTCCATCGAGAAATCTGATCGGATTTATGAGCTGACCTGGATGAAAGGCGAAGTTGTCCATTATACAGGCCTTGGGTGTGAAACATCCAATGGTATCGTCGCCGGATGGTATCCGGACTTGAACCAATTGGCGGTTTTAGATTATGAGTTTGACCCTGGTGACTGGCAGCATTTGAAGGCAGTCTGGGCGCTGGGTGGAAACCCCGGGCTTGGCACCGAAAAACTGCAGCGGCATTGAGTGCACGAACTGTGCAGGAGAACAATCCGCGCCGCCATTCAGCCTTTCAACGAATCCAATTATGCAAGGGATTAGGAGATTCAATTGCCGGATGACCTGATCCACATTCCCGAAAAGAAACGCCTCTTGCTTGAAGGGCTGGTTGAGCAGCTCAGCCAAATTTCCGGCATAGCCGCCATCGTTTTAGGTGGTTCTTATGCCAGTGGGACATTTCACGAAACATCTGATCTGGATATCGGCCTGTATTACTTTGCAGACAGGCCCTTCTCGATTGAAGATATCAAGCGTGTCGCCCAGGCGATTTCGGTGAATGGGGCGCCTACCATTACGGACTTCTACGAATGGGGAGCCTGGGTCAACGAGGGTGCCTGGATCCACGCCCAGCAAGGCAAGGTGGATTTCCTATACCGCAACCTGGATCAAATTCAACGTTCGATCTCCGAAGCCCATCAGGGCATAATTCAGCATGACTATTACCAACGGCCGGCCTATGGCATTTACAGTGTGATCTATCTGGCGGAGACACAAATCTGTATTCCAATGTACGATCCGGATTTGCAAATAGCCAGCCTTAAGCGCCAGGTTGAGACCTATCCCCCCAGGTTGAAAAAAAAGATTATCCAGGATTCGCTTTGGGCAGTGGAGTTTACCTTGCCGCATGAGCATAGTTTCGCGGCCCAGGGAGATATCTATAATACCGTGGGTTGCCTGACGCGCGTGCTGTCCAACCTGACCCAGGCGTTGTTTGCCTTGAACGCGCGCTACTTTCTCCGTGATAAGGGCGTGATGGCTGTGCTCGACACATTCACTACTCTGCCGCCGTGTTATACTCAGCAGGTCAAGCGCATCCTGGTAAATACAGGAAAGGTGCCGCAAGAATTGGTCGAGACGATCGATGAGCTGGTAAGAGTCTGGCAAAGTGTGATCTCACTGCCTGAGGTTCAATACCAGCCGAAATTCCGGATTTAGATATACTCCATATAGCGTAAAGTTTTGCTGAGAGAAACGGAGAATGTTATGAGAAACTATCTTATAGAATTTGAAATTTATGAAGGCAACGGAGGGGAGACTCTACCTGACGGTTCCCGACTCGACTTTGCTAGAGAAGGGATTTGCCCCTGGATGTATGCGGGCGATGGTGAAACAAGTTATCAGGTGGGACAGAAATTCAGTTATCCCGAAGATCTTGGAAAATTGTGCCCCTGGCTGGTGGATAGCTTGACCGGAATCATTCGCGCCCTTGAAAATGGCGGTACGCTGCCCTGGAAATACCAGGGGACGCCGTATGGAAAAGTGATCGAACCAGATGGGGTGACGACGGAGTATGTGCGTTGTATAGATCCCACCGCCTCTGGAATCGTCATGAAGATAACAAGGACCGCCTTGCCAGAAGAGTGATCGCGAGAGTTATACATGATCTCTCTCAAGAAAATGGAAAGTCAGGACATCGAAAAAGTCCTTCAACTGAAAATCAAAGCGGAGCAGACGCAATACGTCGGCCCGATCACCACGATGCTCTCAACTCTGGAACCCTCGGAAGAATCTCATCTACTGGTTCAAGGGGATGAGATTGTCGGTTTCTTTCTCATCGATCAACTCTATTCGCATAGATATGATTTTTCGGGGCCCGGAGAGATCGGCCTGCTGGGTTATTTCGTGGACGCCAGTCCCCAGGGCCAGGGGTTCGGCAAGGCAGGTGTCAAAGCGCTGAAAGCTTATCTGCAAATTCAATATCCGCAGGCCAGCGCCGTGGTTGTGACAGTGAATTGTAAGAATTTGGGGGCGATAAAGACTTATCTGCCAGGAGGCTTTAAGGATACGGGGCAGCTTTACACGGTGACAGGTCAGGCCCGCAGTATATCATGAGATTAACCTTGCAGGAATAACCGCCGGACATGGCCTATTGGGCCGGCAGCCGTTATTCTGATGATCTTTGTAATTCTTCCAGGCCGAGCTCGATCAACTGGCGCCGCACACGCAGCCTGGGAACCGGCAGCGGTGGATCGCTGTGGCTGGCGATCACCAGGTGCATTTTTTGTGGCTGGTAATCAAGCAGCAGGCTGACAGCAGCATGGATCTGGGTGCTTTCAATTACCTGGTAATTATCCAGGATGAGAAAATAGTCCTGCGCTACAACAGTCAGGGCGTTGATCAACTCGATCGTGCGCTCTTCCAGGTCGAATGCTTCAGCTTTTCCATCTGATGGTGAAAATAGAGCTGTGATCCGAGTGTTCAATCCTTGTAGTGCGGAGCACAATGCTTTGAAGAATAGTGGGGGAGCGTTGTGTTCCTCCAGCAATCCCACCCAGGCTACTTGAGTTTGTGGATGCGTATTCACCCAATGGCGCAGCACTTTTGTTTTCCCACTACCGGCAGGTGCGATGAGCAGCGCCAACCGATAATTCGTCTCGTTTCCCAGGAGTTTTAGGGCCTGGGCCAGCGGCGAATATTCGGGAGAAGCGCTGCGAGGGTTCATGGGGATTCTTTCCTGGCTGAGAACAGAGAGGAAAGCCTTGCGGACCTTCCTCTCTGTATTAAGGTTATACCCGTCAGCAGTTTATTTCAGGAATATTCCAACCAGGTAAGGAACCAGCACCAACAGCGCCATGGCGGGGTGCCCACGGCGGGCGCTGTTATGAGTGTCCCAGTTGAACAGGTAGATCGCCAGGCCAAAGGCCAGCAAGCCAGAGGCCAGCAGGATCAACGCAGAGACCAGCGGATCCATCACTGTTTGCTGGCCATAGGCCAATCCCAGCATCGCCTGCATGGCATGGGTGGTGGGTAGCAAGGACGAGAAAGCACGCACGGACTCGGGCAGCATGTCGAGCGGCATCATCAATCCGCCCAGCAGCATGGAGGGCAGGAAGATGATCTGCGACCAGAGTACTGTAGAGCGAGTGCCTGTAGAAATGACGCCGATCAAAGCACCGATTGCGCCGAATGTGAAGACGGTCAGCAGGACCAGCAGGGCGAATATGCCCCAATTGCTCGGATTGATGCCGGAGAAGAACGGCCGGGCAGTCAGGGCGATGATCGTCGAGACGATCAAGGCGTGGAAAACGGTGGTGATGGTCGGGATCGACAGGATGGAGAGCGCCGATACACCGTTGATCTTGAAGCTGCGGAAGATGCCGGCTTCACGTGATTCCACCAGCGGGCCAGGTAAGCCGAGCAGGGTGCTGGCCATCGTAGCGAATATGATCATTGCTGGGATGATGCTATCCTTGAAGAGCGGATTGATCTGAGTCATGACCAGTCCCATCAGGGCGTAAAAGCTCAGCGGGAAGAGGTAATTCATCAATAGCAGAGTCGAGTTCCGCAAGCCGGTCTTGAATTCAAAAGCAAAGTGATTGGTAAAGGCGGTCATTTGGCACCTCCATTGTGCGTAATTTCGAGAAATCTTTCTTCAAGCGAGGGTCGTTCGACACGCAGGTCGATCAATTTATCACCCTGTTTGGCGACGTAGTCGAGAACTGCGGTGACTGTAGGGCCGGGGTCTGTACTGAAATAAATCGCGTAATCTTCTTTGATCGCTTTCTGGTTGACAGCCGGAAACGAGAAGCCGTTGTGATGTAAGATCGAGCCTTCGGTGCGTACCGAGACCTTGGTGAAGCCCGAACCGGTGGCGGTCAATTCGCGCGGGGTGCCCGCGGTGACAATTTTTCCGCCCAAGAGAATGGCGACTCGATCGGTCATCTTCTCAGCCTCAGCCATGTCGTGGGTGGCCAGGATGATCGTGGTGCCCTGTTCTTTGAGCTCCTGCATCAAGTCGTGCAGTTCGGTGCGTGAGCCTACGTCCAATCCAGCAGTTGGCTCGTCAAGGAAGAGTACGGGGGGCTTATGCGCCACGGCCAGGGCCAGTGCCAGGCGGCGCTGTTGTCCGGTAGAGAGCTCGTGATACTTGCTCTTGCGCTTTTGTCCCAGTCCCAGGCGTTCCAACAGGTCTTCACGTGCTGCCACCCCGTGGTAGGCGCAGAAGAACTTCATCGCTTCGTCGACCGTCATGTCGGCAGGCAGGCCCGAGGTCTGGAGCTGTACGCCGATCAGATTGTGCAGCTTGTGGGCTTCCCGGCTGGGGTCTACGTTCAGAATGCGCAGCGAGCCGCCATCCGGTTTGCGAATCCCTTCCAGGCATTCCAGCGTGCTGGTCTTACCGGCGCCGTTCGGCCCAAGCAGACCGAAAATTTCGCCGCGCAGCACCTCGAAGCTAATCCGGGATACGGCTACGAAATCCCCGTAGGTTTTCCGGAAATCTTTTACGGATATTACGACATCGTTCATGGTTTGTCTCCTGCCTGATATTCGTTGTCCAGGCTCACTCTAGAAGATCGATTATGACGCTTACAGTATAGCGATCTCAGCAGTAGTTGTATTCACTCGCAGGAGCGATCTTAAGAGTGATCTTGAATCGGGCAGACCATGCTCACCCGCTCGGGTGAGGGGCGAGCGCGGGTGACTGCAAGGCCGGTCGAGCGCCGGCAGGGTTAATCAAGCGGCCTGTTCTATTCGTGTAAAAAGTAATGGAGGAGGTTTTCTATAACCAAAAGCTGGAGTCAGATCAGTTTCAACTCTCGGGCCCGGTCAGCGGCCTCGAGACGGCTGCGGGCGTCGAGCTTGCTGTAGATATTTTTTACGTGGGTTTTTACCGTGTTAAGAGAGATGGTCAACCTGTCACCGATCTCCTGGTTGGTCAGACCTGTAGCGACCAGGCTGAGAACTTCCAGTTCCCGTTCGCTCAGAGGGGCGATCAATAGCTCAAGGCTTTGCGGACCAGGTATGGGACGGGCCGCCTCAGCCGTTTTGCTACCAGTCCTGGATTGGTGCTGTGTTTCATGGAAAGCGTTCAGGAGTTTGGATGCATAGGCTCTCCCCTCGCCTGCAACCTCCTGCAGCAACGTTCGCATGGGTTCCCCCTCCTCTACGAAAATGCGCAGGTAGCCCTGCGGTTCGGCCAGGTCAAGCGCCCGGCGTAGCGCAGTGAGTGCCTGTTCACGATTCTCCTGGGCGTGCAATACCAGGGCCTGGAGCAGCTGGATTTCGATGACGCGTCCCCAACGCTGGGCCTCTTCTGCTGCCTTCAGAAGGCGTTCTGCCAGGGTTTGGGCACGCTCGAGTTCGCCCTGGGCGAGCAGTACGCGCAACAGAGTAATATATTCACCTTCCTGGAAGGAGTTGGGTTCGTCCTCGGGTTGAATGCCGGCCTGTTTTGCCCACTGTATAGCGGGCTCGATATTTCCCTGGCGGATCATCACCAGTGCCCGGAAAGCGGCACTAATGTGGCCGGGCCAGGGTATTTGCATGGAATTCCCAAGTTCGGTCATCTCCTGGAGCGAAGCAAGCGCTTGATCTGTCTCACCCTGGGCTAATTTCAGACGTGCCAGGCCCGTGAACCCTGATACCAGAATTTCCCACTGCATCCATTGGCGTCCCATTTCAATGCCATGCTTTAAATGAGTTTCGGCAGGCTGCAGGTCGTTCCATTCGACGAGGAGATTGCCTATTCCGGTGTGAGCCATCCCCAATAACGGGGAGGGCAGCCTGGTTTCTTGCGCATCACGCAATGCCCTCTGGTAGGTGGATGCAGCCAGGTGCAGCTTGCCCTGGATCACTTGCAATTGTGCCAGGTGACTGGATGCCATCGGCAGGATATGAAAATTCTGGTCCGCGCGACTGAGTTCGATTGTTTCTGCAAAATACTTGCTGGAGGCCTGGATATCCCCAAAGAATTCAAGCGCCAGCGCCTGGTTGAAGGTAATCACTGACTGCAGAGAAGCAGCGTCGTTAAAAAGCGCTTCAACGACGCCTTCTCCCAGGTATGCGTGTGCCCGCTGGCACCAATTCATCACAGCCGCGATATCGGAATGATGGAAGGACAGCGAGGCGCGCAGGCAACTGATTTCGCCCAGGGCGCCGCGCACCTTAGGGGGAGCCTGCAAGCTTTCAGGTGAGCCATCTGCAGTCAGCCCCAGGCTGTTCTCAATATCCAGCAGGTATTCTTCCACATCTTCGATCTGGCCGGTTGCCAGTTGTGCCCAGGCACCCGCCATGCTCAACTGGGGATTCGCTCGCCGCCGTTCTTCTGGAAGGGCGGAGAGCAGGTTCAGGACTGAAGCCAATTCGCTTCGCACGAAAAGTTCAGTGGCAGCCGCGAGCATGAGTGTCTCTGCTAGCTCGAAATCTCGGGCTGCCAGGGCGTGACTGGTGGCCTCGATCGGGAATGCATGGGTTTGATACCATTCGCTGGCGCGCAAATGCAGGCTGGCGAGCTCCCCGCCGTCAATTTCCTGCGACAGCCTGGCCTGCAGGAAATCGGCAAACAAGTGATGATAGCGATACCAGTGACGTTCCTGGTCCAGGGCGACCAGGAATAGATTCGCCTGCTCGAGCTGCTCCAGCCGCTCCTGGCTGTCCCCTTGCCCGCTGACCGCGTTGCAAAGCGAGCTGTTCAGGCGCTCCAGGATCGAGGTTTCAAGCATAAAGCGTTGCAGCGCTTCTGGCTGGTGATTGAGCACTTCCTGGGCCAGGTAATCGAAAACGTAGCGGTGGCTGCCGGTAAATGAGCGGATAAGGGCGGAGATATCCGCCATCCCCTGCATCGATAGGGCTGCCAATTGCAGCCCGGCGATCCAGCCTTCGGTCAGTTTTTCCAAAGCAGCGATATCTGCAGCTGTGAGATCCAACCCCATCACCTGGGTGAGGAAATCTGCCACTTCCTGGGCGTTGAAACGTAGATCTGCCAGGGAAAGCTCGATCAGGGCACGACGCACACGCAGTAGCGGGAGTGGCAGTGGAGGCTCGGTCCGGCTGGCGATTACCAGGTGCATTTGAGGGGGCAAGTTCTCCAGCAGAAACGTCAGCCCCTTGTGGATCGCCTCGCTTTCGATGCTGTGATAATCATCCAGTATGAGCAGAAAATCACCCTGTATCGAGGCGACCTCATTCAGCACTTCGGTCAGAATAACCTCGATTGAAGGTGGTTGGGAGGCTTGTAACATACCCATGGCCGCCTCTCCCAGGTCGGCTTGCAGGGTTCGTAGGGCGGCAATGAAATAAGCCCAGAATCTCACCGGGTCGTTGTCACGCCCATCCAGGGATACCCAGGCAGCCGGCAGTTCACATTGGGCGAGCCAGGCGCTCAACAGTGTGGTTTTGCCGAAACCAGCTGGCGCGGAAACCAGGATGAGCCGGGCATCCAGCCCCCCATTCAGGCGTCTGATCAGCCAGGGACGTTCAACCAGATCCGGATGGGCGCGCGGGATGTAAAGCTTGGTCTGCAGCAGCCGCAAATTGTGGGCATTTCGAGTAAGATTTTCTGATGGATCGGTCATGAGGAAGTCACCTGTCTGAAGGTTTATTGGAGTGTACCACTAAAAAGATTCGCTCGCAATTCTTGTTTCTGGGATTATCAATCATTTTCCGAAAAGATATATTCCTGAAACCTTTTGTTTTACGCTCGCCAGCCTCACCCAGACTGTAGTTTACGCCAGAAGTGAAGGCCTCATCCGGCGCGGTGAAGCCGAGGATTGATATGATCCATTACTTCCGAGGGGGATAGCCCGGCCCAGGTAAGTACTAAAAATAGAACTGTGGTTTCTAATAAACCCCTCTTCAGGGTCGTGTATTTTGACTAGACCTGCGCGAAGATGGCATCAGAATGAACTGGCAGCCTCGCCCGATCATCTGGCTGTGGCTGCGCCTAGCAGGAGATGTTGAGATGAATTCGCGAGAATCACGATTATTCCGCAGGTACTCCTCCGTCCTGGCAGCATTTTTATTGCCTTTGTTCGGTTGTTTGATTTCAGCGGCCATCATCTACAGCCAATTTCAGGGTTTTCCGGGTTCGTTAGGGCGAATGAGCATTGACAATTTGACACAGGTGGTTGTACCCGGCTCGCAAGAGATCTACTTCTCGAAGAAAGGCGTCTATGCGGTCTATTATGAGTATCGCAGCGTCGTAAACGGTGTGAACTACCTCACCAGCAAAACGCCACCAGCGTTGGAATGCGAGCTTAGGTCCATGACCAGTAGTGAAACCGCCAGCCTGGCTCCCGATTACGTGGAAAGTAATGCTTATTCTGAGAAGGATAATGAGCGTGTGGGGGTATTAATGATGAGTATTTCTATGGATACTCCTGGCACATACGAGTTCGCGTGCCGTTATCCGGATGGGAGCCAGGTGCCAAAGGTGGTTTTGGCTGTCGGTCCTAATTTCATGTGGGAATTCTTCAGCTCGGCCGCCAGGCCGCTGGCAGCCCTGCTGGGAGGCCTGGTCGTTTTTGGTGGCTTGAGCGCGATTGCTGTGATCATATTGCTATCCGCTTATTTCCTCGATAGGAAGTGAAATTCTGTTCCCTCAAAATAACTATAACCTCTATGGCCAGGCCGCTTCAGTATTGCTTGTGATTCTGCTGCTGCTGGCCATATTCTTGCCTAAAGGTGAAAATCTCAGCCTGCGTGTTACTGGCATGCTCATTCTGACTCTGGCAGCCCTTTTCATATCCCTGCCGTTCTATCACTTGATTAAGTACGGGCAAGTTGTAAAGGGTGGATCATATATGCAGTCCAGACAGGTAGTTGATCGTGGCCTTTATACCATCCTGAGGCACCCTCAATACCTGGGCTACGTATTGCTGGCTTGGGGATTCGCTTTTCTCAGGCAGCATTGGGCCATTGTCTTGCTGGCAGTTTTGGACTCGGTTCTCTTCTGTCTTCAGGCAAGGGAGGAGGAAAATGCCTGCCTTTCAAAATTCGGAGAGTCTTACCACCAGTATTGCCAGCGTGTACCGCGTTTCAATTTCGTCCTGGGTCTGATACGGGTATTAATATGCTCGAGCCGAGGATAGGAAATCCGTCCTACAATTTTGGAATATACTACACCATGATCGTGATGGCCGCGCCGGTTTTCATCTGGTTTGTGTGGAATTGGAAATTATTCTTGATGTAACCAGGTACTTTAAGCCAAGACCTGCCAGGTTTTTAAAACCTGGCAGGTCTGCCTATCTTTCTTTCCTCCTGGATAGATTTTTGTCCTTACGCCAGTTCGCGCACCGGATTGACCAGCGGCATGCGTGCCAGCGGCAGCATAACTTTGAAAATGGTTCCTTTCCCTTCAGTGCTGCGCACCTCGACGGTGCCGCTGAAATGGTTGACGAGTTGTTTGACGATGCTCAAACCAAGACCGGTGCCGGGGATGCCTGAACGGCGAGCGTTGCTGGCACGGAAGAAATCCACCCATAGATCCGATAGTTCGTGAAGCGGAATGCCGATGCCGGTGTCAGACACGGTGACAACGGCTTTCCCTAACTGCTCGCCAACAGTTACCTCGACTTTTCCTCCCTCGGGCGTATATTTGATCGCGTTGCTGATCAAATTACTGAAAATGCGGTCAAGCCCGTCCTCGGTCGCCTGGACCGAGAGCACATCAGGTACGGCGAAGTAGGTGAGGTTGATTTGTTTAGTTTCCGCCTCGCTGGAGAAGCGATCGACGATGGCTTCAACGATGGGCTTGAGTAAAATTTGTTCCTGGGGGGCTTCGAGATCGACGGTCCTGCTGGCAGAAAGAGACAGCAGATCGTTGATCAAAGCCATCAGGGCGTCCAGGCGCCTCTCCAGGCGTCCGAGAATGTCAGTCTGCTTCTCATTGAGTTCGCCTGCCAGGCCGCGCAATAGTGTGCGCAGCAAAGTCTGGGCACCGCCAACCGGGGCGCGCAGTTCATGGGTCAGCATGCGCACGAAATTGGTGCGGGTTTCATCGGCGTGCTCCAACTGCTCGCAAATGCGGGTATTCTCGATCGCGGTGGCGCACTGGCTGGCAAATGCTTTCAGAAAGTCCGCATCCGCCGGGGTGAAACCGTCCACTTTGGTTGAATACACACCCAGTACCCCCAGGGGGTGGCCCTTGCCCACGACAGGCACTGCTACCAGGCTGTGAATGCCATCCAGAGCAGCATGGCGGGGGAAGCGAATGCGCGCATCTTTTTCGACGTCGGCAACGATGACTGCATTTCCATCTATCACCTCTCGATCCAGGGGGCTTTGGGCGAGTTTTTCCGGATAGTAGTCCTGGTATGCCTGGCTGAGACCACAGGCCGCCGTGATAGATAGACCTTCACCGTCATCATTCAACAATCGCAACAACGCGCCGCGCGCCTGCAGCGCTTCAGCCGCATTGTAGATGAGTTTATCCAATAAATCGCTCATCCTGATGGTTGTCGCCGCAGCCTGGTTGGATTGGATCAATTGTTGGGTACGGATTACCTGGGTGCGCAGGCTTTCCTGGAGGAGAGAAACCAGATAGGCTGCGGAAATTGCAGCCAGAGCAGCCCCTACCAGCAGCGCGAAAACATAGACCGGGTCGCGCTGCAGTGAGGCAGGAAAAGCCGGGCTGACCGACTGGGGTGGCAAGAGGCCCGCATAAGGCAGGATAGCCGTTAAAGCCAGGGCTGCAACCGGCAGGAGCGCGGCAGCGTAGGTCCATACCCCCGGCACCAACAGGGTATAGACCACAACCTGGACCGGGATGAGTGGCACTAATGGACTGATCACGCCGCCTGTCAGGTAAAGCAGCACTGCCAGGCCAATCCAATCGATCACCAGTTGCCCGATCATTAGGCGTTGGATGAAGCCTTTCAATCCGGATGTGGATAGCTGTGTCGCCCTGCGCAATTCCCAGCTTACACCGCCATTGTATATCAAGATGCCGGCACCGGTCAGATACAATGGAATTTCAGGCACAGACAGCGCCAGTAAGCGCGCCAGTACCATGGTCGCAAGAATTACGAGGGCTCCGGCAATCCAGCGGATGCGGATCAGGCCTGCAGAGCAACTGGACAGCTCACAAAGACGCTGAGTCTCCAGCGCGGTGAATTGATCCTGCCTGGCGTTCATCCTGGTCCTGTTCTCCGGCACCGAATTGGCATTTTATGCTTGTTGACGGGCCAACAACGATGCAACTTTCTTGACTAGGTTATCCGGGTCAATGGGTTTATCAACGAACTCGTCAACCGGCAGGTAATCCTCATCGGGGCCGAAGCGTAGCGGCGTGGTTGAATGGATGGCAGTGAGCATCAAGATGGGGATGTCCCGGAAAGCCGCATATTCTGAAGCCGGGTCAGGGCTACGCAGCTTCAATGTAACCTGAAAACCCTCGGTAGTTGTGTCCATCATGACATCCAGAATAATCAGGTCCGGACTCTCGGCTTTAACCTTTTTCAGGCCTTCCACACCGTTATGGGCTTCGATGACCTGGTAACCTGCTGCTTCCAGGGTCAATTGTACTGCCAGGATAATATCTGGATCGTCATCAATAATCAGTATTTTAGCCATAGAACTGCATCCTTCCTTTCCTGTATTTCCGTAGGTCTTAGAGAGTTCCTTGTAAGTCCTTGAAGATATGCTCGCACAATGTCGGAATTGTTTTTTGTACACTTTCACTCAATCCTGGCGACCAACTCACAATCTGCGGCTGCACACCGTACACAATGAGTTCCGGCAGCGGCACTCCGACGAGCTCTAATAATGCCAGCATCGTGTCCAGGTTCAACATATGTGTATCCGCCTGCTGGCGGGCCTTCTGCAGGTATGGGCCACGCTCATCGATGCGCAGCCGTTGCCAGGCGCCCGGCGCACAGCCCATCTGCATGGCATCCAGCAGGATGACACGCCGGTAAGAGGTCGCTTGCAGCGCGCTGGCCAGTGTCCAGGCGTCTCCCTGCGTCAGTATTATCTTCTCAGGCAGATCGTCCCGGTTTGCCAGGGCGTGCAATACTGCTGGCCCGATGCCATCGTCACCGCGCAGTGGATTGCCAAAGGCCAGCACCAGGATAGCTGCAGACAAATTGTTACATTGTGCAGACTCATCCGCAGTGCAAGCGCCGTGTTGGCGATCGGTCACTGCAAGTCTGCCGGCCTGTAAAACC
>Ga0315542_1000537_pt1 | contig 23946 bp, 17 predicted proteins | sample SalMarSW160120MG_FD_202541 | JGI IMG/M metagenome (GOLD analysis project Ga0315542, IMG submission 202541) | Salt marsh sediment microbial communities from the Plum Island Ecosystem LTER, Massachusetts, United States - Salt Marsh Sediment SW1601-20 ... | reverse complement strand
ATTCCGTCTCCCGCATCACGTCTGTCAGGTCCTCGAAGGTCATGTCAAACCGCATGTCAGGCCTGTCCGATCCGTACCGGTCCATTGCCTCATCGTATGTCATGCGTGGAAAGGGGCGGGGAAGCAGTTTCTCCCCGATGGAGAAGCATCTGCAGGTCAATTCCTCCAGGACCTCATAGATGAATTCTTCATCGATGAAAGAAGCCTCCATGTCGAGCTGGGTGAATTCGGGCTGCCGGTTGGGGCGGAGGTCCTCGTCCCGGAAACAGCGGGCAATCTGGAAATAACGGTCCATGCCCCCGATCATGAGGAGTTGCTTGAAGATCTGCGGTGATTGCGGCAGGGCGTAAAATTTTCCCTGGTGGACCCTGCTCGGGACCAGATAGTCCCTGGCGCCTTCCGGAGTGCTCCTGGTCAGGATGGGCGTTTCCACTTCGAGGAATCGGAGTTCGTGCAGGTAGTCCCTGATTGACTTGATGATCTCGTACCTCTTCTTGAAAATATCCTGTATCGATGGGCGCCGGAGGTCAAGATACCGATACTGGATACGGAGATCCTCTTCCACCTTTTGCGGGGAGGCGGTTGTTTCCTCTCCCAGCACCATGGCCTTCTCGGAAATCCCGAAGGGGAGGGTCCTTGCCCGGGAGAGTATATTCAGGGAGGTCGCGTAGACCTCCGTATCTCCGGTCCCGATATGAGGATTTTCGGTCCCCCTTTCCCGGATGGATACGGTCCCTTCGATGCTGACGACATCCTCCTCCCGGAGGGTTGTGGACAGCGGGTATCCTTCGGGTGAAATCCTGGGGTCGAACACCACCTGAACGATGCCCTGCACATCACGGAGGTGAATGAAAAGCAGGCTGCCGTGGTTCCGGATGGCATCCACCCATCCCATGAGCTTGACCGTGTCTCCTTTTCGGGAGCGGGTTATCGCCCCGCAGTAGGTTCTCTCTTTCCATTCCATAAATTCTGTATCCGGCGATCAAATTTTGTGACGGTTGCGTGAAAATCTCGTATAATAACGCATTTAATTATCCTAATCAACCTTAAATGCGGCTCGCAACCCCTGGCGCAGAGGAGAGATGCGACTGTTTGCCGGCAGCACACCCGGAAAGGAGTTCTCCTTCCGGCCATCCCTGGTTAACCGGGATGACCTTCGGGCTTTTGACCCAGTATCTACGTTTTTGTACGTTCCAAACAAATATCTTTACAAAATTGTTTTTTCAGTGTTGAATTTCTTTCAACGGTTCCAAGCGTCTCAGGATGAAGATTATGATCATGCGTGGGAGTCATGATTGATTTCTAATGAAATAGAGACAGTTAGTGCCCATCAATAAATAGGGATTGGGCACGACCGAGTTTCCTATTCACGATGGCACAGCTCTTGCTCAATAGGCCGAGTACTCGGGTTATTCATGTTTCAGGCGAGGGATGTGTGGGGGCAGGGAGTTTAGGAGGTAAATCGGCGCCGCCTGCGCGGATATCCACTTGCATATTATTTCAGAGGAGGGGAGCAATATGGTTGAATTGAAGACGAGTAAGGATGTCCTTGATTTTATCCGAAACGAGGGAATTGAAATGGTGGATCTCCGGTTCATGGATTTCCCCGGGCTCTGGCAGCATTTTTCCGTTCCCCCAAGAGAAATCGAGGAATCGACCTTTGATGCAGGGCTCGGTTTTGATGGTTCGAGCATCCGGGGATGGCAGGCGATCAATGAATCGGACATGCTGGTGAAGCCTGTGGCGGAAACAGCATTTGTCGATCCATTTTTTGAGACAAAGACACTGGTGATGATATGCAACATCTGTGATCCGGTAACCGGTGAAGATTATACCCGGGATCCCCGGAATATTGCCAGGAAGGCGGATAAATTTCTCAAAAGCCAGGGAATCGCGGAGGTGGCATATTTTGGACCGGAGGCGGAATTCTTTATCTTTGATGATATCCGTTTTAACCAGAATGAGCACGAGGGGTACTATCACATAGATTCGGTGGAAGGCCGATGGAACAGCGGAAGGATCGAGTCCCCGAATCTCGGGTACAAACCGCGCTACAAAGAGGGATATTTCCCCGTGCCTCCCACTGACAGTCAGCAGGACATCCGGAGTGAGATGGTCCTGAACCTGGAGAAGGTTGGGATCCTCATCGAGGCCCAGCATCACGAAGTGGCGACCGGAGGGCAGGCTGAAATCGATATGCGATTCGAGCCGCTGATTCGGATGGCTGACAACCTCTTGAAATACAAATATATTATCAAGAATACGGCTCGAAAACACAACAAGACGGTTACCTTCATGCCGAAGCCGCTGTTTAATGATAATGGGACGGGCATGCACGTGCATTTGTCGCTGTGGCAAGGGGGCGAAAACCTCTTTGCAGGAGACGGATACGCCGGGATGTCTGAAACCGCCATGTACGCCATCGGAGGAATTCTGAAGCACGCGCCTTCTTTGCTCGCATTTACCAGCCCCACCACGAACAGTTACAAGAGACTGGTTCCCGGATTTGAGGCCCCGGTCAATCTGGCCTATTCGAGCCGAAACCGGAGTGCCGCGATCCGTATCCCCCTGTACTCAACTTCGCCCAAGGCCAAGCGATTTGAATTCCGGTGCCCCGATCCGAGCTGTAACCCGTATCTTGCCTTTTCCGCCATGCTCATGGCGGTCATTGATGGGATCCTGAACAAGATCGATCCGGGAGAGCCGCTTGATAAGGACATCTATGATCTGCCTCCCGAGGAACTGGAGAAGGTTCCCCAGACGCCGGGTTCTCTCCGGGAAGCTTTGGAGGCCCTGGAAGCGGATTATGACTATCTCCTGAAAGGAGATGTCTTTACTTCCGATGTCATAGAGACGTGGATATCCTACAAGATGGCAAACGAGGTCCAAGCCATTGATCTGCGGCCCCACCCTTGGGAATTTGCTCTCTATTACGATATTTAGAACAACAAACAGCAAAGAGGAGCGAGCAAAGGCAACGCAGCTTGGGCCCTGCGAAATCCGGTTTCGGCGGAGAGATGATACCTGGCGGATCAGGTCTGAGAGGTTTCATTCTTACCATAATTGATGTATAAAAAGGGGTCATCCGCTCGTGGCGGGGCCCCCTTTTTTATCCGGCCCTGTTTTGTCAAGATCCATGAAAGAGAAGGGAAATCTCCTGAAGATAAGGTACGCTGCATGAAGCCCGATCCGAAGACGTTCAGTAATAGCTGCCCGGAGGTAGGCGAACCCTTCATCAAAGATCATATTTCCCGGCTGGGTGAAAGGTATTTCGCCGGTTTCTCGGAGCAGGACATTTGCCGGCATCTCCGGGCCCTGTGGCGGCTTGATTCCGGCAATCCCCTGGAAATGCTGGTAGAGAGGAGGAAAGACGGCAGCGTAGATTGCACGGTTCTCGGATTTGATTATCCATCAGTATTCTCGATCATCACTGGAATCCTGGCGGCGATAGGCTTCTCGATTGTCTCCGGGGATATCTATACTTACAGCCAGGCGGCCCCCAAAAAAAGCCGAAGGACGCCTGGAACAAGGCTCCCGCGTCGTACTGCCGGACAGGATCAATTCAGGCGGCGGCGGATCATCGACCACTTCTCCGGGGTCGTAAGTGAAGGCTATCCCTTCGGGAAATGGGTCGATGAATTCAGGAAGAGATTGATCAGCGCTGTTTCCCTGCTTGAAAAAGGAGATGAGATATCTGTCAGCAAGGCCAAGCAGCAGGTTAATGAAATGGTGGTGCGCAGGCTCGCCCAGATTCACCGGGATTCTCCACCGGTGCTTTACCCGGTTAAAATCGACGTCGATAATCGGAGCGACGTGCTTACCCGGGTAAAAGTGGTTTCGGAGGACACCCCTGCCTTTCTCTATTCCCTGAGCAATGCTCTTTCCCTGCACAGGGTTTCCATTGAACACGTGAGGATTCGTACAATCCGTGGCCGCATCGAGGATGAGCTCCTTCTCGCGGATTATCGTGGTCTCAAAATCGAGGATGAGAATGTGCTTGACCGGATCAGGCTTTCGGTGCTGTTGACGAAGCAGTTTACCTATTTCCTGGTTCAGGCCCCTGACCCCTACCAGGCGCTGTCCCGCTTTGAATATCTGGTCGACGATATCATGAAATTGCCGGCGCAGGGCAAATGGCTGGATCTCCTGACTGATCCCCAACGCCTGCAGGGACTTGCCCAACTGCTTGGTGCGAGCGACTACCTCTGGGAGGATTTCATTCGTCTCCAGTATGAATCCCTGTTTCCCATGCTCAAGCCCCATCTGGAAGGCATAAAAATGAGCGGGCCCACGGAAAGCCTTCCCGACAGGTTAAGCAAAGCCCTCAAGGGCAGCGAATCCCTGGAAGAAAGACGAAAGGCCATGAACGCGTTCAAGGATCGTGAGATCTTTCTTATCGATCTCGACCATATCCTGGACCCCGAATCGGGCTTCGTGGCATTGTCGAAAAAATTGACCCGGTTGGCTGAGACAATCGTGAGTTCCTCAGTAGAATTGATTTACCAGGATCTGGTAAAGAGATTCGGCAGCCCCAAGTCAGTAGCAGGACTTGGGGTGAAATTTTCGGTACTGGGGCTCGGGAAATTTGGGGGAGCAGCATTGGGTTATGCCTCTGATATCGAACTGCTCTTTGTATATAGCGATAATGGGAAGACCGATGGCGATGAGTCTATTGATAATGCGGTGTTTTTTGACAGGCTGGCTCGGGAGATAATCGGGTTCATAGAGGCAAAGAGGGACGGTATATTCCGCATCGATCTCCGGCTTCGGCCTTATGGAAACGCCGGTCCGCTTGCGTGCAGCCTGGAAAATTTCTGCCGATATTATGATTCGGGAGGCTCCTCCCATTCCTATGAACGCCTTGCGCTTGTCAGGATGAGGGCCGTGGCGGGTGACAGAGAATTCGGCGCGCAGCTCGAACGGCTCAGGGACGAGATGATTTATGCCTCCCAGAGTATTGACCTGTCCGAGTTGCAGGAGTTGCGGAAGAGGCAGTACAGGGAAAAGGCATCGGGCGGCAGGCTGAACGCCAAGTTCAGTCCCGGCGCGCTGGTAGACCTCGAATACGGAATCCAGATCCTTCAGGTGACGCACGGGCAGGATGTTCCGGCGTTGCGGACCCCGTTGCTGCACGAGGCGCTTTACGCGCTGGGAGATGCAGGTGTCCTTTCGCCTGCGGAGGCCGAAAGGCTCACCTCCGATTACCATTTTCTCAGGAAACTTATCAATGGAATGAGAATGCTGAGAGGCTCGGCACGCGATCTCTTCCTTCCTGAATCTTCCTCCCAGGAGTACCGGCATCTGGCACGGCGCATCGGATACCGGCGGGGAAGCCCTCTCGAACCGGCGCAACAGCTTCAGATCGACTTCGAAACCCACACGGCTTCGATCCGTGCCTTCATGGAACGTCATTTCGGACGAAAGGCTTTGCCCGGCCCGGGAACCGGAACCATGGCGGATGTGATTCTCTCTCCGGGCCTCTCAGAGAAGATTAGAAACAGGATCATTTCAAGCAAGGGATTCAGAAACCCGGAAAGGGCCTACAGGAATCTTTTGAGCCTGGCAGGCAAGGGAAGCCGCCAGGAGACTTTCGCCAGGCTGTGTGTCCTTGCCCGTGATTTCCTCTCGAGGCAGCCGGATCCCGATATGGCGCTGAACAATTGGGAGCGGTTCACCCGTGTCCTTCCGAGTCCGGAGTTTCATTTCGGGCTGCTCCTGTCTCAGCCCATGCGGCTGGAGATTCTTCTCGGAATCTTCTCGGGGAGTCAATTTCTTTCTGATACCCTGGTGAGAAACCCGGAATTTTTTGAGTGGATCACAATCCCGGAAGTCCTCAACAAAACAAGGAGGGCCAATGATATTGCGGATGAATTGCGGAAGGCGGGGAGTACATCGGGCAGTCAAAGCGAGTGGCTGAACAAATTGAGGCGCTTGAGGCGCCGCGAAATACTCCGCATCGGCACCAGGGATATTTGCCTTGGCGTATCCACGAGGCAGGTGATGCAGGAGCTCTCAGCAGTTGCAGAAGCAGCAGTCCGGGTGGCGGTGGAAAAGATATGGGAGGATCTGCGGAACGAGAACAAAGCCCTGGCCAAGGAGGAATCAGAAGACAGGTTCTGCGTGCTGGCACTGGGGAAACTGGGCGGAAGTGAGTTGAACTACAGCTCTGATATTGATCTCCTGGGGCTCTGTGAATATCCGGACATTCCCCCTCCCGGGGGCATTGACAGGACATCTTATAAGGATCTTTTTGTTCGGGTCATGGAAAGAGTCCTTTCGGATCTCTCAGGGCATACGGAAGAAGGATATGCGTACCGGGTGGACTTGCGGCTCAGGCCTTTTGGACGGTCCGGCGAGCTGGTTCCGACTTTCACTGCGCTGGAAGACTACTATGTTCACAGTGCGTCACTCTGGGAGATCCAGGCTGCCCTGAAAATGAGGCCCGTTGCGGGAAACCTCCAATTAGGACAACGTTTCCTGGAAAAGATTGACTGCCTATTGAAGAAACCGAGAGAACTCGGTGAAATTGCGGCCGCCATAGAGAAAATGCGGAATATGTCCATTCAGGCCTCCAGGCGGGGCATCGATTCTTCGATAAATGTGAAAACAGGGGCCGGCGGGTTGCGGGATGTTGAATTCCTTGTGCAGGCACTTCAGCTCCGCCATGCGCGGGAGAATTATTCTCTCCTGCAAGGAAACACCCTGCTTGCCCTCGAGACCCTTGGAGAAGGAGGACTTCTGCCGTTGGATACGGCCAGGGAACTGAAAGAAGACTATCTTTTCCTGCGGAAGGTGGAACATTATCTCCAGATCCTTGAGGACAGGCAGATTCATACATTGCCCAGGGATGAAAAGGAAGTTGATTTTTTGGCCAGGCGTATATTAGGTTTGAATCAGGACAGAAGTTATTTTCTCGAGAAAATCAATCATTGTAACAGGCGGATACGAAGCGCCTATGAGACCTACCTGGTTCGCTCCGGTCAGTCTTGATTAAGCCCGCCATGTCTGGCGGAGGAACCGGACAGGTTTTACCGACCCGGGGTTCGAAGAGCGGGATGCTCAGGGAGGGAGCCTTTTCTGAAGTGACTGGTGAGAAGGCGCTGTTTTTTCGTGACTTATCAGTGGGGGAACCCGCAACTCGACGAAGTCGAGAATGCGGAGGGGGTAGCTATCCCACGCTGATAAGTCACTGAAAAGACCAGCCAGGAGCCTCGGAACGGAGGAAAAGGGTCCCTCCCTGAGTATCCTCGGGGCGTGGTCTAATGGCACCCGCTCTGCGGGGGGAAGATTCACTTTTGATGGGAGGAAAAGAGGAAGATGGAAAAGGTACCCTCTGAAACATATGAAAAATATATCGAAGCCATTTCCCATATCAGCAGGGCCATCACTTCCGATCTCTACCTCGAAGATATCCTCAAACTGATAGTCATGGTTACTGCAAAGGTGACAGGAGTTGAAATCTGTTCTCTGTGGCTTATCGATAGAAGCGAGAGTCCGGAGAGGATCCGTCTGAAGGCGACCCAGGCCATTGACCCTGAATACGTGAAAGACCGGTCCCTGACCACGGACGAAGGTGTAGTGGGTTACGTGGTGACTCGAAACAGACCGCTTATCGTTGAAGACGTGCTCAAAGAGCCCCGCTTCAAAGAAAAGGAGATGGCAAAGAAACTGGGACTGGTCTCCATGCTCGGTGTGCCGCTCCAGGCAAAAGACAAGAAGGCGATCGGGGTTATCAATTGCTTTACCTCGGAGCCACATGCCTTTTCTCAGACCGAGATAAATATGATTACGGCTGTCGCCAATCAGGCGGCAGTGGCGATCATGAATACCGAACTCATGGTCAAGACCAAGGTCATTCAGGAAGAACTGGAGTCCCGGAAGCTGGTGGAACGGGCCAAGGAAATCGTCATGCAGCGCCGTCAGAGCAGCGGAGAAGAGGCCTATCGGTGGATCCAGAAGAAAAGCATGGACTCCCGTAAGTCCATGCGCCAGATTGCGGAAGCCATCCTCATTTCGGAAGATCTCTGACGAAACATACACTCGTCCGCGCACGTTCGGTATGGTCCAAATCCGCCGTTGCCGGACTCAGGCGGGGATATTCTTCTCCGGAAATTCAAGATTCTTTCTGGAAAAGAGTGTTGAAATTTTTGAGATGCAGGTTCATGTCAGAACCTATCCGCTCGCGGTATTCCTTTTCCAGGCTCATGAGATTATCATAAAATATCGCTGCGTGCTTTCTCATGGCTTCATAGGCGGCTTCGGGGTTACCTGCTGCTACAGCCTCAACAATGGGGCGATGCAACCCCGGGGGATGAATAGAGTAGGGCGGATTGGGCTTAAGCTCCTCCAGAATCTTGGCGTTCAGTTTAATGACTGAATTGACGATGGCCTCCAAAAAACGATTGCCGCACATCTCCGCCAGGATGAAATGGACTTTGGTGGCGGATGCAACATCTTCCGCCAGGGAGGCTCCGGGCGGATGCTCGGCCTCAAATGCTTCCAGCAGGCGCTTGGTGAGTTCAGGGGTGGCATTCACGGTCGCGAGACGAGCCACCTCGGGTTCAACAAGGATACGAACTTGATGCAGTTCATGGACCGAAATCTTGTTCGCCAGGAACAGGTCAAGGCAAGCGCCGGCCAATTGTTCGAATGTCAAATCAGTCACAAATGCGCCGCCGCCGGCGCCCTGGCGAATCGAAACAAAGCCACTGTTTTCAAGGGCCCTGATAGCTTCTCTTATCGCAACGCGACTGACCTGAAATTGTTCAGCCAGATCTCTTTCCGAGGGTAACTTGTCGCCCGCCCTGAAATCATTGGAAAGAATCGCCTCTTTGAGTTGATCAAAAACCTCTTCCGAAATTCTGGGCTGCTTAATTGGCTTAAAATTAGGCATTGTTTTTCCCTTTTTATTTATTGACTAGATAATAGAATCTTCTTTTGATTTCAAGAAAAAAATTCATTGACAAAATATTTTATATGTCAAATATTATACCAATGGTATTTGAAGGATTCCATTCATTTCATAAAAGCTTGCTGCAACTAAAGCGTACTTTAGCGTCCGAGAATTGATTTAGACACAGACGGGAAAGGCCCACCACCCACATCTGCCTAAAAGCGGACAGGAACAGAATACTATTTCACCAAACCCGGATTGAAAGAAATCGAAATGACGGGCAGGCTTATACTGAAGGAACTGTGTCGCTACAACATAGGGACCTTTGCGGACATTATTTACAGAAACGCCCTCTTGTATTCCGATGAAGAAGCCTTTGTATACAATTCCGAGAGGATAACGTTCTCTCAGTTCAATGTGCGGGTGAACAGCCTGATCCACGGTCTTTCGTCGCTAAATGTCAAAAAGGGAGACGGCATAGGCATTCTGTCATGGAATTGCCTTGCGCACATGGACGTGTATGCGGCCGCAATGAAAGGAGGATTCATCGCTTCCGCGTTCAACCCCCGGCTACATGAAGAAGAACTGGAATATCTCATCGGATATTCCGAGGTAAATACGCTTTTCGTCGGTCCTGAACTTATGGAAACCGCCAAATTCCTGCGGTCTCGTCTCCCCAATGTGAAACACTATATTTCCATCGAGGGGGCTGCTCCTGGTATGGTTCCTCATGGCGAATTACTCTCGACGCACCCATCCGACGAGCCCGATTCAACAGTACTCAGAGACGACCCTTTTCTTATATTTTATACAAGCGGCACTACCGGTGTTGCCCGGGGCGCCGTCTACACGCACCGTCGCAAGCTGGATAACACTCGAATAAAGGCCTTGGAAATGGGTGTAAAGGCACACGACAGGCATGTCGTTGTGTTGCCTCTTTTTCATATCGGCGGGGACAGCCATGTGTGGCCCTTCTTCTACGTTGGGGGGTGCAACGTCATCCTGCCCCAAAGGTCTTTCGATCCTGATGTCGTCCTTCGGACAGTTCAACAGGAGAAGGCGACTGACATGCAAATAATTCCAACACAGCTTCATGCCATCCTGTCGCACCGAAACGTCAGAAAGTACGACCTGAGCAGTTTGAAGAGACTCTATTATGCCGCGTCTCCTATGCCGCTGGAGTTATTAAGAAACGGGCTGGAGGTATTCGGTCCGATTTTTTCGCAAGGCTACGGGCAGACCGAATCAGGTCCACAAATTGCGTCGCTCCCCAGGAAGGCCCATCAGATATTAGACAGGACATCGGAAGAGCAGAAGGTATTGAGTTCATGCGGGCAGCCGAGTATTGGCGTGCATGTCAGGATAGTAGATGAAAAGAACAATGATGTTGGAATAGGGGTGGTAGGTGAGATAATTGCTCAGAGTGATTCCCTCATGGTTGAATACTGGCGAAAACCGGAAGAAACCCGCGAAGTTCTCGTTGATGGATGGCTCCACACAGGTGATCTCGGATACTATGACGGGAAAGGATTCATGTATATCGTGGATAGAAAGAAGGACATGATCGTCACAGGAGGCGAAAATGTCTACTCTCGAGAAGTAGAAGATATCCTGTATATGCATCCTGCCATCGCTGAAGTGGCTGTCATTGGCATCCCTGATCCGGAATGGGTGGAGCGTGTTCATGCCGTGGTCGCTTTGAAGCCGGATGCCGCTGCTGCTGACCACGAGATTATTGCCTTTTGCAAAGAGCATCTTGCTTCCTACAAGGCGCCCAAGTCTGTTGAATTTATTGATTCTCTCCCGAAGAACCCCCAGGGTAAAATTTTAAAAAGAGACCTCAGAAAGAGGTTCCGATCGGTCCCTCAATCGGCCGCATAGGCATGCCGGCATGCAGATGAGTCGTATCCCTTTTCAAGGCGGCAAATATGGCTTGTACCGGCTCATGGAGAGAGAAGCCCTTGGAGGCCTTCTTGAGTGTGACGGATGAAATGCCGCCAGGAACCCTAGGCCGAGAGGCGAGGAACCGAAAACGGCCCTGAGCGTAGCTGCTGTGATCGTGTAGTGAAGATCTGGGGAGTGAATTATCCAAGGCTGCTCCATGGAATTTGCGTAACTCAGGCGTAAAGCGTGATTTCGGCTTGACACACAAGAGCGAGGCACATAGAATTTAACCTTAGCAAAGGTAATTTGTTCTAATTTTACTATTAAGGCACCGTTGCCCTGTCGTATTCGGAATACCTTTGCCTTAACGGCTGAACAGGGGAATTGGCCGCTTGTCTTGGGTCATATCCGTCAACCGTCGTCCGTTTAATAGTCTGTCCGGCCTCCGTCTGTCGGGTCAGGGTAAACATGATGATGGATAAACTGCCTTACCAGATATTGACCAATGTGCTGGAAGTCATCAGTGCGGCAAATGAATCCCTGGATTGCCAACTTGTCAGGCAGAAAGCTTTAGACGCCCTGTTTCACACCATTTCTGCTGAAGGTGCGGTTTTCTTTCTGCCGGACGGAAATGGACGATTCACCTATATCATTATCAAGAACCTGGACAAAACATACTGTGGTTATTACAAGACCTATTTTTATCGATTTGATCCTCTGCACCTGATCTATGACTTAGATAGGAGTAAAAGACAAAACCGCCTGGAACAGGCCATTAGTTACGATTCCTTCCAACCTGCAGAGTACTACAACGACTTTCTCAAGCCACAGAAAATACATCATAAACTTATCGTCAATCTGGTTGCCGAAAAAGAGCTTTATGGGAGAATTGTGTTGACCCGGCCTCGTGAATTCAACCCCTTTACCATAAAGGAAATCCGGACGGCAAAAACCATTTCTCCCTATTTGGCACATGCCTTGGCCCATAACGATCTTCGAAGGAGAATAAGACTGAAAGGAAATATACTGGATTGTATCGAAAATCAATCGTCGACCGGGATGATCCTCCTGGACGAAGCTCTCCAAATTGTCTACAGAAACTCAAAAGCGGAGGAGGTACTCGGCAAATTGAAGTGTTCGATGCCCACTGTCAACGGTAATGATCCGATTTCCTCCCAGGTATTGAAAGACTGCCGGGAAATCAAAGCCGACTTGGACAACTGTCCCAGCGGGGGCATGAGCATTCCAAGGCAACGTGTTGTCAAAGGCCCGAATCGTACCCGTTTTTCGGTCGTATCAAGAGCCCTTGACCAGGGACCAGATTGCGGAGGTTCGCGGATGTTCATGGTCTCCATCGAAGAACAGTGGCCTGCAAATATCAATCCGCAGTATCTCATGGACTGGTTCCATCTGAGTAGAAGAGAAATTGAGGTGATTGTCCTCCTTTTTTTGGGATTGAAAAACGCACAAATTGCGGGAGAATTGTTCGTCAGCGAAGTCACCATCAAAAAACATCTTCACAACATATATGAGAAAGTCGGGGTCAACAATCGAACCACACTGATCAATAGAATACTGACCGGATAGCGTCATCCCATCTACTGCCGCTCCCGATCTTACACGCTTGATGTGATAATCAAATGTTCAGCCCGCAACGGCCATTTCAAGCCTGAAAAAAAGTATACTTTCGTATAATAGACAAACTTCATGTGGCTTGCTAACTACACACGTAATAAGAACGCATCCTTTTGGCAGCTTGCCAACTCATCAGTGTTCAGGTGTCATGGGCTGTTCTGAGAAGCTTCGGTGATGCACTAAATTATCATAACATTGCCCTGACCCCACTTCCTGCCATATTTTCCGAGTATTATTGATGAGTTGTGTAAACCAACCAAACAATAATAGGAGGTCATGATGGAAATCAATGCAGCAGTCATTTTTGAACCGTCAGAGAAATTCTATCTCGAACAGCTGGAATTAAGTGATCCCCGTGACAATGAGATCCTTGTTCGCATCGTGGGTTCCGGTATCTGCCACACGGATCTTGCCGGGAGGGACCAGCATTTGCCGATCCCGCTGCCCAGTGTCTTTGGTCATGAAGGAGCGGGTGTGGTGGAAAAGGTGGGATCGCGGGTAAGCAAGGTGGAGCCCGGGGACCATGTGACGTTAAGCTGGATGTGTTGTGGGGCATGCCCCTCATGCAAGTCAGGCAATGACCCCTATTGCGAGAATTTCTTGCAGCTCAACTTCAGCGGGGCCCGTCCGGACGGAACAACAACCATGAAAAAAGGAGATCAGGTTATTCATGGCAATTTTTTCGGACAGTCTGCATTTGCCAATTTCGCTTTGGCTGAGGAAAGGAATGTGGTCAAGGTGCCAAAAGATGTCCCTCTCGAGATCCTAGGCCCCATGGGTTGCGGTATCATGACTGGAGCAGGTGCGGTCATCAATTCACTCAAGGCCAGTGCCGGTACCTCCATTGCCATATTTGGAGCGGGTACCGTGGGGATGAGTGCGATTATGGCCTCGGTCGTCTGCGGCTGCACGACCATTATTGCGGTGGATATCCATCCTGAGCGCCTCAAGATGGCCGAAGAGCTGGGCGCCACCCACACGGTCAATGCGGGTGAAGCGGACCCGGTTGAAGCAGTCAAGGAGATTACCGGTGGAGGCCCGAATTTTAGCCTGGAATGTGTGGGGAACCCTACGGTTTTTCGCCAAGCCGTGGATGTTCTGCCCTTGCTCGGTGTTTGCGGCCTGGTGGGTGTCGTGGCCCCCGGCACCGAGGTCAGCCTCAATATGGATCTGATCATGAACGGCCGCGCTGTGCGAGGAGTCATAGAAGGGGATGCCATTCCCGACCTCTTTATCCCCAAACTGATTGAATTGTATGCCCAGGGGCGGTTTCCCTTTGATCGTTTGATCAAGTTTTACCCGTTCAATGAGATCAACAAGGCGGTGGAAGATATGGAACAGGGCCGCACTATCAAACCGGTACTAAAATTGTAGGATAATCCAGGGGAACTCCAAAAAATGGCCCATGCAGTGTACCTTTGATCTGAAACAGAGCTTTTGAGACTTGGGCGAACGACCAAGTGAGGAAAATAAAATATCCAGTAAAAGAAGGGGGTTGCAATGAAGACTTATCAGATGTTTATTGAAGGCCAGTGGGTGGATGCCCTGTCCGGATCAACCTTCGATGATTTGAACCCTTACACAGGAGAGCTTTACGCAAAAGTGGCAAAGGGAGATGCTCAGGATGCAGATCGCGCGATGGCTGCGGCCTTTGCAGCCCGCAAGGAATGGGCCGCCACTCCTGCCATAGCTCGGGCCCAGATCCTCAACAAGGCGGCTCAACTCCTCGAAACGGGCAGACAGGAGTTTGCAGACGTACTGATCCAGGAGGGAGGAGGGAGTGTTGGGAAAGTTATGTTCGAGATATCACAAACCGTGGATCTCATTGAGACGGCTGCGGCGGACGGCAAGCGAATTCTCGGCGAGACCTTCAATAATGATCCTACAAAGCTTTCCATGACGATTCGCAAACCAAGAGGAACAGTAGTGGCTATTTCTCCGTGGAATTTTCCTCTCGTTCTCTCCATGTACAAAGTGGCATATGGCCTAGCCACGGGCAATACAGTGATCCTGAAGCCGGCTAGTGAGTCTCCGGTCATTGGACTCAAGATTGGAGAACTTTTTGAGCGGGCGGGCCTTCCGGCCGGTGTGCTGAATGTTGTAACCGGTCCGGGGAATGTTCTCGGGGACGCCCTCATTGATGACGACCGCTGTTCGTTTGTCGCCATTACCGGCGAGACGGTGACCGGACGCCACGTGGCGCAAAGGGCTGCCGCCAAATTGAAGCCTTACACGCTGGAACTCGGCGGAAAAAATCCCCTCATCGTCCTTGCTGATGCGGATATTGAATACGCCGTGAAATCCACCGCGTTCAGTGCGTATCTGCACCAGGGTGAGATATGCATGTCTGCAGACAGGATTATCGTAGAAGAACCGATTGTGGAGGCGTTTACTGAGGCATTGGCGGGGTTGGCTGCTCATCTTCCTGTAGGTGATCCCAGTCTTCCCACCACGTTCATTGGTCCGGTCATCAGCGACAATCAGGTCAAAAAGATTGACGACCATATAAAAGATGCTGTTGGCAAAGGGGCAAAGCTCGTTGCCGGCGGTACTCACGAGGGCAGACTGTATAAGCCTACATTACTGGCAAATATTACGCCTGATATGAAGATTTATTACGAGGAAACCTTCGGCCCTGTAGCCTCCATCATTCCCGTCAAAGACGAAAAAGAGGCACTCGAAGTGGCCAATGACACGCCGTACGGACTTTCAGCCGGTGTAATCACCAAGGATTTAGAAAAGGCTATTTTTCTTGGGGAAGGCCTGGATGCGGGCATGGTGCACGTCAATGACGGCACCATCGATGCCGATGCGTGCTGTCCCTTTGGCGGGTGCAAAGGAAGCGGAATCGGACGAGAGGGGGGGCGGTACTCGGTTGAGGAACTTACTCACGTGACGTGGCTCACGATCCAGAAGACAAAACGCCAGTTGCCGTTCTAGCGGCGGTAAGATAGGCAATTCAAAGGGTTGGTTGGAGTCAGCCCATACGGAATGGCCTCCTCGAAGTGAGGAACACTTCATCCAAGAGGCTGCCCCGCCGTTCGTCGAATGAACCTTAATGAAAGCAGGGAGGTATGCAATGTCACAACGAGAAGGCGAAACCGACTATAAGTATGAGGACTACGCAGCTGATATGGCCTATCATCGTATTCCAGCGACGACGGATCTGGTCAATCAGACGATGAAACTGACCCTTGATTCGGGTACGGTCTTTGATCTCGAATTTACCCAACCCAATGAGGTGAACTGGCAGAGCGGCTCTGAGAGTGGAACTGACTGGTACGAGGCGATCGAGGTTGCGCCGAACACCTATTATATTGATATGACATTCGCTCACGAGCCGAGACAATGCCGTACATTTTTCGTGAACATCAAGACACGTCAGGTTCTTTCCGTACATACCATCATGCGTGAGGGTGATATTGGGAAAGAGCCCCGGGCAGTGCAGGATTTCACTCCAGGGGTACTCGGTGATCCGACCATCCCCCCGACGGGCATGAAGCCGGCGCCGACACGTGATCTGATCGGGCTCAGGGCCATTTACACCTACAATCCGAGTCAATGTTTCGAGCACATCTATCTCAATGAGAAGCGTTATGCCTGGCATTGCATCGTTGGACCGCTAAAGGGAGAGTCTGATGTTGAACTGCACATCACCTACAAATTCGACGTGAACCAGTACATTTTCTCCTGGCGTGAGTTCGGCTTGCCGGTTTCCACTGTATTCTTCCATAACTGGGATCAGATGCGGGAAACGGGAAAATTCTTCGCCATCGGAGAAGATGGAGCCATCGCCAATACTCCTGCGGGAGCCTTGATCCGGAAACTGTCCGTGACCTTCTATCCGGAAGAAAAGCAGCCGCTCTGATCATCGAAATGCAGCCCTTAAAGGCCCGTGTTGCGAGACGATCCGGGATTGGAAGGAACCGACACGGATCTCCGAAAATCAAGAAACACAGCTAAGGAGGCAAAAAGATGAATCTGAAAGGGAAAACAGCGCTCATAACAGGGGGAGGCACGGGGATTGGTGCTGCAATCGCAAAACGGTTTATTCAGGATGGGGCAAGGATATGCATCACCGGCCGACGTCAGGAAATGCTTGACAAGATCGCTCAGTCATTACCGTCAGGGACGGTAGCGACGTGTTCAGGGGATGTGTCGAAGTACGGGGACGCGGAGCGAATGGTGGAGATGGCACTGAAATTGGAAGGCAGGCTGGATGTGCTGGTGAACAACGCGGGTATCGATCCGGGCGGGACGGTGACCGATTTGGATTTGGAGATCTGGCAAAAGGTCATTGACATCAACCTCACCGGTTCTTTTCTCACCATGAAGGCATCCATACCCCATATGATGAAAGGGGGCGGCGGATCTATTATCAATATCTCTTCATTGGGTGGACTGCGCTGCCTGCCGGGCATGGCGGCCTACTGCACCGCAAAAGCCGCTCTCAATATGCTCACGAAGCAAGCTGCTTTGGATTATGGTCGATTTAAAGTTCGTTGTAATGCCGTCTGTCCCGGGGCGACTCGGACGGAAATGCTGGAGGAGGCGCTCAGTCCGCTGACAGAGGTGCTTTCAACAGATGTGGATGGTGTCTTCGCCTGTATATCATCCAACGTCCCTCTTCACCGGGTCGCGACTCCTGATGAGATAGCAGGCATCTGCAGTTACCTGGCCAGTGATGATTCTTCTTTTATGACGGGATCCGTTCTTCTGATTGACGGCGGTGCATCCGTGGTGGATGTGTCGGGGGCCGCACTCAGCAGTGCGGGGGTCAATTGGGGGGTGGAGTAGAGCCCGCTATCCAAACACACCAAAAAATCTTCATGGCAGTGTCCCCTGAATGCCATGTGATATGAAGCATTCATATTTGGCGATCCCATCCGGAAAGGAGGTGAGGCTCACCTAAATCAAGACATAGCGCCGGAACGCTTTGCTTAGCCGGTGATCACTGAAATGCGGTTGTATGACGATCATACGTGGAGTGCCCGTGATGGGTCAGGAAGGAGGGAGACAATGAAAAGCAGGGTGTGGATCAAGTTGTCGGTGTTTGCGGTAACGGTCTTGTTCCTGGCGGGAGTCGCCGGCCCGAAAGCGGCGGCAGCCAAGGACGTAATTCGAATCGGCCAGCCAGTTCATCTCTCCGGGCCGTTGGCAGGGGGCCCGAAGATATCTGGCGGACCCATCTACAAGTTGTGGGTAGAGGAGGTCAACAAGCATGGCGGTATATATGTGAAGAAGTACGGTAAGAAGCTGCCGGTGAAGCTTATCGTATATGATGACAAAAGCGATATGGGCACCATGACAAGGCTTTACGAAAAGCTGATCCTGGAGGACAAGGTGGACTTTGTTTTTCCCCCTTGGGGAACTGCCTATCTCTATGCGGCTGCACAAATAGCCAATAAATATCATTACATCATGATCGGTGGGCCTGGTGGCGCGTTAAAACTCAAAGAGCTTAATCTGCCCTACTTTTTCCAGGTCCTGAATTTTTCCGACACCCAGGCGCCGGCTCTTGCGGGCATTTTCAAGGAGGTGGGCGTGAAATCGGTGGCGGTGGTCTACCGGGCGGATCTCCACGGTGTCGAATATGGTGATGCTATGATTCCGTTTTTCAAAGAGAAGGGAATCGAGGTCAAGATGAAAAAAAGCTATCCCGACGGGACCAAGGACCTGTCGCCGATGTTGAAACAGGCCAAGAACCTGAATGTGGATGCCTTTGTGGCGGCCTGTTATCCCCCCGGCGGGATGCTGCTCACCCATCAGTCCATAGACCTGGACATCAATTTCAATGCCTTCTTCATGACCGTTCTCCCATTTTCTCCAACGCTTTTCAGAGACAACTTCGGGGTAAGGACCGTGGAAGGAGTCATGGGCGGAGGCGCCTGGAACGCGAAGAGTTCTCCCGGGGCGAAAAAATTCGTTGAAACCTATGTCAACTATTACAAACATGAACCCGACTACTGGGGAGCATTGTATTACTGGTCGTCTTTACAGGATTTCCAGCAGGCGATCGAGAAGGCCGGGACCCTGGACCAGAAGAAAATCAGGGATATCATGGCTAAAGATACGTTTGAAACGGCCCTGGGACCGTACTGGTATGATAAGGATCGATATTTGGCAACAGAATGTCACCCCGGTGAGATCGGGCAGTGGCAGAAAGGGGTGTTCGAAGTTATTGACCCCGGCCCGAAACGCACAGCCCCCCCGGAATATCCGAAACCGCCCTGGCCGAAAAAGTGAAATGACCTATAGGGTTCCACAAATTTTTCCCGAGAGGGGCATTTCCTCCTCTCGGGGAAGGGGATGCACCCGCTCGCGCAAAGAGAAAGCGGGCCTTCATTTGGATAGCACAGAGATTCATTTCACATGGTTGTAACCATTCTAAATGTCGTGATTGCGGGCTTATTGCTGGGGGGGATCTATGCCTTAACCGCCGTGGGGCTCAGCTTGCAGTACGGTGTGGCTCGCGTGCTCAATATCGCCCACGGCGAGTTCATCATGCTCGGGGCCTTTATCACCTGGTCGGCGTTCACCCTCCTCGGCATCAATCCTCTGGTTTCTCTCACCATTTGCGGTCCGGTCCTGTTTGCGGTCGGGTTCATCCTTTACCGGACCTTGTTCACCCGCCTGAGGATCTCGTCTCCCACGCCGGGAGCCTTTGAGGGAAATTCCATGCTGGCCTGCTTCGGGCTTCTGTTCATCATCCAGAATGTTGCCATATTGATCTGGGGGGCGGACATCAAGGGGTACACCTACCTGACATTTTCGGTGGATTTCTGGGGAGCCAAGTTTGCCGGCAAAAGGCTCCTGACCCTCGGATTTGCCCTGGTCATCTGCCTGGCCTTTTATCTTTTCCTTGCCCGAACACGGCTGGGAAAGGCAATTCGTGCCGCGGCCCAGGATCCGGATACGGCCGGACTCATGGGGGTCAAAATCAACCAGGTGCTGGCCATCTGCTTCGGTTTTGGGGCCATGATGGCGGGCTTAGGCGGCGCCTTGATCAGCATGTGCTACGAGATCCAGCCGACCATGGGTCTCGACTACACCATGATTGCCCTCATCGTGATGGTCCTGGGGGGATTGGGCAGCATCCCGGGGAGCTTTATCGGCGGGCTTATTTTGGGACTCGTCGGAAGCATCGTCACGTATGTTCAGCCAGGGCTGTCGCTGGTCGCCTACTATGTCATCTTCATGCTTCTGCTTCTGGCAAAGCCGACAGGTATTTTGGGGAAATAGGGAAATGGGGATCGGGAAAGCGACTTCTAAAGACATTCTTGCCATGGGATTGGGGTTGCTCATCCTGGCCCTGTCGGCCGCCGCACCTCTCTACGCATCGGTATATATGGTCGTTATGCTAACAAGCGTTCTCATGTACGTGACCATTGCGGTGAGCTGGACCCTGTTCTCCGGCCCGACCGGGTATATCTCATTGGCCTCTGCCGCCTTTTTCGGAGCGGGGATCTACACGGCGGCGGTATCGGGAAACGCGTTGCCCCTTCCGTTAGTCATCGTCCTGGGAGGGGTGGTCGGTTTTTGCCTCGCCATTCTGGTGGGCGCGTTGACCCTCAGACTCAGAGGCATCTATTTTGTGATGTTCACTTTCGGACTCGTGGAACTCCTTCTCCATTTTGTCATGTGGTGGGAGGTCAATATTACGGGTACGACCGGGAGGGTGGTTCCCCCGGTGGCGAACACCACGGTCTTTTACATCATGCTTATGATTCTGGTTGTATTGCTGCTGACGGTTGTCTGTCTCAGACGTTCGCGGTATGGTCTGGCCCTTCAGAGCATCGGGGAGAATGAGGAAGCGGCGTCTCATTCCGGCGTTCATGTGACCGCTTTAAAAACCATCATCTATGGAGTCAGCGGGCTTTTCATGGGGGCGGCGGGGGCGGTCATGGCGGCTCGATGGACGTATATCGACCCGACCATCGCTTTTAATCCGCTTATCTCGTTCATGCCGGTGCTGATGGCCATCTTCGGCGGCCTTGAACCGCTGTACGGTCCAATTATCGGTGCGATCATCTTTACGTATCTGGAACAGATCCTCATCACCCGCTTCCCCTACTATTACATGCTTATTTTCGGGATTATCATGGTTGTGGCGATCCTGTATATGCCGGACGGTCTCGTAGGATTGACGGAGAGACTTTGGAAACGGATTTCGGAGAAGAGATATGCCGATGCTTGAGGGGAGAGGCGTGACCCGTTATTTTGGGGGGCTGGCCGCTGTTATCAATGTGGACTTCCAGGTGGAACAGGGCGAGGTGCTGGGTCTGATCGGTCCCAACGGTGCCGGAAAGACCACCCTGTTCAATTTGATTTCGGCCGCTCTGACGCCCAGGGCCGGAAGCATCACATTCAAGGGGAGAGAGATTACCAACCTGAAGCCGTATCAGATCTGCAGAATGGGCGTGGCCAGGACCTTTCAAACGGTGAAAGTGTTCAGCAACATGTCGGCTTTCAATAACGTTCTGTTGGGTGCCTCTTTTGGGAGAGGGAACCGTATTGCCTCGACGGATGCGGCAAAGGAAGCCGGGGAGTTGCTGGAATTTGTTGGATTGGCCCAGGCGGAAGCGATTCCGGCCAAAGACCTGACCCTGGCCAACCAGAAGCGGCTTGAAGTCGCCCGGGCCCTGGCAACGCGACCGGAACTGCTGCTGCTCGATGAAATGATGGAGGGGCTCAATTCCACAGAGGTCAGCCGGGCCATGGAGTTGGTCAAGAGCATTCAGCGAAGGGGGATCACCGTGATCATGATCGAGCATGTCATGAAGGCCATCATGAATGTGTGCGGGAGGATTATGGTGCTTCATCACGGCGCAAAGATTGCGGAGGGGACCCCACAGGAGATTTCCTCCGACAAGACCGTTATCGAGGTGTACTTTGGGGAGCATGTGGATGCTGAAAACTGACCACATCGAAACCTATTACGGCAAGGCCCAGGCCTTGTTCGAGGTATCCGTGAGGGTTGACGCATCCGAGATCGTGGCACTGGTCGGCTCCAACGGCGCCGGGAAAACCACCCTTCTCAAGACCATATCCGGGCTTCTGCACCCGGCCTCCGGCCGTGTGGAGTTCTTGGGGAAGAGGATCGAGGGACAGCCCTCGCATGCGGTAATGGAACTGGGTATCGCACACATACCTGAGGGAAGAAGACTCTTCCCCGACATGTCGGTTCAGGAGAACCTGGAAATGGGCGCGTATCTTCGGCGTGCTTGGAAGAAGAAGGAGGAGAGCCTGGAAGATATCTATCAGCGTCTCCCCGTGTTGAGAGCAAGAAAAGGACAACTGGCCAGAACGCTGAGCGGCGGTGAACAGCAGATGGTGGCCCTGGGGCGTGGCTTGATGTCAAAGCCGAAATTGTGCATGATAGATGAGCCGTCATCCGGTCTGGCGCCGGTCATGGTGGACGAAATCTTCCGCATTATAGAAGGGCTTCGCCACCAGGGCATTGCCATCTTCCTGGTGGAACAGAATGTCAGGCATACCCTGGAGATCGCAGACCGGGCATATGTTATCGAAAACGGGCGTGTCGCTTTGGAAGGACAAAGCAAACATCTCCTGGAAGAGGAAGCAATACGAAAAGCATACCTGGGACTCTGAAATGATAATATGTTTCCGGCTGTTTCGCAACCTGATAATATGAGGAGGAGGGAACAAAATGAAAAATAAAAAAGTTTTTTCGTTTTTGGTGGCTGTCCTCAATGCATCATTGCTTTTCGGTTGTCATGATGTCATGAGGCAGAAAGAGTCCTCTGCTCGATTGATTTCCCCCATGGTTTCCACCGACTGGCTATCCGCGAACAAGGATATAAAAGATCTTGCAGTCATTGATATCAGAGGCGCCGCTGAGTATGGAGCGGGTCATATCCCCGGTTCGATCAATGAGCCTTTTGTAAAGGCGTTTGACCCCTGTCACGGCCCCAGCTCAAATTGGGTAATCGGGACGAAAGATTGCCTTTGGCTTGAACTGCCGGGCGTGAAAGGTCTATTTCACACCATCGGGTCCCTTGGAATAACCCCTGATTCACGGGTCGTGATTGTTACTGCACCAAATCCCAAAGAACCGCCCTTTTTCGGACTCGCAAATGCGACCAGGGTTGCGGTTACCCTCATATATACAGGAGTAAAAAACGTCGCTGTTCTTGACGGAGGGTACCCTAAATGGGTAAGCGAAGAACGCCCGATAGCCAAGCAGGCGACCGTGCCCAATGCGGTAAGGTACAAGGGTACCGTAGATGAGGCAATCTTTGTTTCCGGCGACTACGTGCACAAGCATCTTGGAGATGCTGCTATTATCGATACCAGAGACGCGGATGTGTACTTCGGTTTACGGTGCGAACCATTTGCAAAGAAGGCGGGGCATATTCCGGGCGCCAAGTCGTTGCCCGCTCCATGGATTTGGCACCTGAATGCTGATGACGGAACATACACATACAAGGATGCCGCGACACTCCGGACCATGGCATCGCACGTCATCAGGCAATCTGTGGACCCGACGAATCAGGAAACTATTCTGTACTGCGGTGTGGGCGGATATACCAGTTCCTGGTGGTTTGTGCTGACACAGGTACTGGGATATCAAAATGTCAAATTCTATGACGGTTCAGCCCAGGACTGGGAAAGAAATTACGATATGAGTATCAGATAATATGGGAGACATCTGTTATTTTCCGGTGCAACGCTTTCCATTATTAATGTGAAAAGGAGGTTGTTGTTATGTCGGGGAAATTAGCGAAATTGGTATCTGATTTAAAGGAGCCTGAGGCCCTGGCATTCGTTGAAAAGGCCCTGAGAGATGGAGTCGATCCTATGGGGCTTTTGGAGGATGCCAAGGAGGGCATGAATATCGTAGGCCAAAAATTTGCCAGTGAAGAGTACTTCATACCGGATCTTATTTTTTCCGGGGAGATCCTCAAAGGCATCGTCAGGATGCTCGAGCCCCATCTCAAGGGCCAGGAAAGTGCGAAGGGTGAACGCCTGGGGAAGGTTATTATTGGGACGGTGGCAGGCGATATACATGACATCGGAAAGGACCTTGTCGCCTTTATGCTCGATGTCAGCGGGTTCCAGGTTACGGACCTGGGAATTGATGTGCCGGTGCAGAAATTCGTCGATGCCATCCAAGAGACCGGCAGCACGGTGGTCGGACTGAGCGGATTTCTGTCTCTGGCGTTTGATTCCATGAAAGAGACCATAGATGCGATCCACAAGGCCGGCCTTCGCGACAAGGTAAAAATAATGATCGGAGGCGGCCAGATTGACGAGCAGGTCAGAGAATTTACCGGTGCGGACGCGTATGGAAGAGATGCCGTTGCTGCCGTGAAATTGGCCAAAGGCTGGATAGGGGGGTAAAACCATGGAAAAAAAGTGGGAAGAGATGTCTTCGGATGAAAAGCAGGAGGTACAGTTTCAAAGGTTGCTTGCGCCGAAAGACCCTGAGGGAAATGACCTCCGGTTTCAAAGCCCGGAAGCAGAAGCCAGATACAAGGCAAGTATAAACAGAATTAAGGACGCCGTTCAGC
>Ga0315542_1000536_pt1 | contig 23947 bp, 16 predicted proteins | sample SalMarSW160120MG_FD_202541 | JGI IMG/M metagenome (GOLD analysis project Ga0315542, IMG submission 202541) | Salt marsh sediment microbial communities from the Plum Island Ecosystem LTER, Massachusetts, United States - Salt Marsh Sediment SW1601-20 ... | reverse complement strand
AGCATGCAACGCCAGGAAGGTGCCCGACGGGGTTGACCTATGCCAATTCCACGCTCTGGGTAGCTGACCGAAAAACCGATTCTCTCTATCAAATCGATCCTGAAACAGGAAAACTTATGAAATCGTTTACTGCTCCGGGGTATTTTATTACCGATCTGGCCTGGGATGGAAAAACGCTTTGGGCAGTCGATGTCGATCTGGAGGGAATGAATTCGGGATCAATCTATCAGATCTGTCCCGAAACTGGAACGACATTGAAAATGATTTATGCACCTACCATGCTGCCTGAAGGACTTACATGGGATGGGATGTTTTTATGGCTGTCGGACAGCCGTGAAGGCCGGATTTATCAAATCAGCCATGATGACGGTACGACTATCAAATCGTTCAAATCTCCGGCTGCAGACCCGCAGGGACTGGCCTGGGATGGCGAGTATCTCTGGATTGCTGATCGGAAAAAGGACGAGATTTACCGTGTCGATCCGCAAACCGGATGTGTGGTGATGATACTGTCTTCTCCGGGACCTTATCCGAGAGGACTTGCCTGGGGAGAAAATGCACTCTGGAATGTGGATTATCAAAATGACAACATCTATGAAATCAAAATATTTGACGATCAGCTTTTTTCAAGAAAGAACGAGCGTGATGCAGAAATTGTATATTCCCACGAAATTGTCAATTACGGACCGGGTGTGTTGAAAGATGTTGCGATCTTTTTTGCAATACCTGAAAATTTGGACAACCAGGATATTCTTGACATCCGGTATTCCGTTGCGCCAACACGATTTGATAAAGACCAATGGAAACAGCGGTTCGCTGTTTTTCATGCGGATACACTTAAAACAGGAGAGTCGTTGAGTCCTGAGATGACAATACACGCAAAAGTGTATGATATCATGTACCACATTTTTCCGGAAAAAGTAGGCAGTTTGAAGGAGATACCCGGGGAAATACGCAGTGATTATTTAAAGGATGACTTAAAATACTGGATCCATGATCCGGTTATTCAGGATGCAGTGAAAAAGGCTGTGGGGCAGACGAAAAATCCATACTGGATTGCACGTTCTATTTATAGCTATATCCAAGAAGCAATGCACTATGAACTGGCAGGGGGCTGGAATGTCGCTCCGACCGTGCTGAAACGCGGTTCCGGATCCTGCTCAGAGTATACATTTGTCTACATTGCCATGTGCCGGGCTGCAGGATTGCCCGCTCGATACGCCGGTTCGGTCGTTGTTCGCGGGGATGATGCAAGTCTCGATTACGTTTTTCACAGATGGGTGGAGGTTTATCTTCCTCGATACGGCTGGGTTCCAGTGGATCCAAGCGGTGGAGACAAGGATTGGCCGAGAGATCAGGCGATGTGCTTCGGACATCTGGAAAATCGTTTTTTAATAACCACAATTGGTGGTGGTGGTTCTGCATTTTTAGGCTGGGATTACAATTCATCTGAAAGATGGAAGGCGGATGGTCCGGTCAAATTAAAGATAGAAAAATTGGGAGAGTGGAATCCGATTGTTCAAAAATAAATCATAAATTCAATTTTGTCTGTTAAAGGCCCCGGAATTATTTATTTCGGGGCCTTTTCTTTGAAATAATTGAAATTAAACGGATTGGCATAGCTTTTGTAGAAACTGATATGGATTTAATTTTAAGTGTTTCAGACAGGAATTTTTTCCTTTTGAAATTTGAAATAGCAATGCTGATTCATATTGAAAGCCGTTAAGTTCACGTTGATTATATGGAGGACAAAATATTGTCAAAAATATTGATTGTGGATGATGATGGCGGCATCCGTATGCTGCTTTCCAAATTCCTGGAAAGAGAGGGATTTGAAATTGTCGTGGCAGAGGATGGATTGGAAGGTGTTGAAATTGCGAAGAAGACGCAGCCTGATATCATCATTCTTGATGTTGTCATGCCCAGAATGGATGGCATCACAGCAGCCAGATTGATCAAGTTTTATAAACCACTTGCCGAGGTGCCTATTATTTTCCTGACTGCAAAAGACGCGGACAAAGAGATTGAACTGGCGCAGGAAGCACGAGCCGAGGTTTATATTACAAAGCCCTTTGATGTCCATCAGGTGATCCATGTGGTCAAAGAAATTTTATCAACTTCTGCAAAAGTATAGTAAATATTCACAAAATGTAACCATGCATGGATTTATGAAATTGAAATCATTCCCTGAATTTAATATAACTATATATATGGTGTAATTGTATGAACAATACCCAATCTTTTGTTGTATTTACTCTTGACAACCAAAAATTTGCCTTACATCTGGGAGCTGTTGAGAAAATTGCACAAGCCGCTGAAATTATTCCTTTGCCCAAGGCGCCGGAGATTGTGATGGGCGTTATCAACGTTCAGGGGCGTGTTGTACCTGTTGTGAACATCCGCAGACGATTTCAGCTGCCTGAACATGACATCAATGTTAAGGACCATTTCATTGTCTGTCGAACGAACCAAATAAATGTGGCCATCTTGGTGGATGCCGTTTTGGATATCATTGAATGTTCCGAAAAAGATATTATTGAGAAGTCAAATATTTTGACCGATATAGAATATATCGAAGGTGTGGTCAAATCAGCGGACGGAATGATATTGATTCATGATCTAAATAAATTTCTGTCCAACAAGGAATCGAATATAATCAATGAAGTGATTAAAGACAGCGATAAACTGTTAAAAGCAAAAGAAATTTCAAAAAGTCAAACGAAACCAAAAACATCTGAAAAAAAGAAAAAAGCATTAAAAAAACGGGATTGAGCTACAACATGAATAAAAGAATTCCGAACGCTCTTTTGTCAAAATTCAGCCGTTTTATCAATCAGCAAATGGGCATCTATTTTCCAAAGAACAGGTGGCTGGATCTTCTCAGAGGTATTTCTTCTGCAGCTCGTGAATTCGGATTTGATGATGTTGAAGAATGTATTCAGTGGTTGATTTCTTCGCCGCTAAAAAAGAACCAGGTCGAGATTCTGGCATGTCACCTTACGGTCGGAGAGACCTATTTTTTCAGAGAAACCAAAATAATCGAAGCAATGGAACAGTATGTTCTTCCTGAAATAATCAAATCACAAAGGCAGAATGGAAAGCGATTGCGGCTCTGGAGTGCGGGATGTTGTACAGGAGAAGAACCTTATACTCTGGCGATACTCCTTTCTCGAATGATTCCTGATATCAAGGACTGGAATATCACGATATTGGCTACCGATATCAATCCCTTGTTTTTACAGAAAGCGGCAGAAGGTGTCTATCGTGAATGGTCTTTCAGAGGCACTCCGTACTGGATAAAAGACACTTATTTTAAAAAGTTGGCTGACGGGAATTTTGAAATTCTACCCAACATTAAACGGATGGTAAAATTTTCCTATCTTAATTTGGTTGAAGATTTGTATCCGTCTATTTTTAGCGATACAAATGCAATGGATGTTATTTTCTGCCGTAATGTGCTAATGTATTTTTCTCCAGATATCGTGAAAAAGATTGTAGGTAAACTGCATGATGCACTGTTGGATGATCGATGGCTTATCGTGGGTTCGAGCGAAACATCACAGTTCTATTTTCCCCAATATATTACTGTCAATTTCCCGGGAGCGATTCTATATAAGAAAATCGATAAAGAAATGAAAAAAAGCTCCCGAGTTGAAAACTATATTCCGAATATTTTCTCTGAAGATAATAAAAGCCAGATTGGCTTTCTAGATTCTAACATTCATTTTATTCCGAATCCAGAATTGGAAACAAAAAACAAAGAAGATGAAGTAGAAAAGGAGAAGTGGCAAAATATCGAGGAAGCGGATCAATCTTTAACGCCAATAGAAGCGATAGAAATTTTATACCAATCCGGTGATTACAAAGGTACAATTCAAAAAATTGAAGAGAACATTGGTGATTATAATGAAAATCCGAAGGCAATGAAATATTTGGCAAAGGCCTGTGCAAATCAGGGAAATTTGAACGACGCTCTTGTCTGGTGCGAAAAGGCGATCATTCTGGATAAATTAAATCCTCAGTTTTATCATCTTCGGGCAGCCATTCTTGAAGAACAGGGATTTATTGAAAAAGCACTGGGAGAATTGAAGAGGGCTTTGTATTTGGACCCCAATTTTGTGCTGGCGCATTTTATGTTGGGCAACCTGACACGCAAGCAGGGGAATCTGCAGGAATCAAGAAAGTATTTTGAAAATGCACTGTCCATTTTAAAAACCCATGATCGTGAAGAAATATTGCCCGAATCCGAAGGAATGAATGCAGGAAGATTGATGGAGCTTATTCAGCTCTCCATGAATGGGGAGTTAAATGCATAATAGGAGCACGTATGGTTTTTTAAATTATTAAAATGAAGATGCAAATAAAGAGAGGGTTACGGTTTGGGTAAAAATGATAAGAAATTAACGATACTGAAAAATAGGGCCAGGGAACTTTCTGAAGAACTGAAAGAGAACGGTGCGATTGAAAATCAGGTCGAGATCATAGAATTTGTTCTGGCATACGAAAAGTATGGCGTAGAATCCTGTTTTGTACGGGAAGTTTATCCGATGAAAGAGTTTACACCGATTCCTGGAACTCCGAATTTTGTCATGGGAATTATCAATATCAGGGGACAGATTATATCAATTATTGACATAAAGAAATTCTTCGGATTACCGGAGAAAGGGTTGACAGATTTAAACCGTGTTATTATTGCTGATTATAATGACATGGAAGTGGGCATTTTGGCGGATATTATACTGGGTGTCCGCAATATTGCCATCAACGAGATCCAACCCTCTCTTCCCACATTAACAGAAATTCGTTCAAAATATCTGAAAGGAATTACGAGAGACGGAGTTGTCATTCTGGATATTGTGAAGCTATTGTCTGATCCGAAGCTGATTATTTCCAGTGAAGTGGAAATTTAGGAAAACAGGGATTACTGTAAAATTGAATTATATTGTAAAAAAAACGAAAGGTGAATCATGAAAAAGCGCTCTTTTCTACTCGTATCAATAACCATTCTAATTGTCTTTATGATCAGTGATGCACAGTTGAGCAGCAATTATAAAATCATTGTGCATTCATCGAATCCTGTTTCAAAAATTACACGCGATGACCTTTCAAAAATATTTCTGAAGAAGATAAAAATTTGGGAGGACGGAAATGAAATTCATCCGGTTGATCTTGTATACGATTCTCCGGTGCGGAAGGGATTTTCGAATGAAATTCATCACAGACCTGTATCCAAAATTAAAGCATATTGGCAAATGCAAATTTTCTCGGGTAAGGATGTTCCTCCGCCACAGCTTGATTATGAAGATGATGTGATGTCATTTGTAAAATCGGATCCAGGGGCAATCGGATATCTTTCCTCCGGTACATCCTTGAATCAGGGTCACATTAAAATTATATCAATTACAGAATAGTCTTTTGAGCCGTTTTCATAACACAGTAAGGATTGGAGTCTGTTATGTTAAGAAAATTGAAATTTCAGTATAAGATTTTTCTGATTCCCGGTCTTGCGATACTGGCATTTATTATCAGTTTGATAATAACCAGATCATACACAACGAGGAATGAGAAAGTAATCGGCCAGATTGTGAATGGCTATGCGCCTGCCTGGGAATTGAATCGTGATTTGGTAGAATTTTTGGATTTTATCCAGCGAGATATGCAGGACGCAGTGATTTCGCAGGATGAAGAAAAATTGGTTGAAACAGAAAATTATCGAAACCGGTTTCTTGCGAGGATAGAAAGTGAAAAAGATAATTTTGTCTTCATTACAGATGAACTTGATGTACTGATCAGGGACTTCAAAGAGTATTACACATTTTCCAAGAAAGTTTCCCTGAGTATGATTAAAGGTACTTCTGATGAACAGATATTACATGATGCGGATACGATGAGAGAGATGGGAAAAGTGATCAGAGATAAACTGGATCAAAATATTATCCGTAATAAAAACAATATGTCTGCCGCTCTTTCTATCGCGAGACAAAACAACAGGATGATGTTGATAACCAGTATTATAACAATCATTGTTTTTATCTTTTTACTTTGTGCTTTAACATTTCTTATTGTTGCATCGATTTCAGGTCCTTTAAATTCCGCCATTCAAATTGCAGGACAAGTGGCAAACGGAGATCTCACTGTTGAAGTCCCGGATAACGACTCTAAAGATGAAGCAGGCATATTGCTGCGGACATTTCAGAAAATGGTAAAAAATCTGCGTAGTTTGACAATTCAAATAAAAGAAGGCGCCAATGCACTTGCTTCTGCGGCCAGTGAAATTTCGGCTTCTGTGACACAGATTGCAGCAGGCGCGACACAAACTGCAACTGCAGCGAATCAGACAAGTGCCACAGTTGAGGAAGTTAGGCAGACTGCTCAGGATTCAAACCGGAAAGCAAAACATGTTTCTGAGAGTTCGCAAAAAGCGGTTCAGATATCACAGGCAGGAGAAAAGGCTGTTACTGAAACGATCAATGGAATGCACAGAATCCAGTCTCAAATGGAATCCATTGCTGAAAGCATTATGAAGCTCAGTGAGCACGGACAGGCGATAGGAGGCATTATCGCAACGGTGGAAGATGTCGCCGAACAATCCAACCTGCTGGCGGTGAATGCTTCGATAGAAGCAGCCAAGGCAGGAGAACAGGGTAAAGGGTTTGCCGTAGTTGCCCAGGAAGTCAAGAATCTGGCGGAACAATCACGGCAGTCCACATCCAGGGTCAGAAATATTTTGGATGATATTCAGAAAGCAACTGGCGGTTCGGTCATGACAACCGAACAGGGGAGCAAAGCAGTAGAAGCCGGAGTCAAGCAATCCATGGAAGCCGGTGAATCCATTCAGCGGCTGGCAAACAGTGTAGCGGAAGCGGCACAGGCGACAACCCAGATTGCGGTTTCAAGTCAGGAGCAGCTTGTCGGCATGGATCAGATGGTTTCGGCCATGGAAAGCATCAAGCAGGCCAGTACACAGAATGTGGCGGCGACAAAGCAGGTTGAAACAGCAGCCCGTGACCTTGGAGAGCTGGGACAAAAATTGAAAAATATTGTTGAACAATATAAGGTGTAGCCAAGTCTATATCGGTGTACTGATGCTTCGATCGGAGTGAATAGGATTACAAATTTAATATTAAAAAATATACTGGAGAATTGAAATGAATCAGTCAGACAATGATTTCTTTAGGGAGTTGATCTCGGTATTCAAATTGGAATCTGAAGAGCATATCCAGATGATCAAAAAGGGGCTGGATGAGTTTGAAAGCGATTCGCCAGAGGGTGCCGCTCTGGATGATATTCTTGAGCGTGTACATCGTGCGGCTCACAGTTTGAAAGGGGCAGCCCGCACCATTGGTCTTACTGATATAGAACCTGTTTGCCAGGCAATGGAAAGTGTTTTCAGTGTTTATAAAAGAAAAAAAATCGCACCTGCTTCAGAGATTATTGTGCTTATGCAGCAGGCTGTGGATCAATTAGGCAAGATTTTGTTGTCAATTAACGAAGAGGGACAAGTATCGGGAGATAAAAGCGGGCTGGTCCGTCTCATGGATGAAATGAATAAACAACTCTCTGTAATGAGTGAATAGAATTTTTAATATCATGTGCGTTATACCGATAGTTTTGGAGCAAAGATGCAATTAAAAGAAGATGATTTCTATCGAGAACTTCTGTCGATGTTTAAAATCGAAGCGGAAGAACATATAAAGAATATGTCTTCCGGATTGCTTGATCTTGAAAAAATTACGGATCAGAAAGAAAAGGCTGGAATTATTGAAACAGTTTATCGGGAGGCGCACAGTCTAAAAGGAGCGGCCAGAGCTGTCAATATCAATGATATAGAATCTCTTTGTCAAGTTCTGGAAAGTATATTTGCAAAACTGAAGCATCAAAATATGGTATTATCGCCTCAATTATTCGATGTTATGCATCGTGCAGTGGATACACTTAACGATCTGATTACATATCCGGATAAAACCGATATTAAGGAAATATTAAAGAAACTCATAAAATTGGAAGATGGGGGAACAGTAGAGAAAGAAAAAAAGGAAGAAAACCAGCAGGAAAAATCTGAAAATGTGACCAATATAGAAAAGACAAAACCGGTTGAATCAGCCAATGAATTGGATGAACATAGTGAAGAAGTTGCTATAGAGAAATCCGAAGAAAAAATAGAAGAAAAAATAGAAGAAAAAGAAAAAACACCCGACAGAAAAGTATCGGCAGAGCAGGACAAGTCTTTATTGTCGGATACGGTCCGGATTTCTACTAAAAAACTGGATTCGCTTCTTCTTGAAGCTGAAGAAATGTTGGCCGTCAAATTAACTGCGAGACAGTATTCCACTGATTTACGGGAATTGGTTTCGACCTTTGATACATGGAAAAAAGTGTGGGAGGGGCAATATCCCGATATCAAACTGGCAAAACAGTTTTTGGAAAAGATTGAGAAAGAGGGTGAAGACGGCAAAACAGGATCCTCTTTTTATCAGCTGATTGAATTTCTTTACTGGAACAGCGAATATATTAAATCGCTCGAAACACGGATCGTCAATCTTTCCAAATTGGCAGAGGGAAATGCTTACTTGCTCAGCGGGATGGTGGATAACTTGCTTGAGGATATGAAATCGGTTCTTATGCTTCCCTTTTCGACGCTTTTGAAAATATTCCCCAAGATGGTGCGGGATATTTCACGTGATCAGGAAAAAAATGTGGATTTGTTGATAAGAGGAAGTACGATTGAAGTGGATAGACGCATTTTGGAAGAACTCAAAGATCCTTTTATTCATTTGATTCGAAATTGCATTGATCATGGAATTGAAAAACCCGATGTACGGAAAAAAATCAAGAAATCTTCGGTCGCGACTATTTCAATTGGTGTTTCTGAGTTGAGCGGCAACAAAGTCGAAATTATTATTTCTGATGACGGCGGTGGAATCGATTTGGAAAGAGTGACACAGGTTGCCGTTAAAAAGGGGATCATTAAAAAAGAAGAAGCCGGGAGATTATCCGAACAGGAAAAATTAGCTCTCATTTTTCAATCGGATGTTTCAACAAGTCCAATCATTACGGAAATGTCCGGAAGAGGATTGGGTATGGCGATTGTCCGTGAGAAGATTGAAAAATTGGGTGGTATGATTACACTTGAAACAGAGCTTCATGTCGGAACGACTTTCAGAATTACTTTGCCCGTTACTCTTGCTACATTTCGAGGTATTTTGGTTCAGGCAGGAGAACAAATGTACGTTGTACCGACATCGAGTGTGGAACGTGTTGTTCGCGTCGAAAAAAATGATATTAAAACTGTGGAAAATCGAGAGACAATCAAAGTAGATGATCAGGTGCTGTCCTTTGTGCAACTCGCAGATATTCTAAGACTGGGAAACACAAGAGGCAGACGTAATTTTGAATTTATAAACGCGTTGATCTTGGAAGTGGCTGACAGAAAAATTTCTTTTGGGGTCGATCGCGTCATCAATGAACAGGAAGTTTTGGTCAAAGATCTTGGACGACAACTCACAAGGGTGCCCAATGTTGCAGGAGCAACAATTTTGGGGTCGGGCAAGGTTGTTACAATTTTAAATGTATCTGATTTGATGAAATCAGCTATCAGACTTGCTATCGATTCGACAAAGGCCACCTTAACGGAGGAAGGTACAGTGAAAACAAAATCGATTTTAATTGCCGAAGATTCCATTACGTCAAGAACCCTGTTGAAAAATATCTTAGAATCAGCAGGATATAAGGTTAGGACAACAGTGGATGGTGTTGATGCTTATACTGCATTGAAGTCCGATAATTACGACTTGGTGGTTTCGGATATTGAAATGCCCAGGATGAATGGTTTCGAGCTTGTTTCGAAGATAAGGGGCGACAAAGATGTGGCTGAACTGCCTGTCGTTTTGGTAACCGCCCTTGAATCGAAAGAGGACCGTGAAAAGGGAATCGATGTAGGTGCGAATGCCTACATTGTAAAAAGGAGTTTTGACCAAAGCAATTTGCTCGACGTGATTCAGAAGCTCATATAGCTCTCTGGGGAAAATAATAATGATTAAAGTATTGATTACAGAAGATTCACCGGTTGTCCGCGGATATTTAAAGCACATTTTGGATTCCGATCCGGATATACAGGTTGTTGGGACGGCAAAAGACGGAGAAGAGGCAGTTCGTATGGCTCCGGTCAGTAAACCGGACGTCATTACAATGGATATTCATATGCCCAAAATGGACGGTTTTGAGGCGACTCGTAAAATTATGGAAACCAGTCCGATTCCGATTGTGATTGTCAGTGCAAGCTGGAATCCTGAAGAAGTGGATAAAACATTCCGCACGATGGAAGCGGGGGCCGTAGCGGCCCTTGAAAAACCCAGGGGAATGGGACACGCTGATTCTGAATCGTCCGTTAAGGAGCTGATTCAAACTGTAAAATTGATGTCCGATGTCAAAGTAGTAAGAAGATGGAGTCCAAAGGCAAAGGCGGATAAAAGTGAAAAATGTAAGATAAAACCTGTAGAGGAATCTCTTCGAAAGGATTTGGATATTCAAATTGTGGCCGTTGGTGCTTCTACGGGCGGTCCCGTTGTTCTGCAACAAATTCTATCAGGATTGCCGAGTCAGTTTAAAGTTCCGATTGTTATTGTCCAGCACATCGCACCTGGTTTTTTGCCTGGTCTTGCAGATTGGCTTACCAAGACAACCAATTTTTCCGTTACAATTGCGAAAAAAGGAGAAAAATTAAAACCAGGAATGGCATATTTGGCCCCTGACGGATTTCAAATGGCCATTGACAGTAAATTCCATGTTCAGTTGGATGAAGAAGCGCCGGAATACCATTTGTGTCCGTCTGTTTCCTATCTCTTTCGATCTGTCGCTCATATTTATGGTAAAAGGGCTATAGGCGTGCTGTTAACCGGCATGGGAAAAGATGGGGCCAGTGAATTAAAAATGATGAATGATAAAGGAGCCATTACGATTGCACAGGATAAAGAGAGCTCGGTTATTCATGGGATGCCCGGCGAAGCAATCAAATTGGGGGCAGCTTCGTATGTGCTTTCAACGACTCAGATTCCAGAGAAATTGATAGAACTTGTGCCGATCAATTAATAAATGAATGGCCATAACTATTCTGATTTATAAAAAAGGAAGTGAAAATCGTGGAAAGGCAGAGAAAAAACATCAATATTGGAATTGAAATTCTGGTGGTCGAGGATAGCCCGACTCAGGCGATGCATCTTAAATATACGCTCGAGCAGCACGATTACCACGTGATCATCGCCAAAGACGGAAAAGATGCGCTTTTGCAGATGAAAACCCGTAAACCCACAATTGTGATAAGCGATATTATTATGCCGGAAATGGACGGATACGAACTCTGCCGTCAAATCCGTTCCGATGAAAATCTGAAATATATTCCGGTGATTTTACTGACCCAGTTAGTCGATCCCAGAGATGTCATTCGCGGGCTTTTGAGCGGCGCGGATAATTTTGTGACAAAACCATATAGTGAGCAATTTCTCATTTCGAGAATTCAATACATTCTGGCCAATCAGGAACTGAGAAGAAATGCCATAACAGAGATGGGGATCGAAATCTTTTTTGCGGGCCAGAAACATTTTATTACATCGGACAGGATGCAGATTCTGGATCTTCTTTTCTCGACGTTTGAAAACGCAGTTCAGCGAAATCAGGAATTGGAACAGGCGAACAAAGAACTTCGGAACGCGCTTGAAACAATCGAGACGATCAATGAAGTATCCGAAAAGTTGAACCGGTCTTTGATGCCTGCGGACGTTGCCGAAGCGGTGGCAGTGGGAATCAAAAAATTGATCGATTACGATGACTGTACGATCTACCGAATCAGCGACGAAGAGCAATATCTTGTCCCTGTGTATTTTGGGAAAAGCAAAATAGAGGATGACAAGGATGTTCAGATCGATCGCCTTAAACTTGAAGTAGGGGAAGGAATTACTGGTTATGTTTTTGCCAAAGGCAAAGCCGAGATGATCAGCGATGTTTCCAAACATCCAAAAGTAAGTTATCCCGACGGTACTGTGCCTCCCAAAGAATCCATACTTGCCGTCCCACTGCAGTACGAAAACCAAACAAAGGGTGTTATCACGCTTCTGAAAAAGGGATTGCATCAGTTTGCAGATGCCCATTTACGCATACTGACAATACTGGCAGGTCAGGCTGCTGTTGCAATGGAAAATGCCCGTCTCATGCAGGAGGAAAGAAGAAGAACTTCCCAGCTTTCATTGATCAATGAAATCTCCATGAAAACCGCATCTACTCTGGATATCGAGGAATTGTGCCGTATTGTGGTTGATTCGGTTCGCAGCGGTTTTGGATATGCCCATATTATTTTAATGTTAATGGACGAAGAAGCTGGAGATTTGTTTCTCCAGGTTCAATCCGGACCTTATTCGGAATCCTATACTGACAATTTCCGGCAGAAACTGAATGAGGGACTGATTGGAAAAGCAGTGACGACCGGAGAGACTGTCGTACAGGGAAGAGCTTCAGAAAATCCAGACTACGTGCCTGTTAATTCCGAAATACAATCGGAACTGGCGATTCCAATCAAAAAAGGCCAGAAACTGTTGGGTGTTCTGGATATGGTCAGCAATAAAATCCGCGCTTTTGACGAAATTGATATTGCCATGATGAAAACACTGGCGGATCAGGTTGCGATGGGAATCGAAAATGCCAGACTATACGAGAGTGAAAAGAAAAGCAAGGAACTTGCCCAGGCGGCAAGCCGGGCCAAGAGTGAGTTTCTGGCAAACATGAGTCATGAAATACGTACGCCGATGAACAGTATCATCGGATTCTCGGACCTGCTTATTCAGGAACATCTTCCAGAAGAATTGGGAGATTTTGTCCGCACAATTAAAATGAATGGTGAAGAACTTCTTCATATCATCAATCAGATTCTCGATCTGGCTAAAGTGGAAACAGGTCGAATGGAAGTGGAGTGCATTGAATTCGATCTTCAGAAGTTGACCAAAGATATCTATCAGTTGATGCGTCCGCGCGTTCTCGATAAAGGGCTGGCATTTAAAGTCGTTTCCAATCCAGAACCGTTGCCGTTAATTGACAGTGACCGGACCAAGATTCGTCAGATTCTTGTCAATCTGATCGGGAATGCAGTGAAATTTACCGAGGAAGGTCAGATTCAGCTTGAAATCAATATCGAAAAGACAAAAGGCGCAAAAGGCATATTAAACGCTTGCGTCAGTGATACGGGGATTGGCATTCCTCCTGAAAAAAGAACACATATCTTCGAAGCATTCACCCAGGCCGATGCATCCATGACAAGAAGATTCGGAGGAACGGGACTCGGTTTGACGCTCTGTAAAAAAATGATCGAACTGCTTGACGGGAAATTATGGGTCGAATCTGAAGAAAAAAAGGGGAGTAAATTTTCTTTCTCGATCCCGGTAAAAATTCTTACCCAGAAAGAAAAAGAAACTTACGAACCTGAAGAGGTTATTTCAGATGAAAATCGATCTACGTTGGATTCAGTCAATTCGATAATTAAAAACAGGCCTGTCTCTGTGGAATGGGGACCAGGGGGCAAGAAAAAACGGTCTCCGCTCGTTCTTCTGATTGAAGACAATGCCAGCACGGTGGATTTGCTGAGACGGTATCTGGAAAAGGACGGATATCAGGTTCAATGCAGCACGAATGGTGAAGATGGTGTCATGAAGGCAAAATTCTATCGGCCGGATGCCATTGTTCTGGAAATTCTGCTTCCGGGAAAGATGGATGGATGGGAAGTCTTGCGGATGTTAAAGTCGAGCAAGCTGACGAAAGATATTCCTGTTATTGTGTGTTCGGTTCTTTCGAATCAGAAGAAGGCATTCAGCCTCGGAGCCGTGGAATATTTTGAGAAACCGGCAAGAGAGAAGGCCATACTTGACACATTGCACCGGTCCATAGGAATGCCCACAGACAAGAAGAAAGAGATACTGGTTGTTGATGATGACAAGAGTGTCCTTATGCTTTTTGAAAAACTTCTTAACCAGCAGGGATTTAAAGTTAAAACATTCGACAGCGGACTTGCTGTTATCGACTATTTGAAGGAAGACAGAAATATCGCATTGATGATTCTGGATCTATTGATGCCGGATATAGATGGTTTTGAAGTTCTGGAAACATTAAAAAGATCAAAGAAAACCAAAGACATTCCAGTCGTCATTTATACAGGCAAAAAATTGACTTCAAAGGATCGTTCAAGGCTGAGTTCGCGTTACGAATTACTGCTTCAGAAAACTCGTGAAACGCCGGATACTTTATTGAAACAGTTGAACAGCCTGGTCAATAAGAAAATCGAAGTTGAACAAAAGGCACTTCCGAAATCCCGAGGGGAAATTCTTCTTGCAGAAGATGATCCGTCCGGACAAAAACTAATGAAACATTTATTGAACCGCATGGGGTATCAGGCAGATCTGGCTTCGACCGGCAAGCAGGTTTTGGACAAACTTCAGAAGAAAGACTATCATGTCGTATTGATGGACATGGAAATGCCGGAGATGGATGGTTTTACTGCAACACGAGAAATCAGGAAAGAGAATCGATATCAAGATCTTCCTATTATTGCATTGACCGCCCATGCAATGAAAGAACATAAAGAAAAAACACTCAATGCAGGCTGTACGGATTATCTGTCCAAGCCGGTCAACAGCACAAAACTCGAAAAAATGTTGGAAAAATATATGCCGCCGGTTCCTGTTGAAAAAACGGAGACAGTCCAGCAGAGCAAAGAGGAAGATGAGATGATGGCTGAACTGGCGAAATTTTTCGTTTCTGATCTGGGACAACGTATTCAACAGTTTGATTTGGACGTGACCAGTCGAAATAAGGATGAGGTTGTCCGATTTGGGCATTCCTTAAAAGGTACAGCCGGATCTTATGGATTTCCAAAATTTTCGAATATCGGAAGCCACATCGAAAAGGAAGGCATGGCAGAACATTGGGAAAAAATAACTGTTTTACAAAAGCAGTTAATTGATGAATATAAACTTCTGGGACAATAAGATGAAACCGGAAAATATGACTATTTTGACTGTGGATGATACACCGGCCAATATTCGCTTGTTGACACATTATCTGGAAAAACAGGGATACCATGTGATCACGGCTGAAGACGGTTTTGAAGGATTCAAGGCAGCTATTCTTTATCATCCTGATCTGGTTCTTCTGGACATTATGATGCCGGGTACAGATGGATACGAAGTCTGTGAATTACTCAAAGCGGAAGAGGAGACCAAAGATATTCCAGTCGTATTTCTGACAGCAAAAACCGATGTCGAAGATAAAATTCGCGGTTTTGAACTGGGAGCAGTTGATTATATTACCAAACCTTTTAATTTAGTTGAAATATCAACACGTGTTCAAACACAGCTTCATTATAAACATCTTCAGGGTCAGACACAGCGCTTCTATCAAATATTTTCTCAAACGAAGAATATTGCCAACACGGACATTTCGTTCAATCTAACAGAAAAAAAACTAAATATTATTCTTGATGATGCACGGAAAAATTTGAAAAAAATTGAAAAAAATGATACCGATGGGTCACTGGTTAAAAAAGAATATGAAAAGACACTTCACGATATTAAAAACGTTGTTAATTTTATCCACTCGGAAAAGCCATTTTGGGATGATATGGAACATCCGTTCGATTCAATTAATCTAAACATGCTGATGGAAGATATTGTTGATATTCTGCAGAATCAGGATGATGGTCCTATATGGGACATTGAATGTACAAGGCTTGACCGGCCGGCTGTCATATCGGGAAATCTTGCCAAACTTCAATTCGGACTGCTTAATTTTTTCACACATGAAATCAATACCGATATGCAACCCTGTACGGTTGAAATTGCTTTAAAGGATATCGAATTACCGGAATCTATTCTTCAGAAAACAGATTATAAAACGGATGAAAATTTTTACTGTCTGGATATTATTTCCAAACATATACATGCGAAACAGGATGATCTCCAAGACGATCCAAATATTTTGTCAGGGAAAGGGAATAAATCAAGTCTTCCAATAATCAATCTTCAATCTGTGATCCAGATGCACAACGGTCTGTTCGATATCAAAACGGAAGAGGGTGACAAAACGAAAGTTTCGATCTATCTACCCAAAGCCTGATTATCTTTTTACTTATACCAACCGCTCTATACTGTTTCCTTTATGTGCCAGAATTAATCGAATAAGCTATTTTCCGTAAAAATCGGAAAGCTCTATTGGATTTTTACGAAAATATTTATTATATTTTCAATGGATTAACTATAGAGTCCCATTCTCTATTTATTTGATTTATCAAAAGGAGCAACTATTTGTGGAATTGATGCGCGAAGCAAAAAAGGGAAACGTTACAGAGGCAATGCAAATTGTTGCAACCGACGAGCTTATCGATGTCTATTTGCTGATGGAGCGCATCGCCGATGGCGAAGCTGTCATCTTAAAAAACAACTTGCATAAGAGTGTACAGCCGGTCGGGATTGGCAAAGGATTGAGAACCAAAGTCAATGCCAATATCGGAACTTCAACGGATTCCACGGATATTCATTTGGAAATCGAAAAGGCAAGAACGGCTGTCCATGCGGGCGCTGATACGATTATGGACCTTTCAACAGGCGGGGATATCAATCAAATTCGGAAAACCATACTTGATCAGATTCCTGTTGTACTTGGGACAGTTCCAATTTATCAGTCTGCAATTCAGTCGATTCAAACAAGCGGCGCATTGGTTAAAATGGATGCCGATGACATTTTCTCTGTACTCGAAAAACAGGCAGAAGAAGGCGTCGATTTCTTTACGGTGCATTGCGGTGTGACATTGCGAAGTATCGAAAGGCTCAGGCGGGAAGACCGATTAATGGATATTGTCAGCCGGGGCGGATCGTTTTTAGTCACATGGATGATTGCAAATGAGAAAGAAAATCCACTATATGAACAATACGACCGTGTTCTCGAAATTGCCGCAAAATATGACATTGTTCTCAGTCTGGGTGACGGATTGAGACCCGGATCGATCCTGGATGCAACAGACCGCGCCCAGGTTGAGGAATTGATTATTTTAGGAGAACTGACAGAACGGGCACGGGATAGGAATGTTCAGGTAATAATCGAAGGCCCCGGACATGTGCCCCTTAATCAAATAAAAATGAATGTACAGCTTGAAAAGGAAATTTGTCACAATGCGCCTTTCTATGTTCTAGGCCCGCTGGTAACGGATGTTGCTCCCGGATATGATCACATCACTTCTGCAATCGGCGGTGCGATTGCTGCGGCTGAAGGTGCAGATTTTCTCTGTTATGTCACTCCAGGAGAGCATCTTAAATTGCCCGATTGTGAGGATGTCAGGCAAGGTGTTATCGCCACCCGGATTGCAGGCCATGCTGCCGATATCGTGAAAGGAATTCCAAATGCAATCGATTGGGATATTGAGATGTCCAAGGCGCGGAAACAACTGGATTGGGACACACAAATCAGTCACGCGATTGATCCGGAACATGCAAGGAAATTAAGAGAAATGTGTAAAAGCAACGACGATGATATATGTTCCATGTGTGGAGAGTATTGTGCCATCAAAATGGTTCAGGAAACATTGAGACATGTGAAGTAATTTCCCACAAGGAACTTATCTTTTGTTTGATCGTAAGAATTTGATAATCTGAAAAATATTTTAATAGGAATGTAAAGCTAAAACATGTTGGAAGTGAAGATATATCCAAATCCTGTTTTAAGAAAGGAAGCGGAAACAGTAAAGGAAATAGACGATTCGTTTCTTGATTTTGCCGATGCCATGACCAAAGTAATGTATGAGAAAGATGGTGTCGGATTGGCCGCCAATCAAGTGGGTGTTTTAAAGCGCTTTATCGTTGTGGATGCAGGGGATGGCCCCATTAAAATCATTAATCCGGAAATTGTTCATCAAAGCGAAGAAACTGCCTCTTTTGAGGAAGGCTGTTTGAGTTTGCCCGATATCCAAATTAAACTCAACAGGCCAGTTTCCGTACTTGTCAAGGGGCGTAACCTTCAGAATCAACCCGTAGAGTATCGTGCGGAGGGGCTGTTGGCACGTGTTTTCCAGCATGAAATCGATCATTTGAATGGTGTGCTTATCATCGATCGTGCTTCATCCATTCAGCGTTCACTGTTAAAATCAAAATTAAAAAGGCTAGAAAAACAAGTCGGATAAATTCATCCATTCCATATTATGGAGTGATACACTTGTCGCCTCAAAAAACACTTTCCGAAAGATTATTAAAAGGCATTCCGGTTTCGGAAGGAATTGCCATTGGCCGAATATGGATACTGGAGAGTCCCTGGGATGAGGTGATTCCCCTGTCTCTTGAATCCAATAGTATTGATCAGGAAACCAAAAGATATGAAAATGCAATCAATGAAGTAGAAAAACAACTTAATGATTGCTATCATCGCGTACACAAAGAAATTGGAGAAGACGAAGCCAATATATTTAAGGCCCATCTCTATATTTTACAAGATCCTTTTTTCCAGACTGAAATCAAAGATTCGATTAAAATACAGAAAAAAAATGCCGAATACCTGCTGAAAGAAGCCATTGAACGCTGGAGCCAATCTCTTCTGAAAAGTGGGAATGAATATTTCCGTTACCGTATTGACGATATCAGGGATGTTGGCATTCGATTATTAAGGGTTCTGCTTCAAACTGAGGAAATCAAGTTTCATCTGGATGAACCGGCCATTTTGGTTGCTCACAATTTAACACCTTCAGATACCGCGCGGATGGATCGAAAAATGATTCTGGGTTTTGTTTCCGAGCTTGGAGGCAAAACATCCCACGTGTCCATCCTTGCACGATCCATGGGATTACCCGCCGTCGTTGGTATCGAACGTCTTATGAGAAAAGCAAAGGCGGGACAAAAAATTATCGTTGATGGGAATACAGGAATTGTCTATATCGATCCTCCTGAAAATATTATTCAAAATTACGAAAAGCGAAAAAAACAATTTTCCAATTATTGGAAGCAGCTCGCGAAAGAGATTAAACTTGATGCTGTTACAACTGATCATGAACCTATTTCCCTTCAGGCCAACGTTTCCATGATTGCAGATGTCAGCTTGGCAGTGCAGTATGCAGCCGATGGTATCGGATTGTTCAGAACCGAACTGCCTTTTTTGATGGCGGGAAAACTTCTTTCCGAGGAAGAGCAATTTGATATCTACCGGACTGTGGTCGAAGCCATGAAAGGGAAGGTGGTAACGATCCGGACACTGGATTTAGGAGGAGACAAATTTTTACCCTTCCAGGGGGTGGAAAAAGAGAGCAATCCATTTATGGGATGGCGGTCGATTCGTATATTTCTTCAGGAGAAAGAAATTTTTAAAACACAGTTACGGGCCATTCTAAGAGCCAGTCAATTCGGGAAGATTAAAATTCTTTATCCTATGATATCCAGTCTCGAAGAGATCATCGAAATTCAAAAGATAATGAAGCAGACGCAAAATGAATTGAAAAAGAAGGGGATTCCGTTTGATCCATCGATTCAATGCGGCATTATGGTTGAAGTTCCATCCATAGCAATTATTGCGGATCGGGTAATCGAGCATACGGATTTTTTCAGTATTGGCACAAACGATCTTATTCAATATACATTGGCTGTAGATCGCAATAATGAAAAGGTGGCCAAATTTTATCAGCCATTGAATCCGGCCATTGTTCAATTGCTGTACCGAACTATTCAGGCAGCTATCAAAGCGCAAAAACCGGTATCCATTTGCGGAGAAATGGCAGGAAATCCATTATATACAGGCATGTTGCTTGGGTTTGGTTTGAAACAGTTCAGCATGAGTCCGCTGATGATTCCTGAAATCAAGGAGAGGATAAGGGCTCTTTCAATTAAGGAATGTGAAAATATTGCCGCTGAAATTCTTCAAATGAATTCGACGGAAATGATAGAGAAATTCTTATGGAAGTTCCATAATCAAATCAATCAACAGCAAACTGTGCCTTATTTTGAAAAAGCGGATGTTCAGACTTCCGAGGAAAGCCTGGATCATTATTTAAGTGAAGATTGAAAACACTTGATTTTAAGATTGAATATAATTAAATTTGTTTCCGTTTAGAGGCGGTGTAGCTCAGCTGGTAGAGCAGCGGAATCATAATCCGCGTGTCCGGGGTTCGAGTCCCTGCACCGCTACCAGGTATGATCGAATTTTTTCAACCAGGATGACCTTTCAATGATACTATGGAAGGTTATTTTTTTTATGAATGAAATTTTAAAAAAATGGATTCAATTTGTGAATGATCACCGGTTATTCACACGTGGGGATAAAATTCTACTTGGTGTATCCGGCGGCATTGATTCTGTTGTGATGCTGGATTTATTTCTGCAAATCTCCAATTACCGGAATTTAAAACTGGCAGTAATTCATGTCAATCATTCTCTGCGGGGACGATCCGCTGATGCGGATGAACAATTTGTAAGAAATCTTGCGAGGAATTTCCGTCTGTCTTTTTTTGGACTGAAAAGCGATGTTAAATATTATTGTAAAAAACACCGGCTATCGATTGAAACAGGCGCAAGAGAAGTCCGGTTTCGCTTTTTCAATCAAATGCGTAAGCGACTCGGTTATGATTCTGTTTCCCTGGCACATCATGCAGACGACCAGGCAGAAACCGTTTTAATGCATTTGATGCAGGGAAGTGGGTTGCGCGGCTTGCGGGGTATGCTGCCCAAAAGGGATAGTATTATCCATCCCTTGCTTTCTATAACTAAAAATGAAATTGAGAAATACTCCGTTGAGAGAAAATTGAATTATGTCGTTGATAAGTCCAATTATGGAACTCGCTATACCAGAAATAAAATTAGACTGGAAGTTATTCAGCCTCTTAAAAAGCAAATGGGTGAATCTGTGATTCATTCGATTTGCCGGTCTGCTTCTATTGTTTCGGAATCGGAATTGTATCTCGAATATGAAGTCAATAAAATCCGAAAGAATGTGATCGTTTCCTGTTCGGAAGGGGAAATTGTTCTTGATATTGATCGATTTTTGCATTATTTTAAAATGATTCAGAAGACGTTGTTAATTCAAATTTTCGAAGAGTTTTTTCACTTTAAGCGAAAACTGCGTGTGAATGAGTTCGATAGAATACTCAATCTCGCAAAATCCGGAAAAAGTGGCAGTTATATCGAAATTGGAAAACAGTATCGAATTGTTAGAACGAAAAAAAAATTATCTTTGATTCGTAATATCGATGAGTGGCCATCCATTTCGGTTGAGATAAATCGGGAAGTTGCTTTGCCGGAATGTCATTTGAAATTTCGCGCCGAAACAGTCAATCTAAAACAATCGGCAATTTCTTTTGTCGGGAATAAAAAAGTAGAGTATCTGGATTTACAGAAAGTATCATTGCCCTTGGTCATTCGTCCTATGAAGCCGGGAGACTGGTTTGTTCCTCTGGGAATGCAGGGGAGGAAAAAACTGCAAGATTTTTTTGTCGATGAAAAAGTGCCTTTTTATAAACGTTCATCTATTCCCCTGCTGGTGGGGGGTAATTCGATTATTTGGGTGATGGGGCATAGGCTCGATGGGCGTTTTAGATTGGATGAAACTACTAAAAAAATACTCAAGGTGGAAATTGAAGAGGTTGCATGAAAAATAGAATTTCATCCATTCAAACATCTGGTATAAATATGAATGATGAACTTTTATTGAATTGAATCGTTCAAGAACAGGGTAGTTTAAATTATGTAAGGAATTGTATTTATCATGGATAATAAAAAACAGCAGACACCTAAAGAAAACAACTTTCAGTGGAAGCGTGCAACAAGGACGTTGATATTTTGGGTGCTTCTTTTCCTGGGAACCATTTATGTGATTCAGGTTTTCAATCTTCGAAAAACAAAAGAAGCCGAAATTACTTATACCGAGTATCAACAGTTTTTAGAAAACGGATCCATTGAAAAAGCCAATATCCAGGAAAATATTTTTCACGGTATTCTCAAATTCGACGAGACGGTTGTCCGTGACGGAAAAATGATCAAGTTTCGCCGGTTCAAGACGGTCATGCCCTTCATAGACAGGGATATGGTTAACGAATGGGATCGAATCGGGCTTCGCTATGAATTTCAAAAGAGAGGGACGGAATGGTGGGGGTATCTACTCAGCATGCTGCCATGGATCATTTTGATTCTTCTCTATCTTTTCTTTTTGAAGAGACTGCAGGGAGGGGGAGGGGGAAAAGGGATATTCAGTTTTGGAAAAAGCAGGGCACGCCTGCTCACTGAAGACCGAACCAAAGTAACCTTTAAAGATGTGGCCGGTGCCGATGAAGCAAAGCAGGAACTGAGCGAAATCATCGAATTTCTCAAAGCGCCTGAAAAATTTCAGGTCCTTGGAGGCAGGATTCCGAAAGGGGTACTATTGCTCGGGCCACCGGGAACCGGGAAAACTTTGCTGGCAAAAGCAGTGGCCGGTGAAGCCGGTGTTTCATTTTTCAGTCTTTCAGGTGCGGATTTTGTTGAAATGTTTGTGGGTGTTGGCGCTTCCCGTGTTCGCGATCTTTTTGAACAGGGCAAAAAAAATGCTCCATGCATCATTTTCATTGATGAGATCGATGCAGTGGGCCGTCATCGAGGAGCCGGATTGGGAGGCGGACACGATGAAAGGGAGCAGACATTGAATCAGCTGCTTGTCGAAATGGACGGATTCGAGACCAACGATGGCGTGATTTTGCTTGCCGCCACGAATCGCCCCGATGTACTGGATCATGCACTGCTTCGTCCAGGCCGGTTTGACAGACAGGTCGTTGTGGATCGCCCGGATGTGAGAGGAAGAGAAGGAATTCTGAAAGTGCATACCCAGAAAAAACCTCTTGCATCGAATGTAGATACGAACATACTTGCAAAAGGGACTCCCGGATTTTCGGGAGCGGATCTGGCCAATCTTGTGAACGAAGCTGCATTGCTTGCGGCCAGAAGAAATCAAAAACAAATTGAAATGGAAGATTTTGAAGATGCCAAAGATAAAGTGATGATGGGCGTGGAACGCAAAAGTCTCATTATTACAGAAGACGAAAAGAGGAGTACGGCCTATCATGAATCCGGTCACGTTCTTGTCTCCAAGCTTATCCCGGAATCCGATCCTGTCCATAAGGTAACAATTATACCGCGGGGACGTGCATTGGGTGTCACATCGTTTCTCCCAATCGATGAAAAACACAATTACACAAAGAATTACTGCAATGCGATGATGGCTTATCTTTTGGGTGGACGGGTCGCTGAAATGCTGGTTCTTGATGAATTAAGCACGGGTGCCGGAAATGATATCGAAAGAGCAACGGAGCTGGCACGTAAAATGGTTTGTGAATGGGGAATGAGTGAGAAATTGGGGCCGGTGACTTTTGGCAAGAAATCGGAAGAGATTTTTCTTGGAAGAGAAATCGCACAGCATCGTGATTACAGCGAGAGTACGGCCATTTTAATCGATCAGGAAGTGAAAGGGCTCGTTCAATCCGCATTCGAACGGGCAAAAAAAATATTAAAGCAAAATGTCAAAACCTTAAACCGGATAGCCGAAGCGCTTTTAGAGCGTGAAATTCTTGACGGCGAAGAGATCGATCTCATTATGAAAGGAAAGAAGCTTCCACCATTGTTGGTAAAGAATAACAAGGGAAAAACAGAAGAAAAAAATAAATCAGCACGTTCTTCCGTTAAAAGTTCTGCGAAAAAACGGGTTAAAAAATCAGCATAAGTGGATGATTCAACCTGAGTACAAAATGGATCCCAACCGTTTTATTTGTTTATGATCAGTTTGTGCAATTTGGAGAATTACTGGTTCAATTTTAGAATAAAAAATGACATTTGCGGATCAGATCCAAAATACGGAAAAATTTGAGATAGATTGCGGTGTAAGCACGCTTCGCCTTTCAGAGCGTACGCACGTCATGGGTGTT
>Ga0315542_1000534_pt1 | contig 23956 bp, 29 predicted proteins | sample SalMarSW160120MG_FD_202541 | JGI IMG/M metagenome (GOLD analysis project Ga0315542, IMG submission 202541) | Salt marsh sediment microbial communities from the Plum Island Ecosystem LTER, Massachusetts, United States - Salt Marsh Sediment SW1601-20 ... | reverse complement strand
CGGATGCGTCCTGAAACGAGATGGTCGAAGACCCTTGAAAAGGTTTCTCTGGTTCGGCACCCTGATCATTCTTGGCAGTATTGCCGCCTCCTACGGCATGACACATGCACAGCAGATTCCATTGCTTCCCAATATCACCCTGGGCGTGGGGCAGGCGGATAAACCCGAGCAGGTGAGTATCCTTCTCCAGATCCTTTTTCTGTTGACCGTGCTTTCACTTGCCCCTGCCATTGTGGTCATGATGACTTCTTTCACCCGACTGGTAGTGGTATTTTCTCTGCTGAGGCATGCACTGGGTACCCAGCAGATGCCGCCCAATCAGGTCATGATCGGCCTCGCGCTGCTCTTGACCTTTTTTCTCATGTCCCCGGTCTACGAAAAGGTGAACAAGGACGCCCTTCAACCCTATCTCAATGAAGAGATATCGCAGGGCCAGGCCATCGACAGGGCCTTGGTACCCATCAGACAATTCATGTTCAAGCAAACCCGGAAAAAAGATATCTCCTTGTTCCTTAAGGTTTCAAAGTCGAAGAAGCCCCGGGATTTGAGTGAGATCCCGACCTTGGTCCTGATTCCCTCGTACGTGATAAGCGAGTTGAAAACCGCGTTCCAGATCGGGTTCCTGATCTACATCCCTTTCCTGGTGATTGACATGGTTGTGGCCAGTGTCCTTTTGTCCATGGGCATGATGATGCTGCCGCCTTTCATGATATCTCTGCCCTTTAAATTAATGCTGTTTGTGCTGGTGGACGGTTGGAATTTGTTTATCGGCTCGATGATCAAGAGTTTCACATGAGGTATGGAGCATGACACCGGAATATGTGGTTAGCCTGGCCAGCGAGGCCGTTAAACTCACCCTCCTTCTCTCAGCCCCTTTGCTCGGCGTTGGCTTGATAGTGGGGTTGGTGATCGCCATCCTGCAAGCGACGACGCAGGTTCAGGAAATGACGCTCACGTTCGTCCCCAAGATTGTAGCTGTCCTGGTGGCCCTGCTCGTCGCAGCGCCCTGGATGCTCGACAAAATGACTGCGTTTACCAGTCAAATCATCTCAAGCATCCCGCAGGTCATCAGGTGATAGCAGCGCTGGCGGAACCAGTGCACCTGTGGCCAATCGGTTGAGACTATGACCCTTCCAATTGAAAATATTCAGCAAATTCAGGGCTTCTTTTGGATTTTTATCAGGGTGGGAGTCCTGTTCTTTATGTTGCCTTTCTTTGGCGCCAAGGGGATGCCCAACTTGTGGAAGGCAGGCTTTTCATTGCTGACGGCAGCCATTTTGACCCCTGTCGTGCCACCTCCTCCTTCATTTCCCTCCACAAACCTGGAAGTGGTCATGGGCATTGCCTCGGAGGCCCTACTTGGATTTGTCCTTGCCATGGGGGTCAAAATGCTGTTCGCGGCCGTGGAACTGGGCGGGCAATTCATGGGCTTCCAGATGGGGTTTAACATGGCCAGTGCCATGGATCCCCAGACAGGCGGGCAAAGCACTGTCATGTCTCAGTTTTTGTATCTCTTCACGATTCTGATATTTTTCTCGGTGAACGGCCATCACCTGTTCATCAGGGCCCTGGCCAGTTCCTTCTACAAGGTGCCGCCTAACGGGTTCCATCTCAATGCCCCTCTCGTAGGTGCCCTCATCAGGGTGAGCAGTGACATGTTCTTGATAGCCGTCAAGATGGCTGCTCCTATTATGATCGCCCTTTTCCTGTCCAATCTGTGTTTGGGCATCGTGGCCAGGACAGTGCCGCAGGTAAACGTCCTCATGATAGGATTCCCGCTGAATATCTGCCTCGGGATGATCATTTTTGCCTTACTGATGCTCAACTTTTCCCCGTTTTTTGTGGATCTCGTGAGGAAGATGGCTGAATCGATGATGGGACTTGTACAATTGATGTAACAGAGACGCATTCAACATAGCGAAAACAGCGGATTTGAGGATTTTTTCCAGTTTCCAGTATCGGGAATCAAATAAATGCCTGAAAAACCGTTCCAAGACAAGACCGAGCCTGCAACTCCTAAAAAGAGGGAAGAGGCTCGGAAAAAAGGACAGGCCGGGAAAAGCCGCGAAATCCCATCTGTTGCAGTGCTTGCCGCAGGCATAATTTTTCTCTATTTCGGCGGACGCCGGCTGACCGGCTCCCTGGGAAACCTCATGGAACGGACATTCAATTCCGTTCCTGCCATGATGAGCAGCGATTTCAATATTGTTAATCTCTCCCACCAGTACCTTGGGATCTACATTTTCATGATCCTGCCCATGCTGGCAACCCTTGTGGTCGTCGCCATCGTGGCCAATCTTGCCCAGACCGGCTTCATGTGGAGCGTCGACCCATTGGCACCAAAAGCGTCAAAAATCAACCCTATCGAAGGAGCGAAAAAGATCTTTTCCAAACGGACCCTGGTAGAACTGGGCAAATCCATTGGAAAGATCCTGATCGTGGGATGGGCAGCCTTCTCAGTAATTCAGGGCAACTTCGGACAGTTCCTTCAACTCTCCTACCAGGACAAGGCCCAGATCCTGGGCTTCATGGGAAAGGCCTCTCTCGATATGGGCACCAGGAGCTGCTACGCTATAGCCCTCCTTGCCCTCCTGGACTTTCTCTATCAGAGGTGGGAGTTCGAACAGGATATCAAAATGACGAAACAGGAGGTCAAGGAAGAATTCAAACAGACAGAAGGAGATCCTATTATCAAGAGTCGTATCAGGTCTATCCAGAGGGAGATGGCAAGGCGGAGAATGATGGAGGAGGTCAAAAAAGCCGATGTGATCATTACCAACCCGGAGCACCTTTCCATCGCCTTGATCTACGATTCCATGTCCATGGGAGCCCCCACTGTTGTGGCCAAAGGGGCTGATAGAATGGCTTTTAAAATCAGATCCATAGCCAAAGAGAATCATATCCCGCTGGTGGAAAACAAACCCCTGGCACAGAATTTGTATAAACTAGTGGACATCGGCCAGCAGATTCCACCTGATTTTTACCAGGCAGCAGCGGAAATACTTGCCTATGTGTATGGGCTCAAAAACAAGGGAATCGCAGGGTGAAACTTGAATCAATACTGCGTATCCAGCCAAGAAAGAGGTTGAAGGATCTTGAATGATAGAGAGTGATGTGAGGAATGTCATTGGAACAACTTAGACTCCCGGCAACCGGTTTTATCCTGGAAGGTCACAGTGACGTGATCGTAGCCATCGGCGTTGTGGGCATCCTGTTGGTGATGCTGATCCCTTTGCCCACGGGAATGCTCGACATGATGCTGGCGCTGAATATCACCATGAGCATCCTCATCTTGATGCTCACTCTCTATGTCATAAAGCCCCTGGATTTTTCCATTTTTCCGTCCCTGCTGCTCATTACAACGCTTTTTCGTCTCTCACTGAATATTGCAAGCACCCGGTTGATCCTGCTTCACGGTCATACCGGGACCCTCGCGGCAGGCAGAATTATCAAAGGCTTCGGAGCGTTCGTGGTGGGTGGAAATACCACGGTGGGTCTCGTTGTGTTCTTGATCCTCGTGGTGATCAATTTCGTCGTGATTACCAAAGGGGCCGGTCGAATAGCAGAGGTAGCGGCACGGTTCACCCTGGATGCCATGCCGGGAAAGCAGATGAGCATCGACGCCGATCTGAACGCAGGCCTGATTGATGAATCTGAAGCCAGGGCGAGACGATCGGAGATTTCCAGGGAAGCTGAATTCTACGGGGCCATGGACGGTGCCAGCAAGTTCGTCAGGGGTGACGCCATAGCGGGTATCCTCATCACGTTGATCAATATCCTGGGCGGGCTCGTCATCGGGGTTGTCCAGATGGGCCTGGACATCTCGACCGCGGCACAGAATTACACCATCCTGACCATCGGTGACGGCCTGGTCTCCCAGATCCCGGCGGTGATCATTTCCACGGGAGCCGGCATTCTTGTCAGCAGGGCCGCTGCCGAAGGTGGGCTGGGATTCGAGGTTATCAAACAATTCGCGGTCCAACCCAAGGCCCTGACCGTTTCCGCCGCGATAATCCTGCTGTTCGGCCTTGCTCCCGGAATGCCCTTCCTGCCGTTCTTGATATTATCGGGAACAATTTTCATGATGGCCAGGACCGTTGTCTCGACGAAACGGAAAAAAGCGGTGGAAGCCGAAACCGATGAAACCGCAAAGGGAGAGGAGGCCACTCCGGAGCAGGTGGAAGAACTGCTTCCGCTGGATACCCTGGAACTTGAAATCGGTTACGGCCTGATTCCCCTGGTGGACAGCCAGAAGTCGGGCGGTCTCCTGGACAGGATCCGTTCCCTCCGGAAACAGTTTGCCCTGGATATGGGCGTCATCATTCCCGCCTTGCACATCCGGGACAATCTTGAGCTGAAGCCCAACGCATATGCCATTTGTATCAAAGGAAACGATGTGGCCCGTGGAGAACTCATGATGGACCATTTTCTGGCCATTGATCCCGGGGATGTGCATCAGAAGGTGGAAGGGGTTCGGACGGTTGAACCGGCATTCGGACTTCCGGCCCTCTGGGTGACCAGTGACAGAAAGGGTGATGCCCAGCTCTCCGGATACACCGTTGTGGATCTGCCCAGTGTGGTCACCACACATCTGTCGGAGATTGTTCACCAGCATGGTTACGAGTTCCTCGGGCGTCAGGAGGTCCAGAGGCTTTTGGATAACCTCGCAAAGACCAATCCCAAGGCTGTCGAAGAGCTGACCCCCGCTCTTCTGAGTGTGGGCGGGGTGCAGAAAGTATTGCAAAACCTCCTGAGGGAACAGGTTTCCGTAAGGGATCTCTTGACGATCGTGGAAACACTGGCGGATTATGCCCCCGTGACCAAGGACCCCGAACTCCTGACCGAGTATTGCCGCCAGAAACTGGCGAGGTCCTTGACAAAACGTTTTCTGGAGAAGGATCAGACCCTGAAGGTTCTTTCTCTGGCCCCCAGCGTGGAGAGTACGGTTGCCGACGGGGTCAATCAGACCGAATATGGGGCCTATCTAGCCCTTGAACCGGGTCAGGCGGAGAAGATTATCCATCAAATCAAGTCCGCGATCGAAGGGGCGGCAACGAGGATAGAACAACCCGTTATCCTGTGTTCTTCCACCATCAGGCGACATTTGAGAAAACTCTGCGAAAGGTACCAGATGCAGGTGGCGGTGATTTCCCATAACGAGATACCCAGCGGCCTGAAAGTACAAGCCGTGGAAGAGGTAGGACTTCCCCAATGAACATCAAGAGATTCATAGCAAGAAACGCCCAGGAAGCCCTCCGTATGGTGAAAAAAGAGATGGGTGAGGATGCTGTTATACTCAAAACCCGAACCCTCGCTCCGGGATCAGGGAATTCTGTCGAAAAACGGAGCAGAATCGAAGTGACCGCCGCCATCGACTATGATGCCCCGGTCGTTTCCTTTCGGAAAAGGGACCATACAGGGGCCAGGGAGATGATGGAGAGATACAAGGACATGGAATCCCAGGTGAGAGAGATCAAGGCCCTTCTCTGGAGCATCGAAGCAGGGACCATACTGAAATCCGAGCCCTTTTTCGACCATTCAGCCAGAGAGCAATATGCCTGTCTTAAGGGCTTCGGGCTCAAGGGGCATATCATCCGGTCGCTCATGGAAGAGACGATGGCAGGAATAAACCCGAGGGTGGAAAAGGCGGAACAGGAACCTATGAAGCAGTGTCTCGTAAACGTCCTGAAAAAAATAAAAACGGGAGCCCCCGTTGCCGGAGACTCGGAACAGTCCATCCAGGCCTTTATCGGCCCGACGGGCGTTGGGAAGACCACGACCCTGGCCAAACTGGCTGCACGGTCCGCCATAGAGCATGGCAGGAGCGTGGCCCTCATCACCCTGGATACTTACAGAATCGCCGCCGTGAGCCAACTGGAGACCTACGCCAGGATCATGGGGGTTCCCATGGAAGTAGCTTCCAACCGGAGTGAACTTGGCAAGGCCGTAGCAAAACACCGTGATAAGGATCATATCTTTGTGGACACGGTGGGAAGAAGTCCGAGGGACAGCAGAGAAATCAATGAATTGTTGGAAATGTTGAAAATTTCGCAGGCGATTCATGCCTACCTGGTCCTGAGTGCAACTACGGATCTACATCAACTCCTCCTTGCCGAAAAGACGTTCAATGCCCTTTTGTATGAGAGCTATATCTTTACCAAGTTGGACGAAGTGGAAGATGCTTCGCCCATGGTCAACTTTCTGCTGTGCCAGAAAAGGCCTGTCTCCTATTTTACCATGGGACAGAAGGTTCCGGAAGACCTGGAGCCGGCTTCAAAGAAAACCTTGGCCAAAATGATACTGAGCGGGAAGAACGTGATGCTGGACAGTCTAGGTTATGGAGTGCATTAGCATGGATCAGGCGAGCAGACTGAGAGACATGGTTGAGAATGAGAAGGACATCAATGACAAACGCATGGCGGCAAATGCAATGATGGGTGCAGATCAAGGCAGACTCGGGGTGAGAGTTATTTCGGTTACCAGTGGAAAGGGCGGGGTCGGAAAGACCAACGTGGCGGCCAACCTTGCGCAGGCCCTTTCTCAATCGGGAAAAAGAGTCCTGGTCCTCGATGCCGACCTGGGCCTGGCCAACATGGATGTCCTCCTTGGTTTGAATCCCCGGTATACCATTCAACACGTCCTGAGAGGAGAAAAAAGGTTGGAAGAGATCATCCTCGATGCGCCGGGAGGCTTCAAAGTACTGCCTTCCGCATCGGGAATCCAGGAAATGACTGAGCTGGACCAATCCCAGAGACTCATGCTGCTGGATGAACTTGATGCAATACAGGACAAAATTGACGTGCTGCTCATCGACACGGCGGCGGGCATTTCGGCCAATGTCATGTACTTCAATTTCGCCGCTATGGAAAAAATTGTGGTTGTAACCAATGAGCCGACTTCGCTTACGGACGCCTATGCCCTGATAAAGATCCTTTCGAGCAAATACCGGCAGAAGAAGTTCAAAATACTCGTGAATGAAGCAAGAAATGAAGCGGAGGCGGACAGGATATACAGGCATCTCAGTCAGGTGGTGGACAAATTTCTCGGGTCACCCTCCATGGATTACCTTGGGTGGATTCCCTATGATAAATGTATCCCCAGTGCGGTCCGGAAACAACAGACGGTCTTGGCCCTCTACCCTGATTCACCGGCCAGCAAGCAGATCGTCATGATTGCCGAGCGGCTGGCGGACAGTGTGGATCATTTGGATTTTGAAGGTGACATCAAGTTTTTCTGGCAGAAACTTCTGAACTATTGACGTATCAGATTGGGAGAACGTGAACGGATAATGACACTCAGCGCCGCAAGAAAAATCAAACAATATGATCGGAAGGCCCATCCGGCCGAGGGAATCGCCCGTAACGACAGAGATGAATTTATCACCCGTTATGCGCCTCTGATCAGAACGGTTGCCGGGAGGCTGGCCATGAGGCTGCCGAACCATATTGACCAGGATGACCTCATGAGTGCTGGAATCATGGGACTCCTGGACGCCATTGAAAAGTTTGATCAGGCCAAAGGAGTGGCCTTCAAGTCCTACGCTGAATTTCGAATCAGGGGCGCAATGCTTGATGAACTGCGTGCCATGGATTGGGTTCCGCGCTCGGTCAGGAAAAATGCCAGGAGACTCGATAGTGCCTATAGAGCGGTGGAAAGGCGGACGATGCAGCCGGCCGACGATGAAGAAGTGGCGCGGGAATTGGATATCGATCTGGAAGCATTCTACCGTATGCTCGACGAAACCCGAGGGGTCTCTCTAGTCAGCGAGGAAGATGTCAGCGAGTTGATGGCCCACAAGAAAGTGAGTACCCTGTGGGAGGTTTTTCAGGGCACGGCGGGTCCCGACCCAGCATTCTCACTTGACCTGGCGGAATTGAGAAAGGTGGTGGCAACGGCCATAGACGCCTTGCCGGAAAACGAACGGACGGTGGTTTCCTTGTATTATTATGAGGAGCTTACCATGAAGGAAGTCGGCCAGGTTATGGGTTACACCGAGTCAAGGATATCACAATTGCATAGCAAGGCAATTGCCAGGCTTCGTCACAAGGTGAGAGGGTATTTCAAACACTAGCGAGTTCTGAACAAGCAGGCGGGAAACCATGTCCGAGGAGATCCTCACGGAAGAAGAAAATGAAGTGGAACGGGAAGACGTCCCCCTCGACGAGGCACCCGTTGAGGAAGAACCCGAGGGCCCTCCCGATTCCCAAGAAGTGGAATCCGATGAGGAAGTGACTGCCGCGCCATCGGATGACGAAGAGCCGACGGACGATAACCCGTCCGGTGAGGAGCCTGAAGAGCAACCCCGAAAGAGCCTCAACAGATTGCTTCGAAACAAATGGCTGTTGCTTTCATTTGCCGGTGTTTTTTCCGGCATCTTGGGGCTATTGCTGGGATATGGCGTGCCTTGGAATCCGCAATCGGGTGGGAAAAACCCTGAAGGGATTCATGGCGGGACCGGGAAACAAGAAGGTGGCCTGGTTCAAACCGGTCTTCAGCCATTTTTTGTGCCTCTGCCCGAGGGCTCTGAAAACATAGCCTTGAAACTGGATATTAAGGTGCGCTGGGAATCGGAGAGCCTGAGAAAATATAAAGAAAGACCGGCCTTTATTCGGAACAGTCTCCTGACGTATTTCCTCAGGGCAGCAAAATCCAAAGAGGGATTCGAAGGTAACAGATCGCATTTGGAATCTGAAATCGGAAAGGTCTTGGAGCATTCTCTAGCGGTGAAGAATATCAAAGTGCGTTTGGAAAGTGTAACGCCCATATGATTTGAAACTGAAAATCCCGCTCCTGACCCGGGGCGCCTCACGAACTTTCCAGTTTGGAGTATCCAGTCTCAAACACAGGAGGGCAAGCTATGGATGACTTTGCACCCATTTCAAGCACTTCCATAGGAACGCCGGTCCATGGCAAGGTGCCGGGGCTGACGCCTAAGCGGAAAATCAGGGACAGAAAAAGAAACAAGAAAAACGGGCGTGAACAGAGCAGTATGAAAGAAGAGGGCATTGTTTTGGACAAAAAACTGTTGAACAATCTTGCGGAAAAGGAAGACAGCGAAAAAGGTGTGGAGGAGGGGGAAGCCCTGCCCGAAGACGGCGATTTTTTCAGCTACGGAAAGGCCCTCTCCAGGACGAAGCACAGAAACAAGGTGGACGTGACGATTTGACGTCGCATTTTGCCATGGGCGAGCAATTCTGGATAATAGGCCAGATGGCCATTGACGTCTTTATGCTGGTTCTTCTGGCAATACTCCTCAGTCTGTTCCGTCGTGACAGGGGGAGGATTGTCCGCTCAGGCGAGCTGAATATGCCGTCTGAAAAACTGCTGGAGGAGATGAAACAGATCAGCGCATCGCTGGAGAAGAACCTTGAAGAAAAAAGGGAATTGAGCGGAACCATTGTGACGGAACTGGAAACCCTTCTTTCAGATGCCAAGGACGCCTCTCTTCGACTCGAAGTTCTGCTGAATACCTGGCGCAAAACAGAGACGGCCGGAAGAACTGGAGCAGGCGATACTGAACGCCTCAAGAAATCAGCCAGGGTGCTTTCTGAAAAAGGGGTTTCAAAGAAGGAGATCGCCAGACGCCTGAATATCCCCATGGGGGAACTGGAACTCATGTTGAAATTCTGAAAAGCGTAAAGAACACAGAGGGTAGTGTCTGCCGATGAAATACTGTGACAGATGCGGCCGCCCGCAAACCATGATATGATCAACTCCCCCACCGCAAATAGGATCAAAGGAAGCACGGAGATCCAAGGCAAGGCGCGAGTGACCCCAGATTCGAAGGCGCTCCGTTTACGGCCGGGCCAAATCCTGTCGGGTAAGATCGTCCAGACCAAGGCAGATGGTTGGGTCCTGATCAGCTCCGGAAACAAGAGCTTTGAAGCCCACACATCCCTTTCGCTCAGGGAAGGGGCGAAATATCAATTTCTGGTCAGATCGACAGGCCCGCAAATCGAACTCAAGGTCCTGGAGAGTAGGGATCCCTTTCCGAGTTCGACGTTGAAGGTCTGGGATTCAGGGCAGGAGATGCGCAGGGCATTCTCAGCCATCCTTCGCGACCTTGCAGAAGGGCCGTTGCCTGCCGATTTGAGCAAAGCCAACAGCCGGACCCTCCGGCAAATCCATAGGCTCCTGCCTCTCCTGGTCTACCAGGGGCCGACACAGGATGACGCCCTCATGCTTCCTCAAAAACTCCTGGCAAGCGGCGTTTTCTGGGAGAGCAAAGTCCTCCGTCACCTCCTGATGTCCGAAGATGGGAAAACCCTTGAAACCCTTCGGACGGATGATCTGAAAGGGCTGCTGCTCAAGCTGAAAGAAGAACTCCAACCCAGGTGTGACGCATCCCGTGAGCTTCGGGCAACGATAGAACAGGTGGACCGCCTGCTTTCCATCGTCCAAAACCATCAGAACCTCAACCTCAGCGCAATAAGGGAAGGGTGGGGTTGGTACTGGTTCATCCCGGGTGCTGATGAAAGGGAGTTCCTGCACGGTGAGGTGTTCGAGAAAAAGTCCGACGAAGGGGAGAGCCACCACATTCAAATGAACCTTTCCTTTACACGTCTGGGAGAGATTGGGGTCTCATGTCTTTTGAGAGATAACGACGTTTCGGTTGATATCCGGGTAACCGATAGCCAGGTCGCATCTTTCCTTGAGGAAAACCTCTCCTTTCTAGAAGACGGATTGAAACAGAAGGGATTGAAAATAGGGAGACTGACATGTGAACTGATACCGGAAGGGCCCCCTTATGTTCTTTTTTCTAAAGGGGTAGGGCCCGCGTCGACAGTTGATGTGGTCATTTAGGCGTATTAATGGAAAAAACACGAAAAAGGGCTGTTGCCCTGAAATATGACCCCCACCAGGATAATGCCCCCAGGCTCGCCGCCAAGGGAATAGGGGCGGTGGCCGAGAAGATCATCGAACTGGCCGCGCAAAAAGGGATACCCGTAAGGGAGGACCCTGATCTGATGCTGTCCCTGATGGAACTGGACTGGCACGAAGAAATTCCCCCGGCACTCTACCAGATCATTGCAGAAGTTCTCGCCTTTACCTACCGGATGAATCGAAAATACGGCAGTGGGTGAGCAGGGTTGCCCGTTGAGCCGGTTGGCCCGCTGAGCCGGTTGAGCCGGTTTTGGCCGACAATGGTTCGGCTGTCTTTCGCACGCACCCCCTCGCTCTCAACTTTGATGACTTCAACGAAGTCGTCTCATCCGCCGGAGTCAAGGAGCAGGGCGTGAGGGTCTGAAAAAGAGTGTCAGGTCTCAGCCGCTTCGTTGCTCATGGGCTGTCACTCGTGGCATAAACCAGCCTTTCATGTTTCCATCGACTTTTGTCTTCCGGTAATTTTTTCCGGGATCAAGAAAAAATTTGCAGCCCTCGGACTCTCTTCCAATCAAAAAGGTATGGAACGCTTTTGTTCGAGGTTGATAATGGCAATGAAATAAAGATGTTATCCTTTCTGTTCGCGGAATCGATAGAAATGATCCCTTATGGTACGGTTATTGCTTATACCTTCAATAGTGTCAGATAGGTTTGAACCATGCGGCCAGCTAACTGGTCGATAATTTGACTGGGGACGGATTAGAAAGAGGAGAAAACACATTATGATCGGCATGCTGGAAGCGGTCAGGGCCTGCATCAAAGAAGAAGTCAGAATGGATGTTATCTCAAACAACCTGGCCAACGCCGGGGTCGTCGGGTTCAAGAGAGACAGAATTTCTTTTCAAAACATGCTCCAGGACGCTGAAGATGCGAATACTACCACTGCATCCGAAAGCGATGGAACAGTGACCGATTTCAGTTTTGTACGCGTCGAAACCGATTTTGGAGACGGCCCCACACGCAACACAGGCAATACGCTGGACCTGGCCATCAACGGGAAGGGCTTTTTCAAGGTGCAGACCCCGGAAGGGGTGCGCTACACGCGCAAAGGCAATTTTACAACGGATGCGCAGGGTTACCTGATGACCCAGGAGGGAAATCCGGTCCTGGGAAAAGGTGGATCCATCAGCATCTCGGGGAAAGAAATACTCGTCGATAAAACCGGGCGGATTCTTGTGGATGGATCCGAGGCGGGTCAGCTTGATCTGGTGGATGTATCTCAGCCGGATAAGCTCATCAAAGTAGGTGGCGCCCTTTTCCAGGCCGGGGATGGGAATGAGGAAATCCCTTTGCCAATGGAAACGGTCGTCAATCAAGGTTACGTCGAGAATTCAAACGTCAATGTCGCTGAGGAGATGGTCACGATGATCCATGCGCTCAGGGCATTTGAAAGCTATCAGAAGGCGATCCAGATGATGGACGGATTGGACAGCACGGCGACCAATCAGATCGGTCACCTAAGGTAAGCACGCAAAACAGAAGGAGGAACACATTATGATCAGAAGTTTGTGGACCGCAGCCTCGGGTATGGCAGCTCAGAAGCTCAATATGGATGTTATTGCCAATAATCTGGCCAATGTGAACACCAGCGGTTTCAAGAAAAGCAGGGCCGATTTTGAAGACCTGCTTTATCAGGAGCTTCGAGCCCCCGGCGCGACAACGGCCTCCGGTGGAGAGATTCCCACGGGAATCCAGGTGGGCATGGGCACAAGGCCGGTCTCCGTTCAGAAGATGTTTTCCCAGGGCGATTACATGCAGACCAAAAACAACCTGGACATGGCCATTGAAGGCAAGGGATTTTTCAAAGTCCTCAGCAGTGGGCAGGAGGCCTACGTGCGTTCGGGGAGCTTCAAGGTGGACAGCGAGGGCTATATCTGCACCGGCGATGGAGACCGCCTTCAGCCGGAGTTCGCCATTCCGGCCAATTCCGTCAACTTTACCGTGGACTCGGGTGGGAACATGGTGGCGATGGGTGCCGATGGGACGGAGATCGCAAGTGCGCAACTGAGCCTCTACAGCTTTTCCAATCCCGCTGGTCTCTTGAGCAAGGGAGGAAATCTTTTTCAACCGAGTCAGGCTTCGGGCGATCCCGTTGAAGGAAACCCCGGTGTGGACGGTATGGGAACGGTTGCCCAGGGGTACCTGGAGATGTCCAATGTTGATGTGGTGGAGGAGATGGTCAATATGATCTCAAGCCAGAGGGCCTACGAGGTGAGTTCGAAATCCATCAAGGCCGCTGACGATATGCTGCAAATGGCCAACAATCTTCGGAGATAGATAATCATGTCCAGAAAATGGTCGAGATATTCATCGGTTGCCATAACCCTGGCCCTTTTCCTTGCGATAGGTGAAACGGCATGGGCCGGTGACCTCCAGATTCGGATCAAACAAAAGGCCACGGTTGAGAGGGACAGCATTACCCTCGGAGACATCGCCTCTTTCAACCCGGAAGAGGATGAACGCGTGGCCGCGTTGCGAGAACTCGAAGTGGCATCCGCGCCACCTCCGGGTAGAGATCTGAGTTTGAACAGCCGTTTTCTGATCTACAGGCTGTCAGCGTTGATGGGTGGAGACCCTGGGGTCAAAGTCAAGGTCCCGCAGAACCTCCTGGTGCACCGGGACGGACAGGTCGTAAGCGTCAAAAAGTTGACAAAAATATTCAAGGACTATGTTTTCAACCATGCCCCATGGCCAAGAGAAGTCATGAGGGTGGACAAAATGAATACTCCGGGCCCTGTGACCCTGCCGCGTGGCCGTCTTGCGTGGGAGGCCAGGGAGAGAACCAATGGAGATTTTGTCGGCGAGACATCTCTGGTTGTCGCCTTCACGGTAAACGGCAAGGTATACAGGAAGGTCCCCGTCAGTGGACGTATCTGGGTCACCCGGAAAATAATCAGAACGGCGAAAAAAATTGAAAAGGGCGAGATTATCGAAGAGAAAAACCTCTTGCAGGTCAGGGAAAGCACAGACCGACTCTCAAAGGACAATGTCACCGCCCTGAACCAGGTCATAGGCAAGAGAGCCACCACGACAATCCAGAGCGGCAAGGTGATCAAGCTGAGAATGGTCGAGGTGCCGCCTGCAGTCAAAAAGGGAGACCGGGTGGTCATCAGGGCGGAAAACGGGTCCATAGAAATCACGGCCCTTGGCAGGGTGCTGGAAGATGCGCGGTCAGGGGAACAGGTAAGGGTCATCAATGTGGCGAGCGGCAAAGAGCTGTTTGCCACGGTGGTTGGCCACGGCCAGGTAGCGGTTACTTTTTAGGAGAAATTTCCATGAAAAAAACGGTCATGAACGGTTTGATGATTTTAGCAGTGCTGGCCCTATCCGCCTGCGGGGGAGGCAAGGCCTTGACCAAGACCGGAATGTCCCAACCGGGCCGGCAAATTTCTCCGACCGGACCGGTCGCCGCAACACATGGTCAGGATTCCCAGACGGGATCGGAGGCGAGCCTTTTTCATGAGAGCACCTATGACGGCTTTTTCCAGGACCTCCGCGCCCACAAGGTCGGAGACCTGGTAACCATCAACATCGTGGAGACATCCAAGGCCTCCAAGAAGGCCGACACCAAGACGGAGCGTTCCTCTTCCGTTGACGCTGGTGTGACGAATTTTCTGGGTTATGAGAAACAGCTGGGCATGCCCAAGGCCTTTGACAACGCGAGTATGATCAAGGCCTCCATGGGAAACAAATTTGATGGATCGGGATCCACGAGCCGGGACGAGAGCATGACGGCCTCCGTTACGGCAAGGGTCGTCAGGGTAATGCCCAATGGCAATCTGTTTATCGAGGGCACCCGCAAAATCAGGGTGAACAACGAAACCCAGAATATCACCCTCTCGGGAATCATCAGGCCCAGTGATATCTCACCCGACAACACAGTGCTTTCAAGTTATGTGGCGGATGCCCGAATCGATTATACGGGGAACGGCCCGGTGAGTGACAAACAGCGGCCGGGATGGTTGGCAAGAATCCTGGATACGGTCTGGCCGTTCTAGTACGCGTCTCATAAGTTGCGTGCCATAAAATGGAATATATTGTCAAAATCGATGATAAGACTTTCGAGAAAGCCTTTCAGGGGGAAAGCATGAGAAAACGACTCCATCCCTTTCTTGGCCGGTGCATCCGAGTTGTCCTGGCCCTGTGTTTGGTCTTGCTATTTGTCAATGTTGCCTGGTCCGCCAGGATCAAGGATATCGCCTCATTGAAGGGGGTGCGGGGTAACCAGTTGATCGGTTACGGACTGGTGGTCGGCCTGAATGGAACCGGTGACGGTTCAGGGACGAAATTCACCGTCCAGTCCCTGGTGAACATGATGGAACACCTGGGAATCCATGCCCTGCCCGACCAGGTGAAGGTGAGCAATGTGGCGGCGGTCATGGTTACGGCGAATCTCCCGTCTTTTGCCAGGCAGGGGAATAAGCTGGACGTCCTGGTCTCATCGGTGGGTGATGCCAAGAGCCTCCAGGGGGGTACACTCCTCCTTTCCCCTTTGCGTGGGGTGGACAACCAGATCTATGCCCTGGCCCAGGGCCCGCTGCTCGTGGGTGGGTTTGCAAGCTCGGGTGCTGCCGGAGGGGGAGTCCAGAAGAACCATCCCACCGTTGCACGCATCCCCGGCGGCGCTTCAATAGAACGGGAAATTCCGTTCGATTTTTCCAAGATGAAGGACCTGGTCATTTCATTGAACGAGCCTGATTTTACCACCGCCATGCGGGTCACGGATGCCATAAACATGAAACTGGGACGGAAGGCGGCATTTCCTTCGGATGGGGGGACCATCAGGGTACGGGTTCCGGATGAAATGAGAAAGAACATGGTGGGCGTCATGGCCTCCCTCGAGCAGATCAGAATCACGCCCGATCAGAGCGCAAGGATTGTCCTTGATGAGCGTACCGGCACGGTGGTGATGGGACAGGATGTGCGCATTTCCTCCGTAGCCATTGCGCACGGCAACCTGAGCGTAACCATCAAGGAAAGCAAGCAGGTGAGCCAACCGGCGCCTTTCAGCCAGGGACAGACCGCCGTCACCCCTGAAAGCAAAGTCAATGTGGCCGAAGAGCAGAAGAGATTGATCGTGATGCCCGAGGGGACAAGCCTCGGAGATGTGGTCAAGGCCCTCAACGCCATAGGTGTCTCCCCCAGGGATCTCATCGCCGTATTTCAGGCCATCAAGGCTGCAGGGGCACTGCAGGCTGATCTGGAGATCATCTAGGAGGCTGGCATAAAACGTCCATCTGCGGCGTTATCTTCATCCCTCGTCACTGCGACGTACTTATCTGTACGCCTCGTCCAAGGGATTTCAGATGCCTTGCATCTGAACATTTTGTGCCGGCCTCCATGAGAGCCTTGTTCTTATGAAGCTGATTGACATGGGATGGTGAAGTTCACAGTTGAAAGAGAGAATTCACAAGGAACATGATGCAAAGCGCGAAGATTAACGTAAAGGCCTATCTGCCCGACCGGGATGCTGCGGCCAGACAAAAAGACACAAAGCTCAAGAAGGCCTGCAAGGATTTTGAGTCCATACTGACCTACCAGCTTTTGAGGAGCATGCGCAAGACGGTTGACAAGTGTGGCCTCTTCCACGGGGGCAAGGGCGAGGAGATCTATCAATCCCTTTTTGACATGGAAATCTCTAAAGATATGAGTGATTTCGGCCCGAACAGCCTCGCCAGGCTACTCTACGACCAGATGAAGGGCCCGGCAGGTATCCCCGAACTTCCTGAAGAAACGCCGGCCTGGCCCGTCAAAGGGGTCGTGTCATCAGGCTTCGGGATGCGTAAGGATCCTTTCACGGGGGAGAGCCGTTTCCACGATGGCCTTGATATCGCAGCTCCCGAAGGTACGGCGATCAGGGCCGCGATGCCCGGGAAGGTGGCCTTCAGCGGAGTGAAGAAAGGTTATGGCAATGTCGTCATCCTGGACCATGGAAAAGGGTTGCGCACACTGTATGCACATAACAGAAGAAATCTCGTTGCGCAAGGCGGGTTTTTGGAGGCCGGTACGGTCCTGGCGGAGGTGGGTTCGAGCGGACGGAGCACAGGCCCGCATCTTCATTTCGAAGTGACGCGGGATGGACAGCCGTCCGACCCTTCGGCCTTTCTGCCGGTGACATGGACGGAACACCAAATGGCCATGAAATGAGCATAAATCTTTAGTCGCGACCGATTCTTGCCGATAACATAATAGTGCGAAGCATGTCTGTCTAAGAAACGATAAGAGCAAGTGATAAAACTATGACAAATACTGACTCAAAGAGGTTCGCTGCCCCGTGAGACTGGAGTAATGGAGTACTGGAGTATTGATCAAAACAGCATGCCCGGTACTCCATCACTCCAATACTCCAACGAAGCGGAGGCTTATGAGGTGTTGGTGTTATGGCGTCGGACAACGATCACGGAAATCGCAATTATTTTGGACAGTAGTGAATGCGAAGTGAGAACAGGGCTTTTCGCGCTCAGCACTTGCCACTGAACCTGGAGGAAAGAGCATGCATTCCCTCGAAACTCAAATAGAAAACACCTATGAAAGGCAGACTTCCCTACTGGGTGACCTCAGGGATTGCCTGGAGATGGAACGAGAGAGCCTCATGGAAGTCGATGTGGATCGACTCTGGGAGTTGATGGAGAAGAAGAACGCCCTTGCCATGGATGTTGAGAGGACGGGGAATGAAATCAAGTGCCTCATGGCAGCCGGTTTCCCCGATTCAACAGAGAACCCGCGATCCAGCGCCCTGAAAGAATGGCCCTGGTACAAAGCGCTGCATTCCAAGACAACGCTGTTGAAAGAAGAGATCCGGGTGAGGATCGAGGAAAATCAGGTGTTCATTAAGGACTCCCTGGGGTTTTTTGATGAACTGATGAATATTATTGTCCAAAGCGGCGGAAAAGGGGATGACTATCAACATCTCCAGAGCCCCCAGGAAAAACATGTGGCCAGGATTTACCACAGAGAGGTCTGACTATGAGCGGCATCAGTCTATTACTCAGCACGGCAAAAGACGCCCTTATGACCCAACAGCAGGCCATGGATGTGATCGGTCACAATGTGGCCAATGTGAACACACCGGATTACAGTCGGCAAGTTCCAGTTATCCAGGCCAACACACCTGCATCGTATGCAGGGCTCATTTTCGGCCGAGGGGCGACTGTAACCGAAATACAGAGAAATGCGAATACGTTTATTGAAAACAGCCTGCAGCAGCGTCAGTCTGACCTGAGTGCAACTTCGGAAAAAGAAATCTACATGGGGGTGCTGGAAGGTATTTTCAACGAAAATTCAGGGAGAAGTCTCAGCGGTCAGATGGCTGATTTCTGGAACGCCTGGCATGATCTGTCCAACAATCCATCGGGCGACTCGGAAAGGAGCGCCCTTTATGAGAGAGGGGCCCTGCTTGGCCAGACCTTTTCGGCCCTTTCAGGGGACCTTGCCCAGCTTGGCGGAGAAATGAACCTTTCCATCGATAACGGCGTAGAGACGATCAACGAGATGACGGCAAAGATTGCCGATCTTAACGAACAGATCGTCAGCATGAGCGGAATGGGAAATGCCAATGATCTGATCGATCAGAGGCAACACTTGGTCAACCAGTTGTCCGAATATCTGGATGTCAAGTATTATGTGAATGATGACAACAGCATGACCGTCACCACTGGAAAGGGTTATGGCCTGGTTAGCGGGACGGATAGCTATTCGCTGAGTTTTGATGGGAACAATGTCAGATGGGAAAGCTCCGGGGCCGCCAGCACGGACATCACGGATACGATCACGGGCGGTAAGATGGGAGGATGGTTGGATATGCGGGATACCATCATCCCGGAGTACAACGACAAATTGAACCAGCTCTCCGGATCTCTCATCCGGGAGGTGAACAACCTTCATGCCCAGGGGGTGGGTTTGGAGCGAATGACGGATGTGACAGGGACATATGGGGTGGGGGCAGGAAATAATGGGGTTGTTTTGGCAAATACAAACCTGGACTTTGGAGATTCCATTGATACCAGTGGCACTAAATCTTTCACCATTTGGCTCAATGACGGTTCCGGAAATAACACAAGTTCCGTGATTGATGTAGATGGCGGCACCGATTCCTTGGATGATATCGTTACAAGAATAAATTCGGTCAGCCCCGGCAATCTTATCGCGAGCGATGCGGATGGCAAACTTGGAATTACGACGGCCCCTGGCTTCTCCTTTGCCTTTTCTGACGACACCAGCGGGGCCCTTGCGGCCCTGGGCATCAACACCTTTTTTGCAGGCAGCAACGCAACAGATATGAAAATGAACGCCAACCTGGGGTCGAACAAGAACCTCATAGCGGCAGGCCGCGTCGACGCGACAGGCCAAATTGCCTCCGGTGACAATACCAATGCCCTGGACATGGCAGGCCTGCAATACGCGGACGTGGATATCAAAGACAGTGACGGGAATGTAGTCGCTTCCGATACCCTGGATAACTACCTGGCCGGTCTGGAGGGCTCCATCGGGATCAAGAGCCAGAGTATTACACGTACGAGAGAGTACAATGAGACCATTGTCAACAACCTCAAAGACGCGAGGAACAATGTCTCGGCTGTATCCATTGATGAAGAGATGACCCAGCTCATAAAATTTCAGCATGCCTATGCCGCGGCCGCAAAATTGATCAGCACCGCGGACGAGATGTATCAGACACTGCTGGATACAAAACAGTAGGAGGGTCAATAGCCGGGAGTGTGGAGTTGGGTTTCTTCCCTCTAAAAAAAAGGGAGGCCGAGGCTTGCCCGTCGGTCTTGTGGAGGGGCGGATTTCTTTTGATGTTGATATTTGTTGCATTGTAGGAGCGGGCTCTGTCTGCGAAATCGTGAGCAGAGCTCACTCCTGCTCGTCATAATGAACTTTGCGGTCAGCACTAGATATTGGAGGACTTACCTATGCGCGTATCCAACCAGAGCACTTACGATGCGATAAAATACCAGTTGTCCAGGACGGCAGCAGAGCTGGTCAAGGCCAATGAAGTTGTCAGCAGCGGCAAGCGTATCAACAAGTTGTCGGACGATCCCATAGGCATGGTGCAGGTGCTGAGTCTTCGAGAATCACTCGCCAACATAGATCAGCTGGGCAGGAACATATCAACTGGCAATACCTGGCTCGATGCAGGAGAAACGGCCCTCGGGAGTGTCAAGGGACTCATTACCGATATGAAGACCCTCTCTATCCAGATGGCAAACGGTACCGTAGGTGCAGATGAGCGAAAGGCTGCCGCAGCTCAGGTGGAAGGAACCCTTGAGCAGATTGTCTCTCTGGCAAATACACAGGCCAACGGCCAGTACATCTTTGCCGGCACAAAGACCGACACCAAACCCTTTGAGATCCAAAGGGACCTTAATGGAAATCCCACCGGCGTCACCTATTCCGGGAACGACACACCATTCAGTATCAAGATCGGAAAGAATACCAATATTGAGGTTGGGCACGACGGTGAGGCTGTGTTTCAGGGTGGAGTCAGCGGAGGCATTTTCCAAACCCTCATCGAATTCAAAAACTCACTTGAAACGGATAGTGGTACCGGGATCGGGCAGGCCATGACTGATCTGGACAATGACTTGAATCACATGATCAGCAAGGTATCCGACATCGGGACAAAAGGGGTCCGTCTGGATGTCAAGGAAAAGATCCTGGAAGATCTGAAACTGAGCTACACGGAGAATAAGTCCAAACTGGAGGATGCGGATATCCTGGCGGCCATATCCGATGTGCAATCAAAGGAAACGGCCTACCAGGCCGCCCTTGCATCTTCTGCGAAAGTGATGAAAATGAGCCTCATCGATTACTTGTAGAGTCGGTGCTATCACCGCAGACACAGAGGAAGCAGAGAAAAGCCTCTTAATTGTACGGATTGTCAATAATTTAGAGGGGCCACCAGGTTGCGGTGCATATCATCTGTCTTGCCATGGAGGGCATATGCTGGTTCTGGCCAGGAAGGTCAACGAATCTATCACGATCGGCGACGATGTCGTCATCAAGGTCATCGGCGTTGAGGGTATGCAGGTTAGGCTGGGGATCGATGCGCCAAGGAATGTGCGCGTTCTCCGCCAGGAAGTGTACGAGAAGATAAGAGAGGAAAACCTCCTGTCGGCAAGGGGTGAGGCGGGGGCGTTCATAAAGGCCGCCGGCCTTTTAAACACAGAAGACCGATCAAAGAAGTAATGCATGTTTGTTTTCCTTTGCCGGTGCCTCAGCAAAGGGAAAAAAGTCCCTGCGCTTAGCGCCTGGGGTGAAAAACGAGAGGAATAATACCTTGAAACTGGAAACCAGAGATTTCGGCTCCGTGGATATCGACGAACAGAAGACGATCATGATGCCTTCCGGTATGCCGGGTTTCCCGGGGATGCAACGTTTTGTCATCCTGGAACGCGAAGAATCCAGGCCGTTTCTCTGGTACCAATGTGTCGACGATCCCGGGCTCGCCTTCGTGATCATCAATCCTCTTCTTTTCAAACCGGATTATTCATTGGACCTGACACCTGCCATGAAGGACATGTCATGGGAAGAGCCTGAGGAAGGGAACCTGGTGGTATACGCGATTGTGAACGCATCAGAGGGGGTGCCGGAAAAGATCACCGCCAATCTCATCGGTCCCCTGGTGATCAATACCGGAAAAAATGAAGCAGTGCAGATGGTGATTTCAGGGAGCCCCTACTCGCACAAACAACCCATTTTTCAGTCTACCTGATCTCAAAATCCAACTTATTTTCACTCTTCCATGGCCGCATTGATGGCCTTTTGCGAAGTCATTAATACTAATAACATCATATATCGCTTGACTTTGTCTTGTATACTTGCTATATGTGCATATAACACATATTTACATCTCGAGAATTGGAGGAAGACATGCCTCAACTTAATCTCTACGTCCCGGAAGAAGTCGCGGTCAAAATACGAAAAAAAGCAGGCGCCAGGAATATTTCAATATCACGTTACCTTGCGGATGTGATCAAACGTGAAGTTGGGCAAGGGTGGCCGGAAGGCTATTTTGAAAAAGTATGCGGGAAATGGGAGGGAGATTTTCCAGCGATAACAAGGGAAAATCCGGAAGACCTTGACGGGGTGTCTTAGATGTACCTGCTTGATACCAACCCTTGCATTGAAATCCTCAGAAATAGTCAATCGCCCACAAAAAATCATTTTGAGCAACATGATCCTTCTGAGATTTATCTCTGCTCGGTTGTTGTTGCGGAATTATTTTACGGTGCGAGGAAAAGCAATCAAGTTGTTAAGAACGTTGCCCTGGTCCGGGAGTTTTGCGCACCATTTGTTAGCCTGCCTTTTGATGACCATTGTGCTGACTACTATGGAACAATCAGATGCGATTTGGAAGGGAGCGGCATGAAAATTGGTGCGAACGACCTCTTTGTAGCTGCAATAGCAAAGGCTTATGACCTTATACTGGTAACGCATAACACAAACGAGTTCGCTCGTATTGCAGGACTTCAAATTGAAGACTGGTATGATGCCTGATATTATGAGGTACGAGGACTATACCTGCTTGTCAAACAATATCCCCATCATATCTTCCAGCCTGGCAGCCAGCTCCAGCAGTTCCTTGGTCGGGATCTGCCTGACCAGTTCGCCCGTATCCTTGTCCACCACCCTGACCACGGTCTGGCCGGTTTCCTCGAACACGGAAAATTGAAGTCCCACATTGTGGATTGCGTTAAGATCGGCGTTCACGGCCTCCATGAAGGCATTGGAAATATTGGTTTCCGCTTTCGGTTTTGCCTTTGGGGCGCCCCCGGATCCAGGGTTCCCCACGATAACGTTTCCTGGGAGCGGGGTCTGAAGCCTCGCCGTATTGATTGCTTCTATTGACATTTCCCTTTACCTCCTTTGGCCGGATTATCCATGCCGCAGTCCCTTATAGGCATTCTCAAGGCGGAGCCTGTTTTGGTTGGCCTGCAGTTCATGTTGAACCCGATCTTTCTTCTTCCTTGCAAGGGAAGTGCATCGGTCTTCACACTCCCTGATCCGTCTTATCCATGATGCCGCGTCCGGAGGCAATTGCCCCACGCCCCTGTGGATGTTCCTGAAGGCGCCTCGTCTCTCGTCCAGGGGAGTTATGAGCTTTTTATCATCACCCCTTTGCACGCATTGGAGGACCTCCTCGCTAATTCTGAGGAGCTCCGTATGCGGATCCGGTTGTCGCTCTCATTACAATTTTTTCCATCGATGGACGCAGTACATCAGTTTGATTGCTCTATGCCGTGAGGCCTTTTTTCTCATAGGCCTTCAAACACTGCCGCTTCTTCTTTGACGCAACGATTTTTGAAAAAACCCTCTCTTTGCTTTCTTCCAGGGACTTGCGTGTCCGTTCGACGGCCTCTTTCAGGTCATTCAGCATTTGATAGTCATCAGGGTTTGTAAACGGGCCACACTCAACAAGACGTCGGAAAGACTCGTCATGTTCCTGCGCCAGGCCGTCAATTCCGGCCAGGTCGCCTTGTTTCAGCATAGCTACAAGACCCTCGCTTGTCTTGCGGAATGCCTCGATTTCTTTTTCAAGGTTATGATGCGACATGAAGTCCACCATATTGTCTTCCCAAATGAGGGGGCATCCCGCTTTCTTTTGGCGGAATTGGCGTTTGGGTATCAGGCAATTGCTGTGCTGCCTGTTCCCAGGTATCCAGCAGGCCTTCCAGAAGCCCCCTTACGTCCTTTAGAGCCATTGCGTCTCCTTTGAGATTTGCTTCCGTCAATCTCCGGATCATATAGTCGTAAAGACTTGAAAGATTTTGAACAATTTCCCCGCCTGTCTTTCGGTCAAGGGCACTGTCCAGTTCCCCGATGATGGCAATGGCACGGGAGATATATTGACCTTTCCTGGCGATATTGTGCATCTCCAGCACCTTTTCGGCAAATCCAACAAAGCGTATGGCACCCTCATATAAATCCAAGAGCATCCTCATTTTGTTGGTGCTTGTGTCTACATACACCTTGTTATACGTATTGGCTGCCTGCTGCATTCCTTTTAACCTCTTTCTGGTTTTATAGGTTTGTGCTTGCTATTACCCTGCTATTTGCTTGTTGAGGT
>Ga0315542_1000533_pt1 | contig 23966 bp, 20 predicted proteins | sample SalMarSW160120MG_FD_202541 | JGI IMG/M metagenome (GOLD analysis project Ga0315542, IMG submission 202541) | Salt marsh sediment microbial communities from the Plum Island Ecosystem LTER, Massachusetts, United States - Salt Marsh Sediment SW1601-20 ... | reverse complement strand
CCATCGCGGGTGATCCGGCCGAGGCCAGTGCCAGGAGGGCCGCAGCCATGTCTCTGCTGATCGACGGATCGACGTGGGGGATGCGCCCGTGGCGCCGGTTCGCCGGAACCGCGCCACGCGGACCGGACACAGGTCTGGTGGGTGAGCGTCTGATCATGTCTCCATCACGTGCGGAGGCGTACCTGACGTGTCCACGTCGGTTCGCGTTCGAACGCCTCTTGCACGTGGGTGGTGACCCGTCCACCTACGCACTGCTCGGCTTGGTGATCCACGAGGTCCTCGAGCGCGTCGAACGCGCTGCCATGGAACGTGGTGACCGGCACGCCACTCTGGACGAAGCCCTCGCGTACCTATCCACGCGTTGGGAGAGTGAGCAGTTCGGGGGGGCTCCCTGGGCAGACTCGTGGAAGCGAAGGGCAGCGTTCATCCTCGAACGGCTCTACACCCAGTGGCCCGGATCAGGAGATCCGGTCCTGATCGAACGTGACCTCACACTCGAGGTCGACGGCATCCAATGGCGCGGCCGTGTCGATCGGGTCGAGCGTCGTGACGCAGGGCTCACCGTCGTCGACTACAAGACGAGCGCTACCCCCTCGAGCATCGGGGACGCGGCGGCGTCGATCCAGCTCGGCTTCTACGCGATGGCTACAGAGGACACCTTGGGCGAGGTTGTGGCCGGTGGAGAGATGTGGTTTCCCGCCAACAAGCAACAGAAAAAGGTCCCGGTGCGAAGCCTCGACATCAATCGAATGGGGGAGATTCGTGAACTCATGCGTCTCGCCTCGGTGGGCGTGAGAAGCGAAGAGTGGATGCCGCTGCCCAGCAAGGCGTGTGACAGATGCTCCATTCGCCTCGTGTGCCCGGAGTGGCCCGAGGGTCAGGAGGCATTCGCCCGATGATTCCGACTCCGGAGCAGCAGCGCATCATCGATCACCCACTCGCACCACTTCGGGTTGCCGCAGGAGCGGGGACTGGAAAGACCACCACCATCGCGATGCGCCTTGCCTCACTGGTGCTGCGAGACCAGATCGAACCCGAGTCGGCTCTCGGCATCACCTTCACCAACAAGGCGGCAGCAGAACTCGCGGACCGGTTGCGGACCTATCTGCCGGAGTTCGCGAAGCAGGGCAGAGAGGTGGAAGTGACCACGTACCACGGGTTCGCGCACAAACTCCTGTCCGAGTTCGGTCCGATGATCGGTCTCACGCGGGACGTGGCCGTCATCGGACCCGGGTTCCAGAGGCAGCTCCTTCGGGAGGCGCTCGCCTCGACACCGACCTCCGTTCTCGATCTGACCGCGCCCGCCCGGCGCGTCGATGAGCTCGCAACGCTCTCGTCACGTCTCGGTGATCACCTCCGGTCGCCCACCGAGCTCGCCGCCATGCCGGCCGAGGACGATGTGGCCGTTGAACGCCACGAAATGGCACAGGTCCTCGAAGGCTACGGTGCACTGAAGACACGACTCGGTGTCGTCGACTACTCCGACCTGATTCGCATAGCCCATCAGATCGTCTCCGATCACACCGTCGCAGCTCGCATTCGGGCCCGGTACCGTCTTGTCCTCCTCGACGAGTACCAAGACACGAATCCTGCACAACGCGAGTTGCTGTTGTGTCTCTTCGGCAATGGGTTCCCGGTGACCGCTGTCGGCGACCCCGACCAGACGATCTACGAGTGGCGTGGAGCATCTTTGGAGAACTTCGCTTCGTTCCCCCAGCACTTCCGCACGGAGACCGGTCCCGCACCGACCCTCGAGCTCGGTCGGAATCGCAGATCCGATCGCACCATCATCGATGCAGCGAACCTCGTGAAGCGCAAGATCGCGGCATCGGGATCGATCGAACGCCTGGATCCGGGTGTGGGAGCGAGCGACGGCAGCGTCCAGCTGGGCTGGTTCCAATCCGCCACCGAGGAGGCACGGTGGATAGCCGATCAGGTACGACACCTGCACGACGACGAGGGTGTCCCGTGGAACGAGATCGCCTTGCTGTTCAGGAAGAACAGTTCCATCCCCCTCGTTCGCGAAGCGCTGGAGTCTCTCGATGTTCCGGTCGAGGTCGCTGCCCTTGGAGGTCTGCTCCAAGTGCCTGAGGTCACAGACGTGCACGCATGGATGCGTCTGCTGGCCCGGCCGGATGACACCGCGGCGCTCGCACGGATCCTGATGGGATCCTCCTACCGGCTCGGATTGGGGGATCTGGCCAAGCTCCAGAGCGATCGCTCAATGCTGGAAGCCATCGACAGCACTCCGACAGACGTGGACGCCGAGCTGACCAAACGCCTCTCAGAATTCAGAGATCGCTACAGGACACTGCTGTCGCTCGCACAAGGTGTCACCCTGGTCGAACTCGCCAGGCGCATCCTCGATGCGACCGGCGCATGGGCGGAAGCCGAGACCATGGAAGGTGCTCGGCGCCTCTCCACCCGCCTGAATCTCTACCGCTTCCTCGACCTGGCCGAGGAGTGGAGTCCGCTCGAGGGAAGACCCTCATTGGACGCGTTCCTCGACTACCTCGAACTGCTCCAAGAGGACCGGGCATCCGAAGAACTGGACACGGCAACTCTCAGCGGCGAGGACGCCGTCTCGCTACTCACCGTGCACCGATCCAAGGGGCTCGAGTGGACCGTTGTGTTTCTGCCGGCCGTCTGCAAGGGAACATTCCCCTCGGCACCGTACGGCGGGCTCGATGATCCCGACCGGTACGCCAGGTCACTCCCGAGCGAGCTTCGCCTGGACGATGAGCAAGGCGACCTCCGGGCACGTCACGACGGCCAGGAGTGGCGTACGGCGTATGTCGCAGTGACGAGAGCAAAACGCCGCCTCGTGCTCACAGGGGCGTACTGGTACACACTTGGACAGGCGAAAAGGCCGAGCCCCCTGTTCGAGTTGCTGGCTTCACTCGAAGGCGCAGAGGTCGTGGCAGCCTCCGACGGTCCGGGCAACCCGCCGGTCTCACTCCGTTCGGCACCGACTGGGTCAACTCCCGATCCCCTGTTCGGGACATGGGAAGAAGCATTCCCCAGGGCGGAAGCCGATCCGGCATGGCTCCGAGACCTCGCTCATGATGTGCGCCATTTCGAGGACGAGCGCCATCAACTACAGCTGGTACTCGACGGACTGCCAAGTGAGCCGGACGCAGACCCAGAGGATCTTCCGCTTCGTGTTTCCGTCTCCAATCTGGTCACGTACGCAACCTGCCCACGGCGCTACTTCTGGACCTCTGTCGATCCCCTCCCACGCCGTTCTTCTTCTGCCGCGCGAAGAGGCGTTGAAGTACACAGACGGATCGAGTTGCACAACCGAGGTGTGCTCCCCCTGACCGAGGAGTACGACATCGCCGACGGCGAGGCATCGGCCGGGCCTGATCCCTTTGCCGTCTACGAGTCATCCCGGTTTGCAGAGGACCGGCCACTCCGCGTGGAGACACCGTTCGACCTCGCCTTGGCCGGCGCAACGGTTACCGGTCGAATCGACGCAATCTATGGGCGTGAAGGCGGGCCGTGGGAGATCGTCGATTTCAAGAGCGGACGGCCATCCGAGAATCCGGCGGTCGAAGTGCAGCTGGAGGCATATGCGCTGGCCGCGAGAGACGTGAATCCCGATGTCGATCTGTCTGTTTCATTCGCGTACCTCGGCGGCGGACTCGAAACCCGCACCAAGCAGGCCGATGACCCGTGGCTCGACGCAGCACGGACCCATCTCGTTGAGCTCATCGGAGCCATCAGGGAAGGCCGGTACGAACCGTCACCGTCGCCGACCTGCAGATGGTGTGACTTCCTGCCGTTCTGCGAACAAGGAAGGGCCTACCTCGATACCAGTGCCACGTCGTGAACTCGCACTCCAAGCTCATCGACCTGCTGATCGTGCTGATGCTCGAATGCTCAGTCGCAGCAGGCGCCCAGGCCGTCTTCCACACGGGGGTGTCGGGAGTCGTCGAGCAGTATCGTTGGCCGCCTACGCGGCCATGATCACGATCGTGGTTGCGGCAGTCCGTGCCACACACAGCCCACTGGCAGCAACACTCGGCTGGTCGAGGACGCGCCTCGGCCGTCAGGTGGCGGTCGCATGTGGGCTCTTGTTGTGTGCTCATTGTCGGTTGCACCGTGATTCCGGTTCTGTTCGGCGTCCCGTGGCGGGACGTTCTGAACAACACCGGCAAGACTCCGATCGGGCTCGCCCTCGACGCGGTCTTCTTCCTGCTGGTCGTCGGACCGGTTGAAGAGACGGTGTTCCGCGGATACGTCCTGCGCCCACTCCTCGATATCACTCGAAACCGACACGCCGCCGTGCTCCTTTCGGCACTCGATTCGGAGTGTGGCACTACCCCGTAGCCTTGTCCCTGCCACAGGTGGCGACGACAGCAGGCTTCGGCGTCATCGTGGGCTACGCGAGGGTGTACGTTACGAGTTGCACGACGGGGGCAGCCGCCCTCGCACACGGTCTGCTGGACACCTTCCAGGAGACCCTCGGAACACTGCTCGGGTGATGGTGCAGCCAACGCGCCGTCCACCCGGTAGGTTGGATACAAAAGGAGTGCCATGGCAGTGATCACGGTGTGGAGTGACATGTGTTGCGCGTGGAGCTACGTGACTGGCATCCGTCTCCGCAAGATGCGAGACGACCTTGGAGCGACTTCCGTGTCGTTCGATTTCCGCGCGTGGCCCCTCGACGTCACCTTCCGAGCACGCCCCGCGACGCGGGTGCGTGCAGAGATCGTCGCCCTCGCCCAGCACGAGCCGAGCGCGTTCACCCTCTATGAGGGCGAACCTCCCACCTCATCGGTACTCGCCTCGGAGGCCCAGAAGTGGGGCTACAGCTATGGCGAGGACGTGGGCGAGCACTTCGACCTTGCGCTCCGGCGAGCGATGTTCCTGCACTCGCGCAACGTCGGTGTCCTGTCCGAATTGGTCGCTATCGCCGACACCGAGGGTCTGGAGGCGTCCGCGCTCGAGGATGCGCTGGTGACCGGCAGATATCGCAACGCGGTGAATGATGACATCGAGGCAGGACGAGAGTTGCCCGTCGAGGGAAGCCCGACGCTTCTGCTTTCGGATGGGACCGTGTACTCGAATCCTGGGTTCGAGGTCAATCGGGTGAGAGAGATCCCGATCATCGTGACGGATCACCCGGCGGTTCTGGAAGACCTCATTCGACGTGCGGCCTGGCTGGACTAGTGGTCCGTCGCACACACGACTGTCGGGTCAGAAACTGACTGGACGACACACCACTAGAAGACTCTGCCAGACTCCACATCGAGTACGACGGTGACCGGGCCGTCGTTGTCGAGCGACACGGTCATCCGAGCTCCGAACTCTCCGGTCGCTGTGCCGATCCCATACGACTCGAGTTCGGAGGTCACCACCTCGATCAGATGCGCGCCGCGTTCTGGGGCAGCGGCACGATTGAAGGACGGTCGGTTTCCTTTCCGCACGTCGGCACAGAGCGTGAACTGGCTGATCACCAACACGCTGCCTCCGATGTCGAGTATCGACAGGTTCATTCGGTCTTCGTGGTCCCTGAAGATGCGCAGGTGGGCTATCTTCGCGGAGAGCGCAACGGCGTCGTCATCGTCGTCGCCTTCGGCGACACACACCAGGACGACGAGTCCCCGTCCTATCGATCCGATCACTCTGCCGTCGACAGACACGCTCGCGCGCCCCGCACGCTGAATGACCGCTCTCATGTGGTCACAGTAGCTCTCGACCCAGGTATCGGGCCTTCCATATAGACTCGCTTCCGATGGAAACCCAGTCGCATCCTGTCGTGTTTCTCATCGACGCGTCAAGCCTCGTCGAGCGGCACCTGCTGATGGCATGGATCCAAAGGAACCATCCGGACGCCACATCGGTGTGCATTCCTCCGTCGCGCAAACCCACCAAACGATGCGCCGACCGCCCATTGCTCGAGCAGGCCTTCGCGTCGGATCCCGAACTGATCCCGGTACGAGTCGCGTGGCTGGCTCCACGCCACAATGGCCGTCGATCGGTCTCGTTCATAGACCTGTTTCGTCTCGTCGATCCGCGGGTTCCCGACCCAATTCGACAGCTGGCGATTGTCCGGTTCAGTCCTGATAGGGCCTGGGTTGTCGTCGGAGGGCCCGCTACCGCGTCCGCGTTGCGTTCCAAGTGGGAGTCGAGTTCCGACGGGACGTCGTTCGTCGAGTTCGTTCATCGGCAGGCTTCCCTTGCACTTGACAGGGCAGAGCGCCGGCTTCGTGGAAACCGCTACAAGGTTCCGCGTTTCGTGCGCAAGGACATCCTCGCCGACCCGTCATTCCGGCACCAGGTAGCGACAATCAGTGAACTCGAGAAGAGGCCATTCGACGCGACACTGCTGCGTGCATCCCGTTACCTTCGCGAGATTGCCGCCTCCCACAGCCCCTACCTGATCGACCTCGTCGCCAACGGCATTCGCTGGCTCTACAGGCGCGGGTACCGGGCGATTCTCTACTCGCCCGAGGACCTCGCCGGCATCCTATCTCTGGGCCAGCGATACCCCCTCGTGTTTCTCCCTTCACACAAGTCCAACCTCGACCACCTTTCGCTCCAGTACGTCCTTTGGGAAAACGATGCTCCCGCCAACCACACCGCGGGCGGGATCAACATGAACTTCTTCCCCGTCGGGCCGGTCATCCGACGGACGGGCGTGTTCTTCATTCGCCGAACATTCAAGGACAATCCTCTGTACAAACTCGTTCTCCAGAGCTACCTGGACTACCTGCTCGGCAGACGTTTTCCACTCGAGTGGTACCTCGAGGGCGGCCGTTCTCGTTCCGGCAGGCTGCTGCCGCCTCGATACGGCATGCTGACGTATGTCGCGGACTCCTTCGCTCGAGGCAAGAGCGAGGATGTCTACCTCGTTCCGCTGTCGATCATCTATGACCACGTTCAAGACGTCGGGTCCTACGCCGCTGAGCAGAGAGGAGAAAAGAAGGAGCGGGAGAGTTTCGGCTGGCTTGTCCGCAACGTCAGGGCGTTCGGTCAACGATTCGGGAACATCCACCTCCGTTTCGGCGATCCGGTGGCAATATCCACGCACGTACGCCAGGGGGCGCCGGTGCAACCGTTGACCGTTCAGAAACTTGCTTTCGAGGTGTGCAGCAGGATCAACGAGGTGACACCCCTCACGCCTACAGCCCTCATGACGATCGTGCTGCTGTCCGCCGGCGACGCAGCGTTCACGCTCGATCAGATCCAGGAGGTGCTGCGAGAACTCGCGACGGTGCTCACCGAGCAGGGCCTTCCGATCACCGAACGCGTCGATCCGGAGAACCAGGGTCAACTCCGCATGATCCTGGGGCGTCTCCGTGACCATGACATCGTCACCGTGTTCGATGCGGGTCCCGAACCCGTCTACGTGATTGCACCCGAACAACGCCTGACGGCCTCCTACTACGCGAACACCGTCATGCACTTCTTCGTCAATGCTGCGATCATCGAGCTCTCCCTCCTCGATGCTGCACGAGCGGATGGGGATGGTGCCGATCGGTTCTGGGAATCGGTGATGCGCCTCCGGGACCTCCTGAAGTTCGAGTTCTTCTTCGCCGACAAGGACACCTACCGCCAGGACATCTGGAACGAGTTGCTCCACCACGACAATCGGTGGCCGAAACGCGTGCTTGATGGCGAGGCACGAGAACTGCTCCGTGAGCTTCGACCGCTCAGCGCCTATTGGGTGCTTCGCCCGATTCTCGAAGCGTACCGGGTCGTCGCCGACGCACTGCTCGCCCGCTCACCCTATGTCGAGATCAACGATCGCAAGTTCCTCTCCGAGTGCCACGCCCTCGGCAAGCAATACCGGCTTCAGAGACGCATCCACGGAGACGAATCGGTATCGCAGGTGTTGTTTGCCTCGGCGTTGAAACTCGCACGGAACAGGAATCTCCTCGACGTCGACGATCCGGGGACAGGAGCGAGGCGTTCCGAGTTCGCCGAGGAAATGCACCGGACGCTCGCAATGGTGGACTCCATCGAAGCACTGGCAGCTGGCCGTCGAACAGGATTCTGAGTCCTGGGCTGGCATCTGCACACGTCGCGTTCTCGCCGCCCCATGGACCCGACCGTCGACTGAGGACCGGGGATCCGAGACCCTTCCAACCTTCGCTCTCGCCCCATACGCTGCCTGCATGTTCAGACGGTTCGACCCCGATGCTGCGCGCAGCGCGGCGGCGCGGATGGACCGTATCGGCAGTGACATCACGGTCAACCTGTCCGCCGCGGTCACATTGCTCCCCGCTTCGACGGCCGCGGCACATGCGCGCCTGGGAGTCGACTGGTGGCACGTGGAGGCACGACGCATGCGCTCACGAGCAGACCTGATCGAACAGAAGGGGGGCTCGCCACTCGCGCAAGAACGGCTTGCATCCGACATCGCCAAGCTCGAACGGCAACGAGGCGAACTTGCCGGCTCCTTCCCTTTCCTGCAGTGGCTGGCCTCCTGGTTCCCACCGGCCCGAGGGGCAGCGGAGAACCTCAACCAGTCCTTGGACAGCGTCGACTCGAAGATCCGACAGCGACACGTGTGGACAGATCGCACACTTCTCGAGTACGACGGCTCGGGCGACGGTCATATCGTCGAGGTGATCGGCGACCTCACGACCGCTGAGAACATCGTGGTGCTCATCCCCGGGGTCGGCACCGATCTGTCCAACTACGAGGCGGTTCTCCGCCGAGATGCGCAGAACCTCGCGGATCATCTCGAGGGTTCCGAATCCGCCGTTATCACATGGCTTGGCTACGACCCGCCCGATTCTGTGCTAACCGCGGTCTCCGCAGGACCGGCGAAAGAGGGCGCACTCAGACTGGCCGAGTTCCTCGCAGCGTTGCCTCCCGCTCACACGACGGTCGTCGGCCACTCCTACGGGTCCCTCGTCGCCGGCCTCTCGGCACGGGACGTGGGAATAGCCGTCGACGAGCTGGTATTCATCGGCAGCCCGGGCGTTGGGACCGACAACGTCGAGGAGCTGGAGCTCCCCTCTTCAACCACCGTGTGGGCCGCCATCTCGCCCAAGGACCCCATTCGGCTGGCGCGTCCGCACTGCCTGACTGCACCTGACCGATGCCTCTCTGATCCCGAGGTCCTCTTCGGGGTCGCGCCAACGGACCCTTCGTTCGGCGCAAGTACCTTCGCGGCCGGCGACGCCCCGTTCTGGGCGGCACACTCCTCCTATTACGACAGAGGCTCCACATCCCTCGACAATCTTGCCAAGATCGTCAAGGGTGACGCGTGATCATGCTCGGGTGAGAGATCGACGCAGGAGCCAGGTCGCGATCGCCAGCAGGGCGACAGCGTAGGCGAGGAGAATTCCGAGATTGGGAAGGATGGCGACCAGGCCCTCCTGACTCTGGACGATCTCCGCGAATGCCTGCAATGCCCACGCGTGCGGAGTGATGTGCGCGACCGTGTACATGGTCGGAGCGAACAACTCGAGCACCTGGAGCGGAACCATGCACCCCCCAAGGGCTCCGAGTCCGAGCCCAAGGAGAACTCCGACCCCTGACGCCTGAGCGACGTTTCGAAACACGGACCCCATGACCATCGCGGCTCCGGCGCTGACGAGCGAGAAGATGACCAGCAGCGATCCGGTTGCCACGGGATTGCCCCAGTTGACTCCAAAGATGATCCATGTGCCGAGGATGATGAACAGCCCTTGGACAACGGCGACACCGAACCGGCCGAGTGTCTCTCCGACCAAGATGGTTCGCATTGGGGTTGGCGTCGCGAGCATGCGCAGGCTCACACCCAACGTCCTTGACTCGATGAGTGCTGCCGACGCCGTCAAAGAGGTGAGGAAAATGAACAGCACCAGCTGAGACTGGGCACCAAGATCGAACTGCCCACCAAGGGTGAACGAGTACGGCTTGCCGACCGACGACGTGACCACATCGATGCCCTCGACCTTGCTCCGTTCCGACTGCGCATTGGAGAGAGCCTGATCGTATGTGGAAACACCCTGCTCGACGGTGAATCCGGCAGCCCTCAGAACGGCGTTCTGACCTGCCACTGCCTCCTCGACGACTGAGCGAAGCTCGATCTGCTCTTGGAGATTGGTTGCGACGAATCCGAGCTCCACTTTGTCCTGTGACATCTCGTCGAAGTTGGCCGGTATCTCCAGACCGGCCTCCAGCTCGCCGCGTTCGACTGCGAGCACCATCGCCTTCTCACTGTCGTACCGGATGACCTCGATCGACGGCTCGTTCTCGATCTGGGCAACCAGTGAGCCGGCCAGAGACGTTGACGGCGCCACGACACCGAGCCGCGACGCCGTGGCTCCCCCAAACACGGCTCCGAGCATGAGCACGAGCACCAGAGGCAGCACGAACACGAAAAAGAACGAGCTTCGGTCGCGCAGCATTCGCCGTACGTTCACCCCCGCGATCGCGAGCACCCTCATCGATCCACAACCCTTCGCAGTGACAACACGGCGACGACACCAGCGACGAGGCCGATGGCGAGCAGAACGAGTGTTGATGGAATGATGGCCGTGAGCCGACCTGAGGCCAGATCGCCCAACCCCTGAATGAACCATGCATGCGGCGTGAACTTGCTGAGCATGGCAACGACGCCCCCAACCTGCGAAACCGGAAAGAAGGAGCCTCCGAATATGGCCAGTGCAATCGCCACGATTGCGGTGTAGGTGTTGGCTTGCTCGTCGGTTCTGGCAAACCCGGAGACGACAGCCATGATGCCGACGGCGGCGAACGTGACGGCCAGCACAAGGATGGCAACACCGACGGGATCCCCCCAGTGTGCGCCGAGCAGCAGCGTTGTCGACACGGCGAGTACGGTCAGACTCGCGACACCCATCACGTACGCCGTGATCGCCTTGCCGGCGAGAATCGACCACTTGCCGATGGGAGCCACGAGGAGCCTGTCCAGCGTGCCGTCCCTGCCCTCTTCGAGCAGCCCAAGAACCCCCTGCTGCGCAACGAAAAACACGAACATGACCGCCATCCCAACAACCATCGTCGTGGTGGTATCGAGGCGCCTTGTCCCGGCAGCAAAGTCACCCACCGAGATTGGGGAGGGGTAGGCAACCGCGGCAGCGAGTGTGTCGGCCCCGATGCTTCCCCCAGACGCAACATAGGTTCGGATCTCGAGGTTGACTGCGGATACCTCGTCGGCAAAGCTTCTGGCAACGGCGTCGGCGACGCCCGCGCTTGTCGAGTTCGCCGGACTGCCGATCACCTCGAGTGTCGTCGCCGCTCCTCCCTGGACCGCGTCAGAGAACCCTGCGGGGATGACAAACGCCGCGTCGAGACCGTTGGTGGCGTTGGACGCTGGATCTGCGTCCGCCTCCACCCTTGCCCTCGCGTCCGCTTCCGTGGCGACGTCCACGATCGTCACCCCGGACAGTCCCCCAAGTACCTGGTCGACGAACATCCGGGCGATCTGGCCACCGTCATTGTCGACAACCCCGAAGGTTGCAGTGAACGTCGCGTTGGAGAGAGGGTTGAACACAAAGCTGAAGATGGCGGCCAAACCCAGGGGGGCGATGATGCCAACGATGTAGGCGGATCTGTCTCGCAGCCTCCTTCTCAGGTCCTTGCCTGCGATGAGCAGAGCGTTGCGCATCAGTCTCTGAGTGCCTTCCCGGTGAGGTGAAGAAACACGTCTTCGAGATCTGGCTGGTCGATGTCCACAGTCGTCACCGCCACGCCGGTCTCGGTTGCCGACTCGAGGATCTCGGTGATGATGTCGCCGGCGTCCGGGACGACAACCTCGATCCCCTCCCGTGTCCTCGCCACTCTCTGCACGGTTTCAATCGTCTGGATTCGGTCAACGGCCCGTCCGAGGTCACCGGTCGCGGTGATGCGAATCCGGTCGCTACTACCCACCAGACCGATGAGATCCTTGCGCGTTCCTTCCGCAATGAGGTGTCCACCGTCGATGATTCCCACACGGTTGCAGAGACGTTCTGCTTCCTCCATGTAGTGCGTCGTGTAGATGACGGCCATGCCGCGTCGTCCCAACTGCGCGACGTTCTCCAGGATGGCGTTTCGGCTTTGGGGATCAACGCCGACGGTTGGCTCGTCCAGGATGAGAAGGTCGGGTTCGTGAAGGAGTCCGATCCCGATGTTGAGACGGCGTTTCATACCGCCCGAGTAGGTCTCCACACGATCGTCTGCCCGGTCGGCGAGGCCGATGATATCGAGTACCTCATCGATGCGTCTCGCGAGACGATCGGCAGCAAGGCCATACAGTTTGCCGAAGAAGCGGATGTTCTCTCGTGCTGTCAGATCCGGGTAGACGGCAATGTCCTGTGGTACCAGCCCGATCTTCGCTTTCGCCCCGGTGCTGCGAGTAGTGACAGGCTCACCGTCTACCGTCACCGTACCTGCATCTGCGGTGAGCAACCCGGCGATCATCGAAATCGTGGTTGTCTTGCCGGCTCCGTTGGGCCCAAGGAGTCCATAGGTTTCTCCTTGTCCGACGTGGAAGCTCACGCCGTCGACCGCTACCAGATCGCCAAAGGACTTCTTCAGAGCCTCGCAGCGGAGAACATCATCCATGGTTGTTCCCTCCCTCATTCGTCCAAGCTAGTCCAGGGAGGTTGCCAAGCAGCGAACAACGGATGAATGACCGGTTGCGCCTGGCGCGCAATTCGCGCATGCTTTCTCTGTGATGTTCAAGGATCGACGGGACGCCGGCGTGAAGCTCGCCGAGAAGCTGCACGATACGGATGCAACGGTGGTAGTTGGCATGCCTCGAGGCGGGGTTGTCGTCGCCGCCGAGGTGGCAAGGGTGCTGGAGTTGCCCCTGGCAGCACTCCTGGTCCGCAAGCTCGGAGCACCACGTCAGCCCGAGCTGGGAATCGGTGCCATCGCCGACGGAGGAGTCGAGGTTCTCAACGACCAGGTTGTCAGACTGCTCGGCATGTCGTCGAGCGCGCTCGATATCGAGCGGACCCGACAGATGAGAGAGATGGAGCGTCAGAGGGGCATCTACGGCCTCGACGAGATTCACGTGGCCGGGGAATCGGTGCTCCTGGTCGACGACGGATTGGCCACCGGTGTTACCGCAAGGGCGGCTGCTCGATCATTGCACGCGCACGCTGCTGCACAGGTCGTCCTCGCCGTTCCGGTGGGTGCTCCCGACTCCGTCGCCGAGCTCGTCCTCGAGGTCGACCAGGTCGTTTGTCTGCTCCAACCGGTCGGCTTCGGCGCGGTTGGCCGTTGGTACAAGGACTTTCGTCAGACGACGGATACGGAAGTGCTCGACTGCCTCAGGAGTGCGGCGGGCCCATCGTTCCGACGTTCGCCTCGATCGTTCTGAGGAGCTCTCCGACCTGGAGGGGCTTGCCGATCACCTTGTCGATGCCGGCGCGTGCAAGACTGTTCTCCATTTCCTCGGTCCGCTTCGATGCCATCGCGACGACGGCGGTCCGGAGTCCTTCGACATCGTGTCTTCGAACGGCGGAGGCGATCTCCGAGGTGTCGGTGATGTGCGTGTCGAGGAGGACGGCGTCGAAACGATGCTCCTTGGCCAGCGCGAGAGCTTCACCGCCGGACCTGGCGGTGTCAACGCGGTGGCCGCGGCGTTCGAGGAGCCGGCGGGCGATCATCCGATTGGTCGGGCTGTCATCGACCACCAGCAGGCTCAGATGGTTCCTACGCTCGCGTAGCCAGTGCTTGGTGACCAGCATGGCGAGATCGACCGGGGACGGTCCGGCGAGCACTGCTCGTATCGCACCTTCAAGTTCCCCGTCGTCGAGCGGGAAGGTGAGATAGCCCCCGATGTTGAGATCGAGGCACCGCTTGGCGTCACCACGTTGGCCGATCGGAGTTGCCACGACGAGGTGCATCTGTTCCATCGCGGGTCGGCGGCGGAGGTCCGCCGCGAAATCGAGGGCGTCGTCTTCGAGGGCGATCAACGTCAACGCGTAGGGGTGGTCGGCTGCCGACGCCGTGGAAAGTGCAACTCCGGCCTCGGATCGCGACTCGACGGCCACAGGCGACAGACCGATTCGTTCGGCAACGTCGAGGTATCGCTCTCGAGCGAATCTGCCGCTGGCCACGATGAGTATGGGAAGTCCTTCGAGCTCCGGCCGTTCGGAGGGAACCCTCTGTACGACGCCGTGATCGATCCCCAGGGGAATCATGACGTGGAATACCGATCCCTTTCCGACTTCGCTTTCGGCCCAGATCCGTCCACCCATCAGACCAACGAGCTGGCGGCAGATCGACAGTCCGAGACCGGTCCCTGCGCGGCGGATCGCATCACCCCCGGCCTGCTCGAACGCCTCGAAGATGGTTCCCAGTTCCTCTTGGGGAATGCCTGGACCGGTGTCGGCCACCGATGCTTCGAGGACGATGTCGTCTCCCACCCGTTCTCCCAGGGATACCGACACCGCGACGCTGCCTACGTCCGTGTACTTCATCGCGTTCGAGATCAGATTGAGAAGGATCTGGCGGACCCGGCCGGGGTCACCCTTCACATTGAAGGGAACGTTCTCGTCGACGTCCATTTCGAACGAGATGCCGCGTTCGGCCGCCTGCGCCTTGGAAAGCGAGGTGAGGTCGGCGAGGAGATCCCTGAGACCAAACGACTCGGCGGCGATCTCGAGCTTGCCAGACTCGATCTTCGACACATCCAGGAGGTCATTGACCAACGTGAGAAGCGCGTCTGCCGACGAGGCCGAAAGCTCGAGGTATTCGCGCTGATCCGGGGTGAGCTTCGTGTCGAGTGCGAGTTGTGTCATCCCGATGATGCCGGCGAGCTGCGTGCGAATTTCGTGGCTGACGTCGGCAAGGAAGCGCGACTTCGCCCGATCGGCACGTCGTGCCGCCTCGAGCTGTGCCTCGATGTGAGGCTGCTTCGTCATCGATGTCACTTCTTGCACGTTTCTCCCCTCGGTTGTCCCGACACAACCTGTATCGACACCGACGGCCCCTGAATTGAGTCCTTCGAAGCCGCCGTGACCACCGGTTGCTGCGTACAATCCTCTATCGGGGCCCGTAGCTCAGCTGGTCAGAGCAGCGGACTCATAATCCGTCGGTCGCAGGTTCGAGCCCTGCCGGGCCCACCGCTAGCACCAATTGCCACTTCGCAGAACCTGTCAAGATCTGACGCACATATGTGACTTGTCGATGCCCGTATGTGAACACACTCTGTTGACGCCTTTCTGAACCAGCCCAATCAGTCGGACGAGGCCGAATAGCCTTTCTCTGCTCCCGCTGCGACACCGACGACCTTCGGAATGGCTCTCAGCCCCTCCAGGGTCAGGGTGATTACGCGTCCACCCAGGTCAGGGCCGCATGTCCCACGTGCCGTTCTGCCAGTGATAGGCCAGATCTTCGGCAATGAAGAGGTCCTCGACGAATGTGACCTTGACGTTTCTCGGGTCACTCGTGACCACGCGAATCGGAAGGTCGCTGTATCGCTGGACGGTCTCGGCGGTATCGACCCCCTCGAACCCCTCCTCGCCCGCACGCCGATAGGCATCGAGCAGCGGCATGGCCGAGAATGCTTGGGGCGTCTGCACACGGAGCAGGCTCTCCCCCGCCGGCGACACCGTCAGGTCGTCCCCGATGTGATAAAGAGGCTCGTCGGGAACATACCCTGGCACGGCACCACCGACACCCCGAGCCACGGTGAGTATCTCGTGAAGGAGCGTCCGCGACATGAATGGCCTCGCACCGTCGTGGATCGCCACACAATCGACGTCGCCGCTGACGATTCGATCGGCCAGCGCTCTCAGCCCCTCGTACTCGCTCGATCGGCGGGTCGGTCCACCGGGCACCACCACGATCGGGGTTGCCGCACCGGCGATGATCCGGTCGGTCTGCTCACGGTCGGACTCTCTGATCACGAGCACGATCGTTTCGACCATGTCGCAGTCGTCGAGTGTCTCCAGCGCATAGGACAGCATCGGCCGCCCTCCGATAGGGAGGTAGACCTTGTTGATATCGGCTCTTGCCCGTGAGCCAGAGCCGCCGGCAAGCAGAATGGCCGCTGTCGACATAGGGGTCCCCAAACACGATCGGCGGGCGTCCTAGAATAGCTCGCCACATGTCGATTCCGCCCGTTGCCAGCCCGCACATGCTGCGTCCTTTCGATCCGCGCCAGCTTGGACTGTGGGCGGATCCATCTGAGCTGATCGTCTACGCGGTCATGGGGAATCGATACGCGGGACCTACCGTCCTCGTACACACTCCGACGCTGATGCGACGCCTCACCGAGCTGTCCAAGACCGTCAAGACCGCCGTCTTCCTGGATGAACCGTTCCCGACCCGGACCACCCTGGAACGAGTGGACCAGATGCTCGACCAGTACTCTGCACGAGAGCTCGATGCGCTGGCAGGCTACGTGGGAGCCACCGAAGCGCTGAAGCGAATCCATGTCGATGAGGTGCTCTCCGGCGTCGACCGATCGACGGTGATCTCGGTGGCGAGTCCACTCATCATCTCGCGCGAGAAGCTCAAGCAGGCCCTCGAGACGAACAGCGTCTTGCCGACATGGAGCTGTCCCTTCCTTCTGGTCGCGCACGCGGGCGGAAAAGCGGCGGTCTTCGAGGAGACATTCGAGTCCTCTCGTAGGTAGCCTCCGACCGTCGCGAGAGCGCACGAACCAACGACGCCGATAGCCTCTCGCAACGAAGCTTCTCGACACCGGCAACGTCCGATGCGCCGAGCTGTTCGAGGAGTCCGTGGGCGAACCGGCGGACACGACGCCACTCCTCGTCTCGCCCCTTCCTCCCCTGCCAACGATGTGGAGCGAAGGAGACCGGTCGGTTCGCTGTTTCCTCTTTCCGGTCGACATAGTGTGGCTCGAATCGATGAAGGATCACGGCATGTTCACCGAGGGGACCTGAGCGCCGGGAACCCGACAGAGCCTCGCGTCGTCGAATCGGTGACGAAAGGGAGTTCAATGCGACGGTTTCTCATCGTGATCGGCGTCACCGCCATGATTGCCAGCGGCTGCGCAGCAGCAACCGGCACGACCACACCAGGCGTGTTCGGCGCATCGCTGGCTACGTTCAACAACTGCGACGACCTGCTGTCCTACTACATCGACCACGCCGTCGATCTCGTCGGGCCCTACGGGCTCCCAGGCTACGGATACGGATACCCCGTCATGTATGGGGTCGCAGAGGATCTGGCAGCACCGGCGACAACCGTCGCGTCCGCCACCCAGGGTTCGGGCTCGTATTCGGGCACGAACGTCCAGGTCGCAGGTGTAGACGAGGCCGACATCGTGAAGACCGACGGATCCCGCATCTTCATGGTCGTGAACGGTGTCCTGCGCATCGCCGTCGTCCAGCCGGACGGCACCGTCGAGATGGCCGGCAGACTCGCCCTCACCAACTGGTCCCCCGGCCAGATGCTTCTCTCAGGCGACCGACTGTTGCTCATCGGGCCGAGTTGGGGAGACACCCCCATCGCGCTCGGTGGCTTCGTGCCCGGCTATGGCTACTCCTCCGCCGTCACCCAGATCATGCAGATCGACGTCTCCGACCCCTCCAACCCGAAGGTCGACCAAACCCTCCAACTCGACGGGTCCTACGTGGACAGCCGTCTCGTCGAAGGGGTGGCCAGGGTTGCGATCACATCGAATCCTGTCGGGTTCGACTGGGCGTACCCGGAAGGATCGGGCCTTCGGGCAGAACAGACCGCGACAGAGAAGAACCGTGCACTCGTGAAGGCGTCGACGCTCGACAACTGGCTCCCCTACTTCGTGTTGACGAACGGCCGCACAGGTCAGACCACCGACGGCAGCCTTCTCGACTGCTCGAACGTGATGATCCCCAAGGACTTCTCCGGGCTGAACACCCTTTCCATTCTCACGTTCGACATGAACACCGGAATCGACGAGTGGGCGACCGCGGGCGTAGTCGCCTCCGGGAGCACCCTGTACGCGACCGCCGACCACATGTATGTGGCGACGCAACGCTGGGTCGACTGGTCGACACTCGACGAAGCGGACGCACGGAGCGAATCGAACGGCTACACCACCCAGATTCACGAGTTCGACACGAGCGACCCGGGCAGCCCCCGGTATCTCGGAACGGGCGACGTCGACGGGTTCCTCCTCAATCAGTTCTCGATGGACGAGTACAACGGAGTGCTGAGGGTGGCATCAACCACGGCGCCGTCGGGATGGTGGTGGTCGAACGACTCGGAGAGCCTCGTCACCACCCTCCGCCTGGAGAACGGTGAACTGAAGGAGGTCGGCAAGGTCGACGGCCTGGGAGACGGCGAACAGATCTACGCGGTCCGGTTCATCGACGACCAGGGCTACGTGGTGACGTTCCGCCAGACCGACCCGCTCTACGTGATCGATCTGGCCGACCCGGCATCTCCGAGCATCGCCGGTGAATTGAAGATCCAGGGCTACTCGGCCTACCTGCATCCTGTCGGTAACGGCCTTCTGCTGGGTGTCGGACAGAACGCGGACGAGGACGGGCGTGTCAGCGGCACGCAGTTCAGCCTCTTCGACGTGTCGGACCCGACCAACCCGAAGCGAGTCGACCAGCTTGCCATGGACTCGGGCTCATCGGCAGCCGAGTACGACCATCACGCGTTCACATACTGGAATGGGCTCGTTCTCGTCCCCTACTACTCGTGGAAAGAGGACGGTTCCCAGAGTGGCGTGCTGGCCGTTCGCGTCGATGGTGACTCGCTCACCCTCGAAGGCACGCTCCAAGGCGAGAACAAGGAGCCCGACGCCCTCAGGACACTTGTGATCGGTGACACGATCTACACGATCACCTACCAGGGCATCGGCATGAACAACCTGGAGACGCTCGAACGCATCGGTTTCGAGTCGTTCTAGTGGTGTGTCGTCCAATCAATGTCTGGATGTCTGCGAGGGCACGGCGTCATCTGGCCAGGACGCAGGACGAAGGCGCACCCGCAGTGGTGCGTCGAGGACGAGGACGCCGTCGGGGGCGTCGTGAGCCGCAGAGACCCGGCAGTCATTTGAGCGACAGACCACCGGTGTTCACGGACCGAGACAGGTCTCCAACACGGTGAGGTGAATCGCCTCGTCCACGTCGAGCCCCATCTCCGGATGGGGCACGTCGATCACTCGAACAGTGATGCCGAGCACCCTGCCGACCGCCCGCTCCGCCTGGTGAAGGCTGAGCCTGTGAAACAGGAGGCGGATCAGGAGACCCGGACCGATGAGTCGAGCGGTCCGAAGAGCGTTCTTGCGGGCATCGGCGAGTGGACGAAGCCGATCCGCCAGATCGGTTGCTCTCGACGGGTCAAACACGACGAAATCGACAGCGGTGAACTCACCGTCGGTCAGTTGCCAGTAGGTGTTCGGATAGGCAGGACAGCGAGCTTCGACCGCCTGACGCCTGACGACCCCGGCGGTAGCGTCACATCCGTTCGTCGATCCGATGAACCAATCGACCATGGCACTCGTGAGCAGCGGAATGTCCGAGGTGCATGCCGCCAGAACGTCGGCAGACGCATCGATACCGCGAACGGCTTCGATGCCGGCCAGGAGATTGTCGACCAGTCCTCCGCGTGCCGGTACGGTTGCAGCGAGCTTCGGTGACGTGACCGCTACATCCCCGACAACGACGATCCGATCGACCGCCGATGCCTCGGTGAGTGCGTCCACGACACGCTGGCCGATCGCCCGGCCGCGCACCTCGAGGCTTGCCTTGGGCCGTCCAAGGCTGTGCGGGTAAAGCGTGTCCCCTGGCCGAGGAACACCGCCGGCGAGTACGACAACGTCCATCAGGGTGTCGCTCTCTTCACCTCGGAGAGGCGCTCCCCGAACAGCGGATACTTGAAGGCTGCGAACACAGCTATCAGCACACCGATCATCGGAACACCCGAGATGAGGACTCTCAGGCCGGTCTCCACGGATGCAGGTTGCGTCACCAGCAATGAGTCGTATCCGGTGATGGCGAGCATTCCACCGATCAAGGTGCCTTGGAACGCGAACGCGGCCCTGATGACGAACCCGTGCATCCCAAAGAACATGCCTTCCCGCCTGACCCCATGCATGGCGGCATCCTCGTCGATCACGTCAGCGAGCATCACCTCTCGCAGCATCAGGAGGCCGGCAAGGCCGATGCCGAGCCCTGCGGCGGCCAGGAGCGCCTGCGAGTACGTGGCAACAACACCAAGCGGAAGCAGCAGCACTCCAAAGACGCACAGTGCCGCGATGATCGACGACCTCGTGTCCCACTTCTTCGCAGCCCACGTCCACAGCATGAACGATGGGATGGCGACCACGAACGCGACCCCGCTGATCAGTCCCTGCCGCAGCCCGTCTGTTTCTCCGAATGCATACTTGGCGAACAGCGGGATGACGGCAGGAAGCACGACCAGCACGAACTCGATTGCCGTCGACATGACGAGAAACCAACGGAAGGTCACACCCGCAAGCGTGCGCCGGATCGCTTCACCAAACGGCAGTTCCGATGCTTCAGAGGTGTGGCGCGGCTCGAAGCTTCCACCGAGCGACACGAGGAACGCCGCACTGGCCAGCGCGCCGAACACGACACCCATCATCGCCCACCCGATTGCGTCGGCAACGCTCTTGGCAAACGTGACACCAACGATCACTCCGAGAATCGCGAATGCCTGCCGCCACCCGGCGACGGTCGCTCGAGGGCCTTGCTCCGGGTACATGGCCGGGAACAACGCGACGTAGTTGATGGTGATCGCCGAGAACACCGCGTCGAACACGCAAATGGTGATCAGGAAGTACCACCACAATCCACCCCCTGTGCCCGTGCCGAGCCCACTCGGAGCCATCCAGATCGCAGCGAAGCTCGCACCGAGCGGCAAGGCAAGTGCGACGATCCAAGGAATCCGCCTCCCCCAACGGGTCGAGGTCCGATCCGAAAGCTGACCGGCGAGAGGGTCGTTGACCATGTTCCAGACCGTGTAGACCACCCAACCCACGGTCATCGCAAGCGGAGCGAGGTGCAGGACGTCCAGATAGAAGAACTGCGCCCATCCGATGAACGCCTCGTATGAAAGGGAAACACCGAACGTGCCCACTGCCCACAGAATCTTGTGACGTGTGGAAAGCCTGCTTCGGTGCACCCAGTCGGTCGCCATCTGCCGAGAGAGGCTAGCGACCCGGTCGTCCTGAACGCGGCAAACCTCTTACGATGGTGCACCACCGATCGCGGTTCGAGCGTGTGCCCCGAACCGGGCTATCTTCCGTGTATGAACCCAGGAATCGGCCACGCAGTGGACGCCCTGGCCGGGGCGCACCGCATCATGGTGTTCACCGGGGCGGGAATCTCGGTCGAGTCGGGGATACCTGACTTCCGGGGCCCGGAGGGCCTGTGGTCTCGAGTCGATCCCTCCCTGTTCGAGATCGGCAGGTACCTCACCGACCCCGACGCCAGGCGCGAGGTGTGGCGAATCCACCTCTCCGGAGATCTCAGCATCTCCGATCTCGAGCCGAACCCTGCCCACCGTGCACTCGTCGATCTGTGGAACCGAGGTTCATCGGTCGGATGCGTCACACAGAACATCGATGGGCTGCATCTCAAAGCCGGGATGCCTGACGAAGCCGTGGCCGAACTGCACGGTGACCTCTCGAGGGTGCGGTGCGTCTCCTGCGGCCGCACGTGGCCTGCAGAAGACATCATGGAACGCATCTCGTCAGGGGACGATGACCCGCACTGCACAGAGTGCGGAGGCATTCTCAAGTCGACGACCGTCCTGTTCGGTGAGCTACTTCCAGGGGCTGCAATCGCTCGCGCCCAACAGATGTCCGACGCGGCCGATGCGGTCCTTGCGGTCGGCAGCACATTGTCCGTGTACCCAGCCGTCGAGTTCGTGCTCGGGCCGGTGTTTCGCGGCAAGCCGCTGGTAATCGCGAACCTCGGGCCGACGGATCAGGATCGGCTGGCGACGGTCAGGGTCGATGGTCCGGCCGCGACGACCGTGCCGGCGATCGTGCAGGGCCTTCTCGACGCCTCCTGACGACGAGTGCCACGAGGAATAGGACGATCGTCAGGTACTGCACCCAGTCCCCTACCCGGGTGTAGAACGTCGGACCGAGTGTTCTGAAGCCCACCTCGCCTTGCAGGATGGCGGTCGACATGATCGGCGTTCGCTCCGTAATGGTCCCGTCGGCCGAGATCATGGCACTCGAGCCGGTGAGTGACGCATGCACCATGTCGATGCCGTTCTCGGCGGCTCGCATACGGGTCATCTCACTGAACTGAAGTGTGGCGGCGGAGCGTCCGTACCCGGATTCATTCGTTGTGACGAGAACGAACTTGGCCCCATCGAGCACTGCTGCTCGTACGTGACGCGGGAAGGCCGCTTCGTAGCAGATCACCGACGAGAACTGTCCCTGTGGGAGTTCCCACACGACCGGCCCGGAACCGGGCACGATGTCGAGTCCTACCCGGCGTGTCTCCTTGATCCAGCCGATCAACGAACGGAATGGGATGTACTCCCCAAACGGAACGCCCTGTGTCTTCTCGTACTCTCCGATCAACATGCCGTCGGGTCCATAGAGCACGTTGGCATTCACGAACCCGTCGACTCCGGCGAGGCGCGAAGAACCGACAAGGATGTAGGCATGGAGACGCACCGCTTCTTCGCCGACCAACACACCGTTGGCGAGGTTGGTGATCGTGTCGGCGTCGTACATTGCGGAGCTTTCCGGCCAGATGACGAGATCGACACTTCCCGGTTCGAGGGTGCGTGTGAGTGACAGGTGTGACTCGAAGATCCGCTGGTTCTCGCTGTCGCAGTACTGCCCAGGACAGGGGCTGGACCCTTGGATGACCGCGACCCGGACCGCCGTTCCGTCAGTGTGCGGCGGCCAGAGAAGCCCCGCAATCATGAGTACCACACCTACCGTGACCGTCCCTATCGCCCACCGAACCTCTCGCTTGTCGATGAGCAACACGATCCCCGCTGCAACAGCAATGGCGAGTACCGACAGCCCGGTCTCACCCACCCACTGCGCAGCGATCCGCAGCCCACGCACATCACCGACCGCCGTGCCGAGGGAACCCCAAGGAAACCCGCCAAACGGCCAGTGGGCTCTCACCCATTCGGAGGTGGTCCACGCACCCACGGTCAACAGCCACCAGTAGCTCGACCCGCGAAATCGCCAGGCAACATACCCGACCGGAACGAGATACAGCGGCATGAACGGAAACAGGAACGCTGCCCCGACCCGAGTCGATATCGCGACCCACCAAATCAGCAATACGAAAAACGCAAGCCCGAAGGCGTAGGTCGCGAGAACGGCCACGGCGCCACGGCGCGTCCTTCGGAGGCCCCACAGGAGCGGTACGGGAGCGATGAACACCATCGCTCCCCATCCGACTGGCGGAAACGCGAGCCACAACAGACCCGCCGAAAGGAGTGCACCGAGCCATGCCACCCGGGCACGCTAGTCGTGCTGAGCAGCTTGTCGCCGTCTCCTGCGAACGAACCAGATCACGAACCCAACCGGGATGAGGATCAGCACGAGAATCGGGAGGACGAAGATCACGAACCAGATGACGACCGAAGCGAGCCACTGGAGCCCGGAGACCAGCCCCCTGAGCGCAGCACGGAAGATGGAACCGGCGTTCCAGCCCTCTTCGACGATCGGTTCAACCGTCTCGGACGGTGTCAGGGTCACCGATACGGTCGCAAGCGCGACCTGTGAGTCCCAGAGCTGCTGACGGCCTTGGAGTTGTTCGATCTCGCCTCGAACCTGGCGGATGGATTCGTACACGGCGAGGAGATCATCGGGTGTGGCGCCTGGTCGGTCCCTCACGTCGCTCAGCAGGAGCCGAAGCTCATCCTCGTATGCGGTGAGGTTCTCCAGTTGCGCTTCCAGATCGGAGTACTGCTCGGAGATGTCGACCGACGACGTGGTCAACGACAGGACCTCGAGTGCGTCGCCCTGGACGGCGTCGAGGAAGTCGGCCAGACGATCCGTGGGGACCCGAATCTGGAGTGAGGAGTATGTGGGACCGTCGGTCGTCTGCCGGTAGGTTTGCTCATCCGAGACATATCCGCCGAATTGG
>Ga0315542_1000532_pt1 | contig 23997 bp, 21 predicted proteins | sample SalMarSW160120MG_FD_202541 | JGI IMG/M metagenome (GOLD analysis project Ga0315542, IMG submission 202541) | Salt marsh sediment microbial communities from the Plum Island Ecosystem LTER, Massachusetts, United States - Salt Marsh Sediment SW1601-20 ... | reverse complement strand
CTTAAAAATTTTCACAAAGTAATCTTTGTGTTTATTGTCAGCCGGAAGTTCTCTTATAATTATTGGAAGGCCCGCAAAAACCCATCCATTTCCTCTGCCCCAGAATACCCTGGCACCATTAGCTTCTTTTAACGTAAAATAATTTGAATCTCTGAAATAGAGATGCTCATTTTTGTCATACAGGTAGTCGGTGGTGGCTTTATACTCCCTGTACATAAAATCGAGGTACTTCTTTTCTCCGGTAACATTTGCCATTTTCGCCCATACTGTAGGTCCCATGAACAGGGCATCGCACCACGACCAGCGCTGAGTGGACCAATAATCATCCGTGTTGATAAATTTCAGGTCACCTTTAGCGGGATCTGAAAGTATCTGATCAAGATAAGTCTGCATTGGCCTGATCATATTCGTATCCTTATACTTGCGATAAAGTTCAATGTATACCTGGCCAATGCAATAATCATCAGCATGGTATCTTCGCAAAGGATTTTCCTGTTTAAAATATGTCCACGAACATTTATCTGCTATTTCTTTCAGCCAATTATAATACAAATCGTTACCTGCGATACCCGCCCATTCCACCATACCTGTATATAAAGCAGCATTGGTCCAGTCAGCCGGATTGTGACTGAGTGGCGTTTTTATCTGCCAGTCTGCCACAGCTTTAAGAACAGTTTTAACATCATGTTTATCAATATCGGTTTTAAATGCTGCATATGAAAGATCCTGTGAAATTACAGGTATACAGCAAATCATCAGAATTGTAGTCAGAATTTTTTCTTTGAATTTCATAAAGTCAGGTTTTTAAATCGGAATGATAATTTAAACAAAATATCTTTCCACTCCAGGGTGTAGTTCATTTATTACTGCCTCCCGGTGAAATTTTTTATATGTTAACAACTCATATTATTTTTGATAATATATATGAAATTTATATTTTCGTGATCGTTAACGACACAATAATATTCAAATTTATTAAATTTTTCAATCCCGATTAATCAAATGAAACCATTTATTCATGACAATTTTCTTCTCTATAACAGGACTGCGGAAAGACTATATCATAAATACGCATATAATCAGCCAATTATAGATTTTCATTGTCATCTTTCTCCTGCCATGATAGCAGAAGATCGCCAGTTCGACAATTTAACGCAGGCATGGCTTGAAGGTGATCATTACAAGTGGCGTGCAATGAGGACCAACGGTATCGACGAAAAATACTGTACCGGTAATGCTTCAGACTCAGATAAATTTAATAAATGGGCAGAAACGGTTCCTAAAACTATTGGAAACCCTCTGTTTCACTGGACTCACCTTGAACTTGCAAGGTACTTCGATATAACAAAGTTTTTATCCCCTTCCACAGCCAAAAGAATTTACAAATATACCTCTGAAATGCTGCAAACCAGGGATTTCAGTACAAAAGGGCTGATCAGAAAAATGAAAGCTGAGATAATTTGTACTACAGATGACCCGACAGATGATCTTGAGCACCACCGGAAACTAAAAGGATCATTTGAGGTTACTGTTCTTCCTACATTTCGCCCTGATAACGTTATCAAAACTGATGATCCGGAAAAATACAGGTCTTATATTTCTAAACTGGAGAATGTCAGTGAAACAGATATACGAGATTTCGGATCACTGATAGCTGCACTTGATAAGCGGCACCAGTTTTTTCATGAAATGGGTGCCAGGCTTTCTGATCATGGCCTTGACCGATTCTATTTCGACAATTATACTTCGTCGGAGATCGGGAGAATTTTCAAAAAACTACTAAAAGGCGGCCGTTTGTTAGCTGAAGAGGCTGAAAAATACAGGACTGCTGTCATGCTTGAATTATGCAGGATGAATCATAAAAGAGGCTGGACACAGCAATTTCATGTCGGAGCATTGAGAAATAACAATGAACGGATGTTTGATAAAATGGGGCCTGATACAGGTTGGGACTCAATTGGAGTTTCCCAGGATGCTGTGAAAATTTCAAAATTTCTCAGTTCACTCGACAGTACCGACCAGCTGGCAAAAACAATCCTTTACAATCTTAATCCGGCCGACAATGAGGTGATGATTACGATGGCCGGCAATTTTAACGACGGATCAACCGTGGCCAAAGTTCAATATGGAGCAGCCTGGTGGTTTCTTGATCAGAAAAAAGGGATGGAGAAACATATCAGCGACCTGGCGTCATTAGGTTCATTAAGATGGTTTGTCGGAATGGTCACCGATTCACGAAGTTTCCTCTCCTACCCCCGTCATGAATATTTCAGGAGGCTTCTCTGTAACTGGGTGGGTGAAGAAGTGGAGAAGGGACTGATCCCTGACGAAGAGGAACTTCTAAAGCAGCTGATAGAAGGCATTTCATATAAAAATGCCAAAGAATATTTTGGATTTGATAAATGAACAAATCATTATAAATGAGCGATTTTAATCTGAAAGATAAAGTAGCTGTACTAACGGGGGGAGCAGGCATAATCTGTTCAACAATGGCCAGGGCTTTGGCAAACCAGGGTGTTAAAACTGTAATTCTTGATCATGATACTGTAAGAGCAGCTAAGGTTGCTGAGGATATTGAAAAAGAATTCAGTGCACCATCAATTGGAATTTATGCTAATGTTCTGGATAAACTTTCCCTTGAGGCTGCCAGGATGAAGATCCTAAATAAGTTTGGTGCCATTGACATACTGGTTAACGGGGCAGGAGGTAATTCGCCGGATGCGACCACAAAGGTTGAAAAGATAAATGGGTCAGAAAACCATGATGATACATTTTTTGGTCTCAGGTTTGAAGGATTCGATAAGGTATTTGACCTTAACTTCAAAGGTACTTTAATACCTTCGATGGTTTTTGCAGAGGAGATGATCATGAAAAAGTCCGGGGTCATCATCAATATTTCATCGATGAACTCATACAGGCCTCTTACCAGGATTCCTGCATATTCTGCCGCAAAGGCTGCAATTAATAATTTTACTCAATGGATGGCAGTTCATTTTTCACTAACCGGAGTAAGAGTTAATGCAATTGCACCAGGTTTCCTTCTTACAGATCAGAACAGATTCCTTCTTACTGATGAAAAGACGGGGGAACCAACATCCAGAGCAAAAAAGATCCTTAAAAGCACACCCATGGAACGTTTCGGAACACCTGAAGAAATGACAGGCACTCTGCTCTATCTTGCTTCTGACCTGTCGAAATTTGTTACAGGAGTGGTGATACCTGTTGACGGAGGGTTTAGCGCGTATTCGGGAGTATGAAAGCTCAGGGCTCAGGGCTCAGGGCTCAGGGCTCAGGGCTCAGGGCTCAGGGCTCAGGGCTCAGGGCAAAATGAAAAATGAAAAATAAAAAATATGTCAAGAAACGTTATTGTGGCCCAGTCGGGCGGACCATCGCCGGTTATCAATAGTTCTTTAAGAGGGATTATTGAGTCATGTAAAATGTTCCCTGAAAAATTTGGCAAAATTTACGGAGGCTGGCATGGGATTGAAGGAGTTCTCAAGGAGGAATTACTTGATCTCTCAATACAGAAAGAAGAAGAGATTGCCCTGTTAAGAAATACTCCTGCGGCGGGAAGCATCGGAACCTGCAGGTATAAACTCAGAGACAACCAGAGTAAGGATTTTCAAAGGATCATGGATGTGTTTCAGGCGCATAATATTGGATATTTTTTCTATATCGGGGGCAATGACTCACAGCATACTGCCCTGAAGATAAGCGATTTGGCCAGGACAAAAGGTCTTGACCTGATTGCTGTGGGTGTGCCAAAAACTATCGATAACGACGTAGGTGATAATGAATTTAAACTTATTGATCATACACCAGGCTATGGAAGCGTTGCAAGGTACTGGTCGCATGTCATCCAGAACGCCAATGAGGAAAATATGGGGTCCTCCCCTGCTGATCCTGTACTGGTAGTGCAGGCAATGGGCCGCAAAATAGGTTATATCCCTGCATCAGCACGGCTTGCTGATCCTGATAGGACAATGCCACTGCAGATCTATATGGCAGAATCAAAAGTATCAGTTGATATCCTGGCTGATAATGTAAATGAACAGCTTAAAAAAGACGGAAGATGTGTTGTCGTTATAAGCGAGGGATTTGATGTCGGCGGAATCGGGGAAATGAAAGATGCCTTCGGCCATACCTCCTTCGGATCGAGCCAGATTTCAGTATTTCAAACAGTTGTTAATTATCTTAACAGTAAAGGTTTAAGGACCAGAGGAGCTGCCCGCGGACAGGTTATGGGTACCGACCAGCGCCATACCACTGCTTATGCCTCCATAGTTGACCTTGATGAAGCATACAAAGTAGGACAGAAAGCTGTTGAGATCGCCTTATATGATGGCAACGGATGGATGGCTACTATACTGAGAGAACCCGGAATAATCTATAATGTGAAGTATGATAAGGTTCCTCTTGAAAAAGTTGCTCTTTCTGAAAGAACCTTCCCCGAAAAATGGATTGCTCCCAACCGTTACGATGTCACTGATGAATTTCTGGCTTATGTGAGGCCGCTGATCGGAGAAGACTGGCCATCTGTTCCTATGATTAATGGCAGACAGAGATTCGCACAATTTGAGATGAAATTTGCAGATAAAAAACTTGAAGATTATCAACCTGAAGCTTACAAATAGAAGTTCTCCGGTAATCGGTAATCGGAATTTGACTTCCGACTTTCGACTTTTGACTTTTAACTTTTGACTTTTGACTATTAATATTATGAACCCGCACGAGCAATTACTTGCCCTTCGACCTGAAAAAGAGTTTTTTATCGGAATAGATTCCGATGGCTGTGCATTTGATACTATGGAGATAAAGCAGAAAGAATGTTTCTGTCCGAACTTCATAAAATATTTCGGAATGCAACCTGTTTCTAAATATGCACGGGAGACATGGGAATTTGTGAACCTCTATTCAACCACCAGGGGATGTAATCGTTTTCTTGCTGTATGCGAGACTCTCAGGCTTCTGGCAACACGTCCCGAAATTAAGGCAAGAAACTTTAAGGTTCCTTCTGCTGATTCTCTTATCGAATGGACGAAAAAAGAAACAAAGCTGGGAAATCCTGCATTGATCAGATATGCTGCTGAAGTTAATGATCCGTTTATTAATCAGACTCTTGAATGGTCATTGAAAGTGAATGAAGACATAGAAAAGATGGTCTTCGGCATAAATCCATTTCCCTATGTGAGGGAATGCCTCGATAAAGTTAAGTCAGCTGCTGATGCCATGGTTGTTTCTCAAACACCATATGAAGCTCTTAAACGTGAATGGGAAGAAAACGAGATAGACCATTTTGTAAGAATGATAGCCGGGCAGGAGCACGGAACAAAAGCTGAACATCTTAAATATGCTGCTAAAGGTAAATATCCTGATGATAAGATACTTATGATTGGTGATGCTAATGGAGACCTTAAAGCAGCAAGGTCGAACGGAGTCCTTTTCTACCCTGTCAATCCCGGGAAGGAGGAAGCTTCGTGGGAAAGGTTATTTAATGAAGCTCTGGACAGGTTCTTTGCCGGGACATATAAGGGCGCTTATGAGGCTGAACTTATTAAGGAATTTGAAGCTTACCTTCCGGAGCACCCAAAATGGAAATAGGCTAAAAAGAAAATTATGATATATTTTAAATCAGGAGGGGAAAATGTGGTAATAGGTCCGAAAGACCTTGAAACCGGACTTTATTCCACCCTCGAAAAACTTGGTGTCAGAAATAGGGTACTTGTTGTACCGCCTGATTTTACCCGTTTCCATTCCAGGGCAGGTGATCTGACAGGTCTGATTTATAAATATTACAAAGATGGCCTTAAAGACATTCTTCCCGCTTTGGGTACTCATGCTCCAATGTCAGAAAGTGAGATTTCAGAAATGTACAGGGGCATACCAAAAAACTTATTTCGTGTTCACAACTGGAGAAAAGAAGTGGTTACCGTCGGGACAGTACCCGGGAAATTCGTTTCAGAAATCACCGCTGGAGCCCTTGATTATTCCTGGCCCGCACAACTGAACAATCTTGTTTATAATGGTAAACACGACCTTATTCTTTCAGTCGGGCAGGTGGTTCCGCATGAGGTAAGCGGTATGGCCAACTATAATAAAAACCTGCTTATCGGAACAGGCGGTCCCGAAGGAATAAATAAAAGTCATTTCATTGGTGCCGTTTATGGCATGGAAAAAATAATGGGCAAGGCCAGCAATCCTGTCAGAAGTCTTTTAAACTATGCCTCAAAAAAATTCATAAGTCATCTTCCTGTTGTATATATTCTTACGGTAATCGGTCGTGATGAGACGGGAAGCCTGGTTATCAGGGGATTGTATATTGGTGATGATGACGAGGCTTTCAACCTGGCTTCTGACCTGTCGGTAAAAGTCAATTTTTCGATTTTTGATAAACCACTGAATAAAGTTATTGTATATCTCGACCCGTCTGAATTTAAAAGTACATGGCTGGGTAATAAGAGTATATACCGAACCAGAATGGCAATGGCAGACAAAGGAGAACTTATAGTACTGGCACCAGGTCTTAAAGAGTTCGGGGAGGATAAAGAGATCGACAGGCTGATCAGAAAATATGGTTACCATGGTACCCGGGCTACTCTGAAATATGTCAAGGAAAATGAAGAATTACAAAACAACCTGAGTGCTGCGGCTCACCTTATTCATGGCAGCTCAGAAGGAAGGTTTTCAATAACATACTGCCCGGGTCACCTTACAAAAATGGAGATCGAATCAGTAAACTTCAGATTTCACGATCTTCATAAAATGATCAATAAATATGATCCGGCAAAACTCAAAGATGGCTTCAATATGATGAATGACGGAGAGGAGATATTCTATATCTCAAATCCGGCACTGGGTTTATGGTCTTCGGTGGAAAAAATGATTTAATTATAATGATAACAGATATAAAATGATAAACTGGGGAATAATTGGCTGCGGAAATGTCACAGAAGTCAAAAGCGGACCGGCCTTCAATAAAGTAAAAGACTCAAGACTTATTGCTGTAATGCGGAGAAATAAAGATCTTGCAGAAGATTATGCAAGAAGACATCGCGTTCCAAAGGTCTATTCTGATGCTTATGATCTCATTAACGATAAAGAGATTAATGCTGTTTATGTAGCAACTCCTCCCGGAAGCCATGCTGAATACGCCATTGCGTCAATCAAGGCAGGAAAACCTGTCTATATTGAAAAACCCATGGCGCTTAACTACTCTGAATGTCAGAAAATTAACAATGCAGCTGAAAAACATAAAGTTCCGGTCTTTGTAGCATATTACAGAAGGGCTCTGCCAGGCTTTCTGATGGTAAAAGATCTTATTGAGAAAGGAAGTATAGGTAAAATACGATTCATCCAGTTACAACTGTTCAAAGCACCTTCGAAAGATGAAATAGAAGGAAACCTGCCATGGCGCGTAGATCCTGAAATTTCAGGCGGAGGTCACTTTTTTGATCTAGGCTCACATCAGCTTGACTGGCTTGATTATGTATTTGGCCCGATAAGAAATGTAAGATCAATAGCTCTGAACCAGGCCGGTCTGTATAAGGCGGAAGATTTTGTGACTGTCGGTTTTTTAATGGATAACGATATCGTCGGCACAGGTACATGGTGTTTTAATGCGTCACTTGAAAGCGGAAGGGATTCAATAGAGATCATTGGAGAAAAAGGCTCTATAAGTTTCTCAAGCTTCAGCTATGTGCCGATTATCCTTAAGAATGAATCGGGCACCAAACAGTTTATAAACGAACACCCGGAACATGTCCAGCTGAACCTTATAAGCAAAATAGTGCAGTCGCTTCACGGGAAAGGAATACCGCCCAGTACCGGTATTACAGCTGCCAGAACAAGTAAGGTTATGGATGAGATTGTGGCGGAATATTATAAAACAAAAGATAAAAGATAAAAGGGAAAATTATGAAAAATTTATCAGACATCGGATTAATAGGATTGGCTGTAATGGGTGAGAATCTTGTGTTAAATATGGAGAGTAAAGGTTTTCAGGTTTCTGTTTTTAACAGGCATACTCAGAAGGTTGATAATTTCCTGGCCGGAAGAGCAAAAGGCAAAAATATAATTGGCACACATTCAATTGAGGAATTGATCAGTTCGCTGCAGAGGCCGAGGAAAGTAATGTTGATGATAAAAGCCGGCGACGCTGTGGATGAGATGATCGATACACTCATTCCAAATCTTGAACCAGGCGACATAATAATTGACGGAGGAAATACTCATTTCCCTGACACCAACAGGAGAACAGCATTTGTTGAAAGCAAAGGACTTCTTTACATAGGCACCGGTGTATCTGGCGGAGAAGAAGGCGCATTACTTGGTCCGTCTATTATGCCTGGCGGATCAAAAGCTGCCTGGCCATTGGTCAGACCAATCTTTCAGGCAATAGCTGCAAAGGTAGAAGACGGATCGCCATGTTGCGAATGGGTTGGGGAGAATGGAGCCGGTCATTTTGTAAAAATGGTCCATAACGGAATTGAGTACGGAGATATGCAGCTTATAACGGAAGCCTACCAGATAATGCGCGATCTGCTTCACATGAGTGCCGACGAGATGCATCTTATTTTTAATGAGTGGAATGAGGGAGAACTTGACAGTTATCTGATAGAGATAACAAGTGATATCCTTGCGTATAAAGACAATGATGGAAAACCTCTTGTTGACAAAATACTTGATACCGCAGGGCAGAAAGGAACCGGAAAGTGGACAGTTGTGGCTGCACTCGACCTCGTAATACCACTCACACTTATCGGCGAAGCTGTTTTTTCAAGATGCCTTTCATCTGAGAAAAATGAAAGAGTAGCTGCTTCAAAAATCCTTCATGGTCCGGATGCAAAATTCAGCGGTGATAAAATTAAATTCATAAATGACCTTAAGGATGCGCTTTATGCATCAAAGATTGTATCATATACGCAGGGTTATGCCCTGATGAAAGCTGCTGCTGATGAATATAAATGGAATCTCAATTATGGAGGAATAGCTCTTATGTGGAGGGGCGGATGTATTATCAGATCTGCTTTCCTGGGTAAGATAAAAGTTGCTTTTGTCAATAACCCGTCCCTTAATAACCTGATGCTTGATCCTTTCTTTAAAGAAAAAGTTGAGAAATCACAGGATGGATGGAGGAATGTTGTGGCAACAGCCGTTACTAACGGGATACCGGTTCCGGCGATTTCTTCAGCTCTCGGGTATTTTGACGGCTACCGCTGTGAGAAGCTGCCTGCTAACCTGCTTCAGGCACAACGCGACTATTTTGGAGCCCACACCTACGAACGGATCGATAAACCACGGGGACAGTTCTTTCACACAAACTGGACAGGACGTGGAGGAACAACAGCTTCAACTACCTATAATGTTTAAAACATAAGCACCCTAATGATATGTCAGAAATAAAAAAGATCGGATCGTACAGATGGACAGTATGTGCACTTATTTTCTTCGCCACGACTGTGAATTACCTCGACAGACAGGTAATAGGAATACTTAAACCATTACTGGAAACTGACCTGAATATAGGAGAAGCTGACTACGGTTATATAATAACTGCTTTCCAGCTTTGCTATGCTTTTGGAATGCTGCTGGCCGGAAGGCTGATTGATAAGTTTGGAACAAAAATCGGCTATGGGATATCTGTTTTATTATGGAGCATAGCTGCCATGGGTCATGCCCTGGCAAAAGGAGGACTTGGATTCGGATTTTGGAGAGGATTGCTGGGAGTAAGTGAATCCGGGAACTTTCCTGCCGCCATAAAAACTGTAGCTGAATGGTTTCCCAAGAAAGAGAGAGCCTTTGCAACCGGGATATTCAATTCCGGTACCAATGTGGGTGCGATTGTTGCTCCCCTGGCAGTACCTGCCATTGTCACATCACTCGGATGGCAGGCGGCCTTTATTATTACAGGGGCCTTTGGTTTCCTGTGGATAATACTCTGGTTTATTTATTATGAGATACCTGAAAAACAAAGGAAGCTTTCAGCCGGTGAACTCGAATATATCAAAAGTGATAGTGAGAAAACCGAAGATGACACAAAACAGGTTCCATGGCTTAATCTTCTGAAATTCAGACAGACATGGATTTTCTTTATCGGGAAGGCACTTACAGATCCTATTTGGTGGTTTTATCTTTTCTGGATACCGGGATGGCTATCGGAGGTTAGAGGTGCCGGACTTGATATTATAACCTTCGGGCTTCCGCTGGTAGTGATATACACATCAACAACGGTAGGAAGCATATTGGGTGGATGGCTTTCCTCATTCATGATAAAAAAAGGGATATCTCCTTTTAATGCCCGTAAATATACCATGCTCATCTTTGCAATTCTCGTAATTCCTATATTCTTTGCCCAATCGCATGGTGTAGGTACGTGGGGTGCTGTAGCCCTGATAAGCCTGGCCGCATCATCACATCAGGCATGGTCGGCCAATCTCTTTACAACAGTCTCTGATGCTTTTCCTAAAAAAGCTGTTAGCTCCGTTACAGGTATTGGTGGTATGGCAGGTGCCCTAGGTGGCGCATTTGTCTCGATTTTTGCAGGTAACATACTGGAATTCTATAAAAAAGCAGGGCATGTGGAAACTGGTTATACAGTGATGTTTACTATTGCTGCATGTGCATACGTTCTTGCCTGGATAATAATGTTTGTAATTGCCCCGGCAAAGAAGAAGGTTGTTTTGGATTAGGAAGAAGTGAAATAAAAACTGAGTAAGTGAAATATTATGGCAAAAAAATCAGGTTAAAAGATATTGCCTCTCTTGCGGGAGTTTCAATAGGTACTGTTGACAGGGTGATTCATAACAGAGGGGAGGTAGCTGAAAAGACAAAACTCAGGATCCAGGATATTCTCAAGGAGACCAATTACTCTCCCAATCTTATGGCCCGGGTGCTGAAGTCAAAAAAAAGATTTCATCTTGTATCTCTTCTTCCTGAACCAACTGAAACAAACTCATATTGGCAGAAACATCCTCAGGGAATGATGAGTGCTATGGAAGAACTCGAACCGTTCCCTGTAACTCTGACACGGGTTACTTTTAATATACAAAGTGAAAAAAACTTCGAGAAGAAGACTGAAGAGGTTCTATTGTTAAATCCCGATGGAGTTATTCTTGCACCCATATTCAAATCAGAATCAGTAACCTTCTGTTTAATTCTTGAAAATAAAGGGATTCCGATAATATTCATCGATGGATATATTGAAAACACTAATTTCCTTGCCTATATAGGGGAAGATGTTTTCAGGAGCGGAAGAGTAGCAGGACAGCTTACTGATATGATCACACCAGAATCAAAAGATATTCTGGCCGTGAATATTACCAGGAATATTAAAAATGTACACCATCTTAACAAACGCATGGCAGGTTTTTTTGATTATTTTGAAAATTCCGGCAGAAATACGGGTAAGAAGATAAATATAACTATTCCTGATCCATCAGCAGATACGATTAAAACGGAAATGAATAAAATCATTGAGGTAAATCCCGATATAGGCTCTTTATTCATATCCGGTTCTAAATTATACCTGGTAGCACAATATCTCGAGGAAAGAGGCATAAGGTCAGTTAAAATGATTGGCTATGATCTCCTCGATCTCAATGTAAAATATCTTAAGTCGGGTTTTGCCAGGTTTCTTATAGGGCAGAGACCGGAAGAACAGGCTTATAAAGCGATCAAAAAACTGTTTGAATACTTGTCGCTTAATAAGATACCTGATAAGATGGAATATCTTCCTGTAGATATCGTGACATCTGAAAATGTTGACTTCTTTTTAAAATTTCCTTTAAAATAATAGTGTTACCATAATTACTATATAACAGGCTAGCATGAGAACAATTGGCAAATATTCAATAGGCCTGGGCGACAGATTTGGACACCAGGGAGCTGCCCAACTAAAAGCGATAGAAAAAGCTTCGTCAAAGGGGATAGAAATCACCCCTGTGTGGAATAAATCCAACCGTGAACACATCACAATTGGCTCGCTACCCGGAGAAGTCAGAGATGAGGCAGATTCAGTTACAAAAAGTGCCGGGTTCAATAAGGCATATTTTGTCGATGCCGATCATATCAACCTTGATACTGTTGACAGGTTCATTGATAGTTCGGATTTTTTCACAATCGATGTGGCCTCTTTTATCGGCTGGAAAGCAGAAGAACAGGATATTGAGGAATTTATGGAAAGTGTTAAGAAATATAACGGCCACATCAAAATTCCCGGGAGCAGATTATCATTTAAAATCTCTGAAACACAGATCATTGAGATTGCTGAAAAATATCTGTTTGCTGCTATTAAAGCCTATGAAATATACAGGAAGATTGAAAAAGCCAAAGGGAGAGAGAATTTTGTTACAGAAATTTCGATGGATGAAGTTACTCGTCCTCAAACGCCGGTGGATCTTTTTTTCATTCTGAAAATGCTGGCATCAGAAAATATCCCGCTGCAGACAATTGCTCCTAAATTTACAGGAAGGTTCAATAAGGGAGTTGATTATGCAGGCGACCCCATGGTATTTGCGTCAGAATTTGAAGCAGATCTCCTTGTTATTGACTATGCCGTTAAGGAGTTTGGACTTCCGGAGAATCTTAAAATGAGCATACATTCGGGTTCTGACAAGTTTTCAATTTATCCACATATTGGTTCAATAATCAAAAAATTTGACAAGGGCATTCATATTAAAACTGCAGGCACAACATGGCTGGAAGAGGTTATCGGTCTTGCTGAATCTGGCGGCGAAGCTTTTGAATTTGTCAGGGATATCTACATAAATTCTCTTGAGAGAATTGAAGAATTATCTGCTCCATATGCAGATGTTACAGATATTTATTTTTCATCGCTTCCTTCAAAACAGGAAGTATTATCCTGGGATGGTAAAAAATTTGCTGAGACTATAAGGCACATTCCCGGTAACAAAGAATATAATGCTAACATGAGACAGCTCTTACATGTTTCATATAAGCTGGCAGCCTCAGATATTAAAGATTATTTCAGGCTGTTGGAATTAAATGAGCAGACTGTTTCTGAATGTGTTTATGAAAACATATACAACAGGCATATCTGCAGAATTTTCGACCTCACTCCATAGATTTCATCCCTGGTACAGGCGCGGGTCTGATCTGATGAAGATCAAAAACAATGATTTCGTTCATCCCTGTTCTGAGCCACGAAGCAGGACAAAACAATCTCTTTTGAGGACCTATATCCCAGTACCTTCCAAGGTTATGCCCGTTTACCCAGACGAACCCCTTTTTATAACCTGACATATCAAAGAAAGTATCACCTGGTTTGTTCAACACAAAATTACCTCTGAAGAAAAGACCGGGTTTATTTAAAGTTTTTCCGCTCGACCGGAGGTCATAAATAAATTTTTTATCCATCGGCAGGTTATACACCTTCCAGTTCATAAGTGTCATCCCATTCAAAGTTACTCTGTCCGTTATCCCTTTTCTGTCAATGAGATATTGCCCGAAATTAATCCGGCCCATTCCCTCAACAAGGATTTCAAGAACAGGAGTATCAGTTTTACTCTCAGGTATTTCAATAGTATTAATCCCTTCCCTTCTGTCGAGCTTACCTATATATTCCCCATTTAGAAACACAGTGGCATAATCGTGAATATCGGTCACGGTAAGTTTCCCTCTTTTATGCCCAACAAGTTCAGTGCGGTATAAAATAAACCCGTAATCCTGTCCATAGGCCTCAAAAGGTTTTGGCTGAACAGAGTTCACCGGGTCAGGAAGATTGTCCCATACAGATGTTAATACCTGGAGTGCAATCGGAGGTGTCTCAATTGTGCGTATCTCATCCGGAATTGACGGCAGTTTCTGCCCTTTAGGCAGGTATGAACCAATAAGATCCCTGAGAAGCTCATATTTTGGAGTAACTTGCCCCTGTTCATTAACAGGAGCATCGTAATCATAACTGGTAACGTCTGGCTCATAACCTTTTCCGCCAGAATTTGCTCCTGCGGTAAAACCAAAATTAGTTCCACCGTGAATAACATAAAGATTAAATGATTTCTTATTATCCATAAGAAACTTCACCTCCTTTAGTAATTCGTCATTATCCGGCCTCGCCCATTTTTCTCCCCAGTGAGTCAGCCATCCGGGGTAAGTTTCACTGCTGAATACAGGTACACCCGGATTTATTTTCTCTGCCAGCTCAAAATCCGACAATGAACTTCCGGAATCCAGTCCTACCGCACTTCCTGGAAGTGTACCGGCTTCAAGCATATAAGGTGTTGGACCATCGCCTGTAAAAGTCGGGACATTAATTCCACAGCTGTCCCAGACCTCTTTCAATCTTGAAAGATAAGTTCTGTCATTTCCGAAACTACCATACTCATTCTCTATTTGTAACATAAGTAAGGGACCTCCGCTGGTAACAAGAAATGGTTTGATCACTTCAGCAAGGTGTGCGATATATCGTTCAGCAGCAGCCATATAGCGCGGATCCATACAACGTAGTTTGATATCCGGTATACTCAACAGGTAAGGAGGAATTCCTCCCAGTTCCCATTCTGCACAAACATATGGTCCAGGCCTCAAAATGAGCCACATATTTTCTTCCTGGACGATCCTGAAAAATTCAGCAATATTATGGTTTCCTGTGGTAAAGTCATAAACCCCCTTCTCAGGTTCCTGGTAATTCCAGAATATATAAGCAGATATCGTGTTGCAACCCATTGCTTTTGCCATTTCAATCCTTTGCCGCCAGTACTCAACAGGTATTCTGGCAGGATGCATCTCTCCGCTAATTATCTGGAATGGCTGGCCATCAAGAAGAAAGTCAGAAGTACCTAAGGTAAAAGTATGATTTCCATTTTGAGCTTCAATTGGAGCCAGAATCAGAACCTGTATTATTAACAACGATATTATATTTCGCATAACCGGAATTATTTTTAAACATCTATCTCCCCTCCTCCCGCTCACCTCTTCACCCCTTCAAATTCTTTATATTGCCTGAAAACTGCGAAGCTTACTATAAAATCCATCCCTGATCTCCATGAGCTCTGAATGAGAGCCGGTTTCAACTATCCTCCCTTCATCAAGCACCACAATCAGATCGGCGTATTGAATAGTTGAAAGGCGATGTGCAATTACCAGGGAGGTTCTGTTTTTCATTAATTTCAGAATAGCATCCTGCACAAGTCTCTCAGACTCGGTATCGAGTGCTGATGTGGCTTCATCGAGTATAAGAATTGGCGGATTAGCCATAATAGCTCTCGCAATGCTTATTCTCTGGCGCTGACCACCACTTAGTTTATTGCCCGATTCACCTGCCAGATTTTCATACCCAAGTTCAGTTTCCATTATAAAATCGTGGGCATTCGCAATGCGTGCAGCATTTTCAACCTGATCCATATCAGCTTTTTCTACTCCGAAAGCGATATTCTCTTTGAAAGAAGTATTAAAAAGTATCGGATTCTGGCTTACAATGCCCATCAGATATCTCAGGTCCTTTATTTTAACGTCACGAACATCAACACCGTCAATAAGAATACTTCCCTTATCGGGATCCATGAATCTTGGAAGAAGATCTGCAAAAGTCGATTTTCCGGCTCCCGACTTTCCAACGACAGCAATAGTCTGGCCTTTTTTTATCTTCAGGTTAATATCCCTTAATACAGCCTCATTGTTATATGCAAACCATACGTTTTTAAATTCAATTGAATCTTTGAATCCGCTGATAGCGATCGCATTCTCCTTTTCCTTGATGGTTTCTTCAGCATCCAACACCTGGTCTATTCTGTCAATTGATGCCATCCCTTTCTGAATCGCAAAATATGCAGTTGTTATGTTCTTGGCCGGCTGTATAATCTGTGAAAACACCACCAGGTAGACTATAAGGCTTTCAGGGGACATATTGCCTGATCCAGTGAGTACAAGATTGGCTCCAACATACATTAGAATCATAATAACTATTGTCGAAAGAAATTCACTGAGAGGTGAGGCGAGGTAAGCTTTTCTTATTACCCTTCTGAATACTTTTGCATACTTTTCATTTGAATCAGCAAACTGGATCTTCATTTTTTCTTCAGCATTGAACCCTTTGACAATCCGCAAGCCTGTAAGTGTCTCCTCCACAACTGTAAGCAACCGTCCAAGGTTTTGCTGGCCGGTCAGCGAAGATGATCTGAGAGTCCGACTAGCACGTCCGATGAGCCAGCCGCTTACCGGAAGAAGGGTCAGCGCAAAGAGGGTTAACTCATAACTTGATATAAAAAGATAAATCACAAAAACCAGTATTAAGATTGGATCTCTGAACATCATTGTAAGTGAAGACATTACAGAAATCTCAATTTCCTGAACATCATTGGATATCCTGGTCATAACATCGCCTTTCCTGGCATCAGTAAAAAATGAAAGCGGCAATCTGAGTATCTTATGATAAAGCTTCCTGCGAAGGTCGCGAACTGTGCTTGACCTTATAAATGCCATGCAATTATTGGCAAGAAAAATAAATCCATTTTTAAATAAACTGGCACCTACAACAATTACCACTACTAACATCAATGCGCCAGCCTGTCCGTTTTTCTGAATAAAAACAGAAAGGTAATATTTGCTAAAGGCTCCGATATATTCCGAAGTCAACTGAAACGGACCCGGGTTAGCAACAGCCTCAACACCACTGAAGAGTACGGTCAAAAAAGGTTTTACAAGGGTAAATGTGAGTAGAGCAAAAAGTGCACTCAATATGTTGTAAATGATGTTCTTTACTGCCGACAATTTATAAGGTGCAAAATATTTTAGCAGTAATCTGATATTCTTCATCTGTTAAAAATATGATTAATAGCCAGTATAATTAAATGGTGTGATTGTCTTTAACTCTGCCTTAACTGCATCGCTGAGGTCAAGTCCTTCGATAAAATCATGCATAGTTTCAAGTGTTATTTTCTGATTTGTCCGGGTAAGTTCGAGCAGGGCTTCATAAGGTTTTGGATAGTTCTCGCGTCTGAGAATGGTCTGAATTGCCTCGGCTATAACTGCCCAGTTATTATCAAGATCGCTTCTGATCTTTTCGTTATTGACAATAAGCTTGTTAAGACCTTTAAGCAATGAATGAAAAGCTATTATTGAGTGCCCGACAGGAACACCAATATTTCTTGAAACAGTTGAATCAGTAAGGTCGCGCTGGAGTCTTGAAATAGGTAATTTCATTGAAAGATGTTCAAATACAGCATTTGCATAACCAAGATTTCCCTCTCCGTTCTCAAAATCGATGGGATTCACTTTATGAGGCATTGCTGAAGAGCCAATCTCTCCTTTTTTTATCTTCTGTCTGAAATAATCCATCGAAATGTACAACCAGAAATCACGGGACATATCAATGAGGATAACATTGATCCTGCGCATATTGTCAAATAAAGCTGCCAGGTTATCATAATGCTCAATCTGCGTTGTAGGATATGATCTTTGCAGTCCAAGTTCCTCATTAACAAAGTTATTGGCAAACTCAATCCAGTCAATATCGGGATATGCTGCCTTATGCGCATTAAAATTCCCCGTTGCCCCGCCGAACTTGGCGGAATAGGGTATCTGTCCGAAGTATTTTATTTGTCCGTCAAGTCTTGCAATAAAAACTTCTATTTCTTTCCCCAGCCTTGTTGGAGATGCAGGCTGCCCATGTGTTCTCGCAAGCATGGCAACTTCTTTCCATTCATCTGCATAATGGGCCAGATTTTCTCTCAGCTCATAAAGAAGAGGGAAATAGACATTCACCATGGCGTCTTTAATAGATAAAGGGACAGCTGTATTATTTATATCCTGTGAAGTGAGACCAAAATGAATAAATTCGCTCCATTTTCCCCATCCCGACTGAAAAAACCTTTCCTTCAGATAATATTCTATTGCTTTTATGTCGTGATTTGTGATCTTTTCCCTCTCTTTTATCTTCTCAGCATCTGTTAAATCAAAGTCTTCATATATTGACCTGAGAGTAACGTAGTTCTCTTTTTTAAAATCAGTTAACTGAGGAAGAGGTATTTCACACAATGCAATAAAATATTCTATCTCAACCATCATGCGGTACTTAATAAGCCCAAATTCAGAAAAATACATGTCAAGTTCATCGACTTTTAGTCTGTATCTTCCGTCCAGAGGAGAAATGGCGGTCAGAAAATTTAATTCCATTTTAATCAGATTGTGTTTCCTTTTGTTATAGTATATGCACAAATGTAGTACTTTTAGACGTTGTAAAAAAGGGTATGGACAAAATCAGAATTTCAGCTGTAAAATACGCTAATACTTATCCATTTATTTTTGGATTGAAGGAAAGCGGGTTTGAGGAAAAAGTAATTCTTGAAACCGATCACCCGGCTGATTGCGCCGCAAAACTGATAAGCGGAAAGGCAGATATCGGGCTTATCCCTGTTGCTGCCCTACCGCTCATAAAAGAATATCATATTATCAGTAACTATTGTATCGGTGCCAATGGAAATGTCCGGACAGTGATGCTCTTAAGCAATTGTTCGTTTGATGAGATTGAAACAATATATCTCGATTACAGATCGCGCTCTTCGGTTAATCTGACAAAGGTTCTTGCAAAAAACAGCTGGAAGAAAGATTTCAACTGGGTGAACACCTCTAAAGGATTTGATTTCAGGAATATCGGATTAAATGAGGCAGTTGTGCTTATTGGGGATCAATGCTTTGAAATGGAAAAAAGTTTCAGGTACAGGATCGATCTTGCACGGGCCTGGAAAGATTTCTCAGGTATGCCTTTCGTCTTTGCCTGCTGGACAGCAAACCGAAAAATTGAAGATGACTTCATTAAAGAATTTAACGACGCTTTGTCGTTTGGGGTACAAAATATCCAGGCTGTTTCAGAATATTTTGGAAAGAAAGGGAACATATCTGTGAATGAACTAAAGGATTACCTTACAAATAACATCGATTTTAATTTCAATGATGAGAAGAAAAAAGCCCTGGAATTATTTCTCGAATTGATGAAAAATTTATGAAAATATTGCCCGGCTAACTATGACTAAAGAAGGATTACCCGGAAACTTTATTATTCGACCATACCGGCATGGTGACTTTGCAGGAATAAAATATTTGTGGGAAGCTACTGACATGGGTAGTTCTCAACGTGCTGATGATGAAACGATTATTGAAGAAAGCATAAAAATGGGAGGCTCCTTGCTAATCCTTGAAGATATTTCATCAGAAACAATTTGTGGCTCGTCATGGATGACATTCGATGGAAGAAGAATACATCTTCATCACTTTGGAATACTCCCTGAATACCAGGGGAAAGGATATTCAAAAGCTCTTTTGGAGCATTCTCTTGAATTTGTGAAGCTGAAAGGCTATCAGGTTAAGCTTGAAGTTCACAAAACAAACAAGCGTGCTATTAACCTCTATAAAAAGTACGGATTTAAATCACTTGGGGATTATGATATATTTATTATCAGGGATGTTTCGAAAATTGAATGATGATTTTCTAATTATTTTTTTTATGATTAACTTTGAGTTTTGATGAAGTCTGAATAATAATATTGACCAATAAATTATAAATGCTATGGACAAAACAATAACCTTTAATGAACTCCGGAAAATTAAAGACCAGTTGCCCTCCGGTAGTATCAGACAAATTGCAGAAAAACTGGATCTGAATGAAGAGACAGTAAGGAACTACTTTGGAGGGAGAAACTTTGACAAAGGCCAAAGCGTTGGAATACATTTTGAACAGGGACCTGATGGAGGCATTGTGACTTTTGATGATACGACTATACTCGATATTGCTAAGAAAATGATCAACTATTAATTAGTTGTCTGACAGCCTGTTCAAAAGCAAGAGGCTATGTCTTTTGCTTTTTTTTTCAAAATATGAATTTAAAAGGCCAAATCGAATCTGCAGAAACTCAGTTTAAACAGATCCTGGAAGATTTTTTTATTTCTGTTTTTAATGAGGAATCACTCTCATCTCATGGTATTGACCATCACCGGAGGGTATGGGAATACTCAAAAGAACTCCTTTCCATTCTTCCTGATACAGAAACTTCTCCTGACCTTCTCCTGCCTCAAAAATTATTAATTGCCGCCTATATGCATGATATTGGAATGGTTATCGAACCGGGTATAAGACATGGCATTCACAGCAGAGAACTTTGTAACCGTTTTTTAACTTTATACAACCTTCCGGCAGAGGATTACAAAGATGTTCTTGAAGCAATAGAAAAGCATGACCTAAAAGATTACCAGGCTGATTCAGTTGTTCATGATCTTCTTACAATTCTGTCGGTGGCAGATGATCTTGACGCATTCGGTTTTATAGGAATATACAGATACGCGGAAATTTATCTGACAAGAAATACTGATCCTGAGGATATTGGATCATTTATCATGGGAAACGCGGCAAAAAGATTTAACCACTTTATTAAGTTCTTCGAGTACAATGATCAGCTGATTGAGATACATAAAAAAAGATACCTCCTGCTTGATGACTTTTTTAAGGAATACAATAAACAAATAATGGCATATCAGTATGAAGATCAACATCCATCAGGTTACTGTGGTGTAATAAAGATACTGGACGAATTGATAAAAGACAAAAAGGATTTAAGATCATTTTTAAAACAAAAAGAGCAGGATAATTTTGATTCGGTTATAAGCTGGTTTTTCAATGGACTGGAAAAAGAACTGGCACAACACTGTTGATAAGTTAAACTCACGATCAATGGAGAACACTTGCTGAAATCAGGAATCTGCTCCGAGATAAATCACAGAATATGTGCATGAGATCCCTTACGCCCGGGAGAAGGAGTTGAAAATAATAATAGGCAATTTCAGCGTTAATAATTTAACAATAACTGTTATAAGAATAACACAGAATTTCAAAAAATATTGGAACCAAAAATACATTACTTATCCTTATCAGATAGAATCAGGGTTAAAGCCTCTACTTATAAAACACTTAATGTCTGATCATTACAGAGTACATTAGACTATTCAATAATTGCGATTCCGTTTTCCTCCCATGTTTTAAAGGGAAAATTGCCGGGTTAACAATGTCCAATATAGGGTTATTTGCATATCGGACGATGTGTATAAATACCAATATGTTTGTCGCATAATTGCCAATGATTCATTCAATTATCTGACTTACATTTGATCAAAACTCAAATATTTTTAATATGCTCGATGTTCTATTAAAACAACCTGAAGAGAAACCTGATAAAGAAGGTATCATTAAGGTCAGCGACCGGGCTGATAAACCTATTAAAAGTTTTATGAAATCAATTTCATGGCGAGTCATAGGTACAATCGATACCGTGATAATAAGCTATTTTATTACCGGAAGAGTGACACTTGCAATTTCAATCGGTAGCATAGAGGTTATAACAAAAACCATTCTCTACTACTTTCATGAAAGGCTATGGGCTCATATCCACAAGATTAAATTAAATCTCACGATAAAAACGCATGGAAAGCAATATGAGGTTAAAAGAGCTGAATGACCAGCTTGAGGGGAAGTCTATCGAAGAGAGACTAAGTGCACTTGCCGGCATTTTCTCAGAACGAATAATATTTACAACAAGTTTTGGAATTGAAGACCAGGTAATTACTCATAAGATCTTTACTGAAAATCTGCCAATAAAAGTTGCAACTCTCGATACGGGAAGATTATTTCCCGAGACATATGAGGTTTTTGCCCATACCATTGTTAAGTACAAAAAGAAAATAAATGTCTATTTCCCTGAATATAAAGCCGTTGAAAAGATGGTTACTGAAAAGGGACCCGAAAGTTTCTACATTTCGAAGGAAAACCGTCTTGAATGCTGCAGACTGAGAAAAGTTGTCCCGTTGAACAGAGCTTTGAAAGGTAAGGAGTGCTGGATATCGGGGATCAGGGCGTCTCAATCAGATAATCGTAGTAATATGAGCTACCTTGAATACGATGAAGATAAAAAAATATTCAAGTATCACCCGCTATTCGACTGGACGTTTGAAGAAGTTGAAAACTATATCAAAGAGAATAACATACCATATAATTCCCTGCACGATAAAGGATATCTTAGTATCGGTTGTGAGCCGTGTACGCGTCCCGTTATAAAAGGCCAGGATTTCCGCGCTGGCCGCTGGTGGTGGGAAAATGACGGGCCCAAAGAGTGCGGATGTCATGTTAAGTAAGGCGGTAGGCAGAAGGCAGTAGGCGGAAGGCGGAAGGTGAAAGGCAAAAGTAAAAAGACAAAAAGTATAAATACAAAAATATAAATGAAGAGCCGAATTGAAATAAGTGATGAACACCTGAAGGAACTGGAGAATGAAGCGATATTTGTAATGAGAGAGGTCGCTTCGCAGTTTGAGAATAAAGTAATTCTTTTTTCAGGAGGAAAGGATTCAATTGTGCTTGTGTATCTTGCCAGGAAAGCTTTCTGGCCGGCAAAAATACCTTTCAGCCTGATGCATATTGATACCGGTCATAATTTTAAGGAAACGCTTAAGTTTCGCGATGATCTTGCATTGGAATTCGGTGCTGACCTTATTGTAAAAAGAGTACAGGATTCAATTGATAAAGGCAGAGTTGTTGAGGAACAAGGCATAAATGCCAGTCGCAACAAGTCACAGTCAGTAACCTTGCTGGATGCAATTGAAGAACTGAATATCGATGTAGCGATTGGCGGCGGCAGGCGCGATGAGGAAAAAGCACGTGCCAAAGAAAGGTTTTTTTCTCACAGAAATGAATTTGGCCAATGGGATCCAAAGAACCAGCGCCCCGAATTATGGAATATATTCAATGGGAGGAAACATATGGGAGAACATTTCAGAGTATTCCCTATAAGTAACTGGACCGAACTGGATGTCTGGCAATATATCCTGAATGAAAATATAAAACTACCTGACCTGTATTATACACATAAACGTAAAATATTTCAGCGTAATGGCGTTTATCTTGCCTGGGCACCATTTATGCAATTAAAACCCAGCGAAAATGTTTTCGAGGCTGACGTTCGTTGCCGGACAATTGGAGATATTACGTGTACAGGCGTTACTCTCTCTAAAGCGCAATCGCTTGAAGAAATAATTTCTGAAATTGCTGCAACAAGAGTTACGGAGAGAGGTGGCCGTTACGATGATAAAAGGTCTGAGGCAGCAATGGAAGACCGTAAAAAAGAGGGGTATTTTTAAAAGGCGCTAGACGCTAGACGCTAGACGCTAGACACTAGACACTAGACACTAGACACTAGACACTAGACACTAGACACTAGACACTGGGCACTGGGAGCTGGAAGCTGGGAGCTGGGAGCTGGGAGTGGGGAGCCGGGAGCCGGACTTCGGGTGCTGAGAGGGGGGAAAAAAAATAAAAGTATTAAGACAAAAAGGTTAAGAATAAAATGAGAGTAAACAATAAAAAAATATATAAAAGCCTGTTAAGATTTACAACAGCAGGAAGTGTTGATGATGGCAAGAGCACGCTTATAGGCAGGCTTCTTTATGACAGTAAATCAATTTTTGAAGATCAGATGGACCATATTGTACAGTCGGGTAAACGTCTGGGAAGGGAAGAGCTTGATCTGTCGCTGCTTACAGATGGATTGAGAGCAGAACGCGAACAAGGGATCACCATAGATGTAGCCTACAGGTACTTTGCTACTCCGGTGAGAAAATTTATAATTGCAGATACCCCGGGGCATATTCAGTACACAAGAAATATGGTTACAGGCGCAAGTACCGCTGACCTGGCTGTAATACTTATTGATTCACGTAAAGGAGTACTGGAGCAGACAATAAGACATTCATACATTGCATCGTTGCTTGATATAAGGCATATAATATTTTGTATCAACAAAATGGATATGGTGAACTGGTCGGAACAACAATTCAATAATATTAAATATGACCTTGGCTCCCTTGCTAATAAACTTAAGATATCTGATGTTCATTATATTCCCATTAGTGCCAAATACGGAGACAATGTTGTTGACGGCTCGACGAATATGCCATGGTACACAGGAAAAACTTTCCTCGATCTGATCGAGACCATTGAGATTAAGA